>FZPS01000187.1_pt97 | contig 19482 bp, 17 predicted proteins | sample 1817821 | NCBI WGS metagenome assembly FZPS01 (sample SAMEA104158645, study PRJEB21678) | metagenome | place: Germany | collected 2015-04-21
GATAAAAGCTTTCCAAGCTTTTATCACTGGATCTTCGGACACGATTGTTCCCGCTGGAGTCGCCGCCTGCCGTTCTAATCACTTGATTAGGCTTCTTTATTTACGTATGATATTGTATTTTCATTTGTAATTGTTCGTGTTCTTAACTAGATTTTTGTATTATGAAATTGACTCATTAGATAAAAATATTAAAATAGACTATACAAACCCCTCTTACCATTATAATATGTTAAAATAGGAACTAAATTTAATTATGCTTGTTGAGAGGGGTTTTTTTATGTCAAATAAAGAAAAATATAATGTTGCATTATTAGGTGCAACAGGAGCAGTTGGCCAAAAAATTTTAGAGACCTTAGAAGCAAAAAACTTTCCGATTAAACAATTAAAATTATTGTCATCGCCGCGTTCAGCAGGGACAAAAATTAAATTTAAAGATGAAATTATTGTCGTAGAAGAAGCCAAACCAGAAAGCTTTGAAGGTATAGATATTGCATTATTTTCAGCAGGAGGGTCTGTCTCTAAACGACTTGCACCTGAAGCTGTAAAACGCGGAGCAGTCGTTATTGATAATACAAGTGCGTATCGAATGGATGAACAAGTCCCATTAATTGTTCCAGAAGTCAATGAAAGTGATATTAAAAATCACAAAGGCATTATTGCTAACCCTAATTGTTCAACGATCCAAATGGTTGCCGCATTAAAGCCAATCGAAGAAAAATTCGGTCTAAAGCGTGTAGTTGTGTCCACATATCAAGCTGTATCAGGAGCAGGAGCTCAAGCTGTTGAAGAACTAAAGCGCCAAGCACAAGCCTTTTTAAATGGTGAAGTTGTTGATGCACAACTTTTACCTGTTAAGAGCGAGCCAAACCATTATCCAATTGCATTTAATGCTCTTCCACAAATTGATGTGTTTCAAGATAACGGATATACATTTGAAGAAATGAAGATGATCAATGAAACGAAGAAAATAATGAATCGAGAAGACTTACACGTAGCTGCTACTTGTGTTCGATTACCATTTTTCACTTCTCATGCAGAAAGTGTTTATATTGAAGTAGAAAAGGATGTAACTGTAGAAGAAATTCAACACGTTTTAGCTCATGCACCAGGATTAGTATTGAAAGATGATATAAAAAATCAACAATATCCAACACCACTAGATGCAGCAGGAAAAACAGATGTATTTGTAGGACGTGTCAGAAAAGATTTAGATAATCCATTAGGCATTCACCTATGGATTGTTTCAGATAATTTGTTAAAAGGAGCTGCATGGAATTCAGTGCAAATTGCTGAATCTGTTATAAAAAATAATTGGCTCTAATGTTGGGGTGAGTTTATGGATATTTTAGTGCAAAAATTCGGTGGCACATCACTAAAAGATGCCGAATCTAGAGAATACGCAATTAATCATATCAAGCAATCGATCAATGAAGGCTATAAAGTAGTTGCCGTTGTATCAGCAATTGGACGTTCACCAGACCCATATGCAACGGATTCTCTTTTATCGCTGATTAACTATCCAAATGGTAAGCAATCAAAGAGAGAGCAAGACTTACTCATGTCTTGTGGAGAAATTATTTCAGCAGTTGTTTTGTCTAATGAACTTAAGCAATCTGGGTTAATAGCGACAAGCTTAACCGGTGCACAGGCAGGCTTTATTACAACAGACGATTTTACTTCGGCAAAAATAAAAGCAATGGAAATAGATCGATTAGTGTCTGAGTTAAGGGCTCATGATGTTGTTGTGGTCGCAGGATTCCAAGGTCAAACAAGAGATCATGAAGTAACAACATTAGGAAGAGGCGGTAGCGATACATCAGCAGCGGCCTTAGGTGCAGCACTACAAGCAAAATATATTGACATTTTCACAGACGTTAATGGCATTATGACCGCTGATCCGAGAATGGTGAAAGATGCACGCACACTTGAAGTAGCTAGTTATACAGACATCTGTAATTTAGCTTATCAAGGTGCTAAAGTCGTTCATCCAAGGGCAGTGGAAATCACCATGAAGTCAAAAATTCCAATTCGGGTCCGCTCGAATCGATCTAATGAAATTGGTACACTAGTAACTGGGTCAACTGACGATATAGAAGGAATAGAGATTCCTGACCGCTTAATTACGGGTATTGCACATATGGCAAATATTACTCAAGTAAAAATTGAAGCAGATCAGCCATCTGGTTTACTGCATGCTCAGATTTTTGAAGCAATGGCATCAGCTAGTATTTCAGTTGACTTTATTAATATATTTCCTTCTGGAGTGATGTATACTATTCCAGAGATGTTAAGTGATAAAGCAGAACGAATATTACTTGATTTAGGCTACCAACCTAAATTAATTCACAATTGCGCAAAAGTATCAATTGTAGGAGCAGGGATGACAGGTGTTCCAGGCGTTACAGCTAAAATGGTACAAAGCTTAGTCAGTGCAGGTATAGAAATTTTACAATCTGCAGATAGTCACACGACTATTTGGGTACTGATAAATGAAAAAGACCTTGTTACGGCAATAAATGCCCTTCATCAAGCTTTTGATTTAAACAATTGATCAGATATAAAAAAGGGGGCTATGTAGATGGATTTTGGTCAAATTATAACAGCAATGGTGACGCCCTTTGATGACAATAATCAAATTAATTTCCCAATGGTAACAGAATTAATGAATTATTTAATCAGTAATGGTACTGACGCTATAATTGTCGCTGGCACTACTGGCGAATCACCTACATTAACACATCAAGAAAAAATTGATTTATTCAAACATGCAGTAAAAGTAGCAGATGGTAAATATCCAATTATCGCTGGTACAGGATCAAACAATACTAAAGAATCAGTCGAACTATCAAAGGAAGCAGAAGCAATAGGTGTGGATGGATTATTACTAGTCACACCATATTACAATAAGCCAAGTCAAGCTGGTCTATATGAGCATTATACTGCGATTGCTAAAGCAACAAAGTTACCAATTATGCTTTACAATATACCTGGTCGAACTTCTGTGCAACTTGATATTAATACGATTATTGCATTATCAAAAGTTGAAAATATCGTATCACTAAAAGATTCGAGTGGAAACTTAGATGCGTTATCTCAAATTATTGAAGAAACTAAAGATAACTTCACAGTCTACAGTGGTGATGACAGTTTAACATTGCCGATCAAATCAATTGGTGGAGCAGGTGTCGTTTCTGTCTCATCTCATATAATTGGTAATGAATTTAAAGAAATGCTTGAATTGTATGAAGCGGGTGAAGTAAAGAAAGCGGCAAAACTTCATCGTAAACTTTTACCGATCATGCGAGGATTATTCATGGCACCATCACCAGCACCCGTAAAAGCCGCATTAAAAATTAAAGGCCTGAATGTCGGAAGTGTTCGCCTACCACTAGTTGATTTAACTGAAGCAGATCAAAAGATAATTTACGATTTAATTGAATCAAATAAATAATCATTAATAAAGTACAATGTCATATTGATATTGTACTTTATTGTATTTTTAAGATTGTATAATGTATACAGCGAAATACCTTCAGTATTATTATCTTAGACTTTACTCATTTCAGCAAAGCTTGCGATTACTTCAAATGGCTAATTTACTGATATTTTTCCCACCGTATCAACTATTGTATGGTATAATTAATTAATCATTTGTAATAAGTAAGGGGTTTTTTCATGGCACGTAAAAGAAAAAAGAAGAAACTAAAAATTAGTCAGGCGTTTAAGTATGAATTATACGGTATTATCTGTGTATTAATTGCCATATTCGGTAGCGGAGCAGGCTCTATCAGTGATGGCATCATTACGTCTTGGTTAGAAAATAGTTTGCGCTTTTTGTTTGGTTTTTGGTATATGGCAGCGTCTATTACATTATTAATTATCGGGATTTATTTAATGATAAAACGCAAAATGCCACAACTCTTTACTCGAAAAACATTTGGATTACTCATTAGCTTCATTGGATTACTTCTCATCAGTCATATTGATCAATACAGTCACTACTTAACAGAAGAGAGCCAGTCAATTATTCGATTAACCTGGCAGAATTATATCTCTTTCTTAGATCATACAGCGGAAGCTAGTGTGCTTGGTGGCGGTATGATTGGTGCATTACTATATGCCTTTACATATGTGTTGTTTTCAACAACTGGTGCAGTCTTTTTAGCGGTATTTATGATTTTAATAGGTACGGTCTTTTTCTTTGATATTTCAATTGATGCATTTATCAAAAATAGAGCCAAACAATTTAAGACTTGGCAAAAAAATAGAAAGAAAGAAAAACGTACAAAAAAAATAGAAAAACCTAAATCAGAACAGCAATTACCAATTGAGATTGAGCCTGAAGAACCAATCGAGCAGGAAGGTCCTGTCATTGCGACATTTACTGAGGTTGCTTATTCAGAAGAAGTGGGGCAACAAAGTGATCAAGAAGATGATGAACAGGGTGAAGACAGTCAGGATATTGAATCATTAGAAGTTAATGCGATGACAGAGTTAGAAAATGAATCATATGAACTACCTTCGATTCAACTATTAGATCAACCAAAAAACAAAAAACATCCTCAAGATCGAAAGATGATTCAACAAACAGTTCGTAAACTAGAAACAACTTTTGAAAGCTTTGGTGTCAAGGCTAAAGTTGCTAAGGTTCATATTGGACCAGCCGTAACGAAGTATGAAGTTTATCCAGCTGCAGGCGTTAAGGTGAGTAAAATTGTAAGTCTTCATGATGATATTGCGCTTGCATTAGCGGCAAAAGATATTCGTATTGAGGCACCAATCCCAGGGAAATCAGCTGTTGGGATTGAAGTACCTAATCATGAAGTGTCAATTGTTACAATGCGTGAAGTTTTTGAGGCTTTAAATGATCAAGAAGGTTCAAAACTTTCCTTTGTCTTAGGACGTGATATTTCTGGTGAATCAATAATTGCTGAGTTAAATAAAATGCCGCATTTATTAGTAGCAGGTGCAACTGGAAGTGGGAAAAGTGTTTGTATTAACGGTATTATTACGAGTATTTTAATGCGTGCAAAACCTCATGAAGTTAAAATGATGATGATAGATCCAAAGAAAGTAGAGCTTAATATTTATAATGGGATTCCACACTTATTAGCTCCTGTTGTCACTGATCCTAAAAAAGCAGCACAAGCATTACAAAAAGTCGTTGCTGAAATGGAAAGACGCTATGATTTATTTTCAGATACGGGTAACCGTAATATTGAAGGTTACAATAATTTTATCAAGGAATACAATACAACAGCATCTCAAGAAGATCAACAGCCACTATTACCATATATTGTTGTATTAATTGACGAATTAGCTGATTTAATGATGGTTGCTTCAAAAGATGTGGAAGACTCGATTACTAGACTTGCACAAATGGCGCGGGCTGCTGGAATTCATTTAATTATTGCTACACAACGTCCATCAGTTGATGTGATCACTGGGGTCATTAAAGCAAATATTCCATCGCGAATTGCTTTTAGTGTATCTTCTCAAATGGACTCACGAACGATTCTGGATATGGGTGGAGCAGACAAACTTTTAGGGCGAGGAGATATGTTGTTCTTGCCTGTCGGATTATCGAAACCAATTCGTATTCAAGGGGCATTTCTATCTGATCACGAAGTTGAGAAAGTTGTAAACCATTGTATTAATCAACAAAAAGCAAAATATCAAGAAGAAATGATCCCGGATGATGTAGAGGAAACACAAGAAGAACCAGATGATGAGTTATTCGATGATGCTGTAGCTATGGTCATTGAAATGCAAAGAGCAAGTGTATCAATGCTACAACGCCGTTTTAGAATCGGTTACACACGCGCAGCGCGTTTAATTGATATGATGGAAGCTCGCGGGATTGTTGGTCCTTACGAAGGTTCTAAACCAAGAAAAGTACTCATAACAGAGTATCTAGAATCATAACGTAATTTTTTGTCGAAACTTAGAGAATAATATAGAAATTAGAGTTTATTTATTCAATGTTAAGTGTTATATTAATAATAATTTAGTTATTCGAATATTTATTGGGGGATTTTAAATGGGGATAGAGGACAATAGCGAATTTATGCAAGCTTTAAGCAAGGTAAGACATGACATAGAAAGAGGTGTCTATTTACCTAACGAAAAGCTACAGCCATTATATGAATTCGCTAAGATATATCAAACTTCACAAGAAATGATGCGAGCAATCGTTGATCAACTTGTGGAAGAGCGTCTTGTTACAAGACGATTAGGCGTTGGGGTGTTTGTCAATCCTAAGCCAATTTATTCTTCAGGAATTGAAGAATTAGGCAGCGTATCAGAAATGATTAAAAAAGCAGGTAAAGTACCTGGAACTCAGTTTGTTGCTGCTGAAATTGTCGAACCGACAAAAAGCGATTATAACAATTTTAATTATTCCGATTTAAAATTAATAGCACGTGTTGAACGTGTTAGAACTGCTGACGGTGAACCAGTTGTTTACTGCATCGACAAAGTTGATAATGATGTCGTTCCCGTTGGACATATTCATAGACAAGATTCTATCTTTAATTTAATTCATACACTAACAGGTAAACAAATTGAATATGCTCATGCTTATGTGGAGCCAATCGGCTACCACGATAAAATTTCACAAATATTAAATTGTAGCCCAGATCAGTCATTGTTACTATTAAGACAAATGCATTACACTAAAGATGATGAGCCAATTTTATATTCAGAAAATTACTTCAGAAGTGATGCTTTTCAATTTCATGTTGTTAGAAAAAGAATGTAGCAATAAAGCCGTTTAAATAGACGGTTTTTTGGGTTGTACAAGATATAACGTTGGTGAGTTTGAGAACTTACTAACGTTATTTTTTTATTTTAAGAAACGAATTATGATTCACTTCAAGTTTAAATCAATAGAAACACGATATGAAGCAGCCATTTAATTTAGAAGTGAAAAACAGCAGGTTAACAAGTTGTATCTTAATTAAAATGAATATAAATTTATTCTCGGTTAATTACAAAATCCGCCAACACTATTTGGCATTGAACCTTTTTTTATTGTTTCGCCTAAGATCCTAAAATTCTGTTATATTATATAGTGGTAATTGTTACCTGAGTAATTATGTTGTAAAATATAATGAAGGAATAGAATATGGACACAATAATGAAGACATTTAGTAATCAAATCTCAATATCACATCAACTATTCCACTACGAAGGAGGCCATTTAAAATGGATATCAATTTAAAAACGATTGAAAAAAAGGGCTATAGATTACATATAGTTGATCATAAAAAATTTAAAACAATTCATTTTACAGCAAAGTTTCGTACCGCATTAAATAGAGAGGATATTACGAAACGAGCGTTACTTCCTTTTGTATTACAGCAGGGGACAGCAAAGTATCCAACCTTAAACCTATTTAGACGAGCATTAGATAATTTATATGGTGCAACATTTTCTATTGATGGTACTAAAAAAGGTGAACAACATATCTTAACAGCTCGCATGACACTTGCTAATCAAGCGTATTTGTCAACTGACGAAAATATTTTACAAGAAGGATTAACGTTTTTTAGTGAAGCAATCTTTAAACCAAAGGTAGAAAATAATCAGTTTGATCCGAAAATCGTTAACAAAGAAAAGCAAACATTGAAACAAAAAATTACATCTATAGTTGATGATAAGATTCATTATGCTAACATTCGCTTAGTTGACGAAATGTGTAAAGATGAACCTTATCAAATTCATGTGCACGGCTATTTAGAGGATATTGATGCAATTAATGAAACTAATTTAGCTCAATACTATGAAAAAGTTTTAACAGAGGATAAACTTGATCTGTATGTAATGGGTGATTTTGAATCAGTTAATGTCGAAGGAATAATTGGTGATTTATTCGATCGCAATCAAGTTTCGACGAATGATGAAGATTTAACGATTGAAGATCGCCATGTTAAAGACTCTCAAGAAGTAATTGAAGAACAATCAATCCAACAAGGTAAGCTTCATCTAGGTTTCAGAACACATACACGTTTTCAAGATCCTGATTATCCTGCATTACAAGTGTTTAATGCGATATTCGGTGGATTTCCGAGTTCTAAACTATTCATCAATGTCAGAGAAAAAAACAGCTTAGCTTATTATGCTTCGTCACAATTTGAAAGTCATAAAGGTTTACTATTTGTATACAGTGGAATTGCCCCAAATGACTATGAAAAAGCAAAAACGATTATCATTGAACAAATGGATGCAATGAAACAAGGTGACTTTACAGAAGAGCAAATTGAAGAATCTAAACGTCAAATTATTAATCAATATAAAGAAACGCTAGACGATCCATTTGGAATGATTGAGGTACTTTATAATCAACGAGTCGGACAATCTGATCGATCAGTTTTTGAATTAATCGAAGCAATTCAAGAAGTTGATAAGTCAATGATTGTTAAGGTAGCAGAAAAAATGGAACTAGATACGGTATATTTCTTAACAGCGATGGGAGGCCAGAATCATGAATAAAATGACCTATGATCAATTAAATGAGACAGTATATCGAGAGGTCTTACCAAATGGTTTACAAGTTATTTTAATTCCTAAGCAAGAGATGTTACAAACATATGGAATTTTCACAACACAATATGGTTCAATTGACCAAACGTTTGTCCCTTTAGGTGAGGATGAATTTATTACTGTACCAGATGGGATTGCACATTTCCTTGAACATAAATTGTTTGAAAAAGAAGATTATGATGTTTTTCAATATTTCACGAAGAATGGTGCATCATCTAATGCCTATACTTCATTTACAAAAACGGCATATCTGTTTTCATCGACGACAGACATCCTTGATAATACGAAGATATTGTTAGATTTTGTTCAAGAACCTTATTTTTCAGATCAAACAGTTGAAAAAGAAAAAGGGATTATTGCACAAGAAATTAAAATGTATGATGATCAACCAGATTGGAGAGCTTTCTTCGGTATCATTGGTGCGATGTATGAAAAGCATCCTGTCAGAATTGATATTGCAGGAACAGTCGATTCGATTAACCAGATTACTAAAGAAGATTTGTATATTTGTTATCACACTTTTTATCATCCATCTAACATGATCTTAACTTTAGTCGGACAATTTGATCCAAAAGAAATGATTGATATGATTAAAGCAAATCAAGAAAGTAAAGAATTTGCACCTCCGACTACGATTAAACGACATTTTGAAGCAGAACAACCAAAAGTATATAAAAAAATTGAAAAAATTAACATGCCAGTTGCCGTACCTAAATGCATGATTGGAATTAAGGAACTGCCTGCAACTGATAGTAAACAATTTATTAAAGAAGAATTGATTGCTGATATGTTATTGGATTATTTTTATTCGAGATCGGGTACGTACTACCAAGAACTTTACGATCTAGATTTGATTGATGGTGGATTAGGTTTTGAAACAGAACGTCAAAAAGAATTTTGCTACTCTATTATTGGTGGTAATACACAATATCCAGATCAATTAGCTGAGAAAGTAAAAGAACAACTTGCAACTTTTAAGGATTATCAAATTGCCGAAGAAGATTTTGAACGAATGAAACGCAAATCAATCGGTCAAATAGTAAGAAGTATGAATCGCGTATCAGATATAGCGAATCAAGTGACACACTATCAGATGCTTGATTTTGATTTCTTTAAATTAATTCCGACATTAGAGGAAATTACATTAGAAGAAACAAATTCGTTTTTAAATAACTGGATCAAAGAAAATAATGTTGCAGTTTTCCAAGTTATCGCTGAGCAAAAGTAATCAATTCAGAACTTATAATCATGTAACTTTTTGATGTTTAACAGCGTCTATTATATTAGTGGAAATTAAGATTTCCTCTTTAATAAATGGGGAAAATCATTTATTATAGATATAGTGGTCTGGACTTAGTTACAGAAAGTAATATTGTTAAACGGATGGTGTTATAGATGCAAATTGGTGAAAAATTAAGAGAAGCCCGTTTGGAAAAAGGGTACAGCTTGGATGATGTTTCTCAGAGAACAAAAATCCAAATAAGACATTTGAAAGCGATTGAAGAAAATAACTTTTCAATGATTCCAGGCAATTTTTATGCCCGGGTATTTATTAAAGAATATGCAAATGTAGTTGATCTGGATTTTAAAGCTCTGATGGATGAGCATCAGCATGAAATTCCGAGTTCGGAACAGCAAGTTGATTACACACAGTTGTCTCGAACACGAAGAAAATCAACTTCGTCTAAACCATCACCATTTGCAACAATTATGCCAACAATTATTGTGTTTGTGCTACTATTTGGTGTAGTATTCTTTATTTGGCGCACATCTCTTAATCCGAATAATTCTGATCCGGGAATTACTGATCAAGTAGATAGTGATCAATCAGCAGGCGATCAAGTGTCAATTCCTTCAAACGATAGTGATGATCAATCTAATCAGGAGTCAGATGATACCAATGATGACACTAGCGAGAACGAACCAAATAAAGAGCTTGATGAGGAACCAGAGTTAGCGCTCATATCATATGAAAATGCTGAATCAAAGTATTCTTATAAATCAAATGAGGAATCAATTGAATTGATTATTGAATCCTCAACTAGTAATTGGCTAGAGGTTGAAAATGATCAAGGTGAACGGTTATATTATGCAACATTACAGTCAAATGCCTCTCCGATTACTTTTGATATTTCAACAGAAGATTTTATTTACTTAAGGTTCGGTAATCCTCAAGATATTAAAATAATGATAAATGATATAGAAGTTGAACTATCAGAAGAAATATCACCTACTGCGGTACAAGTTCTATGGCTTTATTTAAATGAGGAAACGGAATAAGTCGTCATGACCCCGCTCATCATGTGATGGGTGGGGTTTTATGATGATAATTTGATAAACATGAAAGGATGGATAAACATGAATATCCCAAATCGAATTACTTTATCAAGAATTTTTTTAATCCCAATTTTTATTATTTTATTAACAATTGATCTTGATTGGGGCAGCTGGACGATCGGTGCAACTACTCTTCCTATCGATCATTTTGTTGCTGCATTAATCTTTATACTAGCATCTGGAACAGATTGGTTAGATGGTTATTATGCTCGAAAGTACAATTTAGTTACAAATCTAGGGAAGTTTTTAGACCCGATGGCTGACAAGCTATTAGTAACTGCAGCTTATGTGTTGTTAATTGAACTTGGTTCAGCACCAGCTTGGCTTGTCATCATTATATTATCTCGTGAATTTGCAGTGACTGGGCTTAGAATTGTGGCTGCTGGAGAAGGTTTAGTATTAGCGGCTAGTCCTTTGGGTAAATGGAAAACGACATTTCAGTTATTATCAATCATTTTCTTATTATTGCATAACTACCCATTTTCTTATTTAGATTTTCCAATGGGTCAAGTATTACTTTATATAGCTTTAATTTTAACTGTGATTTCAGGTGTAGACTATTTTATTAAGAATTGGCATGTAATGAAGGAGTCTAAATAATGGATATGCAGGCTGAGATTGTTGCAGTTGGTACTGAATTATTACTCGGACAAATTGCTAACACCAATGGTCAGTGGATCTCATCACAATTAGCTACTAAAGGAATTGGTGTGTATTTTCACCAAGTAGTGGGCGACAATCATAAAAGATTAAAATCGGTGATTATACAAGCGCTAGAGCGATCGAATTTAATCTTAATTACGGGAGGTCTCGGCCCTACAGATGATGACTTGACGCGAGAAGTCGTTTCAGAGGTTGTAGGGAAAAAGTTAATTGAAAACGAAGCAGTTCTAGCAGATATAAAGGATTACTTTAATCGAACAAATCGTCCTATGTCAGAAAACAATTCAAAACAAGCACTTGTCATTGATGGTGCGGTTGTCATTCGAAATCCAATTGGAACTGCTCCAGGCATGCTAATTGAATATCAGCAATCGTTAATCATTTTAATGCCTGGTGTACCAAGTGAAATGAAAAATATGATGACAAATTTAATATTACCTTATCTTGAGGAAAAATATCAGTTAAATGATGTGATAGAATCTAAAATGCTTCGATGTATTGGAATAGGCGAGTCTCAGCTTGAAACTGAAGTAAAGGATCTAATTGACAATCAAACTAATCCAACAATTGCTCCACTAGCTGCAGACGGCGAAGTAGCTCTAAGAATTACAGCTAAAGCAAGTTCAAAAGAATCTGCAAAACAATTGATTGAAACGATGGAAACAGAAATTCATAACAGGATTGGTCAATATATTTATGGTTCCGATGATCAAAAATTAATTGATGTGATTATTAATCAATTAAAAAAAGAAAGTGCAACAATTGCTGGTGCAGAAAGCTTAACAGGTGGAAAATTTGCTGATCAGTTTGTATCAATTCCAGGATCAAGTCAAGTTTTCAATGGTAGTTTAGTTAGTTACAGTAAAAGTGCAAAAATAAACGCGCTAGGCGTAAGTCAAGCAACAGTTGATCAATATGGTGTCGTAAGTAAACAAACAGCCTACGAGATGGCAAAACAGGCCAAGCGAGCCTTTAATTCAACTTATGCACTAAGCTTTACTGGCGTTGCTGGACCAGAGCCATTAGAAGGACAGCCAGTTGGAACTGTGTATATTTGTTTATATCACAATGAAAATGACTATCAAACACATACATTTCATTTTTCAAAGCCACGTAATATCGTTCGTGAATTAGCTGTAAAGAGAGGATTGGAATTAATCTATAAATATTTAAAATAGCCATTTTTATCGGCTATTTTATTGGAGTGAAAATAAAAATCAAGAAAACAGTGCAATTTTATATAGAAAATTAAGAGAACATTCATTCGTATTTCGCTTGTGTAATTCTTTGAAAAAAGGTATGATAGGAGTAGCTTAAATTTGAGGAGGAATTCGGATGAGCGATCGTAAACAAGCCCTTGATCAGGCTTTGAAATCAATAGAAAGACAGTTTGGTAAAGGCTCAATTATGAAACTTGGTGATCAAGCTAAACATAAAATAGCGACGGTTTCTAGTGGATCATTAGCCCTTGACATTGCGTTAGGAATTGGGGGCTATCCTAGAGGTCGTGTGATTGAAATATATGGTCCAGAGTCATCTGGTAAAACGACAGTATCCCTACATGCGATTGCAGAGGTACAAAAACGAGGTGGTACAGCAGCTTTTATTGATGCTGAACACGCTTTAGACCCAGTATACGCTAAGAACTTAGGTGTTAATACAGATGAGTTGTTACTTTCTCAACCAGATACTGGTGAGCAGGCTTTAGAAATTGCTGAAGCTCTAGTTCGTAGTGGCGCAGTAGATATTGTAGTAGTAGACTCAGTAGCTGCACTAGTACCTAAAGCAGAGATAGAAGGGGAGATGGGCGACTCACATATGGGGCTTCAAGCACGATTGATGTCTCAAGCCCTCCGTAAACTTTCAGGTGCAATTAACAAATCACAAACGACAGCAATTTTTATTAACCAAGTTCGAGAAAAAATTGGTGTTATGTTTGGTAATCCTGAAACAACTCCAGGAGGTCGCGCATTGAAGTTCTACGCATCTGTTCGCTTAGAAGTACGCCGTGCAGAAACGATTAAGCAAGGTAATGAGATGGTAGGTAATAGAACAAAAATTAAAGTTGTTAAAAATAAAGTAGCACCTCCTTTCAAGCAAGCAGAGGTAGACATTATGTATGGAGAAGGTATATCTCAAGAAGGAGAACTTTTAGATATTGCTTCAGATTTAGATATTGTGCAAAAGAGTGGTGCATGGTATTCATATAACGAAGTACGTCTTGGTCAAGGTCGAGAAAATTCTAAGGAATATTTACGTGAGCACCCTGAATTGATTGATGAAATTAATCGAGCAGTTCGAGCTCATTATAATTTAGATGGTGAAACTACAGAAGTAATGGATGAATTAATCCCAGAAGAATAAAAAAATTGGTCGAGTTTGTTCATACAATCTCGACCAATTTTTTTCACGATTCGATACGAAAATTGTCGAAAAAAATTACTTGTTCATGTTTTCTTGACATTGCCTAATTACACCAGTAATATTAATAATGTATAATTATTTAAATTATACTATAAAATTAATGACGCATTTCAAATAGGTAATACAAAGTACATGCCGACTTAAAAAGACTTACAAATGAATAGCAAGAGGAGGTGAAACCATGAATTATGTGGATATTTTCGTTATCATCATCTCCAGTTTAGCTATCCTAATCGTCGGTATTGTTGTTGGCTATCTAATTCGTAAATCAATTGCAGAGAAAAAGATTTCTAGTGCAGAAGAGCTGGCAAAACAAATTGTAGCCGAAGGGCGTCGGAATGCTGAGGTTGCTAAGAAAGAAGCCTTATTAGAAGCGAAAGATGAAAATCATAGACTTCGACAGCAAGCAGAAGAAGAACTACGTGAACGACGTGTAGAGCAACAAAAACAAGAAAACAGACTCCTGCAAAGAGAAGAAAACCTTGATCGTAAAGATGAAACGTTGGTTAAACGTGAGCGTATGCAAGAAATGAGAGAACTAGCTCTAGCAGAAAAACAACAACAAATTGAAGAAATGGAAGGCAAAGTAGAAGCTTTGTTGGCTGAACAACAGGCTGAACTGGAGCGCATTTCTGGTTACACATCGGAGCAAGCAAAGCAAATTATATTAGAACGTGTACAAAAAGAAGTCAATCATGAATCAGCTCTAATTATTAAAGAAGCAGAAAATCGTACAAAAGAAGAAGCTGATAAGAGAGCAAAGGATATTTTATCATATGCGATGCAGCGTTGTGCGGCTGATCATGTCGCAGAAACTACTGTATCTGTAGTTAATCTCCCTAATGATGAAATGAAAGGCCGAATTATTGGTCGTGAAGGTCGAAATATTCGGACTTTAGAAACATTGACAGGAATAGATTTAATTATTGATGATACACCGGAAGCTGTAATTTTATCAGGTTTTGACCCAGTTCGACGAGAAATTGCAAGAATTGCTTTAGAGAAACTAGTTCAAGATGGCCGGATTCACCCAGCTCGAATCGAGGAAATGGTTGAGAAATCAAGACGAGAAGTCGATGATTACATCCGTGAAGTTGGTGAAGAGACAACCTTTGAGGTTGGGGTACACGGTCTACATCCTGACTTAATTAAGATTCTAGGTCGTCTGAAATATCGTACAAGCTATGGCCAAAACGTATTGAATCATTCAATCGAAGTGGCTCATTTAACAGGAATATTAGCTGCTGAATTAGGAGAAGACGTGACATTAGCTAAACGTGCTGGGCTACTACATGATATTGGTAAAGCAATTGATCATGAAGTTGAAGGTAGCCACGTTGAAATAGGTAAAGAACTTGCGATTAAATACAAAGAGAAAGATGTTATTGTAAACGCAATTGCCTCACACCATGGTGATGAGGAGCCTACTTCTATCATTGCTGTTTTAGTAGCTGCTGCTGATGCTTTATCCGCTGCAAGACCAGGTGCAAGAAGTGAAACGTTAGAAAATTACATTAAACGACTTGAAAAGTTAGAAGAAATTTCTGAATCCTATGATGGTGTAGAAAAGTCATTTGCCATTCAAGCTGGTCGTGAAGTCCGAATCATGGTTAAACCAGATGAGATTGATGATTTAGAAGCTATTCGTATTTCACGAGATATTCGTAAGCGAATAGAAGATGAATTGAATTTCCCTGGACATATCAAAGTAACTGTAATTCGAGAGACTCGCGCAGTTGAATATGCAAAATAACTAATGTGTTAATAGAATCAGGGTGACCGTTAAAATAGACGGCACCCTGTTTCTTTTTGACAAGTTTTGATCATTGTGCAACACTAAATTTTATAAGGAATATATTAATGTGAGAACTTGTGAATTTTATGATGAAGGAGTAAATTTATGAGAATTTTATTTATCGGTGACATTGTTGGTTCTCTAGGAAGAGAACAGCTTGAGTCCTATTTACCGAAATTAAAACAAAAGTATCAGCCTCAACTTACCATTGTGAATGGAGAAAACGCAGCAGCTGGTAAAGGGATTACTGAAAAAATCTATAAGCAATTACTTAACTATGGTGCAGATTTTATCACAATGGGGAATCACACCTTCGATAAAAAGGATATATTTGATTTTATTGATGATACAGATAAACTGATAAGACCGGCCAACTATCCAGAAGGTACACCAGGAAAAGGTTATGGGTTTGTCAATGTTAACGGAACGGAAGTAGCGATTGTCAATTTACAAGGGCGTACTTTTTTACCGGCAATTGATGATCCGTTTCGCTATGCAGATCAATTAATTGATGAGATTAGAAAGAGAACACCAATTATTTTTATTGACTTTCATGCAGAAGCAACAAGTGAAAAATTAGCACTTGCCTGGTATCTTGATGGGAAAATTAGTGCATTAGTTGGTACGCATACACACGTGCAAACCGCAGATAACCGTATTTTGGACGATGGAACGGCATATATAACAGATGTAGGAATGACTGGTCCATATGATGGGATTATCGGAACTGATCGAGACGCTGTTATTAAACGCTTTTTAACACAGATGCCAGTCAGATTTGAAGCCATTAAAAAAGGTAAAGCTCAATTGAGTGGTGTTGTTATTGATATTGATAACAAAACGGGTAAGGCAACGAAAATCGAGCGAATCTTAATTTCCGATGACCAACCATTTTTCGAGTAATCATTATTAGCTAACCAAATACTGGAGTTTTAGTTTTTTAAGGACCAAATGATTTGATCTTAGCATATCAGAAAATATCACGAATATAGTAAAAGTGGTAGGAACTTAAGAAACTAATGGGAGGTAGCAAAGATGGACGTATTAAAAGTGTCATCAAAATCAAATCCAAATTCAGTAGCAGGTGCGTTAGCGAATGTATTACGGGAAAGAGGTACGGCAGAAATTCAGGCAATTGGTGCAGGGGCGCTCAATCAATCTGTAAAAGCAGTTGCCATTGCTCGTGGCTTTGTAGCACCGAGTGGTGTTGATTTAGTTTGTATCCCAGCTTTTACAGATATTAAGATTGATAACGAAGAACGGACTGCAATTAAGCTAATAGTTGAACCGAGATAAAGTGAGATAAATCAGTGTGGTGGAGGTCATCCCCACACTGATTTATGTTGATATATAGATTGAAAAATTAATTGGGGGTGTTAGTTATGATAGATGCTCACTGTGATTTACTTTATCAATTGTGGCTTTATAACTATGATGTTAATTTTAGCGATAATCTTCAATTTGATTTAACTAAATGGAGAAATAGCCCAGTCAAAATACAAGCCTTCTCAATTTTTGTCCCCGATAATGTCCCCGCCAATCAACAATTTAATGTAGCACTGAAGATGGTAGAAATTTTTTATGAAAAAATTATTTACCCTAATCCTGATATTATTCCCATTCAAACAAAGTCTGATATAGAAAACTTAGAAGAGAATCAATTAGGTGCGATTTTAACTTTAGAAGGTTGTCATCCGATTGGTCATGATATAAATAAGCTCATACGACTAATTAATGAAGGTGTATGTATTGTCGGACTTACATGGAATAATAGTAACGCTGTTGCTGATAGTATCACAAGCCATAACAATAAAGGCGTGTCTCGATTTGGTGAAGATGTTATTCAACTGTTAAATGAAGAAATGATTTGGACTGATGTATCTCATCTATCTGTCCAAGGATTTTATGATGTCATTGAACAGGCTGATCATGTTATTGCATCTCACAGCAATGCTGCTCATATTTGTCAACATCCTCGTAATTTAACTGATCATCAGATCAAATCAATCATCGACCGGGATGGACTTATTGGTGTCACATTTGTCCCTGAATTTACGAAAGAAGCAGATATCGTTACTATACCTGATTTAATACGTCATATTGATTATTTTATTGAGATGGGTGCCTCAGATCAGCTTTGCTTCGGTTCTGATTTCGATGGTATTACAAATACAATTGTCGGACTAGAGAATGTTTTAGGATTTCATCGTATTAAAAGCTACTTAACTGAACATTATAGTAAAAGTATTGTAGAAAAAATGACTAGGCAAAATTTTATTAACAAATTTCCTAGAATCAAATAATATCTTTAATTTCTACGCCATAAAGTTTGTAATCATGTTAAACTAAAAACAGAACTTAATCATATCAAATCAAAACAATTTGATGATAAATATACAGTTGAGGTGTAAGATATCATGGCTTATTCAAAAGAAGAAATCTTAAATAAAGTAGAAGAAATTACAAATCGATTAGATCAATTAGAAGAGGTTGAACGATATAAAGCACTAGAAGCAAGATTAAATGAGAATCAAAAAGTAAAAGACCTCATTGAAGAGATTAAAAAACTACAAAAACAAGCAGTGAACTTACAAGCTTATGGGAAAGTTAATGCGGTGAAGGAAATAGATCAGAAGATTGATGCTATTCAAGCTGAAATTGATGCAATTCCTATCGTCGATGAGTTTAAATCAACTCAAGTTGTCGTCAATGACCTATTACAAACGTTAATATCAAATATCGATGTCAAAGTGAATGAAAAGTTTAGAGCGATTGAATAGTTTATAATAAATACAGTAGTTTTTTATTTTTTTATCTCCAGTTTTGTAGCACATCTTAGGCAAATGCATAGGATGAATTAGGTGATGCGAGTCACTTCGCCTAGCCATCATGCATAAGCTAAAGTATCAAGAATGGAGGTTAAAAAAATATGTCATTTTTGGATCAAGACTATCGTGAAATAATTACCAAAGCGGTAATTGGAAAAGGTCGTAAGTTTAACGAAGATACACATATTGTAAATCCAACACATCAACCATCAAGTATTTTGGGCTGCTGGGTCATTAATCATTTATATAATGCTAAACGTAAAGGTGAAGACAAGGTAGAAGTTAATGGTAGCTACGATATTAATGTTTGGTATTCATACAATGACCATACAAAAACAGAAGTTGTCACAGAACGAGTCAATTATACAGACGTGATTGATTTATCAGCAAGAGATAAGCAAACAGTTGGAAATAAAGTTGATGTCTATGCAAAAGTATTGCAACAGCCAAAATCTACATCATGCACAATCGACAAAGCCACAAATAAAATTAAAACAGAAGTTGAACGCGAATTCTTAGTAGAAGTTATCGGTGATACTAAAGTATCTGTTCGGGTTGATCCAACAGCAACACTTGGTAGTGACGATGACGATTGGATTGATGAATTAACTGATGAAGAGTTAATCAATTTAGACCCAGAATTAGAATGATAGTAGTTGTGAGGGGCTGTCCGAAAAGTCAATGTTTATTGACCTTCGGTCCAGCCCTTTTAGTGTTTTTTAGTTCAAAAAAATCGTCCTTTTTTGTAGAATGGAGTTGTCGATACAACATTCAACAGAAAGGACGATTTTTTTATGAATAATCAAATGACTATTCAATCAGATTATAACATGCAAATGAAACTAGCTCTAGAAGGAATTACTGAAAAAGATAACCAAACAAAAAAGCAAA
>FZPS01000156.1_pt164 | contig 19480 bp, 16 predicted proteins | sample 1817821 | NCBI WGS metagenome assembly FZPS01 (sample SAMEA104158645, study PRJEB21678) | metagenome | place: Germany | collected 2015-04-21
TTTAAGCGGGCCAGCAGGATTTCCTTGACGAAGGGTTTGGTGATGTAGTCCACCGCACCCGCGGTCAGGCCCTTCAGCTCATATTCCGTCGCGGTCAGTCCGGTCAAGAAGATCACCGGGATGTCCGGATCCAGCTCCTGGAGTTTGCGCAGGGTGGCGTAGCCGTCCATTTTCGGCATATCGATGTCCAGCAGGATAATATCCGGCCTGGGTCCGTTGGCCACACAGGATACAGCCTCCCAGCCGGAGCGGGCCAGCATAACCGTGTATTCAGATTTGAGGAGCTGCTCCGCCATTTTGAGCAGCATTACATCATCATCAACCACTAAGACTCTAGACACGTTTCCACCTCTTTCAAACCAGCAATGACCCGTTCCCAGGTGAACATGAGCAGGGACACGGCCTCTTGGGCATACTGGGTATCCCCCCGGCGCAGGTGCTCTTCCATGGTGGCAGCTTGCTGGGACAGCTCCACTGCGCCGATGGCCAGCGCTTTGCTCTTGAGGGAATGGATAACGTAGAGCAGATTCTCGAAGTCCTCCGCGTCCATCAAGGCGCGGATCTCTTCCCTGCCCTCGTCGGAGTGCTCACGGAAGATCTGGCTCAGGGCTTTGTACTGCTCCAGATCACCATTGACGTATTTCAACCCCTCCGTTACGGAGACACCATAGGGCAGGAGCGTCCGGTGGAGTTCCGCCTCGATTTGGGCATCGACCATGGTGCGCCTGGGCTTGACCTCCACCACCTCCTTGGGCAGCAGCTGCAGCAGCACCTGCTGCAGCTGGTTCCAGATCAAGGGCTTGGTCAAAAAGGCCGCAAATCCCGCCTCCATTAGCGTCTCTTTGGTCCCGGGCAGGATATTGGCGGTCACCGCGACCACGGGCGTGTCGATCCCCCGCTGCCGCAGAAGCCGTAAAGTCTCCAGTCCGTCCAGCTCCGGCATCATGTAATCCATGAGGATCAGATCGTAGCTGTGGCGCTCCGCGAGGGCCAGGCACTGCCGGCCGCTGAGGGCGGTGTCCACCTGCATCAGGCTTTCTTTCAGGAGAGTCTTGGTCACCTCCAAGTTCTCCTTGTTGTCATCCACAATCAGCACCTTGGCCGCGGGCGCCACAAAGCTTGTCCGCTCTAAAGTCACCGCAGCCTGCTGGGATTCCCACTGCCCCAAAGGCGTGGGATCCACCACGTCTTGGGGAATCTCCACCGTAAAGGTGCTGCCGTAGCCCACTTTGCTCTCCACGTAGATCTTGCCGCCCATCAGTTCGGTGAGCTCCCGGGCAATGGCCAGTCCGAGGCCCGACCCTTCGATGGCCCTCTGGGCTGCCGCTTCCGCCCGGGTGAAGGATTCGAAGAGGCGGTCCAGATCGCCTGGATCGATGCCGATCCCCGTATCCTGCACGGAGATGCAAAGCACCGTCTGGCCCTCCACCTCCTTGCAGCTGACTCCCAAGGTGACAAACCCCTCGTTGGTGTACTTCACGGCATTGGACAGGAAGTTGACCACCACCCGCTTGATGTGGAGGGAGTCGCCGTAAAAGGCGCTGGGCAGATTGCGGTCCACCTGGGTCTGGAACACCAGCCCTTTTCTGGCGGCGCTTTCCCGGCCAATCACCACCAGGTCAAAGATGAGGTCCACCGTCTTGTAGTTCTCCTCCATGAGCTCCAGCTTGCCCGATTCGATTTTGGCCAGATCCAGGATGTTGTTGATCAAGCTGAGCAGGGTCTTGCCCGCGATCTGGATGTTCGAGGCGTAGCGGCGGATCTGATCGGAAGTGCTTTCCCTTAGGATCATCTCATTCATGCCCAGGATCACGTTGATGGGTGTGCGGATCTCGTGGCTCATGTTGGTCAAGAAGGTGGTCTTCACCTTGCTCAAGGCCAAGGCTTCCTCCCGGGCCCTTTCCAGTTCCCGCTGCTGTTCATAGTTGAGGCGGATGTGATAGTGCATGATGATGCCCAGGGCAATGCTCACAGTGACGAAGGAGAGGACCACATCCTGGAGCCTGCCGATCTCGCTGTCGAAGTGCCGGATATAGGTGGGGTAGAGGTAGGCGAAAACGCTGATTCCCACATAAAGGGCCAGTTCCAACCCTGTGACGATGCAGGCCAGGCGCCCCCTGAGCATAAACACGGAAATGGTCACGGCGAACACGAAGAACACCGGCATGCCGCCCCGATACCCGTCCGAAACGAAGAAGGCTGCGGGAAAAAGGATCATGAAGATGCAGATCACGGTCAAAAGGTAGGCGAGGCGGTAGTTCCGGTCCGGCGGGAAAGATAGAGGAGTCCAAAGGAAACTGCGGCCAATGCCATGTTCACCAGGAAATGCACGGGCCCTGCCCCTGTGAGCACAGTTCCGGCGGCCATGGTCAAACTGATGACAATGCCGCCAATGGCCAGGAGGTTAAACAAGCGCTCCCTTAAATCGAGATGCCTTCCGAAAAACTTCTCCACGAATACCTGCCTTACCGCTTTCATGGCCTTACCCCATTTTTGGGAAAATCTTCTTATAGATAATCTTACACCAACTTAGCCAGGGTATAAAGCCTCCCGGGGCTACCTCTCTCCTGAACAGGGGAAGCAGCCCGAACCGTGCCTGTGTTCGAGCTGCTTCCCGGTGACCTTGGAGAGATCATGAAGAGTTGTTGGCACTGTCTTGCTCTGCTGCCTCCGGCTAGCAGTCGTCAACACCTCAACCTTCAGCAATACTTGCAACTTCAGGTTCTACGTGAATCAGCTCCTTGGTTCCATCCTCATGTACCCGCACAGTGGTGATGTAAACCGGCAGGTCCTGATCATCCTCGGTAAGTTCCACTGCGGTAATCGACTCGCTGCGCGTGTCTGCGGTGGCATCCACAATCACCTTAACCTGGGCCTGGATCGGTTCCGCAATATGCCAAGCCGATATCCAGATGTGGTAATCCCCCGGCGTCATTTCCTCTAAGTATAAACCATCCCAACCCCTTGGACCATAACCATCCCAATCGAGAACAGGGTTCTGGGCAGGGCCTTCGCCGAAGTCCTCCGGCTGTGACCAGTAAGAGAGGTGGCGGTCTTCGGTGTACCAATCGAAGACATTGCCCTCGTCGCTCTCCCGCTTAAACAAGTGCAGATCCAGGTCGGCATCCTTGTCCCAGCTCAGCAGCACCCGCAAATCCAAACGCTCCACGTCAAAATCGATGGTGTACAGTTTGCTGGTTCTGGCCCAGCCTGCGCTGTCCCAGACCCGCAGCTGCACGGTGTTGGTGCCCGGCTCCAGGGGCAGTCCTGCGGCCCCCATCCACATCTCCCGGTACAGCGCCGAACCGATGACGACTCCGTTGAGCACCGCCTCCACAGAGTCAATCTCCACAGCATCCGGGTCGGCAAACAAGAAGCGCAGGTAGTAGAGGATTTCCGCCCGGGGCGCGGTGGTGCCCTCACCGGCTTTCAACACAGCTCCCTCGCCATCAACGAAATGGAAACCACTGTCCCTGAGCACCGGAAGGGGCGACACTAAACCCACATCCACGGTGCTGTCTTTCCTCAAGTTCAGCTGAACAGAGGCGGGCTCATATCCCGCCAGCTCCACCTGGAGCAGCTGCTCTCCCCCGGGAACCTCAGCAAAGGCATACTGCCCCCGGGCATTGGTTACGGTGCGCTGTTCACCCAGCGTCACGGCTGCCCCTGCCAGGGGATTACCGCTGTCTTCCTCCCACACAGTTCCGCTCACAGTGTACACACCCAGCTCCCCATCGCAGCCTACCAAGGCCGCCGCCAGGATGACAAGCAAGGCGAGCACAAAATAGGGCTTTCCTTTGGCCAACTCGTCCTCTCCTTCCTTAGCGAGCCCGCTGCTCGCCTAGTTACCGCCCTTTCACCCCAATTTTAACGCTTTTTTTACCCGAAGAGAAGTTACCGCGAGTTACCTTTGCTCTAGCAAACAAGCCCGGCATGGGTACCGGGCTGATCACAACTTGTCCAGCTGGCTATGCCTTTTTGGCCAGCCTGATCACATTCCAGGACTGTTTGGGCAGAAGGGCGCTGAGCTTGCCCTCGCTGATCTGGGCATTGCCGCCTAAGTGGGGCACCACGTTGTTGGGCTGATCCGCGGTGTTGGCAGCCTTGAGATCCTCGTGGGTCAGCACGATGTGCTCCACCACCTCGTAGCCGCAGAAGCCCCGCAGATCACCTGTGAACTCCAGACCGCCTTCCAGATTGCGGTTCACGGCAAAGATGGTCAGCTCTTCCTTCTCCTCGTTGAACACCCCGATGGCATCCAGGTAGGGCACATCGGTGAAGTCCTTGCTGTCGTATTTATCCGACTTGATCACAGGCAGAAGGGCCGTTCCCCTTCCGTAGAGGGAGGCATGCATGAAGGGATAGAAGGTGGTCTGCCGCCAGGCAGGGCCGCCGGTTTGGGTCATGATGGGAGCGATCACGTTCACCAGCTGCGCCAGGCAGCCGATCTTCACCCGGTCTGCCCGCCTGATCAGGCTGATGAGCATGCTGCCCACCACCAGGGCGTCCTCCAGGTTGTATACATCCTCCAAAAGCGGCGGGGCAACCGTCCAGGGCTCCACCTTTTTGTCGGCCTCGTTGGAGTGGTACCAAACGTTCCACTCATCGAAGGAGAGGTGGAGCGTCTTCGAGCTGCGCTTCTTGGCCTTGATGTAATCGCAGATGGCGATGACCGAGTTGATAAACTGGTCCATATCCAGAGTGCGGGCCAGGAAATTCGGTGTGTCGTTATCCCGGTTGCCGTAGTAGGTATGGAGGGATATGTAGTCCACATGGTCGTAGGTGAGATCCAAAACCTCGGCTTCCCACTGGGCGAAGGTGGGCATACCCCGGCCGGAACTGCCGCAAACCACGAGCTCAATGGAGGGATCAACCCACTTCATCACCTTGGCGCTCTCTAAGGCGATGCGCCCGTATTCGTAGGCGGTCTTGGCACCGATCTGCCAGGGGCCATCCATCTCATTGCCCAAACACCACAGTTTAATCCCGTGGGGCTGGGCATAGCCATGCTTGATGCGCAGGTCGCTGTAGTAGCTGCCGCTGGGGTGATTGCAGTACTCAACCAGGTTGCGGGCGGCATCTACTCCCCGGGTACCCAGGTTAACCGCCATCATCACCTGGGAACCGGCCTTGCGGGTCCAGTCCACAAACTCGTTGACCCCCACCTCGTTGGGCTCGATGGTACGCCAGGCCAGATCCAAACGGCGGGGGCGCTGGTCTTTGGGCCCTACCCCATCTTCCCAGTTGTAGCCGGAGACGAAATTCCCGCCGGGATAGCGGATCACAGGAATATCCAGTTCCCGCACCAGGGACAGCACATCACCCCGAAAACCCTGTTCGTCCGCGCTGGGATGCCCCGGCTCGTAAATGCCCCCGTAGATGGACCTGCCCAGATGCTCCACAAAGGCTCCGTACAAACGGGGATCGATCTCGCTGATTTGAAAGTCCTTCTCCAGGATCATCTCCGCTTTGCGCACAACTTCCATTTATCTCACCTCCGTGTTTTTAAACCTCCCCGGAGGATCCGGGGAGGTTGGCCGTTTAGATTCCCCTGGCCAGATGGTAGTAGATCTCGCCAAGGCGCAGGTCCTGTTTGAACTTCCTGATCTCTGTCTCTTCGTTGATCAAGACGTACTCGATACCAGCGATCTCGCAGTAATCCTCCACATACTTGCTGGTCAATGCCTGGGTAAACACGGAGTGGTGGGCGCCTCCCGCCAGGATCCACGCTTCCGCCGCCACCTTCAAATTGGGCTTGGGATCCCACAGCACCCTGGCCACAGGCAGCTTAGGCAGATCCGCAGGCGGATCCACCACTTCCACTTCGTTGACCACCATGCGGAAGCGGTTGCCCAAATCGATCAAGCTCGCGCAGATAGCCGGGCCCGCTGGGGCTGTGAAAATGAGGCGTGCGGGGTTTTCCTTGCCGCCGATGGAAAGGGGCTGCACATCCAGGACAGGCTTATCTTTGGCGATGGTTTCGCACACTTCCAGCATGTGCGCGCCGAGAATCCTCTGCCCCGCGGGATCCAGGTGGTAGACGTAATCCTCCATAAAGGAAGTGCCCCCCTTGAGCCCTGCGCTCATCACCTTCATGGCCCGCAGGAGCGCCGCGGTCTTCCAATCGCCTTCAGCGCCGAAGCCGTAGCCGTCCTTCATCAACCGCTGCACGGCCAGGCCCGGCAGCTGCCGCAGACCGGTGAGATCCTCGAAGTTGGTGGTAAAGCCCTTGAAGCCTCCATCTTTGAGGAAGGCCCGCAGCCCAGCCTCGATCCGGGCCGATTCTTTCAGGTACTCCCTGAACTCTCCGCCTTCCTTGACCCGGTCGGTTAGGTTGTAGCTCGCTTCATACTCTTCCAGGAGGGCTTGGATCTGCCCCTCGCCCACCTCATCCACGTAGGAGGTGAGATCGCTCAGCGAATAGCCGTTCACTTCGTAGCCGAACTGGATCTGGGCGGCTACTTTATCGCCTTCCGTTACCGCCACATCCCGCATGTTATCGCCAAAGCGGGCGATCTTGGCCCCCTGGCCGTCCTGCCAGGCCGCAGCCACCCGGCACCAGGCGCCGATGGCCGCCAGGGCTTCCGGATCCTGCCAGTGGCCCACCACGATCTTGCGGTTCTTGCGCATCCGGGTGTTGATGAAGCCGAACTCCCTGTCGCCGTGCGCGGATTGGTGCAGGTTCATGTAGTCCATGTCGATGCTCTCCCAGGGGATATCCCGGTAGAACTGGGTGTGGAAGTGGAGGTACGGCTTGCGCAGTTCCCCCAGCCCGGCGATCCACATCCTGGCTGGCGAGAAGGTGTGCATCCACAGGATCAGGCCGATGCACTTCTCATGGGCATTGGCTTCCTGAATCAGCCGGCGGATGGAGCTGGAGTCGGTCATGACCGGTTTGTACACCACGGTCACGGGGATTTCCGGCCGTTCGCCCAGGCTCTTGGCGACCTTTTCCGCATCTTCCCCCACCTGCCTTAAGGCTTCTTCGCCGTAGAGGTGCTGGCTGCCCGTGACAAACCACACTTCATAGTCTTTGAAATTGAAATCCATCGCTTCAACCTCCCTATTTTTGACCGTAATAAGCACCGGGGCCGTGCTTGCGCAGATAGTGCTTTTCCAGGACATGCCGGCTGATGGGCCGGTCGTGGCCCGTAAGCAGCCTGGTGAAATAAGCCATTTCTGCCACCTGCTCCAAAACCACGCTGTTGTGCACCGCTTCGTGGCAGTCTCTGCCCCAGGTGAAGGGGCCGTGTTCCGCCACTAAAACTGCGGGCATCTCCAGGGGGTTGATCCCTTGGAAACGCTCCACGATCACCCTGCCTGTGTTCAGCTCATAGGCCTGCGCCACTTCTTCTTCATTGAGGATGCGGGTGCAGGGAATCTCCCCGTAGAAGTAATCGGCATGGGTGGTACCCCGGCAGGGAATACCCCTGCCGGCTTGGGCCCAGATCGTGGCCCATTTGGAATGGGTGTGCACCACGCCGCCAATCTCGCTGAATTTTCGGTACAGCTCTAAGTGGGTGGGGGTATCGGAGGAAGGGCGCAGCTTACCTTCCACGATCTTGCCCTCCAAATCCAAAACCACCATCTTCTCCGGCGTGAGCTCTTCATAGGCCACACCGCTGGGTTTGATCACCACCAGGCCCCGCTCCCGGTCAATGCCGCTCACGTTGCCCCAGGTGTAGATGACCAGCCCCTGCCTCTGCAGCTCTTGGTTGGCCAGCATAACCTGCTCTTTGAGCTCTTGCAGCATGGCTTCCCTCCTCGCCTACAAAGACCGCAGCGTACCGGCTAGAAGCTCGCCGATCTCCAGGTACTTCTTGTACAGCTCGGCGTAGCGCCGGCTGCTTTCTGGATCGGGCTGGTACACCTTGGAATAGCCGCTGAGCATGGCATCCTGCGCGGCATACACATCGGCGTAGTGCCCCGCGGCAACTGCGCCAAACATGGCCGCGCCCAGGGCCACCGCCTGCCCGGAGCGGACTACCTTAATGGGCATGCCCAGTACATCCGCTGAAACCTGCATGACAAACTCGTTCTTGCCGGGGATGCCGCCTTGGGCGATCACTTCTTTGATCTCCACACCCTCTTCCCGGAAGCGATCCACAATGGCCTTGGCGCCAAAGGCGGTGGCTTCCACCAAAGCCCTGAAGATCCGGGGGGCATCGGTGCCCAAGGTGAGCCCCACCAAAGCTCCCTTCAGCTCTTGATCGGCAAAGGGGGTGCGCCTGCCGTTGAGCCAGTCCAGGGCCACCACTGTGGTGGTTGTGGGATCCACCTTGGCGGCCTCTTCCGTCAGCTTAACCAGGATCCTATCCTTAGCCTTCGCCAGGACCTCTTCACCCAACCCCAGCTCTTCCCCTAAGGTCTCCCAGGGCCAGAGCAGGACATTTCTGAACCAGGCGTAGACATCGCCAAAGGCCGACTGACCGGCTTCCAGGCCGATCATGCCGGGAATGACCGAACCGTCCACCTGCCCGCAGATGCCCTCAACCAAGGTTTGGCCCAGTTCATCTTTGGAGGCCACCATCACATCACAGGTGGAGGTACCCATAATCTTCACTAAAGTATGTTCCCTGATGCCGCCGCCCACGGCGCCCATGTGGGCATCAAAAGCACCCACCGCCACGGCGACGCCCGGGGGAAGGCCCAGCCTAGCCGCCCACTCTTCCGTGAGCTCGCCGGCCTTTTCATCGGAGGTGTATGTTTCCTCAAACATCCGCTCCCTGACACCCTTCAGGAGGGGATCGAGTTTAACCAGAAACTCCTCCGAAGGCAGTCCGCCCCACTCCGGATGCCACATGGCCTTATGCCCTGCGGCGCAGCGGCTGCGCTTGAGGACTTTCGGATCGGTTGTCCCAGTGAGTACCGCGGGAATCCAGTCGCACACTTCCACCCAGGAATGGGCGGCCTGGCGCACCTTTTCATCTACCCGCAGGATGTGCAGAATCTTCGCCCAGAACCACTCGGAGGAGTACACGCCTCCTTCGTACTTGGTGTAATCCACGCCGCCCCAGGTCTTGGCCAGCTTGTTGATCTCCGCAGCCTCCTGGACGGCGGTGTGATCCTTCCAGAGGATGAACATGGCATTGGGGTTATCCCGGAACTCATCAAGAAGGGCCAGTGGTGTGCCGTTCTCGTCCACCGGCGCGGGAGTGGAACCCGTGGTGTCTATGCCGATGCCGATGACGTTTTCCGCCACCTCGGCCGGCAGCTTCTTCAGGGCGCCGGTGATGCACTCTTCCAGGCTTTCCAGATAGTCGAGGGGATGGTGGCGGAACTGGTTCTTCGCCGCATCGGAGTACAAGCCCTCGGACCAGCGCTTGTAGTGGGCTACGTCGCTGGCCAGCTCCTCACCGGTTTCCGCGTTCACGACCAGAGCACGTGCGGAATCAGTGCCGAAGTCTACGCCGATTACGTACTTCACTTCACTCATCTCAGCACCTCGCTTGCAAGAAGTTCCGAAAAGGAGCGGCCCTCGCAGCCGCACCCTGTCTTAATTGTTCTTCTATTTAGACTCAACACTTCCTGCTTAAGCCCTCTAAAATCACCCTTCTCCTTCCGCCCTCATCCAAACCAGCATGGCCCCGGGCCTGCGGTTGTCCCAGGCGAAATAGGGGATGGCTTTGATGGTTACCGCCGTCCGCCGGGGCTTTTCCGTGGTATAGAGTTGGCTGCCCGCTGCTTCCAAGCGGAAACCCTGCGCAGAGATGGCCGGAACGCCCAGCTCCGGCTCGCGGGCCACCTGGAAGCGTGGCTCCCGGGCCAGCAGCAGAGAGTGGAGGTCGGGGCCGTTATCCACTTCCTCCAAGCAGTAGATCACAGGGCCCCTCTGCAGAGCGATGCGGCCCGCGGCCTCCCGCACCTTGGGATGGGCGTAGACCTTTTCCACGGGCATGGCCAGATCCAGCTCCACCCGATCCCCTGCCCGCCAGGTCCTGGTGAGAACCAGGTAGCCCCGGTGGGTGTGCCCGGCCAGGTCGGAAAGCACTTCTCCGTTCACTTTGACTTCCACCTGCCTGCACCAGCCGGGCAGGCGCACATGGAGGCTGAACGGGGCCTCTCCTTCCAGGTCCAGATCCAACTGCACCCGGCCATCCCAGGGATAGTCGGTGGTCTGGCGGAGCCCCACCTTTTTCCCGGCGGCGGGGAACTCCACTGCACTGTCGGCGAAGAAGTGCACAAACAGTCCCTGGGGTCCGCAGCTGTAGATGTAGTGGTGAAGGGAGGTTAAAAGCCGCGCCAGATTAGGCGGGCAGCAGGCGCAGGCAAACCAGCCTTGGCGGGTGGCTTTGACATGGCGGTGATCATGGCGGGCCCGGCACACCGCGGGGTCAACCTCCAGGGGGTTGACGTAGAAGAAGCGGTCCCCTTCCCAGGACATGCCGCTTAGAATACCGTTGTACAGCGCCCGCTCCATCTCATCCGCGTATCTGTTATCCGGCTCCAGCTGCAGCAGGCGGTGCCCCCAGAAAAAGAGCCCGATGGCCGCGCAGGTCTCGGCGTAGGCCCTGCTGCTGGGGAGATCGTAGTCAATGGTAAAACCCTCGCCGTGGGCCTGGGAGCCAATCCCGCCCGTGATGTACATGCGGCGGCTGACCATGTTGTCCCACAGGGTCTTGCTTACCTGCAGCAGCTGGGGATCGCCTGTTTCCTGGGCGAGATCCGCCACCGCGCTGAACAGGTACATGGCCCGCACCGCATGCCCCTCCACCGTGGTCTGTTCCCGCACCTGCAGGTGGGCTTGGTTATAATCCAGGCCGAACAGGCCCCAATTGGGGGAGCGCTGCGGGCCCCGGGCCCGGGCTTCCTCTTCGAAGTAGTTGGGCTGTTTCCCCCGCTCCTCCACGAAGAACTGGGCGAGCCTCAAGTGCCGCTCATCCCTGGTCACCCTGTAGAGCCTGATCAGGGCCAGCTCGATCTCTTCATGGCCAGGGTAACCCTTTTTCTTTCCCTCTTCCGGGCCGAAGATGGAATCGATGTGCTCAACCAGCTTGCAGACCACCTGCAGGAGCTTGTCCTTCCCCGTGGCTTCGTAATAGGCCACGGCCGCTTCGATAAAATGGCCGGCGCAGTACAGCTCATGGTTTTCCGCCAAATTGGTCCAGCGGTTTTCTGGATCCACGATGGTGTAATACGAGTTGAGGTAGCCATCGGGCTGCTGGGCCCGGGCCACCAGATCGATCACTTCATCCGCGGTGGCCTCCAGCTGGGGATCGGGATGGGTCGCCAGACTGTAGGCCACTGCCTCCAGCCATTTGGCCACATCGCTATCTTGAAAGACCATGCCCTTGAACTCACCAGTCTTTTCACCCGCGGCGATGCGCAGATTTTCTATGGCATGACTCGGCTCCCCATCGGGGAGCAGGTCATTGAGGGCCTTCCACTGGTAAGGGATCATCTTCTCCCTGACCACCGCGGCCCGATCAGCCAGCAGGCCTCCCTTGAGCACTGTGTTCTTACAAGGGAGTAGTACGTCGAGTTTCACAGCCATACCCCTTTCTCACTATTTTATGGCTCCACGGGTTAATCCAGAGACAATGGCCCTTTGCGAGAACAAGACGATGATTACAGCCGGGATGACCATGGTTACCCCCAGGGCGCTGATCAGCTCCCACGGCCTGCCGTAGGGTGTCCGGGCTTGGAATACCTCGGTCACCGCCACGCTCAGTGTTTTCGCCTGGGGCGTCGAAGTAAAGACCAGGGGGTAGATGAGGTTGTTCCAGGCGTTGATAAAGTTGATGGCCAGCATGGTGGCGATGGAGGGCTTCATCACAGGAAGTACGATGTACCACAGCCGCTGGATCAGGTTGGCCCCGTCCACGATGGCCGCCTCCTCCATCTCCAAGGGAACCCGCTGGACGAAGGAAACCAAGGTCCAAACGGTAAAAGGCAGGAGCACACTGCTCATGACCACGATCAGTCCCCGGACCGTATTGATCAGGGACAGATCCCGCAGGATGCGGAATAAAGGTACAACCGTGGTGATCTCCGGCAGAGCCATGGACAAAACCAGGGCCAGAAGCAGCAGCCCGCTGCCGGGCACTGGATAGCGGGCAAAGCCGTAAGCGGCCAAAAAGGCCAGGAACACCGTGAGGAACGTGGCCCCGGTGGCAAAGAGTACCGAGTTCCGTAGGTACTCTGTGAACGGTAGCTGGGAGATGAGCATCGCGAAGTTCTCCAGAGTCGGCCTGGGGAAGTACCGCGGGGGAATGCTGAACAGCTCATTCTTATCAGTTAAGGACGAGATGGTGATCCAGTAAAAGGGCAGAAGCGAGAGGAAGACAAAAACCACAACCGACAGGTAAAGCCCAAACCGCCCTAAGCCCCTGCGCAGTGTATGTTTGCTCACAGCCACCCCTCCTTACAAAGAAAGCCCGTAGTGGCGGAACAAGGCCAGGCCGAGGATACCCACTATAGCCACTACAAAGATCAGAATAACTCCCAAAGCGGAAGCCATGCCCCAGTTGAACCAAAGGATACCCTGCTGGAACACGGTGTAAGAGAGCACCGTCGTGGCCAGGCCGGGGCCCCCGTGGGTCATACCCAGCATGAGATCGAAGTTGGCCAGCTGCCAGATGAAGGAAAACAGTCCCAAAGTCAAGAGCAGGCTCATGCTGATGGGTAGGGTAATATGGCGGAAATTCTGGAAGGCCGTGGCCCCATCGATGCGGGCGGCCTCATAAAGCTCCGCCGGAACGCTCTGCAGCCCCGCCAGGAGCACCACCGCCATGAAGGGGGTATTCTTCCAGACGTTAACCAAAATCACGCACAGCCTGGCCGTTGCCGGATGAACTAAAAGCTCGTATTTGTTTCCTGTGAGCCTGAACAGCCAGTCCGTGACCAGACCGTACTGATCATCCAGCATCCAGCGAAAGGCCAAACCCGCCACAATGGTGGGGATGGCCCAGGGAATCAGGTTAATCGTGCGCACCAGGTTGCGCCCGGGGAACCGGGCGTTGAGCATGCTGGCCACGCCCAGACCCAAAATCAGCTGCAGGGCCACTGAGGCGAGGATAAAAATAAGAGTAAAATACATGATATCGTGATTACTCTGGTCCGCAAGCAGCCGCTGAAAATTCCTCAATCCCACAAACTGCCGGGTGTTGGTGAGCAGATCCACCTTGAAAACGCTGAGGTACAGGGTTTCCAGGACGGGGTAGACAGCCGTCAGGAAACGGAGCAGAATGGCAGGGCCCACCAAGACGAAAAAGAGGAAGTAGCGCTTTTTTGTACTGACCATTGTTGCCCCCTCGCTCGTGCCGGGGGCGGCGGGAAAACCCGCCACCCCAGCGCAAAATCAACTAGAGATCGTCAAATCGCTGCCGGGCCCGGTTCAGGGTCTCTTCCAGGGTGATCTGGTTGGTGAGGTAAGCAGAGGCGATATCCTCCAGGACCGTGCCGGCCTCCAGGAACCTGGGATGGAAGGGCCGGGGCTTGATGACGCCTTCCGCGGAGTACCAAGCCATGTACTTAGCGATGCCCTCATCGCCTACTACCTCCAAGATGGACTTGCGTGGGCTCAGCCACCACACGCTCATCTGGGCCAGCTTCGGTGCGTTCTCAATCGAGGTCATAAACTCGATAAAGGTTTTGGCTGCGTCGATCTTGGTAGAGGTCTTGGGAATGGACCATCCCCAGGCGGCAGCATAAGTTGCCCTCCCACCAGGACCCTCGAGAGGCAAGGCAATGGCCATCTTATCCTCCTCAAACCATTCGGGATCGGAGCGGCCCACATCCCAGAAGTACGGCCACTGGCGCATCATGATCACGCGGTCATTCATGTAGTCTTGATTGAGGGCGTCGAAGTCGCGGTTGAGGGCGGCCACTGGGAAGATTGCGTGCTCGTACATCAAATCATGCAGGAACTGGAGTGCCGTCTCGAACTCCGGCCCGAGATCGAAGGCATTGCCACCCGCTTGCAGCGTCCAGTAGCCCAGATTAACCATGAGATAAGCACCCTTGGCCATGCCGTCGGAAATAGCCCAGACGCCATCATCGGTGAGCTGCTTGCCCACTTCAATGAGCTCTTCCCAAGTCTGGGGCACCTCTAAGCCCAGCTCATCTAAAATATCCTTGCGGTACCAGAAATACTGGGCCTCGAAATTGTGGGGCATGCGGTAGAGCTGGCCGTCATGCCTGTGCCAGACCTCGATCATATCCAGCATATCCTGGGGGAAATCTGTCCAAAATTCGTCGTCGAACAGCTCATCCAAGGGCACCAGCCAACCCGCCCGGGACATGCTGATGAAGCATTCGTCTTCCAGAGCGATTACGTCATAGGGCGTGGTGCCGGCCATGATGGCACTGGTCATCTGGGAAAGAAAATCAGGGGCGGCTCCCGGCCGGACCTGTACTTCCACCTCAATGCCGGTCTTCTCGGTAAAGCCCAGCTCCTCTAGGGCCCGGATGGTGTCTTCCAGGGCCCAGCCGCCAACAGCTACTGTGATTTTCTCGGCCGCGCTGACCCCGCTTCCCAACATACTTAACACCAGGACAGCAACTGCGAGCAGCAAAGCTCTGTTCTTCATGCAGATACCTCCCGTTTGATTGGCCTAAGTTTCACTGTACAGGAGAAAACAACAACCCTACACAGCCTTTGCAGTATCACCTCCCGTCCAAGAAGCAGGAAGCACGAGGCAGGAACCAGGATTTGCTGTCCGTTCCTTGTTCCTTGCTGCCTTCGACTTGTCCCTTGCCCCTGCTACCTGCTGTTCGCCGCGCATGAGCCGCGGATAATGAGCTTGCAGGGTACATAAGCCGAATCGATAAGCGTTTCGCCCCGCTCTACGCAGTCGATGAGCATTTTTGCCGCGGTGGATCCGATCTCCGCCATGGGCAGCCTTACTGTGGTGAGGGGGGGCTTTAGAAAGCGCGCCATATCCCGATCGTCGTAGCCCACAACCGACACATCCTCAGGCACCCGCAGGCCCAGGTCAGTTACGGCGTCGATGACCCCGCTGGCCATGACATCGTTGGCCGCGAAAACGGCTGTGGGCGGGTCGGACAGAGCTAGAAACTCCCGCGCTGCCTTGTAGGCGCTGGCGGGCTCTTCCCATTCGCCGTTCTTTACCAAGGCGGGATCAAAGGCAATGCCGTGCTCCTCCAGGGCCTTCTGGTAGCCCTTAATTCGCTCCCGGGAGGGGATGACGTTCTCCGGGCCGTTGATGTAGCCAATGCGCCGATGGCCCAGGCTCACCAGGTAGTCCACGGCCTGCTGGGCGGCGTCCGCGTCGGCGGATAGCACCGAGTTTTTCTTGGTGTAGGGCGAAAAAGAGTAGGCATAGACAATGGGCAGATCCGGCTTGATCAACTCCTGGGTGTAGGAGGAGACAAAGGAGGCGGCAAAGATAATCCCGTCTACCTGGCGCTGAACCAGCATTTCTATATAGGCTTTCTGGCGGTCGAACTCGTAGCCGCTGTTACAAACCAGAGCGTTGTAGCCCCGGGAAAAGGCGTACTGCTCGATGGCTTTGAGCATGGAGGGCAGAAAGGGCGTATCGATGTCGTCTGTGATTACGCCGATACAGTGACTCTTTTTTGTCTTTAGACTGCGGGCCACCCGATTGGGTTTGTAGTTAAGCTCCCTGGCTGCCTGCAGTACCCTCTGCCTGGTCTCTTCCCTGATGTGGTGCGTCTGGTTATTCAACACTCGCGACACTGTGCTGCGGGACACTTGGGCTCTCTTTGCTACGTCAGAAATAGTTATCAAATTCAGCTCCACCTCCTGTGCAAAGTCAACCCTTGATGCTTCCCATGGTCATACCTTCGATGAAATACCTCTGGGTGAAAGCAAACAAGATCAAAAGGGGGATGACGGAAAAACAAGCTCCAGCAATCAAGATATCGTAGTTGTTGCCGTAGGGCGTAAGCAGGGTATTCAGGCCGATGGCCAGAATGTATTTCTTCCCCGAACGCAGAACCAAAAGGGGCCAGAGGAAGTTATTCCAGCTGTGCATGCCCACCAAAATGGCCATCGCCGCGAAGGCGGGTTTCATGATGGGTATTATCAAGCGGAAGAAAATACCGTACTCGCTGGCCCCGTCCACCCGTCCAGCGTCCACAATGTCCTGAGGAATGGACAGCAGGAACTGGCGGAAGAAAAAGATGGTGGAGGCATGAGCCATAAAGGGCAGGACGATCCCCCAAAAACTGTCCAGAAGCCCCATGGCGCTGGCCTGGGCATACATGGGCAGCATGAGGATTTCAAAGGGGATCATCAGAATAACGAGGATGCAGGTGAAAATGGCATTTCTCCCCCTGAAGCGGTACGCAGCTAGACCGTAGGCCACCCAGGAGCTCACAAAGAGGGTGAATCCGGTCTGCATCACGGTTAGGATCACGCTGTTCCGGTACCAGAGCAGATAGTCATGGGGCAGATACTGCCCGGTTCTGGTGATGCCCGTAAACAGGTACTTGTAATTGGCTAAGGACATAACGTCCCAATCGAGCCGCAGGTTCAGCCCAAAGCGGATCAGCTCATCGCCGGGCTTAAAGGAAGCCAGGAGTATGGCGGCAAAAGGCAGCAGCACCACAGCGGAAATGAGAAGGAAAAAGAGGAGCATGACCAAGCGGACGGAAGCCTGCATGCTGGTGTGTTTTCTGGCAGCCATATCAATCCCGCTCCTTTCCAAAGACTCCTGTGATGCGCAGCTGGATGAAGTTGATGATCGAAGCAACCAGCAAAAGTACCAGTCCCACCGCTGAAGCGAAACCCATGCGGTTCTGCTCCCAACCCTGGCGGTAGAGGTAGCCCACAATGGTCAAGCCGATGTTGCGGGGAGAGTTGTTCCCGGCCCAGAGCATGTAGCTTTCGGTGAACATGGCCAGACCCGCGTAGATACTGATGGTCAGGACGTAAATAATCGTGGGTTTGACTAATGGCACCGCCAGGTGACGGAACCTCTGCCAGCCATTTGCCCCGTCGATTTCCGCCGCTTCATACATCTCCAGGGGGATGTTCTTCAGAGCGGCCAGATAGTACAGGATGTTCACGCCCGTCCAGCGCCAGCAAGCCATGAGCACCAGCGCCGCCATGCCCGTCTCCTTCTGCCGCAGCCACTTTATGGGCTCAAGGCCAAAGAAGGCCCGCACCGTGTTCATAAACGAACCGGGCAGCTCGCCGAACATCAGGCGAAAGATGGTGCCCGCGACCACCACGTTGACCAGGATGGGCAAAAAGAGAACACCCCTGAAAAACTCGGAGGCCACCATCAGCCTGCTGTTGAGCATATAGGCTAGAACCAGGGGCATGGGAATCAGGATCAGCACAGTCCAGAACATATAGCGGAAGCTGTTGCCCACCGCCGTGCGGAAAATCCTATCGCCTAAAAGCCGCTGGTAGTTCTTCCAGCCCACGTTGGTGACCATACCCGGCAGGACTTCCTGAAAGCTCATGCGTATAGTGGTAAGGACGGGATAGACAAAAAAGATGAGGAAGGTCAGCACAAAGGGCAGTACAAAAACGTATGGCGCTGCTTTCTGGTTATAGAGAAACTTGCGAATCCTGGTCACTTTACCACGCACCCTTGCAGAACTTGCGGGGAGGGAAAGAGCTTCCCTCCCCCGAAGTTGAGACAGCCTAGAAGATCTGGTTTTCGATGTCGTACTGGGCGTTCTCTAGAACTTCCGCGGGATCCAGCAGATCCTCAAACAGCTCGTTGAGCATTACCGTGGTCAGATACTGGTTGATGGTGGGCGAAATAGATGTGGAGCGAACCATCATGATCTCATCTTTGATCTCCAACAGTACGTCGAAGGCGTTCGTGAGGAAGTACTGGTTATAGCGGTTTTCAGGATTATGGGTCATCTCCCGATCCGTCCAAAGCGCGGTATTGCAGGGATCGAAGCCCATGTCTTCCCAGATCATGCGGTTGGCGTCTTCAGAAAGCTTCGCGTAAGCTACGAACTCCCCAGCGAGTTCTTTGTTGCTGGCGAAGTTGGTGACAACAGTGCCCGTACCTCCCAGGCCCACGGAGCGGGGCATGCCTTCTTCAAAGACGGGCATGGGTGCTATGGCCATCTTCTGATACATACTGGGCATTTCATCCACAAAGCGGCTCATGAACCACTGGGGCATGATCACGCAGGCCACATTGCCCTGGTCGATGAAGCCTTTACCGCCTTCGGTGTCGGGCTGGCCATCTGGGCAGGTGGTCATGATTCCTTCCTTGACCATGTTCTGCATGGTGGTCACGGCTCTAAGCATCTCCGGCGTATTGATCAGGGGCCGTTCGTCTTCGGAAACCAGGTCCGTCCCTTGCTGGGCCAGCATGGCGGTGACAGTCCAGGCCGCGCTGGTCTCGGCGATACCCATGAACTTATCGGGATGGACCTGTTTCAATTTGCGGCCGGCTTCGGCGAAGTCGTCCCAGGTCTTGATCTCACGGTAGTCGATGCCAGCGCTCTCCAAAATCTCCACATAGTAGAAGGCCATGGTGGCCCCCACATGGGTAGGCGCGCCGTACATATTGCCGTCCTTGGAATAGATACCAAGGCGCGACGGGACAATGTCGTCGATATAGGCTTCGAAATATGCGTTGAGCGGCATGAGCTGGGGAACTCCCATGAGGTAGTTGGGGAAACGGCTGATCTCGATATCGCAGATGTCCGGAGCTCCCACACCAGACTGCAGGGCGATCTGCAGCTTGTTGTGCATGTCGTCGTAGGGCATTACGCTGGATTCTAGTTCGACTGGGCGATCGGGATGCAGTTCGTTCCACTTCTCCGCCATTACATCGAAAAAGCGGGCATGCTGGGGAATAAACGTCCAGAACGTGAACTTTGTGACGTTAGCAGCCGCAGGCCCTGAGAAGGCGAACCAAAGGGCCAAAAACAACACAAGCATCGATAGGGTCGATCTTTTCATTGTTCTCCTCCCTTAATCGGATTGGCTTATGGGTTTGTCTATGCTTCACCCGAGCACGCGCTGCGTGCACCTCCTTCCACCCCACAGTTTAGCCAACGGTCCGGGGAACTGCCTGCCCACTCGGGTTGCACAACAAATCGCCTGCTTTCCGCAATCGATTTCAGAAATCGATCCCGAACCTTGTCAAAAAAATAATGATACCAACCATATATTAACTCTAAGGCATGTTTTTGTCAACTACGTTAGCGAATTTTTGCACCGCCTTTTATAAACAGGATTTCGTTGAAACATGTTATATAATTATACATAACGAGTCTGATGGTTCATGTCTTGCAGTTTATGCATAAGGGGGTGGGGCCTGGCTGTAAAGAGCAAAGGGTTGCATAGCTGCCTACTAAAAATCCACAACCTAAAGGAGGTCATGCTTCGTGAGAGGAAAACTGCTTAGTTTGCTCCTTGTCGCGCTGCTTGCTGTGGGCTTGCTTGCTCCAACCGCTGCCGCTCAGGTTCGGGAAATGGAATTCGTGATCATCACCCACAGCGCCACCATTGACTTTTGGATTCCGCTGGTCAAAGGTGCGCAGGATGCTGCGGCCATGATCAACGCCTTTG
>FZPS01000156.1_pt210 | contig 19480 bp, 15 predicted proteins | sample 1817821 | NCBI WGS metagenome assembly FZPS01 (sample SAMEA104158645, study PRJEB21678) | metagenome | place: Germany | collected 2015-04-21
AGAGTTTTCTGATAAGCTGGTACTGATCCACTTTGATCATCTCCTTACCTCCTGTACATGAAGTGGTTGGTACCTTCAATATACAGGAGTCTGATTAAAGTGGATCACTTTTACGTTAGCGTTTGTCATTCAAATGGATCAGTTTTATATTAGCGTTTATACTTCTGGGCTAACCCGGTCATCGTGGCCGTTAAGGGCGTTGGATATGGTAGCCGGGGAGACGCCCAGCATCTGGGCGAGCATGCGCCCTGTAACCTTGGTGCGGGAATAGTTGTTACTCACAGGCAAAACCTCAGTGTGGTGGTTTATCAAAAGAAATCTAATGTTAAATTACTTCACTATTAAGGAAAAACCTCCTGGCGTTTATGCCAAATTAACTAAATTTCAGGTAAATTCCGCCTATTGGGGGCAAAATAAAACGGCTGGCCTATGCCAGCCGTTTTCGAACAAGGCTTATCTCCGCTCGTACTCAAGGAGGGTCATGCTGTAGGTCAAGTTGCCATCGCTATCGAAGACCTTCACAGCCAAGGGCCAGCCCACATCAGGGGCAATGATCCATTCAGAGGTGACCCGCTCCCTCCGGTTGCCCTCCTCATCCTCTTCCCGGATTAACTTACGGGCCAGAAAGCCGTCTACGCCCGCGACTTTCTGCTCTTCTACAACCCGGACTCGAGAACCATCAAAGAGCTGCATGGTGTTCCCCACCTCGAACTCCAGATCGGAGGCGAACATCCCGAGTACCATGAACTCGCTAAACCAGTTACCCCCCATGAGTGCCATCAGGCCAGACAGCCCACCCATAAAGCTCAGGCCCTCTAACTCGTCCTTCGTCATCCTACTTGTTTGAGCTTGGGTAACCATCCAGGATTCATCATCGATCTTCGTAACTTCCAGCAACTGATAACTGGTGCTCTCTACCCAGACATCTTCCTCGAGCTCCCAGTCCCAGGAAGTTGAGCCACTGATGATTTCGTAGTAAAACTTCTCGTAATCGGCGTTGAACTCATTCCACTTCCAGGTTTCTCCCCATGCGGCTGCACTTACCGGAACTGCAGCCAAGAGCAACAGCAGAATCAACAACGATGTTTTGCGGAGCATATTTCCGCCTCCCCTTTTTTGAGAATATAATGCTATCTTATGCACAAGAACCAAAACTCCTGTTCACAAAAGGGAGGCAAAGCAAATTTTCTGCGCTATTCACCAGTGATGCCCGTGCGTTCCACGCTCTGCACGAAGAACCGCTGTAAGAACAGGTACAAGACTAAGAGGGGTGCGATGGAAAGCAAAGTGCCTGCCAGGCGAATGGCCTCATTTAGGGCACCCCCGGCGCTGATATCATTCGCGGGGTAAAGCTTGTTGAAGCTGTCTACAAATGCCTGTAGTCTCAAGGGAAGGGTCCGGGCCGCGCTGCCAGATAACAGTGACAACTGGGCTGTCTCATTCCAGAACCAGATAAATGAGAACAGAAAGGTGACAACCAACGCAGGGACGGCCATGGGTACCGCGATCTGGAAGAACACCCGCAGGCTCCCTGCCCCATCCATCATTGCCGCTTCATCCAGGGCCTTCGGGTACGAGCTGAAAAACAGGTAGTACACGAGGAGGAAGACTGAACTCTTCACCCCCTGTCCACCCAAGGCAGTGAGCATTGTGGGCCAGATCGTATTCACCAGCTTGTATTGGTTAAACAGCATGTAGCGGGGAATGAGGGTTACCGCAGAAGGCACCAAGAAGACCAGGACAATCAAGCCGATCCAGACCCTCTTAAAGGGTACTGCAAAGCGAGCTAACCCGTATCCAGCAAAGGCAAGGGTGACGGTCTGGAGCAGCGCGGGGAAAAAGGACATCACAAGGGACGTCTTCAGCCCCTCCCAAAAGCCTAGGGTGCGGGAGGCCTTCGTGAAATTCTCCAAGCTGAAGTGCCGGGGTATCCAGGCTACAGTGGCATCGGCCAAGTCTTGAACGCTCATAAAGCTGGTGGAAATCATGTACAACACTGGGTAGAGGAAGACAAAGCCCATCCCAAGGAGCACGCCGTAGGAAAATGCCCTCTGGAGAAGGCCCTCTCGCTCCGCGGTACCGAGCAAGACCTTCCTTGCATGTGTCCACCTCATGCTCTCCGCCTCCCCTTCTTCTCTGCTAAAACCAGGGCTGTGATCCCCATGAGAATGAGCTGTGCTGCAGCGTAAATCCAGGCCATAGCCGCGGAATAGCTGTACGGCCGGTTCACTTCCAAAAGGTGGTTCACGATCTTCACATTGGTGGGATCGGACGACACCGCGCCCATTTCCACAATGGTGTAGATGGCATTCAGCACAATGGTTGGCCGGAGGTGGGGCAAGGTAATCCGCCAAAACATCTCCCAGCCAGTGGCACCATCGATGGCTGCTGCCTCGTACATACTGCCGTCGATTTTCTGCAGTACTGCCAAGAAAACGATGATCTGCACACCAGAAAACCACAGAATGCGCACAAGGCTAGCCATAAACAGGTTAAGCAGGCGCATGCTCCCCGCCTGAGTGATGAGGGAGAAGTACCGCCTTAAGATGCCGTAGTCCATGCTGAGGCGCATGGCATCTGTTTCTTGGACCAGCTGGGTGAGGACAGGGCCAGACATGATAATCACCGGCAAGAAGAACACTGCACGAAACAGAGCTCGCCCAGGGAACTTGCGGTTGAGGAGCAGAGCGATCACCAGCGAAAAGACCATCACAATCGGCAGCCCTGCTGCAATCAAGAACAAGCTTTCCATGAGGTTCGTGGGAAACACCGCATCCTGCAGAAGGGCATAGCGGTAATGATCGAGGCCCACGAAATTCAGTTCCGTGCCTGTCACCTTAATACGCACATCGGAAAAGCTGATCACAATCGAGTAGAGCATGGGAAAAGCGGTCAGGAACAAAAAGCCTATGATCCACGGTGAGAAAAACGCCAAACCTATAAGGCGGTTTCTCCCCCGCATGGTCAGCCTCATCTTCTTCACCATGCCTCACCTCGCTCCACTACCGCATAATCATGGGGCCCAACCACTACCCCGCCCCAGGCCCATGGTTCATCCGTATAATTGACCAGTATGGTGGACCCGCCCTCGTACTCCACCTTCACCTTCCCCTGTTCTACCGCCTCATGGGTGGTGATCTTTAGCCCTGCAGTCTTTTCCAAAGCAGGCAGCATGTAGGTGTAGGTTTCCACGATGTACTCCTTCCAGTCCGAGAAAGCCGTAGAGTGGAGATCCTCTAAAGGTGTGTAAGCCAGACTGCTGCTGGGAGCGTGGGTCACGATAAACGACGGATAAGCCCCATACTCCACCATGCGCAGAATCCGGTCTCGGCTGAGGGATGTGGTATTGACGAAGGGTGCATAGAGGGCCATGGATCCTTTCAGGACCATGGGCAAGAACGGTACGGTATCCGTCTCGTAAAGATACTGGCCGCTCACTAGGGGCAGATCGTAAAAGCTGTGGGCAAAGGGCCACATGAGCTGGTTCGGGCTGTATAAGGCGAGTTTCCGCCCCTCCGCCAACTCCTCCATTAAGGCTACAAACCCGGGGGTGTTCTCCCTTCGGGCCCGTTCCTTGCCTGAGGTGTAGTCCCCATACAAGCGGCTGCCCAGCTGATCCAAGGCAAGGTGGAACTCCCCGTACCGGGTAAGATGTTGGGCCACCAGCCTTGTGGCCACATCAGGCCGATAGAAGTAAGTCTCTGGGTAAACAGCATCCCAGTTGTTCCGGACAATCTGGATGGGCTTCTTCCCCATGGTATGGGCCGCCTCTAGGCGCAGGTTGATCTGATCGCTATTTGCCCGGAGGGGATCAAGGTAGAGGGCAAAGGTACCCCCGCCTGCCTCCACTTCTGCCCTAAGCTGAGCCAGCTCCCCGGCACTACCCAAGCGGCCGTCAAGTGGTGCCCCGGCTCGGTTTCCCTTAGTGAATTTCCGCAGCACAACTGCGGCGTTTCCCAGCCCTTCCCGTTGTAGTTCCCTGATGATCTCAGAGGCTTCTGCAATGGGGGTAAAGGCGCGCCATACCTTCCAAAGGGCCAATTGCTGCACATCCCCGCCGATAATCTCCAAGCGCAGGGCCATTTCCGGCCCAGAGGCCTCTTTGAGGAACCCTTGTTCCATGAGGAGGCCCCTGTAGAACACGGCCATCTGATCGTAATCCGCCTCGTCCCCACTCAAGAGATAGAAAGACTGCTTGGGCGTTAACATGTTCATCTGTTCTTGGGGAACCAAGGAGCTTGCCCCAGAGCGGGTGGTGGCCATCCCGTACTTCTGGCGGTACTCAAACCTTGCCATGATGCTGTTGTACCTGGTGTTCCCTAGCCCTGCGGGGGTGGCCACGATGGATGCGTACTGTTCCCCATCTTCGATGACGCTCAACAGGCCGTGCTGCCCAGTCCCGTGGACAATGCCGTAGACGGGCATAAGCACTTGATTGGGCGGGATGATGTAGTCATCAGGGCGGCTCGCGGCCAGGGACTGGGCCTGGCCCAGCTGGTCGATGGCTAAATCGGGGCCATAGACTTTTTCATCAAAACCTGCAATATAGGTGCCCGACTTGCGGAAGCGCATGAGGGCCCCTGGGCCATCGGGGAGGAGAAACCAGCCCTCCACCTCATCTTCAAAGACGCTCCCCAGGTAAGGGACGAAGGCTAGGGATTTCAGGCGGTACTCCCCTGACTCCACCACGCTCCCCTCATCTAGTTGGAAGGTTAGCTTATTGCCGATTAGGGTGGCCCGCCCTGTAAAAGTGATTCCTAGGCTGCTGTACTCTGCACTGAAGGCAAAACCGTTGTCTACGAGCTCATAGGTAACGTCGGCATTGCTCAGGAGCCCATAGCGGCGCTCGCTGTGCTTGCTGTCGTAGCACTCTATAGCGACGATGGATCCAGCGTAACTCTGCCACGACTTATTGAGGTTCCGAGCGTTTTCTAAAGGAATTGCCCCCCAAACGTAGCCTGTGCGCCGGTCCACGATGCGTATGGTGTGGAAGTCTTTGGCCAGCCACAGCTCCGCTGCATCTGTCTCCGCGACCATCTCGAAGCCCACTGTATCGAGGAAACTCTCTACCTGCTGGACTATCCCCTGGGGCTGAACGTGGCGGTTTGACATGATTTCCAGCGCGCCTGGATCAAAGGGAGGGATTGTGAGGCAGTGGCCTACCCCGCTAAAAAGCAAGGCTCCGGCCAAAACTGCAACTACTGCGAACCTAGACAAGATAGCGCACCTCCTCGATAAGGGTTACCACGAACCTCACCAGCTGGTTCCACATTAGGTACAAGATTGCCATGGCAAGCACCGCAAGGACCATGAAGCAGGCGGTAAGGGCCAGGTTCTTGATGGTGTCCCCCACCGTGTAGCCGTGGACTTCCTTGATGGCAATGAAAACCAACACAAAGGTATAACCGCCTACCACAGCCCTGGCTAGAGCGTGCAAGAAGGCCTCATTTAAGGTGAGCCCGTGAGAAAGGAGGGTGATCCAGGGCGTGGCCAAAATGTACGCTGACAGCGCATAAGCAGTAACTGTGTAGACGTTAACAAACGTCCCTTCCCCATCGTTGATAGAGCTGATGAAGTAGTTCCCTACCACAAACAAGGCGGTGGGAATCATAACTAAACTGGTGACGATCAGCGGGTTCTGCCAGGTATAAGCGAATGCGTTGGCATTAAAGAGCCGCGCGGTGAAGATGCTGTCGGCCAGCCACACACCTAAAGCCAGAAGGTACAAGATAGTTGCTGAGAGCACACTCCCCCGGAGGTGGTGGCGAAGATCATACACAGCGTCAATGGGGTGGCGCAGCATGTGTCTTACATACAAGACGTCCCTGAGTAGGGTACTATGGCCCTTGAGCCTCTCCCACCCATCCTCCAAGGGTTTTAGAAAGCTGTACCCCTTCCTGAAGGCCCTTAGGATCCGAAGGAGCACCGCTAGGGCTATAAGGATAACCAAGACTGTACCAAGGTTCTCCATAAGCCAGGCGTTGCGCAGTTCCCAAAAGGCATCAGAAGCATATTCCCAATCTCCCACCAGCTCCAGGTGGTACTTGGCCTGGGCGAATTCCCCCAGCTGCCACATGGCCAGGCCATAGCCCCAGTGGGCAAAGGCTGCTTGGGGAGTGAGGCGCATGAAGTCCCGCCAGATATCTGCAGCATCGCCGTATCTTCCAGCGGCGTAGTGGGCTAATCCCTGATGAATGCTTGAGGCAAACTCGGTGGGAACATAGGGCTGGACAATCCCACGCTGCTTATCTAGGACAAACAGGGTATAATCCCTATCCACAGCAATGGCACTTACCACACTGGTCAAGCCGTTCCGGTCAGAGGCAGTGGCCCGCCCGCCGAAGGCAAAGAGGTAGCGGCCATCTTGATCGTACTCAGCAATGGCGCCGGTGTTGGTTACGGCAAAGAGCTCGCCCCCAGGCCCCACAGCCATATCCACGTAGTTGTTCTCCCCAAAGATCCATCCTAGCCCCAGGATGTTCACCCCTGCCATGTTGAGCTTTTTCAGGCTCTGCCTAGGGCGAAATTGAGTTACGGTATAAATCAGGTTGTCTTCCGGCACCTCCAGGTTCACTATCCGGGGCGGGTTGCGCAGCATCAAGCGGGCCTTCTGTTCTGCAGTAAAGAGCCTTTCTTGGATCCACTCCATCAGGCTCAGGGCATCGGCTTTGTTGGCCCCGAAAAATCCTGCGAACTTCCCGTGGACATCAAACTGCAAAATACCTTCGTGGGTCCCTTCGCTGGTAACATACAGATTGCCGAAACTGTCCACAGCCACTTTTTGCGGTTTGTAAGGGGTGGCCGCGCCGTAGAGTACCGTTTCGGGCTTGGTGATGGTGCTCAGGACTGCATCTCCGGAGTTGCTTAAGACAACCACTGCGCTCGCGCCGTAGTCCGCGACAAAGATGCGACCATCATGGGCAACGCACACGCCCGTAGGCTGCCGCAGGAGGCCCTCGCCAAGAAACTCCACAGCGCCTGTGTCCATCCTGTAGCGCACGATGCGGCGGTTACCCGTATCCGCGATGTACATCTCCTGGCCCTGGAGGAAGATGTCCTCTGGAGATCTGAGGCCAAGTTCCCGCAGGAGCACACTACCGGGAACGTAGGCATCATGGGTGCGGATAAAGCGTCCATCGATGGATGTGGTGTAAGTATAGGTGGTGGATTCAATGGCATGGGCAGAGACGCAGCACACCGCCAAGATCAGGATTAGGAGTAAGGCTCCCCTTCGCACACAATCACCCCTTACTTCATGCCCGAATGGGCCATGGTATTGATCACCCGGGACTGGAGGAAGATAAACAGCACTAGGTTGGGCACAAGCATAATGAGGGTGCCTGCCGCGGCAATCCCCATGCCTGCCACCGCGCTGGCGGCACTGCCTGCCCCTGTGAGGGCACCCACCATGTCGTAGGCATTTCCCCCAGTGGTTGTGAGGGTTGTGAGGTAGAACGCGAACGTCTTGATGGCTTCGTTGTGCATGTAGTAGATCGATGCTTCCGTAGAGTTCCACGCTGACTGGAAGGCAATCATAGCCACAGTGGCCAGGGCTGGGGCGATGTTGGGCCAGATAATCCGGGCTAAGATGTAATAGTCGCTTGCCCCGTCAATTTGCGCGGCCTCTAGCAACGAGTTGGGGATCTGGTCAATAAACTGCTTCACCAGAAATAGCCCCACAGGCATGGCCAATAGGGGCACGATGCTTGAGAGGAAGCTGTCGATGAGCCCTAAGCGCTCGATGATGAAGTAGCGGGGTATAGAAACTGCCACAGGCACAAACATCAGCGCAATGGTGTTTAGTTCAAAGAGCATGTGCTTGAGTTTATAGCGCTTCTTGCTCATGCAGTACGCTGCCGCGGAAGTAATGAGCAGATTAAGCACCACAACAGCCAAGGACGACACCAGGCTGTTGAACAAGTAGCGAGAGGCAGGGATGGCCTTGTTGGCGGATGTGGCCGTCAAGTTGGTGAAGTTCTGCAGTGTGGGCCGGGTTGTCACAAGGCGCGGCGGGTAGAGGAACAGCTCATCTAAGGGCTTAAACGCGTTGAAAACAATAAAGACCAGGGGAAGGAGCATCACAGCCGCCAAGGGCACAAGGTAAGCAAGGAACTTCAGCTGTCCCCGTTCAAACCGGCTGGGGTTGATCCCTGCCACAAAAAAACGCCGAGGCTTTCTGTTCATCTATGCCTCCTCCTTTTCTGCAAGCATCTTCCGGGCTACCCGGGAGATGGAGTAGATAATGAGCAGCAGCACAACAGAGACAGCGGCAGCATAGCCCATTTCATAGCGGATAAACCCGTAATCTTCAATGTGCGTTACCAAGAGCTGGCCGGCATACCCAGGGGTAGGGTTCATTCCCCCGGAAAGCTCTACCCCGATGGACCCGTTCTGGAAAGTGCCAACCACCGCCATGACTGCTCCAAACAGCATTTGGGGTTTGGTTGCTGGGATGGTGATGTAGATAATCTCCTGCCAGCGGTTTCTTACCCCATCGATATACGCTGCCTCATAGAGCTCCCGATTGACATTCAGGATTCCTGCGAGCATAGCCAAGAAGCCAATTCCCATTGAGGACCACAAAGAGACGAGTATCATGACAAACATTAACGTCTTCGGGCTGGTGAGCCAGGCGATGGGTGTTTCAATAAGGTCGTGGGATAAAAGAAAAGCATTCAAATAGCCCACCTTGTCTTCGCTAAACAACACCCGCCACACAGCACTCATCATCGCGGCCCCCGTGAGGGATGGGGAATAAAAGATCACCGCGAGGACCGTACGTATGCCTTTACTCACTTGTGCCAGAGACCACGCGAGGAAGAAGGAAAGGATGTAGCCCCCTACTCCCACAACAATGGCATAGAGCACCGTATTGGGCAGGGAAAACTGCATAAAGACAGTGTCCCTAGTAAATAAGTCCACATAGTTCCTGAGCCCAATAAAGCTCGGCCTTTGGATTGAGTTAAAGTCGGTAAAGGATAGCCCCACAGCCACAAACACGGGCAGAAGGACAAACAGCCCAAAGAGAATTAAGAATGGCAGCTGCAGCACTGTAACGCTGTAGCGGTCTAACACCCTTTCTAAGGATGGCTTCCGCTGCGTGGCAGGCGCGGCCCGTCTTTGGAGATCAGCCTTCATTCCTCATCCTCCTTTGCTGCCCGGAGTGCTTCAAACTGGGCAGCGGTCCCGATCTGGTACGGCCTGATTACCGCTCCCGTTTCATCTATAAACCCGAATTCCCGCAGTTTGCGCTGCATTTCCCGATCCGAGTTCTTTTGCGCCTCATCAAGGGCAGGCATAAACTGCTTGTTATCCCGAATGACGTAACCCCAAAGGTTGCTGATCTCCCGCTCCAGCATGTAACTAGCCACATGGCGGGGCGTTTCTTTCTGCCAGTCTTTCCACATGGTCAAGATGACTTCCTTATGCTTTTCGGGAAGCCCCATTTGGGCAAAGGCAGCCAAGTTAGCAGTGTTCCACTTGTAATCGGGGCCGTACTTCAGCTGGAGGTAGTTCCCATAGTTGACCTGCGTTTCTTCGGAGAGCCACCACTTCAGAAAGGCATAGGCCTCATCAGGCATGTTAGTGTTAGCAAGGATCATGGTGGCACTGTCCACCGCGGCCTGATAGCGCAAAATCTCCCCTTCATCGTTCATCACCCCAGGGGCCAGCGCGATATCCCATAAGTCCGCGAGCTCAGGCGCGGTGGTTAAGAGCTGCAGATAGGTAGCATAGTCAGAGACCCCCAAGGGGATTACCCCGGAACGAAACGAGTTAAAGAAGCTCCGCACGTTGGTTTGCAGGCCGTATACAACGTAGAGATCAAGCATCTGCTTTAATCCTGCAGTGGTGCGAGGATCGGTGAGCGCGGCTGACATGCCATCAGAGGCGTAAATATCCCCGCCGTTTTGGTAGACAAAGGGCGTAGTCTGCTGAAACCCCTTGTACCCTTCCCGGTCTGTGGACAAGGGAATGCTGAAGTTCATAGCGTTTCTGTGCAAGGTGGGCATCATGGCCCGCACATCATCCCATGTCTGGGGGACTTCCAGGCCCAGCATCTCAAGGATGTCTTTGCGGTAAAACAGCACCCGGAATTCATAAGTGTCCGCGGCCGCGTACACTCCCCCATCGAAACTAAACGGCACGAGAGACTCGAGGTTGTATTCCTCACCGTACCACTGGAGGAAGTCATCGTACTCTAAAAGGTTCTTAGCAAGGCCCCGGACGCCGAAATCAAAGGGGTAATGGGCAGAGAGGCCCACCACCACATCGGGATTAGTCCCTGAGGCATTGGCCAAAATCAGCTTATCTTCCTTGGGCATGATAGAAAAGGCCACATCAATCCCTGTTCTGGCAGTGAAATCTTGGGCGCAGAGCTCTTGGAGGACTTCCACATACTGAGCGGGCTTGTTCACCCACACAGTGAGCCGCCCCGGGGTGTTGGCATGGCCGGACTCATTCATAATTGGACTAAATGAATACAGAAACTCTTTCAAGGCTGTGCTGAGCCTGCTCCACAGGCTGCCTGTGGCTGAAGGGAGCTCAGTTAGGCCATCATAGATGTAGATCCGGTCAATGCTTAAAGCTTGATCTTCTAAGGTGGGCAAGAGTGTGCCTAAAAGCTGCGCGGCAGAGCTGGCATCATCCCCCAACAGCGTGATTTTGTTAGGGAGGGTGCGGGGGTCTGCCTTGAGCCGTTCCAGATTCTGAGCCGCAAGCAGCAGGTCATTGGCAAAGGTGGGCTCGCCGCCGCTGATAGCGCGCAGCTCATCATACATTGCCAACAGCTCAGACTGCCACTGGGAAATGTCATGGAGGATCGTGGGAAGATACTGCAGCACATCCCAAGTGCGGTTTTTGTCTACGTTAATGGTGGCATCGCCGCTTCTGCCTGTGAGCTTCTTGATCTGGAGCGTCACCCCGTTCATCTCGCCGATCATTTCTGTGAGGCGCTGGAACAGATGATCTATGGGTGCTGCTGTGACTTTGAGAGCCAAGGTGTGCCTTCCCTCGTTCAGGTACACGTAGTAAGGCTCCGCTCCCCCGACCACAAGGTTCGCGTAGGCATTCATGCCAGTATGGGGAAAAGCCACGTCCTGCAGTTCTGAGAACACAACCTCTCCATCCACCTCGATGGTGCGGAAAACAGGCATCCCCGCTTTCATGGGTTGGGAGTAATCAAAGGCCAGGGCGTAGCGGCCTGAGTTCTTTACCTCAAACTCATAGAGCACCTTTTGCCCCACACTCTTGAAAGAGGTGTGTGCCAGGGCATTGATCCGGCGCACCAAGGGGTCATGGGGTTCCACTGCGGCATTCCGCACACTGGTGCCGCGGATGAACGAGTCATTTTTCAGGGCGTACCTTTCCCCTTCGATAACAATGAAGTCCGTTCCAAAGGGGAGATGGCTGTGCGCTTCAGCATAGCTGCTGTAGGGTTGAATTGTCACCGCGGGCACCAGGGCCACCTTAGTAAAGCGCACCCCGAAGACCTCGGGAGTGAGGGTGAGGACGTGGTCCCCACTAGGAAGGGAAAAGGCGTAGGGCGCGCCAGAGTGATCCCCATAGCGTTCCAGGTAGGTGGCAGCATCACTGGCAGCCAGCTGCTGTCCTGGGGGAATCTCATTGCCATAGCGGTCAAACCGCACATCCCCAGGGATGTCTTCCCATAGGAGAGGCAGCCGGCCGCGAACTTCTTCCCCAGCCACTTCCGCGAGGACTAGGTTGCTGAGGGTACTTGTCTTGAGAGGTTGGTAAGCAAGGAACAAGTGGTACATTCCCGCCTCTGGCACGGACACTGTCACCCTGAGGGACTCTCCCGCCTCTACCGTACCCTCTTCCACCTGGATCACCTGGGCTGTGGCCGCTTCAGGGACCTTGATCCAGTTCGCACTAGAATCAGAGGCACCCACTCCAGCACACAGCAGGGCTAAGCAAAGGCCCCACACCGCCGCACTCTTCCAACCCATACCAATCACTCCACTGCTGTAATCGGTGGGGCGGCAAGGGCCCGCCCCACCAACGCCATGACCTTAGTTCAGTTTCTCAAGTTGAGCCTCAAAGGCTTCCCACTGCTCCTTGACCCGCTTGTTCACAATCTCGTCTAGTTGTGCCGCCGCGGTAGATGGATCCATGGTACCTTCCCGGGCTCCGTTCAGCAGGCTCCACACATCGTCATCGAAGATCAGGTTGTAGCCGGGGATGATCTTGTTCAGGTCGTCCCGGAAGGAGTTGGTGATATTAGCATAGACCACCTGCAGGCCCTCGGTAACGTATGGGTTTTCCCCGAACTTCGCCACCACTTCTGGATGCTGGGTGGAGGGGAAGTACCACAGGAAGTAGAGCTTGCCATCTACCGTTTCATCCGCGGGCCGGGCAGCGAAGATGTCCATCTTAGCGAGGTTGCCTTGGGTGCCGAAGGATACCCACTTGAGCACCTCGAACGCAGCGTCCACGTTCTCCGGGGCAACGGTGGACATCATGTAGGTGTGGTTTACGTGGACCGGGACTCTAATTGGGCTGTCCTCATCCATCCGGGGATACGGCCAGTATTCCCAGTTAGGCTTCACTTGCGCCCGCATCCAGTTAGACTCCCAGGATGCTCCCGTGGCCATCAAGGCAAATCCTTCTTTAAAGGAATAGTGGTTGTCGTTGGCACCGGCAAAGCCAAACTTCAGGGTGTAGTCGTTTGACTCTCCTTCCTCGATGTAGCGGCCGTTGTCCCTCATCTTCCAAATCTCAAGGCCCGGCACTGCCCTGAGTTCCATGAGCAGATTGATCCCAGGCAGCCATTTTTCGGTGAAATAGAACCGGCGCTCCGCAAAGCTGTAGGCTGGGCTCCAGAAGCCTTCAGCTTGGGCTGAGATTACGCTGTCCAGATCCCATAGTACTGCAGCCCCAGCAGTACGGTCCGTGGTAGCGCTCATCAAAAGGTCTACAAACTCATCCATGGTCCAGTCCCAGCGAGGTGGATCCAGGTTCAGTTCATCGATCAAATCGGTGTTTACCGCGATCATGCGGGCGTGAATTTGATCAGGCACCGCATAGATTTTCCCCCCGTAGGTGTAGGGCTCCACGAGGGAACTGGGGACGTGCTTGAAATCAGGATCATCTGCCAAGAGATCGTCCAGGGGCCTCACATAGCCGTTGGATACCGCGTAGGTGAAGTCAGTCCAATCGCCCCACAGCACATCGGGGAGTGTCCCTGCGGTGGCCATTGCGGTCAAGTACGGGCCCGATTCCCCGTCAAAGGGGATTACCTCCAACTCCACGTTGGGATAAGCCTTTTCAAATTCGTCCAACACAGGGCGGATCTCCGCGAGTTCTCCCGAGGGGACAGCCAGCTTCACCCGGCCCTTCACCTCATTAGCCGTGGCGTAGGTGCCGACGGACAGCAGCATGACAGCTACTAGCAAACACAACAGAACCTTTCTCTTCACTTTCCTTTCCTCCTTGCCCTTTATTTTTTGCGGCTGATGCCGCAAGGCTCACAGTGCTGTAACCTGGGCTTGATCCCCTTCCACAGCCAGGCGGTAACGGCGGCCTCGCACTACCACGGACAATCGCATGGCCCGAATCTCTTTGGGGAGCCGGGGGTTAACCCTTACGCTTCCCGCTTGATCGACACTGAGCCCAGCCATGCCAAAGACTAAAGCCTGCCACGTAGCCCCTAAGGCCGCCATGTGGATTCCCTCTTTGTGGACGTTATCCATAATGTTGTGGAGATCCAAGAAGGCGCTCTTGGCGAAGTAGTCCACCGCTTGCTCCTCATACCCCAGCATTGCGGCGAGCTGGGCATGGGTGCCAAAGGATAGGGACGAATCGTGCAAGGTGAGTGGTTCATAGTACTCCCACACATTGCGCTTTTGCTCATAGCTGAAGCGCTCTGGGAACATGGCCATGAGCAAGACCAAATCTGCCTGCTTCAAGACCCTGTAGCGCTGCAGGCGGTCGTAGCTAATGGTGCGGTAGAGGGGCACCGCCCCCTCTTTGTGTGCCTCAATGTCTAGGGGTTCAAGGCGCTCGAAATTCTCATCTTGGATAAACAGCTCCCGGCCTTCGTCGTAGAGGATGGGGATCTTGCCCGCCACCTCTCCAAAGAGTGCCAGCTCGTCCTGGGAAACTCCCAAGCGGCTTTGAAGCTTCTCCCAAGCTTCCGGATACTCTTGCAGTGCACGAACGGCCCCGACGGCGTTGAGCAGGTTCTCCCGCACCAGGAAGTTGGTGTAGGTATTGTTGTTGGTCACGCCGCAGTACTCATCAGGACCCTTCACAAACAGGAGATTGTAGTGGTCTCCCCTTGGATCGTAAGTCAAGCGGCTTACCCAATAGCGCGCGGTTTCCAGGAGGATTTCTGCGCCGTAGTTCACCAGGAAATCCTCATCACCAGTAACCTCCACATAGCGCTGAACTGCATGTGCCACATCAGCGGTAATGTGTACTTCGCAGCAGCCTGTATCCCACGTTTCGCACTGCTCAAAGCCTGTACGGGAACACATCCAGGAGTAGCGGGCACCCTTTAGCCCGAACCCCCGGGCGCTCTCCCGGGCATCGTCCAGGGTGTGATAGCGGTACAGCAGCAGGTTGCGGGCAGCTTCCGGCCGGGTACATAGGTAGAAGGGCAGCATGAAGATTTCCGTGTCCCAGAAGTAATTGCCCTTGTAGCGGCCGTGCATCAGGCCCCGGGCCCCGATGCTAACCCTTGGGTCGTGGGAAGCGTTGTTCTGCAGCAGCTGGAATATGTTGTAGCGTACCGCACCTTGCAGCTCTTCAAGTTCTGAATCCAGCTCAACATCGCACTGGCCCCAAAGCCGGTTCCACGCTGCGGAGCTTTCCTCTAGGACTTCCCCAAAGCCCTGTACTGCCAGCTGTGCCGCGAGATCCCTGGCGGCAGCGGCAGGTTCCCGGTGCTCATCGCGGCTTGAATAGGTGGCAATGAACTTCTCAACGCGGAGCACTTCCCCTTTTGGGAGAGTGCCGCGGAGGCGAACGGCGGTGTAGGCGTCGCCCACCACTCCCTCCAGCGCCATGGGCCTATTGGCCTTGACCCTGTAGGCTTGGTAGAGGCTCTGCTCAGATGGGCGGCTCTCCATAATGAGCAAACCCCCATCTCTATCCGCCGCGCATGTTACGGGGAACAAGAGCCGATGGACTGTAGTATTCTGGGCCAGCTGATCGTCGGAGATGGGAAGATTAGCAACATCCCCATCCAGGCCAGTTTCGAGGGCCAGCTCTAGATCTCCATTGAGGGAAGTGATTTCAACTTCCAGCGCAGCGGCATGGGGATTGGCCATGCTCACCACTCTCCGTGAGGTTACGGAAAACTGCAGCCTGTCCTCGGTTTCCCAGATCCCTTCCCAGGTGAGAAGGCCTGTGTCCATGTCCAGGCGGGCACTTGCCCATACCCTTTTGCAGGGGAAGCCAAACCGCACTGCAAACAGATCAGGGGTGTTCACCATGTCCGTTATGCCCGCTTTGATGTACTCGAAGAAGCCTGCCAGAAACACACTCCGTTCATGCCCGTTTTCCTTTGGGCCCGCAGGGTCAAATCCCCGCACACCCATGTAGCCGTTGCCTTGTGCCAGGATGCTTTCATAGAAGGCTTGATCAGGCCCTTGAATGTTGTCTCCCACGACAGCCCAAGGCAAAATCTTCGGGCGATTACTCATGGTTTCTCCTCCCTTGCAGCGCTGCTGTAGTTACCAACCTCAGCTACCCATCCACTAGGCGTTCCCAATCAGTGGTGGCCGACCGCCCACCCGGATATGCTGTAACGTTTCACCAACGAGCACAAAACTCCCGCGGCCCCTTCTGAAGCCGGGGCGTGTCCTCAATCTAAGTTGATGTCTTTCACGCTGTCCCGCTCCACGATGTGTAAGGGGAGAATTACGTCTCGCTTCGCACCGCCTTCCACTGCCTCAATGACGATGCGCGCCGCTTGGCTGCCCTTTTCCCAGATGTCCTGATTCACCGTTGTAATCTCAGGTAAGGACATGGTGGACAAGGGGACATTGTCAAAGCCGATCACGGAAATGTCCTCCGGGACAGAAAGGCACTGGGCCCGGAGCCCGTTCACAAGTCCCAAGGCCATGATATCAGCCACTGCAAAGGCCGCGGTTTCCCGCTTACCCCGTTTCACCATCTCCTGGGCCACCGCAAAGCCTCCGTGGTAGGCAACATCCCCTTCATAGAGGAACTCCTTACGGAGTGGTATCCCCGCTTCCTCAAGGGCATCGGAGTATCCCAAGAAGCGCTGGTGATGAACCCCTTTATCCCGCAGCTTCTCTGAGACGAACGCAATCTCCCTGTGTCCCTTATCAATAAGGTACTTGGTGGCAAGGTAGCCCCCGTGACGGTCGTTAATGCTCACGGTGTGGAAGTAATGGTCCTGGATGTAGGCGTCCACCAGCACCACAGGAATGCCGGTCTTTTTCAGTTCATCGAGGAACTCTGATGGGTATGTACCCACGATAATTACCCCGTCCAAGTTTCGCATTTGGGCAATACTGGAGTAGTCTTGGTACGGCCCCGTACCTGAAAGTAGTAGGTGATATCCCCCCTCCCTGACCACGTACTCTACAGCACTGAGAAACTCACCGTAGAAGGGATTGTCAAACATCAATCTATGACTGGAACCAGTCTGGGGAATGATGACACCAATTAACTGTGATCTTCTGCTGATCATTGTCCTGGCCGAGATATTCGGAACGTATTTTAGCCGCTTGGCTGCGGCCCGGACCCGACGCGATGTCTCTTCGCTAATCCGGGCATCAGGTTTGCGGTTAAGGACATATGAGGCGGTTGTGACAGAAACCCCCGCTTCCCGAGCAACATCTTTTAGGCTAACGCGCTTACGCAACTTAACTCCTCCATGGTGAAGCGTTTCATCTAATGTGATTTCATTTTAACATTACATCAGATCCAGATCAACATCTTCTTGGCATATTTTGCATTACTTCCGGTGAACCCCCCTGTGAAACGCCGTATACCCCCTCTTACTTGGGTGAAGCGTTTCAACGAACCTCAGGGGGATCCTCGCAAGGCGCATAACTCCCCCCCTGGGAGTGATGTCCTTGGGAATCTCAATCTCTCCCTCTTTGGCAAAGCCTTCCCAAACAAACATTTTCTTCCCGTATTTGTGAACTATGTCACGCATGCGGACAATAAAATGCCGGTACAGTTCGTCCACATTGGAGATGGCCTTTTGTGCCATGTATTCCTGGCAATCGCTGCATGCTTCCCAAAAAGCCTTTTCCACTTCGTCCGCGCCAATGTGAAAGAAGGGCGTTGCCCGGAAAACACTGCATACTTCACCGATCAAGGTGTCTAGTGCTTGGTACACCCCTTCTCTCCCTGGGCAGATTACATTGCCTTGAGGAGGATTGGTGGCAAATAAATCGGGACGGGCTGCGATCATTGACCGGGCATGGCCTGGGACGTCAACTTCGGGAACAATGGTCACTCCCCGGGCCTCTGCGAAACGCTCAAGCTCGTGCAGCTCCTCCAGGGTATAGCTCCTTGCCGGTGTGGCTAGCTCAGGAAAATCCTGCGAAGGGAAAACGAAGGACTCGTCATCGGTCAAGTGCAGCTGTAGATAGGGGATCTTGTACCAGCGGCACAGGATGATGATCTCTTTGATGGCCTCAACAGAATGCCACTTCCGGGCCAAGTCGATCATGAGCCCCCGGTAGCTTGCATACGGCCTATCCTCCACTACACAGTGGGGCACCTTGAAGCCCGCAAGTTCTCTTGCCATAAGCTGCAGCAGCGTCACTGTGCCATAGGAGACTCCTTGATAGCTTCCGCCCTTCACAGTGATATCTCCAGCGATCTCAAGCTTGTATTCTCCCGGCGCCAAACTGGAGTCAACCTCCAGGAGAATTGCTTGGCCATGGCCTGCAGCGCTGTACTCCTCACAGCGAAGTTCCAAGCCTGTTAATGCCTGCATTTCTCCCTGCAGAAGCTGGCCCAGCTTCCCCAGCCCCTCCTGGGCGTATGTGATTCTCATATCACCCCTTAGAAGGGTGGTTCCGCCGAGGCTGGTAATAGACCGCGGCTTGGGGATTACTTGATACATGCCCTCTCTCCTCTCACAAGGCTCAGCGCAGTTGTGCCTTAAAAAGTAGATAGAAAATCGTCGATCACTAAGGCAGCTGCTCCAACTAAGCCGGAATCTGGGCCGAGGCCCGCTTGCACCACTTCCACATCGTAGCGTGAACTGGCCATGGCGAACTCCTTGACTGCCTTCCTGATGGGGGCAAGGAGCAGATCGCCTGCCTGGGATACTCCCCCGCCGAAGACCAGCTTTCTAGGGTTAAAGAGATGGATGAGCGTCACACATGCCTTTCCCAGGACTGTGCCAACCTGGTCAAATACCTGGGCCGCAAAGGCATCGTTTTCCAGTGCTGCCAGGTACACATCGTACGCAGTGAGATCCTCCCTGCCGGCTAAGATCGAGCCCGGGGGACAGTTTTCCTGCACCATCCGCACAATGGCTTGGGCTGAGCAGTAGTGTTCCAGACAGCCCACATTTCCACAAAGGCATCTCCGGCCGCTGGGGTCTACTGAAATATGGCCGAACTCCCCTGCAGCATTCCGGGCACCGGTAAACAGCACATCCCTGTACATCACACCCGCGCCGATTCCAGTGCCAATGGTGATGAAGATAAAGTCGCTGCACCCTTGGCCCACCCCGAACAGTTTTTCCCCGAGAGCACCGCCATCGCCCTTATCGATAACAGCCACCGGGACACCAAAATGGGGTTGAAGCAGCTCACGGAGGGGTACGCTTTCCCACCCCAGATTAACGGCCTTTTCCACAATCCCGCCTTCTGAATCAACAAGGCCAGGAACGTTAACACCCACGCCTAGAAGCATTTCTGGGGTTAGTCCCGCTTCCCGAAGCAGTTCTTTGGAATTGGCGATGATATCAGAAACAACGGCTTCCGGCGTGTGCTGGTTTACTCTTAGTTCGGTCCGTGCCTTGATTCCCGCACCAAGATTGGTGACGGCCAGTGCCATGTTGTTTGCCCCGATTTCCACTGCTAAGATGTGGCCAAAATCGGCATTAAAGGACAGGAGCGCTGGCCTGCGGCCGCCGTGGGAAGTACCCTTCCGGGCATGCATAACGATACCTTCCTCCAACAGCTCATTGGCGATCACAGTGGCTGTGGTGCGGCTCAGGTGAAGGCGCTGACTAATCTCTGTACGGGAGATGGTACCTTCATCCTTGATCAGGCGTAGAATCGCGCTTCTGTGGGTTTGCTTAATTGCAGCTTGAGTCAACTTACTCACAGGATTGCTCCTCTCAAACACACGCTGTGGGCTGTGGGCGCCCTAAGTAGAGTTTGTTTGTCCGTAAGCGTCAAACCAGCCGTACCTTCTAGCTCCTCTCCGCTGATGAGATAATGAAGTCATCAGAGGGAAGGAGCTGATTCGTGTGACTAAGGAAGCCAGGCAAGAGCTGCGCGAGTTGTGGGCTGAG
>FZPS01000051.1_pt197 | contig 19450 bp, 14 predicted proteins | sample 1817821 | NCBI WGS metagenome assembly FZPS01 (sample SAMEA104158645, study PRJEB21678) | metagenome | place: Germany | collected 2015-04-21
GGATAATACTGAGTATTTATTATTAATTATAATAAGATTAATTGTTTTCTGTAAAAAGATAAGATTTTCTTTAGTCACCGGCTGACAGGAGTGAATTATAAATACCCGGCCGCCGCATTTAAACATTAAAACGGAAATTTATTATGTCACCGTCACAAACAGGGTAATCTTTACCTTCAAGGCGCAGTTTCCCCTGTTCGCGTGCAATTTTCGGCGATGCCCCTAGGGACATGAATTCAGCAAAATTGATTACTTCCGCCCTGATAAACCCACGTTCCATATCGGAGTGAACTTTGCCTGCAGCTTTTTTTGCCGGTGTGAAATTTTTAACTGTCCAGGCACGGACTTCATCTTCACCGACGGTAAAAAAGGAGATTAAATCAAGCAGCCTGTAAGCTGCGGCAGCCAGGCGGGCAATTCCGGACTGTTTTAGGCCGTAAGCAGCCAAATACTCTGCCTGTTCCTCTTTGTCCATTTCGCTGATATCAACTTCCAGTGTTCCGCAAAATTCAATTACAGGATAGCCGGCTTTTTCGCAAAGAGAAAGGAGCTCCCGCTGTCCGTCATAACTATGGTCCTGCAGTTGTTCCTCATCAATATTGACTGCCACTAAAACCGGACGGGAAGAAAGGAAAGCGTAATTACGCAGGTATGGCAGCTCACCGGCATCCCAGTTTGCGGATGAAAGGGGTTTCATCTCCTCAAGAAGTGATTGGCATTTTTCCAGAAAGGCAGTTTCCTCCTGAGAACGGCCTTTATCTTTTTTGCGGCCAAGTATTTTATCCAGCTGGAGCAAGTCGGTGAGAATCATTTCTTCCTGAAAGGAGGAAAAAGCTTTGTCCGGGGCAACCGGTTCACTGGGCCAGGGGACAGTCGGGTCGCGGTGAGCGCGGACTACGACAGTCAGTGCATCAAGGGCTTTTAGCTTGCCGGCGGTTTCGCCGCTTATTTCGCTTTTTGCTCCCAGGGGAGGCAAATCGCAGAATTCAAGTGCGGCGTAAACGGTTTTTTTGCCTTTGAAGACGGCAGACAACCGGTCTAGGCGTTCGTCAGGAACATGTGCCGTACCTATTGTAAGACCGCCCTTGCTGCGGGCCGGTACAGCTCCGGTAAGGAGACGGAAAAGGGTTGTTTTCCCGGCAGATGCGGGGCCGACAATACCGATTTTCATAAACTTCACCTCATGCTTTTCATCTTAAGCAGTAAACAAAGAGATGTCAACATTTGCAAAAAAAAACGCCTTGCCGGCGAATTTAGCGGTGTACTAAAGAAAGTGCAGCGGGTAGAAGCGGTGCAGCCTGCCGATTACATCATGTTCCCGGCTGCCGCCGTCGCCGGCACCCGGCTGGAGAATAGGGTCTCCAAGTTTGGCACGGCCGTCGCTGCCGTTTGATGAGTTGGCGAGCACATGGTTGTTGGAAAGAATCAAAGGCTCGGAAGTGCGTGCATCATAGACAACGGCCCCCAGCGTACCGGCCGTTACCAGGTAGTGGCCTATGCTGATTCCGGGCCTTGCAGGGCGCATTCTGCCGGTGCGTCCGGGATCGTTGCCGGCTGCAGGTGTCCCCGTAACGGCTGCAAGCTCGCCTGTTTCCATCACATCAGTGAGCACACCGTTTATCTGTGAAGGTATCCGTTCTTCTTCCGGCAAGTCGTCCAGTGGAATTTTTTTGCTTACCAGCACTGTAATGCATGCCCGGCCGCTGTTAAAGCCCTGCCGCGTTTTATGCCCGATTCCTGCCCCCACCACATTGGGCAGTGATAAAAGAGCCGGTATTGCGTTTTTGCAGATTTCCTCCAGTTCGCGGTAGCGGTTTTGCCTGTAATAAACTGCAGGCCAGGGATATTTCTCCTTTGTCACCCTGACTGCCAGTTGTTCTGTTATTTCACTGATGGGATGATAGACGGTAACCAGGTCGCTGCCGGCAAACAAAAGGCCCAAGGCATTATTGTCCTCATCAAGAAGAAGGGAGCCGCTGTCGCCGGGACTGCCCATTTTGCCTGTTATAATCTGATTAACAAACCGGGCAGTCCGGCCGGCTGTAAAATTTACTGTAACGGTGGCACCGATGACGATTACATGCCCATATGTCAGCCCGGTGGAACGGCCGCTTTTTTTAACCGGTTGCCCCAGGTCTGCCGCGGCTTCACCGCGAACCTCACCCACATCGCAGACGGAACTGTCGAGCATTTCCGGATGAATGGGCTTGGCCAGAGCTGCGTCCACCTGAACGGGGGAAGCGGGTTTGGCTGCGGTGACGAAATATGTGCCCGGAGGCAGTCGGACCGAATAATTGCCCTTTCCGTCAGGCCGTATTATCTGTACTCTTTCACCCGGTACCGCCTTATATATTTCCAGTTCTTGTTCCGCCGGCAATAATTTGCCGCTGAATGTGCTTTTCCTTTTGACAACGAAAACATTTTCATTGCCTGCTATCCAAATGGAGGTTTTTCCGGACAAATCAGATCATCCTTCACGTTAAAATAGAGTAATTGCCGTCTCCTCCATATTACGCGCCGGACAGCGGGAACGTGCAGCGGTTGCAGTTCTTTCGAAAAATGGCTATATTAACTACACAAGCCGGGGAAAAACTGCTATACTAAAAAAAGGAGGTTAACCATGCAAAAGAAAACCAATAATTTTATACTGAATATAGCCCTGACAGGACTGGCTTTTATGGCCGGCGGCATTGTCAGAACTTTCCTGGTAGAACTGACTTACGGCACCGGAAGCTATTTTATTATATTTACCGTTCCCTGGCTGGCTTTTATGGTGGAAGCAGTCCTGGGAGTAACTGTTTTGTCATATCTGTTCCGGAACGAGTACCCTTTTCACAGCCTGTGGCGCTCGGGAATGACTGCCTTCGCCTTGGGCAGCGTTGTGCCGGCAGTTTTGTTTAACTACACTTTTTACTGGCTGTTGATTCTTCCCGGCATCCTGATCTCCCTGATTTTAGACAGGCTTATCTGCAAGCGGGGGAACAGGGGCGCTGTAGCCGCAACGCTCATAATAGGGTTTCTCATACCCCAGCTCTATATCTTTTTTTTCCGTGAGCTTACCTGGATAAAGGGACTGTCTGACTTTACAGGCATCGGCCCCATGTCGCTTATTTTCATCTTCGCAGATTTATTTATCGGTATTTTTGCCGCCACCGGCGTGGGGCTGGCGCTGCGGCTGCGAAAAAGTCCCGACAACGGAGCACGCACCGGCATTGCCAGCCCCAGCAACGGATAAGCGCACATTTAAACAAAATAAAAGAATTACAGAGCGGTATCCGGCACATGACCGGATACCGCTCTGTTTGAAGTTTGTTATTATTGTCTTGTCTTAGAGATATTTGACGACAAGGTCGCCGACTTCACTTGTACTGTAGCCCATTTGACCGGCGGCCATGCTTTTCAGGTGTTTTTGACAGACCGTTACAATCGATTTTTCAATACGCTCCGCACTTTCTTTTTCACCGAGTGTTTCCAGCATCATGGCGGCGGCGCTGATGGCCGCCAGCGGATTGACGACATTTTGGCCTGTATATTTGGGAGCGGAACCACCGATGGGCTCAAACATTGAAACCCCCTCAGGGTTGATGTTGCCGCCGGCGGCAATTCCCATCCCCCCCTGGATCATTGCCCCAAGGTCAGTAATGATATCTCCGAACATATTTTCTGTGACAATGACATCAAACCATTCGGGGTTCTTGACCATCCACATTACGGTAGCATCCACATGGGCATAGTCGCGGGTGATATCGGGATAATCACGCTCGCCTATTTCATGGAAGACGCGCTCCCATAAATCAAACACATAGGTAAGGACATTGGTTTTCCCGCAGAGCGTTACTTTCCTGCCCCTGTTTCTTTCCCTGGCGTATTCGAAGGCATAACGCAGGCAGCGCTCCACGCCCATATGGGTGCAGACGGATTCCTGAATGGCGATTTCATGGGGCGTTCCCTTGCGGATAATTCCGCCGGCACCGGCATACTGTCCTTCCGTGTTTTCGCGGACGACAACAAAATCAATATCTTCAGGTTTTTTGTCTTTCAAGGGAGTCTCTACACCCGGGTAGAGTTTAACTGGGCGCAGGTTAATGTATAAATCCAGTTCAAAGCGTAAACGCAAAAGCAGACCTTTTTCCAGTATACCGGGCTTGACGTCCGGATGGCCTATGGCACCAAGATATATGGCATCAAACCGGCGCAGCTCGTCAAGAACGCTGTCGGGGAGTACCTCGCCTGTTTTCAGGTAGCGCTCGCCGCCCAAATCATAATGAGTAAAAGCAAATTTTAAGTTAGCATTGCCAAGGGCCTCCAGTACTTTCAAGCCTTCGCGGACGACTTCCGGGCCTGTTCCGTCGCCGGGTATAACGGCAATTTTATACATGCAAGAGCCTCCTTTTTTGCCTTAATGTTAAGTAAGTATGTTCTTTATTGTAATACATACGGAGAAAAAAAGGAAGTGGCAGACAAAAAAGGAATTATAGAGATGATAGCTTGTGCTTGGCAAGTTTAGAAAAACGCAAAGCGAGAAAAGTGAGGCTTTACGGAGGTAGCTATGGCAGTTCGCTTTATCCTTGGCAGGGCCGGCAGCGGGAAAACCCAGGCCTGCCTGCGACAAATGGCAAATGAAAATAAAAAGCAGCCCCTGGGAGCGCCGCTTATCCTTTTGGTTCCCGAGCAAGCTTCATTTGAAATGGAAAAAAAACTGGCGGTCCTCTGTGGCGGAGGAACTTTCAGAGCACAGGTTTTATCGTTTCGCAGGCTGGCATACCGCCTGCTCGGTGAGAGGCACAGCCTGCCTGTAATAACGGAAACGGGCCGGCAGCTTTTGTTGCGGCGCCTGCTGCAGGAAAAGGAGCCGCAGTTGAAGATTTTTGCCGGAGCGGCCAGGCAGCCCGGTTTCAGTGCACAGCTTGCCGTGCAGATAAGGGAGTTCCGGCATTACAGAATAGAACCGGAAAAATTGTCGGCCGTTTCTGTCGGGACAAAATGCCCGGAGGTTCTGAAGAGCAAAGTTTCGGACCTGCACGTAATTTATTCCGCTTACCAGGATTTTGTTAAAAACGGCTATTATGACCCGGAAGATACCATGAGTGAGCTTGCCGTAGCTGTCAGGGAAGGGATTTTGCCTTCCGGCACGCAAATCTGGCTGGACGGCTTTGCCGGCTTTACTCCGCAGGAGTATGAGGTTATTGCAGCTTTATTTGCCAAAGCGGAAAAGGTTGAAGTTGCTTTATGCCTTGACCACCGGCTGGAAAGGCCCCCGCAGGAGGATGATTTGTTTCACCCCACTGAAGACACATACCTGCGCCTGCACGCGCTGGCAAAAAAGGCGGGCGCTGAAATAATTCCTCCGCTGAAACTGCCGCTGGAAAAAGAAAAAACACGTTTTGCAATGCCGGAGCTTGGTCATTTGGAAAAGCATTTTGCTTCACTGCCGCCCGTTCCATTCCCCGGGAAGGCTGAAAATCTCAAGCTGGTTGCCGCCGCGGGCCCCCGGGCTGAAGTTGAAGCCGTTGCGAGAGACATTTTACATCTGGTGCGGGAAAGGGGGTGCCGCTTCCGGGATATAGCCGTTATTCTCCGCAGTTTTTCCGCTTACAGCGATTTGGTTGCCGCAGTTTTTACGGAATACCGGATTCCTTATTATCTTGATGAACGGCAGCCGGCGGCACATCACCCACTGGCGGAATTTTTGCGGTCGGCCCTGGAGGCTGTCAACAGCGGCTTTAAATTGCCGCATGTCCTGCAACTGTTAAAGACCGATATACTTCCCATATCCAGGGAGGCTGCCGATATTATGGAAAATTATGCCCTGGCTCACGGTATCAGCGGCAGCCGCTGGCTGGATGAAAAACCCTTTGATTATGAACTGAACCTGACACTGGATGACGGGCAGCGTGAAGCGCTGCCGGAAGAAGATAAAAAGCTGCTTGAAAAGGGGAGAAGGGAGTTTCGGAGGCACTTGCGGCCTTTTGCCCAAAAAATGCTTGCGGGAGGCAAACAGACAGTAAGGAAATACTGTACGTATTTATGGGAACTGCTTGCAGATGCCTCCGCTACCCTTGCCCGCTGGTCGGAAGAAGCCGCCGGAGGGGAGAGGCCGGAAAAAGCCTTTGAACACAGGCAGGTCTGGCAGGAAATAATTGAAATACTGGAACAGAATGTTGCCATACAGGGAGATACCTTGCTCACACTTTCCGAGTTCAGCCAAATTTTCCTTGCCGCCCTGGAGAATTTAAAACTGGGCCTGGTCCCGATGGCGAGCGACATGGTTTTGATAGGAAATGTGGAGCGTTCCAGGCAGCCGGATCTCCGGGCAGCTTACGTGCTGGGGCTTAGCGAGGGCGATTTCCCGTCACGTTTGACTGAAGAGGGGCTTTTTGCCGATGAGGAACGGGAAAACATGGCCGAAAGCGGCCTGGAACTGGCTATAACCAGGCGGCTGCGGCTGTTCCATGAACAATACCTGGCGTATATTGCCCTGACCAGAAGTTCGGAATACCTCTGGGCAAGCTACCCGCTGGCCGATGAAGAGGGCAGGGCAAAAAGACCGTCGCAGCTCTTCAAACGCCTGCAAAGGCTATTTCCGGAAAATGAGGTTCTCTTTTTTGGCAATACACCCGATCCTGAATTTGATTTGCATGCCTTTGCCTGTCCCAAGCAGGCTGCCGCCTGCCTGCTGCAACCGGCAGGCAGGGTAGTAAAAGGGGAGGAAATCTCGCCCTTTTGGGCGGCTGTTTACAATGAAGCGTTAAACCATGAACAGACACTGGAACAGATGAAGGAACTCTGGCCGGCCCTTGCTTATAATAACCGTGTGCCGCAATTATTGCCAAGGACCGCTGCGGCCCTGTGGGGACAGGATTTGCACAGCAGCGTTTCCCGCCTGGAGGAGTATGCCAGATGCCCCTTTGCCCATTTTGCCAGGTACGGACTGCGTTTAAAGGAACGGCGGGAATACAGTGTGGACGTATCAGGCATGGGAACCTTTTATCATGAGGCGCTGCGCAGGTTTGTAGAGCGGCTGCTGGCTGAAAAAACTGACATGAGCACGCTGTCCGTCGCAGAGGCGGAAGAAAGAATGAAGTCCATTGTTGACGAACTGATTCCAGAATTGAACCGGGAAATACTCCTATCCAGCGCGCGGATGCGTTTTCTGGCGGAACGCTTAAAAGAAATACTGGCAAACGCAGCGGCCGCGGTTATTATTCACATCAAGAAGAGCGGCTTTAAGCCTGCCGCTGTGGAACTCGCCTTTGGCAACACGCAATTCCCGGCCTGGGAAATAAATTGCAGCGACCGCAAAGTTTATGTGTACGGCAAAATAGACCGGGTTGATGTGGCAAAAATACAGGATAAAATTTATTTTCGCATTATTGACTACAAGAGTTCACCTACAAAACTTGATCTTTCAGACTTCTGGCACGGTTTGTCCCTGCAGCTTTTGCTGTATATGGCAATGGCAAAAGAGAGCGTGAGCAGCCTTTTCGGCGGTGAAGATGCGGAAGCGGCCGGAGCGTTTTATTTCGGGATTAACCCTTTCTACCGGCGGCTGCCAAATCCGGAAAGAAAAAAAGAAGAGGAAAAGGAGATAAGCAAACTGGAAGGGCTCTTGCTTGCGGATCCGGAAGTATTTCAGCAGATGGGCGGTGAAGAGCTGGTTAATGCGAAGCTGAAAAAGGACGACTCCTTTACAAAATACTCCAGGGTTGCCGGGCGCCGTGAACTGGAACAGCTCTATGATTTCCTGAAATTTAAGACAGCGCAGCTGGCGAAGGAAATACTGTCAGGCAGGGCGGAAGTATCTCCCTTTAAAAAAGAAAACGGAAATACCGCCTGCGCATATTGTCCGTATAAACCCTTCTGCTGTTTTGACACCGCTGTGGCGGGGAACGGCTATCGCCTTCTGAAATCCTATTCTCACGAGGAAGTTTTGCAGTCAGTTGCCGCCTGGCAGAAAGGAGATGCGGAAAATGGCCGGTAAATGGACAAAGGAACAGTTGGCCGCCATTGAAACAACAGGCTGCAACCTGCTCGTATCCGCTGCTGCCGGTGCAGGCAAGACAGCGGTTTTGGTGGAGCGGGTCATCAGACTGCTCTGCCGCAGCGATAATCCGGTTGATATCGACAGAATGCTGGTGGTAACTTTTACTGAGGCGGCGGCAGCGGAAATGCGGGAAAGAATTGCCTCTGCACTGGAAAAGGAAATTTCCGTTTCATACCACCTTGCTTTGTCAAAACAGCTCTCCCTTTTAAATGGTGCATCTATTTCCACGCTGCACTCTTTTTGCCTGGAGGTTATCCGGCGCTACTTTTACCTGCTGGAAGACGCGGATCCTTCCTTCCGGGTGGCAGATGAAGCGGAAGCCGCAATCCTGCAGAGGGATGTTGCGGCTGAACTGCTGGAAGAAAGCTTTGCCGCAGGGAATCAAGATTTTCTGACCCTGGCCGTTCACTATGGCGGCAGGGCCGGTGACGACAGGCTTATAGACCTGATTATTGATTTGTACAATTATTGCTGGAGCAATCCCTGGCCAAAGGAATGGCTGGCAAAGGCTGCTGCCGCATACGATATTGCTAAAGATGCAGGGGAAGAAAGCCTAAAAAAATGGCTGCAGCCTCTTAAGGCGGAAATCAGCCTTCTGCTTGAGCAGTCACTGGACTTGCTTTCTAGCGCCCTAAAAATTTCCCGTCTTCCGGGCGGTCCCCTTGTTTATGAGCAGACCATCAGGCAGGAAATATCCTGGCTTGAGAAACTGCAAAAGCTTGCGGCCGGGTCCTGGGAGGATTTGCGCGCCGCTTGGCTGAACGGCGGATTTGCCAGGCTGCCGGCGGCTCGCGCTGTTGACAGCAGCAGCAAAGAAAAGGTAAAAGCGCTGAGGGATACAGCTAAAAAGCTGGTAAATGAGGCGGCGGAAAAATTCTTTGCCCGCTCGCTGGAGGATTTTGCCGCTGAAATAGCAGACCTGGCTCCCCTGGTAAAAGTCCTGGTGGAAACTGTAGGCAGGTTTGCGGAAAAATACAGGAGGGCAAAAATACGGGCAGGGCTGCTGGATTTTAATGACCTGGAGCATTACTGTCTGCAAATCCTACTGGACAGGGAAGCACTGCCGGGTGAGTTCTTGCCGTCCCAGGCCGCTCTGGAACTGGCCGGGCAGTTTGAACATGTTTTGGTTGATGAATACCAGGATATCAGTCCGGTTCAGGATGCCATCCTGCAGCTTGTTTCACGCCAGGAGGGAAGCCGGCCAAATCTTTTTATGGTCGGTGACGTTAAACAGAGCATCTACCGCTTCCGCCTGGCCGAACCGGGTCTTTTTCTTGAAAAATACAGCCGTTTTTCACCGGCACCGGGAGAGAAGAACAGGAAAATTCATTTAAAACATAATTTTCGCTGCCGCAGAAATATTGTAAACAGCGTTAACTATATTTTTTCCAGACTGATGGCCGCAGATGTAACGGAAATTGAATATGACAGTCATGCCGCCCTGGTCTACGGTGCAAACTATCCGCCCGCAGAAGTAAAAACCTTTGCAGATGAACCGCTGGAGATTGTTTTACTTGAAAAAAATACGACGGCCGCTCCGGCTCCTGACGGTGAAGATGCGGCAGGAGACGAGGACCTGACTGCCCTGGAAAGGGAAGGAGTTATTGTTGCGGAAAAAATAAGGCAGCTTATGGCAAAGAAGCCGCAGGCGCCTTATATCCTGGATAAAGACACGGGACAGTACCGTCCCCTGTGCTATCGTGACATAGTTATACTTATGCGTTCTACCGTCAACCGGGCGAACATGATTGCGGAAATCCTTGCGCGGTATAATATCCCGGCCTATGCCGATTTGTCTACAGGTTATTTTGCCAGCACGGAAATACAGATCATGCTGTCCCTGCTGCAGGTCCTCGACAATCCCCGGCAGGATATTCCGCTGGCAGCGGTTTTGCGGGCGCCTTTTTCCGGTTTTTCAATTGAAAACCTGGCTGAAATTCGCCTCACAGGCGGCAGGGATGCAGATCTCTGGCGGGCATTGCAGAAAACCGCAGAAGCGGGAAATAAAGAATTATCTGCGGCTGCAGGAGAATTTTTTGCCCGGATAGAACGCTGGCGGGACATTGCCAGGAAGGAAAAACTAACCACATTGATTGCCACTGTCTACAGGGAAACGGGATATGCCGACTATGTGGCGGGAATGCCTGACGGTTTGAAAAGGCAGGCAAATCTGAAAGCCTTGTTTTCACGGGCCAGGCAGTTTGACCGCTTTACCAGGCAGGGTTTGTCCCGGTTTTTGCGCTTTATTGATCAACTGCAAAGATCGGGTGAAGATCTGGGCGCCGCACGGGCTCTGGCGGAAAACGAAGATGTAGTCCGTATTATGAGTATTCACAAGGCCAAAGGCCTTGAATTTCCCGTCGTTTTTATTTGTGACCTGGGAAAAGAATTTAATTTTGCAGATCAACGCAAGGAATTCCTGCTGCACCGCAGGTACGGGCTGGCACCGCTGGTAATTAACCCGGAGGCTAAAATCAGCTATCCTTCCCTGCCCTATCTGGCGCTGCGGGCAATGGGAGAAGCCGAGATGAGGTCTGAAGAAATGCGCATTCTCTACGTAGCCATGACAAGGGCCCGAGAAAAACTTATTCTTACAAGCTCTGTAAAGAATTTGCCCGCAGCACTGGAGAAATGGCAGGAAACCCGACCGGCAGGGCAAAAACGCCTGCCTGCCTTTAATATAAGGAATGCGAAAACCTGCCTGGAATGGCTTATGAGGGCTCTGGCGGACCATCCTGCAATTGGCGGGAACTGTACTGATGTTAAGAAAGAAAACCTGCCGTTAATCAAACTTGTTGCCTTAACCGAAAAAGCGGACAATAAGTTTTCCCCGGAAAAGCGGGAGGATATTACTGCTGCGGTAATGAATCTCCGGCCGCTGCCTGCAGAAGCAGAAGCCGCGACCAGGGAAGCTATCCGGGAACGTCTTAATTATACCTACCCCTGGGGGATTTCTTCAGTACCTGCCAAACTGTCTGTTACCGAAATTAAAAGGCGTTATGCGGGTATGACGGATCCGGAAGACGAGGGAATAAAGATGTTTACAGAAAGAATTTTTCAGCGCCCCGGTTTTGTGAGTTCCGGGGAAATGACGCCGCAGGAGAGGGGCCTGCTTTATCACAGCCTGCTGCAGCGCCTGGACCTGAATTTGCCTTTGGACGAAGCAGGTATTGCCGCCCAGATTAAAAGCCTGGCTGCCGCCAAAGTAATAGACGGGGAAAGCATCAACCTGATTAGTCCTGCAAAAGTAAGTGCTTTTTTCCGCTCGGAAGCGGGGAAGATAATTCTGGAGAACAGAGACAATGTTCTGCGGGAATGGCCGTTTACCATTGAAATAAATGAGAGGGAACTTCTGCATGGAGAAACGGGCTCTGAAAGGGAGGATACAATTATTGTGCAGGGAATAATTGACGTGTTGGTCCGCGCGCCGCAGGGCATGGTTATTATTGACTACAAAACAGACCGGATTAAAGAAAATGAATTGGCCATACTGGCAGACCGCTACCGCCCGCAGCTTGAATACTATAAGAAAGCTGTAGAAAGGATACTGAAGGAAAAAGTATTTGCCGTTTATATTTATTCACTGGCAATAGACAGGGCTTTGCGTCTTTAGGCAAGCCGGTAAAATTTTCTGTGTTTAGCTGCTGCCTGCTTAACATTTGCCGGAAGAGCAGGGCGGCGCCGTCTTGGAAAATGTTTTTAAAACCCGCGAGTGCGGGTTTTGTTTTTCTTTTTGCCCCATAACCGGTAGTATATTCTGCTGCCGCCTTTTGCAAAATAAACATGAATAATGCAAGGGACGGTGATTAAATGATGGACAGCGGAAACGGACGCTTGCCCCAGGTTGCCTATTTTTGCATGGAATACGGCCTTGACAGCAGACTGCCGATCTATGCCGGCGGGCTGGGAGTTTTGGCAGGTGATTTTTTAAAGGCAGCTTTCGATTTAAAGCTGCCTGTGGTGGGAATAGGCATTCTCTGGCGCAATGATTATACTGAACAGTTTATCAACGAGGAAGGCTGGCCTTATGATTTGTATCCTAATTATGACTTTGATTTTGTCAAGGATACCGGGGTAAGCGTCAAAGTTCAGGTAGCAGGGAAAGAAGTCACCTGTAAAGTGAAACTGGTCGACCAGTACGGCAATGCTCCCCTTTTCCTGTTGGATGCAGGCTTTGAGGGAAGCGAGGAAGGCTGGATTACCAGAAAACTATACGGAGGCGGCTCTTCAGAACGCATTGCCCAGGAAATAGTTCTGGGTATCGGCGGCGTGCGCTTGCTGCGGGCTCTAAATATTAATGTTGATATATATCATTTTAACGATGGGCATGCCGTGCTGGCGGGGATCGAACTGATACGTGAGAAAATGGCGCAAGGTATGACTTTCGAAGATGCCTGGCAGGCTACGCGCCGTCAGGTTGTATTTACGACCCATACTCCGGTGGAAGCAGGCAATGAAAAGCATGACCACCGGGAACTGGAAAGAATGGGCGCTTACAACGGGCTTAATTATGAAGAAATGAGGAGGATTGGCGGGGATCCGTTCAATATGACGGAAGCGGCGCTGAGGCTTTGTTCGGCGGCAAATGCCGTGTCCAACCTGCACGGCCATACGGCAAGGACAATGTGGCGTCATGTAAAAGATGCAGCTACCATAATCTCCATTACAAACGGTGTTCATGTGCCGACCTGGCAGTCGGAGGATATATCCAGGGCTTTTATAAAGGGAGAAGATATCTGGCAGCCTCATATGAAGGAAAAGATGAATTTGATTAAGTATGTGCATGAACATACAGACGCCAGATTTAATCCTGAGATCCTGACGGTTGGTTTTGCCAGAAGGGCGGCAAGTTATAAGCGTTCAGACCTGATTTTCCGTGATACAAGGGTAATTGATTCCTTGCTGAAAGAAAAGAAAATCCAGTTGGTTTTTTCGGGAAAAGCGCACCCGGATGATGTGGAGGGCAAAAAAATTATTCGTGATTTGGTGCTGATGGATCGAAAATACAGAGATGCGGTGGTTTTTTTGGAGAATTACAATATGGAGACTGCGCGTCTCCTGGTATGCGGCTGTGATGTTTGGCTGAACAATCCCCTGCGGCCCCTTGAGGCTTCCGGTACTTCGGGCATGAAGGCGGCCATCAACGGCGTTTTGAATTTGAGTGTTGTAGACGGCTGGGTGGGCGAAGGCCCGCAGCATGGCGTTTCAGGCTGGCTTTTGGATACGCATCACGACAACATTAACCCCGAAGAGCAAAATTTGCAGGACCTGCAGGCTCTTTACAGGGTGTTGATCGAGGAAGTTATACCGACTTACTATGAAAGTCGTGATGATTGGCTGGATATGATGAGAGCCAGTATTGATATGTCCCATTATAAATTTTCAGCCGCCAGAATGTCCCGCGAGTATTTTGAATTAATGTACTGCCGGGCAGCATGCGAAGGGGAAAAAACCGCCTTTCTGACTGCGGGCGGGTATCTTTGCAACAACCGGTTTAGGTCTTGAAATTGTTTCTAAAATCTCCTTGGCCGGTATAAATAACCTGTAATGGTTCATAATATATGAACATAAGAACAAACAGGTGAGAAAATGGATAAGGATACTTATTTATTCGATGAACCCGGGTTATCGGAAGCCGAACTTGTTTTTCTTTCCACAACAAGCAAAAAACATTTAAGCGGTGTGAGGGGCAGAGCTTCGCGGACCGGGCGAGTAGGTTCAGTAAGAACTCCGGTTGATTTTTTAAGCGGCAAGGAAAAAAGAGAATACATGAAAAGTAGTGAGGTGAAGGTGTATAATATGTATGAAGATAAAGTTTTGCCTTACGAAGAATTTAAGCAGCTGCCAATTGAAAAACAGGTAGTTTTGATGACTAAATGGCGGGATGAAATCGGAACAAATAATATTATTCGTGATATGAAAATTTCCCGTAAAAAATTTTACAGCGAGGTTTTGAAGTCTCTGGGTATAGAGACTAAACCGCGTGGCAGGCGTTCTAAAAAGGAGGAAGAAAAAAAAGCTGAAGCGGAAAAAAAAGCTGAGACTGCCGGGCAGCATACAGAAAGCGGAGCTGTTTCCGCTGAAAGCGTTAAAAGTTCATTTTCCGTTGTCTTCAGCGGTATCCTGGAAGGCCATGCGGCAGCCGGGCGCCTTGCCAGATTGGCCCGCATTCTAGATGATAATTCCCGGTACTGCATTAAGGTAGAACTTAGCGAGACAAAAACGGTATAGCAGACGAAAGCTAAACTTTGTTTTTCCCTTAACAATTTTATGTGCAAATTGTAATGTCTTTTTTGCTGCGCTTTTAGCAAAGGGCTTTTTCGTGGCAAGGTACCTTAGAGCAGAAATCCGGTGTGCTTGATTTTGTGAAAAATTTTAGCAATAGTATGAAAAAGACGGTAATAATAGCAGGAGAATCGGGAAAAAAAGAAGAATATAAAATACTAAATTGGGATGTGAAATTAATAACAGTTTCCGCCGCTTTGCGCTATAATTAAATAATGGCAATATGCTATGTAATGTAAAGCAGATAAAGCAGATAATGCCGATAATGCTGCGGTTTATTTTGCTGCGCTAAACTTGTTATGAATATGTTAAGGGGGAATGTTCCTTGAAAATGGCGCAAATCGAAGCTTTCTACAATGTCATTCAATCCGGCAGTATATCCCAGGCTGCCCGCAGAGGACATCTCACACAACCGGCTGTAAGCATGCAGGTGCGTGATTTGGAAGAACGTCTCAAGTTGCGTTTGTTGGAAAGGAGTAACAAAGGCGTCAAGCCTACCCCTGCCGGAAAAATTGTATATGAATATTGCTGCAAAATTATAGATTTAAAACAAAGTCTAAAGGAAGAACTGGAAAAACTGCAACAACATGACTGTCAGGGATAACCCCTGTAAAAAGCCACAAAGGCTTTTTTTTATGGGTAAAACACTTAATTGTGTGCGCTAAAGGAAAGAATTCCGGCCACTGCGGCAAACCGGTAATTGCAGTTATCAGATGTTTTGTGGAAAAGCAGGGAGTTGCAGCGAAACGGCGAAAGTATATATAATTAAATATAAAAAACAGCGATAGGAAGCTGGATGAATGCTGCCCGGATATGCCGGAAAGTTACTTTTTGTAGATTTGACAAACAACAGCATCGGAGGTTATGGAATCGGCCAATATACTGTATGACATGATGCCGCCCGGGGTCGACCCGCTGGGCCCTGAGAACATCATCGGGTTTACTACGGGCCCTTGTACCGGGACAAAGGCATTTTTCGGTTCCCGCTATACACTGGTTCATAAATCGCCTGTTACCGGCGGCTGAAATGATGCCAATTCAGGGGGTTTTTTCGGACCGGAACTGAAAAAAGCCGGATATGATGCCGTTTTTGTTCGCGGCCGGGCTCCGAAACACGTGTATCTTTATATTCATGACGGGAAAGCGGAAATCAGGGATGCCTCGCACCTGTGGGGGAAGGACACTAAAGAAACCTGGGCCGAATTGCAGGCGGAACTGCAATTGCCGGGACTGCGGGTGGCAGCAATAGGGCCGGCGGGAGAAAAAATGTCCTTGCTTGCCTGTCCCATTAATGACGGCCACCGGGCACCGGGCCGGGGAGGAGGCGGTGCCGTCATGGGGTCGAACAACTTAAAGGCTGTTGCCGTTTACGGGACGGGCAAGATCAGTGTGGCAGATCCGGATAAGATAAAGGAAATAAACAGGCAAATTGCGGCCAATATCAAAAACAACCCGGGAGCACAGGCTTTCAGCACAATGGGAACAGGCTCTTCAACGGCAGCATCAGCTTTGAGCGGAGATTCGCCGGTAAAAAACTGGAGCGGGGTAGGTATAACTGATATCGGAGCCGAAAATGCGGAAAAATTGAGTGCGGCGAGCCTGGACAAATACAAAGTCAAAAAATATTCCTGCTTCAACTGTCCCCTGGGCTGCGGGGCAATTCTGGCCCATGGTTCGGCCTATGCCGCCGAAAAATACGGTAAAGGCAAAGAATACCAAACTGCAAGCGGCATTGAACTTCCTATGCATGATCCCAGGCTGGCCCCCGGATTTGCCCGGACCTATCAATATGACCCAACCCCGGGAAAGCATGTTAAGGGAAGCCTGGGGCTGATGCAGGCATTCGGGGCTATCCCGGACAAATACAATTACAGCAACACCGGCCCAATGGATGTGAGGGCAACGGCTGCGCAAGAAGTAGAAAACTGTGCCGGTCTTTGCACCTTCATATCAATGTGCGGCATTATGGATATAAAAGAACAATTTCTGACAGCCGTCACGGGACGTACCTTTACCCAGGCCTGCCGGCCGGGATACAGTACTGCATGACGGTGATGAAGTCATTATAATGCTGCCCATGGCCGGTGGATAGGAAGAAGGAGGTGCAAGAGCCGGGAGGCTTAAAAAATGAGAATTGCCGAAGGTGTGGAAATGCTGGAATTGGCTGAGGAGGGCGCAGCAGAAGGGCATGCTTTTTGTGCCGCTCTGATTTGGGATGAAAAAGATGCAGTTTTAGTGGATACAGGTGTACCGGGAAAGCTGCCGGTGCTAAAAAAGGCCCTGGATAAGGCCGGAGTGCCTTTCTCCAGGATAAACAGGGTGTTCATTACCCACCACGATTTTGATCACCTGGGGGGACTGCCCGAGATCCTGGAGACTGCGGAACAAAAGGTAGAAGTACTGGCCCATGAGGCCGAGAAGCCATATGTAGAAGGCAAGAAAAATCTGCTTGTGAAGTTGGAAAAAGTGACTAAAATGCTTCCGGCCGCTGAAAGGGAAAAAGAGATAAACACATACCTCAGCCGGCAGACCGTCACGGTGGACACTGTCGTTGCCGACGGACAGGAATTGCCTTACTGCGGCGGAATCACGGCAATACACACTCCCGGTCATACCCCGGGTCATCTTTGTCTTTATGTAAAAAAGGCAAAAACCCTGATTGCCGGCGACAGCACTGTTGCACAGGACGGCCGTCTTGCGGGCCCCATTGATCTTTTTACGGTAGATATGCAGGAAGCCTACAAATCCCTTGCCAAGCTCGCTGAATATGACATTGAAAAAGTAATTTGCTACCATGGCGGCCTAGTGGAGGGAAATATTAAGGAACAGATAATGGAACTGGTAAAAAGGACAAAATAATACTCCTTTTGTTAAGCATGAGCAGCAAAAACTGCCTCCTGTCGGAAAAACAGGGGGCAGTTCAACAAGCCGTTATTGACTTAATTCCTATTGTATCATACAGTAAGATCAGTTGACAGTACATTATTAACGGAGGTAGAAAGATGTATTTTAGTAATATTGACTACAGTTTAGCGAAATCAAATTAATTGCAACAAACCAATACACTAAACCGGAGGTGCGGAAATTGAGCAAATCACAAATTATCGGAGCAATTCTTGCAGTATTAATACTAATTGTCATGAACTTCATTCCGGCAACGGATCTGCTTTCCCGCAGCGCCATTAATAATATCGGTATATTAATTGCCGTTATCGTCTTGCTTGTTACCGAGCCGCTGCCCATTGGCATTACCTGTCTCTCAAGCATTTTCCTGCTTGTCATTTTTAATGTGACTCCCGATGTTAAAAGTGCTTTAAGCGGCTACACAAACCAGATTGTTTTTTTTGTGCTTGCTTCCTTTGGTATTTCCGAGGCAATTACCAAGGTCCCGCTGACAAACCGCTTCCTAAAAATATTGATTAAATTATTCGGCAAAAATGTCAGGTTAATCCTCTTGGCCTTTATGATTGCTTCTGCAGTACTTTCATCCTTTGTCTCCAATGTGGCAGCCACTGCCGTATTTATTGCCGTGGTTTTAACATTTATGCAAATTTATAAAAATGACAATGACAGGAAAAGGACAGGCAAAGCCTTTATGATTGCCCTGCCTGTGGCCAGTATGATTGGCGGCATGCTAACACCGGCCGGGTCTTCCCTCAACCTGTTGACAATGAACTATATAAGGCAGCTTACCGGAATCTCTGTTTCCTTTGTTGAATGGATGCTGATGGGAATACCGGTTGTCGTTATTATGCTGCCCATTGCCTGGCTGATTATTGTGAAGGTTTACGGCGTTACTGAACTGGGTGAAAAGGATATACAGGAGTTTGTCAATAATTTGGATGTTCCAGAAAAGATGGACTTCAAAGAAAAATACGTTATTGCAATAGTCTTTGCCATGTTTGTTTTTTGGATATTGAGTTCCTGGTACCCCGTTTTCAATATTACAGTAGTGGCATTGGTCGGCTTTTTCCTGTTTTTCTTGCCCAAAATTCAGATTCTTACCTGGGATGAGTTCGAAAAAAGCGTTAGCTGGCCTGCCTTTTTCCTGCTTGCCAGCATCATAACTGTCGGTGATGCACTTATAGCCAACGGGGTAGAAAAGTGGCTCATTACTTTTTTACCAAGCAGCATCAACCTGCCGCTTTTTGGAATTGCCTTTGTAGTGGGCATAATTGTCTTCCTCATGTTGATCATTGTTCCCGTGGCACCGGCTTTGATTGCCCTGCTGTCCGCTCCTCTAGTTGGGCTTTCCGCTAATATCGGCATTACACCGCTTCTCCCAATGATGACCCTGGGACTTACCGTGGCCAACTGTTATCTTTTGCCGCTGGACACCGTACCGATCATAACTTACATGACCGGTTATTACAAAATGTATGACATGCCCAAATCAACGGCATTTATACAGGTCATCATGGCTGCAGTTGTTGCTGCCTGGCTGCCTGTTGCCCTGAAAATAATCGGCCATATCTAATATAAAGCGGCGTTAACCGTCAGGTTGCCTTCCAGGTTCAGTTCGACTATACGCTGCCTGCTTGATTTAATCAGACCCGATGCGGGATATTTTTATAATTTGCGCGGCCTGCAGGGCGACTGGAAATATGTGCAGCACCTGGCAAAAGCCCTGGATTTGGACATATCTGCCCGGATAAAAAACCTTTCCAAGGGGAACAAACAAAAAGTCGGCCTGGTACAGGCATTAATGTCTAAACCGGAGCTTTTGCTTTTGGACGAACCGACCAGCGGCCTTGATCCTCTCAGGCAGCAGGTGGTCTATCGGCTGCTGAAGGAAGCGCAAAAGGAAGGGGCAACAATTTTCTTTTCTTCCCATATTATAAGTGAAGTGGAAGCCATTGCAGACCGGGTGGCGATAATTCGCAGGGGTGTAATAGTCAAAGAAGCGCAGCCGGGGGAACTGGCAAACATGGCGCTGCGCCGCTTTCGTGTACGCTTTTGCGGTCCGGTGGACATCGGGCCCTTAAGCAAGCTGCCCGGTGTCAAACTGCTTAACAGGGAAAGCGAATTTGACGCCACAGTGCATGTGGAGACGGTGGTATTGATGTCAAGTACGGGGAAATAAAATGTTAAAAATCATATAAATATGGGGTTTTCGAACAT
>FZPS01000023.1_pt273 | contig 19442 bp, 19 predicted proteins | sample 1817821 | NCBI WGS metagenome assembly FZPS01 (sample SAMEA104158645, study PRJEB21678) | metagenome | place: Germany | collected 2015-04-21
GTCATGAGTGATGCGAAATATATAATTGGGCTGGACTTTGGCAGTGACTCTGTACGGGCACTGGTCGTGGATGCTGCGACGGGAGAAGAGCTGGCTACGGACGTCGCCTATTACAGGCGCTGGGTCAAGGGCTTGTACTGTGACCCGGCGGCTAATCAGTTTCGCCAGCATCCCCTCGATTATTTAGAAGGCCTGGAAGAATGCATCGTTGGGGCCCTGGCCAAGCTTCCGCGGGGCAGCGGGGACAAAGTTGCGGCAATAGGGGTAGGTGCAACCAGTTCCACCCCTTCCCCTGTGGACGAAGCGGGAACCCCCCTGGCCCTGCGGGATGAGTTCAAGGACAATCCTAATGCTATGTTCAATCTCTGGAAGGATCACACCGCGGTGCGTGAGGCGGCGGAGATTAACGAGCTTGCCAAAGGCTGGGGCGGAGTGGATTTCACTAAATACTCCGGGGGAGTATACTCTTCCGAGTGGCTGTGGTCTAAATGCCTGCACGTCTCCCGGATTGATCCGGCTGTGAGGGAAGCCGCCTTTTCCTGGGTGGAGCTCTGTGACTGGATCCCTGCAGTTCTGACAGGTACCGAAGAGCCGCTGACAATGAAACGCAGCCGCTGTGCAGCCGGCCATAAGGCTATGTGGCATGAGGAATGGGGCGGTCTGCCCAGTGAGGAGTTCCTAACGAAACTCGACCCTATCTTGGAGGGGCTCAGGGGCAGGATGTATGAAAAGACCTATACCTCGGATCAGGCTGCCGGATATCTGACTTCAGCCTGGGCAAAAAAACTTGGCCTCAAGGCAGGCATTCCTGTTGCGGTTGGGGCTATAGATGCCCACATGGGTGCCATTGGCGGCGGCATTGCAGAAAAATCCATGATGAAGATCATGGGTACATCCACCTGCGATATCATGGCAGTCAGCAAAGAAGACATGGGAGATATCTTGGTAGAGGGCATGTGCGGGCAAGTGGACGGTTCGGTGATTCCGGGCATGATTGGGGTGGAGGCAGGACAGTCTGCCTTTGGCGACATCTATGCCTGGTTTAGAGATCTTCTGCTCTGGCCCTTTGACGCCCTCCAAGCTGAGCTGGGCCTGTCGGAAGAACAGCTGGGCGCAGCCCGGGATCGCATTCTGGTGAAACTGGCGGAACAGGCTGCCAAAATCAATCCTGCTGAGACGACGGTTTTGGCTTTGGATTGGCACAACGGCCGCAGAACGCCCTTTGCGGATCAGGAGCTGAAGGGAGTTCTGGCAGGCTTGACGCTTGGGTCTGATGCCCCTAGAATCTTCAGGGCTCTGGTTGAAGCCACAGCCTTTGGGTCCCGTGCCATCGCCGAGCAGTTTAGGAAGCAGGGATTGGAGATTAGGGAAGTGATTGCCCAGGGCGGCATTCCCAAGAAGAACGAGTTTGTGATGCAGGTGACCTCTGATGTCATGAACATGCCCATTAAGGTAGTCAACTCGGATCAAACAGGAGCGCTGGGCGCCGCCATGTGTGCGGCAACAGCGGCGGGCCTGTATCACGATTTGAGAGAGGCGCAACAGAGTATGGGAAGCGGCTATTCCCGGGAGTACAGGCCGGAGCCGGAAAGTGCCAAATCTTACGAAGCGCTTTACCGGAAGTACCTGGAGATGGGTGGAGTATTGGAGGATCTTCTGCGCAGTCTCTAGGCGGAACGGGAAGCCAACCGGAGAGCCGCCAGTATGTTGGCGGCTCCCGCATTGAACTTGTCTTTTCAGCTACTTTGCGGTATAATACTGCTAGATTAACTCCGAATCCGTCAGTAGTGGGGGACCCAGTTTATGGGGTGAATCTTGCAAGTCAAGAGGGGCGACTTGGGCGTCCTAACCCGGCAGCTAACCCCATAGGAGTACACCAAGAGCGTAGTGTCGTTTTGCGGAGAGCAAAACGCCTAGCGCTTTTTTTGTTGCCCCTGGGGTCAGAGCGGCCAATCTGAAGACAGGGACAGGCACACGAGTCAATCTTCAGATCATGATGGGTGGGAGGTAGTAAAATTGGACGTTCTCTTGAAAATTGGAATTGTGTTAGTGGTAGGGTTGGTGGGGGGGAAAATCGCCCGGATCTTCAAACTGCCTAATGTTTCAGGCTATCTGGTTGCGGGGCTCTTTCTGGGTCCGTCATTTTTCAAGTATATCAGTGCGCAGGACATTGATTCATTGGCCGTGATCAGTGAAGTCGCGCTGGCCATTATTGCCTTCAGCATCGGAAGTGAATTTGTGCTGAAAGATATGCTTAAGCTCGGCAAATCCATTGTTATCATTACCCTCCTGGAAGTGGTGGGCGCGATCGCTGTTGTTTTCAGCCTTATGTACTTTGTCTTCGGCCAGCCCTTTGCCTTCAGCATCGTAATTGCTTCCATGTCTGCTGCCACTGCTCCTGCGGCAACTCTCCTGGTGATGCGCCAGTATCGGGCAGACGGCCCGCTGACCAGGACCGTACTGCCAGTGGTGGCGTTGGACGACGTGTTCGGCATCATGGCCTTTGGGATTGCCCTGTCCTTGGCCAGGCTTTCTGTGGGGGGCTCTGAGAGCACGCTTCTCCAGATGCTGGTTCAACCGGTGGTAGAAATTGTTGGCTCCCTAGCTCTAGGATTGGTACTCGGCTTTATCCTGGCCTGGGTAGCGAAAAAGGCTGAGGATCGCGACGAGATGCAGGGCATTTCCCTGGCCGCGATTGCAGCAGCCACTGGGCTGTCTACCTGGCTGGGGCTGTCGCCGCTCTTGACCAATATTGTGATGGGAACTGTCGTAGTAAATGTGATGCGTCACTCGACCAGGGTCTTTGCATCGGTTAATGATTTTGCTTCTCCGGTCTACGTACTTTTCTTTACCTTGGCTGGAGCCAGCCTGGACCTTAGGATTCTTATGTCAGTGGGGCTGATGGGACTGGCCTATATCGCAGCCCGGGCGGCCGGCAAGGGCCTTGGCGCTTATATAGGGGCAAGGCATGTCAGGGCACCGGAAACAGTGCAAAAATACCTTGGTTTGGCACTTTTGCCCCAAGGAGGAATTTCCATCGGGCTTTCTGTCCTGGTGAGACAATTCCTGCCGCAGTATGCAGTGCCAATTACGACCATTATCATGTTCAGCGTGTTGGTATACGAAGTTTCAGGACCGATTTTTGCCAAGATTGCCATCTCTAAGGCGGGGGAAATCGGAGGAATGGATGCCGGACGGGAAGATGTCCAGGCAGAGTTGGCATAATACACTTTGAGAGAAAGAAGGTATCCATATGTACGCACTGTTCATTGTGCTGAATGATGTGAATCAACTGGACGAAATCCTCGAACGTTTTGTCAAAGTGGGTGTCAAGGGAGCAACTGTCCTGGACAGCCAGGGTATGGGAGGAGCCATGGTCCACGGTGCCGGACGCAGCCTGCCGCTCTTTGGCTCTTTAAGAAGTCTGATGGACTCAGCCCGCCCATACAATAAGACCATCTTCTCGGTTCTGGAGAGTGAAGAGATGGTAGAAAAGGCGGTTGGAGCAGTTCAGGATGTCTTTGACGACAGGCCGGCAGAAGGTCTTGGTTTTATGTTCTCTGTGCCCATCGGCAAGACTTACAGCATGTGCCGTAACAAAAAGTGCTAGTCCGAAAGGATGGAATAGCTAAAGGAGCTCGGATGACTTACCGAGCTCCCAGCCTGGCAGAAATGGCAGGCAAGCTGCCTTAGCCATCTTCCTCTTAAAGTGATTGTAACAACGCATGGTTTGTGGTACAATAACAAATGAGCCGGCCCCGTAGCTCAGGGGATAGAGCAGTGGTTTCCTAAACCATGTGCCGCAGGTTCGATTCCTGCCGGGGCCGCCACTCCAAAACTAAAAAGACGTGTAGATGGGCTGACATGCTGCTCAAAGCAGATGTCAGTTTTTTGATCTGCAATTGTGTTAGAGCTTGAAACGTCCCATCTGTTTGTCAACTGTTTCCGCGGCCTCTGCCACTTCCAGGGCTGAGGCGGCCATTTGCTCGGTGGAAGCCGACTGCTGTTCGGTAGTGGCACTCATCTCTTCAGCTCCGGCTGCCAGCTCTTGGGTAGTCGCAGCTACGCCTCCGATTTCAGCTGCCAGTGATTCGATGACACTTGCTATTTCAGCGAATACTTGGCCTGTGTGGGCTGCAACTTCCATGCCCTCTTTCACTTTGCCGGTGCCCATGGCAGTACGCTCAACAGATGCCTGGGCAGTGTCTTTGATCTGCTGGATAAGGTGGGTTATTTCCCCAGCAGCCTTGGCGGATTGTTCTGCCAACTCCCGCACTTCATCGGCAACCACAGCAAAGCCTCGTCCTTGCTCGCCGGCCCTGGCAGCTTCGATAGCCGCATTTAACGCCAGGAGGTTGGTCTGATTGGCGATCCCTGTAATTAATGTTACGATCTTGCCGATCTCTTCTGATTGCCGCCCCAGATCTCTGATTTCCCGTGCCAGAGCGTTAACCACTTCAGTAATCTCAGTCATTGTCTGCACTGTTTTCTCAACTTCGATTGTCTCAGGGAATGGACCGGAATTCTCAATACCTCCGATACAGCATCCACCAAGTAACCGACCATTGAACCTCCAATTTCCATGAGGAGGATTTTTTGACTTTCATATTCCTCTAATTGGCTGCATCCCATGGCGAATCTGCTTTTCAGATCCACTATGGGCAGCACTGTGCCCCTGACATTGGTAATACCCACCATGGACGGTGGCATGCTGGGCAAGGAAACCAGTTTTGAGGGGGCGATGATTTCCCTGACTGCGGAAATGTGAATGCCGAACTCGGTTTCTCCCACAGTGAATATTACCAACTGGAGCTCTTCTAAGTCACTCCTGCCATTCATCAGTACTTCATCTCCTTAAGCGCTGCCGAGACATAAGGCCGGAGCGCCTTATTCATCATTTACTCATCAACTAACCTGACTTAAGCGACTCTTGATAGACTTGCTGTGTAAATACGTTTACGACCTCCTTGTTGAATCTGGTCCCTGCATGCTCTTCAAGGTACTCCAGGCATGCAGACACGCTAAGTGCCTGTCTGTATGGCCTGTGGCTGGTCATGGCGTCAACCACATCAGCAACTGTAGTTATCTGCGTAAGCAGGCAGGGCCTAGTGTATCCATTTTCCGGATATCCCCCTTGGCCGTTGGCCCACAGGTGATGCCCCATAATGATCCTTTTTTCCACAACGCTGAGACCTAATGCCTCGGCATAGTCGCATCCGAACTTAGGATGCATTTTGATGATTGCCCACTCCTCTTCAGTAAGGGGGGTCTCTTTTTTCAAAATCCTTTCAGGCACGAACTTCTTTCCTATGTCGTGGAGAAGAGCACCTAGTCCAAGCTGGTTAAGTTCCTTAGACGTCAGTCCCATTTCTCTCCCAAGACTGAGGGCCAAGGACTGAACCCGCCTGCAGTGGCCAAAGGTCTCATCATCCAACTCGGCAATAATCGCCATTAAGACATCATCATGTACTGACAAGACTAATCGACATCCTTTACATATGGTAACGAGCAGGAATGGGCAGCGGTGCCCTTCCATGAAAACCGCCGCAGGTGCAGGGGTCTGGTCTTGATGAATGTGGCCTTATCCATAGCACGGTCTGTCCTTCTTGCCTAAACGCATGATTATTTTGGCACGATTTGTGAATTATTTAGCAGAATAGGCAACAAAAAAAGCCGCTCCTCCGAAACAGAGAAATGGCCCGATCTACATCGGTGCGGATGAGAGCAGCCCGGCTGTCATGGTTGCGTGCAACTTTAGACCCGAGGCTTTGCGTCCATTTCTTTCGAAACGTTTGCCTTTGTTCTGCTTATGAATATGTGTCTAGCCGAATCAAGCAGTATGTATGTACGTCGAATATGTTCAGCATCAGTTTGCAGCATCACTTGTCTATATACTGTGTTGCCTGAAATCGCCTCCGGTATCTGCTTGCAGTTTTGGCAGGCAGACTTGCAATGGACCGTCGAAGAACGCCACAGATCAGTGTACTAGGTGGACATGTCATGCACCTCGCCTTTCTTCACGATGTGGTATGGAAGCCCGAATTAGGCTTGAAAAGTGGATACCTTGTCGAGCAAATACTGGAGAACAAGTATCTGTGAGATCCTAGGGGCCAGGTCGAGTTTGGGAAATGAATCCTCGATGATGCCGGTACATAGCACTAGGTCGCCGGCCTTTCCAACGGGTGACTCGGTGTAGTTGGTTATGGCAATGGTTACAGCTCCATTATCCTTAGCCTGGGCTAGGAATCTTTCGACGTCTTCGTTCCTGCCGAAGTGGGAAATGCCTATGGCGACATCGGCAAGCTTCAAGTAGTCTCCTAGCAGAAGGTCCATCCTGGTATCAGTCCAGGCTGAGGAAGGAATGCCCAGCCGCTGCAGGCCAAATACGAACATTTCTGTGAGGCGTGCAGAAAAGGGGCCTGTTCCGCAGACGCTTGCGTGTCGGGCCTTGGCAATTGCCTCGGCGCTTGCTTGAACATGCTCTGCGTCAACGGCAACGTAGGTGCCTAGGAGCATGTGTATTACTTGATAAATCCGGTTTTCCCAGCTGTCTGCAGCCTCATCTAAGTCCAGGGGTGCGTTCTGCAGCGCATCAACAGCTGCAATGAGCTCGTCACGTACGACTGAAAAGCCGGAATACCCGACTGCCCGGCAAAACCTAAATACTGTCGCCTCGCTTGTATCGGTTCGTTCGGCAAGCTCGGCAACTGTGAGGTTGGCCGCTGTTTCTGTTTCGGTGAGAATGAAATCTGCAATGGAACGTTCCGCGTCGTTCAAAAATGGCCTGACGATAGCGATTTTCTGCAGGACGAGTTTGGAGCTGGAAAGCTTCAATAGTTGTGCAATAAGGTTTTGGGAATCCATGGGATACTCTCATCGCCCTTTTTTTGAATGAGATATAGACTGTCATGACTTTAGCACAACGTGATTGTTTTTGTCAACAAAATCCACTAAAAAGTAATCTTTTTAGTGGATTCTCTATCGCAAAAATTTCCTAACGTGACAGATTAAACTTCAGAAAGTCCATGTAAGGCGACACTTTGCGGCAGGATTAAGAGAAGTGTACATCATAAAAAGGAAGGCGTCGCGGCCTCCCTTTTCTAGATGGATGCAGTTTTTTGCTAGAGAAACGCCTTCTCCACAAAATGCGCTATTAGACCAGCAGAGATGCAGAAGGGTATACTGGCAAGCATTTTGCAGATCAGGAACTTCGGCCCAAGAAACGCGGCTTCAAATGGTGCTTTGATCATGCCCAGAATGCAAAAACTGGTGATAATTGCGACAACTGTCCCCATGCCTGCGCCTGCAGCCAGGATGGACCCTATTATGGGAAAGGCGGCATAGGGGCCCATGGCCAAGAGCATTCCGCCTAATGACCCTAGCAGAATTCCCCTGAACCCAGCTTCCGCTGACAGCCGGTTCTGGACAAACTCCGCAGGGACTAGAACTTCAATCATGCCCGCGAGGATGAAGGCACCTAAGATCAGGGGGGCGGCCTGCAGCAGCTGTTTTGCCCCCGACTTCAGCCCGTCCAGATGTTTGCCGGTTGTCTTGGCATTGACCAGCACAAGCATGAGAGCCAGGATGCTAAGAATGATGGTGGTCTGAGCCATCTGCTTCACCCATCCTCTGCATAATGCTGTCGATTGTGCGATCGGCAAAGAACCGCTCTGCCGTAAGCCCTATGATAATCGGAATCGGCAGTGTGATTAGATTTCTCACCACGGCCACACTTGGACTGATCAGACTTATTTCCATGGGAATGCGCGTTACATCAAAGAGCATCTTCCCGTACAAGAATGAAATGATGATGTAAAAGGGTATGCCCTTTCCCTTGAAGCTGGCCACGAATGGGTAATAGACATACGGTCCGCCGGGAAACACGCCCCCGGCCAGGGCACTCACAGCGACTCCCCTTAGCCCGCTGAATTTCTGCAGCCACTTATCAAGCTCTGCTTTGGAAAGCAGCACCTGGATTTGGCCTATGATCAGAAAGGACGCCGTCAGCATGAGTGCAGACTCCAGGGCAGTATTCAGAGAGATGCGAAAACCTTCTGCCAAGAAACTAATGCCCCCAGCGACGTAGGTAATGATGATAAATGCCAGTGTAGAAGTTGAAATAATCAAAAGCGATCTCTTCATCCTTGTCTCCTCTGACTTTTCCAGTATTGACCAGCCTATGACAGTCGGAGCCCGGATGTGCCTGGCAAGTTTTCGTTCTCATGTAACCATTCAATCATGGTTGGAGTTTAAAAAGCATTGCCTCCCAGTTGCAGTCAGCCTCTCAGTGCAGTCCACAAGATATGGAGGTTTGAAAGTAGAAAGTTGGAGAGGTATGCGAGGCGGTGTGGGAGGTGGGCTGCTCAGCCAACGGGCAGCCTCCTCCTCGATTATCTCGCAGTCAGCATGTTTGCTCGAGAATTTTGTAAAGCAGCCGATAGAGCGTAGATGCTTCGTCGTCGGTGAGGGGCAGGCACTGGGCCATTTGCTTCGGAATTTCCCGGGCCTTGTCTCTCAGACCCTCACCTGACGAGGAAAGAACGATTTCTACAACTCTTTCATCTTCCGGAGAACGTTGTCTATGGATGTATCCCTTGGCTTCCAGGCGCTTCAGCAAGGGGGTCAGGGTGCCTGAATCAAGATAGAGGCATGCGCCTAAGTCTTTTACCGTAATGTTCTGTTTTTCCCACAGGACCAGCATTACAATGTACTGCGTATAAGTGAGATTGATACTCTCCAAAAACGGCTTATAGCTGTTTGTCACCGCCTTTGCAGCAGCGTAGAGGGGAAAGCACAGCTGATTCTCAAGTCGCAGAGCTTCGTTCATTGGGCCAGCAGCTCCTCAATGTCCGCCGCAATGGCCTCGGGTTCTACATTAGGTTCATACCGGCCTGCAACTCTTCCTTCCCGGTCAATGAGAAACTTGGTGAAATTCCATTTGATCTGGTCGTCGGAATAGCCGTCTTTGTATTTTGCCCTGAGCATAACTTCCATTGCCTTGGCCTTGACGCTTTTGCCCAGTCCTGCAAAGCGTTGTTGGGAGGTAAGATACTGAAAAAGCGGAATGGCACTCTCGCCTCTGACATCCACCTTCTGTGAAAGGGGAAAGGTGACACCATACTTTACAGAACAGAACTCTGCGATCTCATCTTCGCTGCCGGGCTCTTGATCCATGAACTGGTTGCAGGGAAAGCCGATTACTTCAAATCCTTGATCGCGGTAGGTGTCGTACAGACTCTGCAGTCCCCTGTATTGAGGGGTAAAACCGCATTTGCTGGCGGTGTTAACGATGAGCAGCACCTTGCCCTTATGTTCAGACAACTGCACTGGCCTGCCTTCGATGGACGTGTAGTCAAAATCGTATATTCTCATAGGTTTCCTCCTTAAAATTGCAGGCAATTAAATTGTGTACAATTAATATACAGCAGCGGCGGCAAGATGGCAATCTCCTTTTTTGGCAAATCCAGGAAGGATAGTTCAAATAACAGCGAGAACTATTAGTCAAAACTGGACATCTGGAGGAGTGGTCTGATGAGAATCCACGTGATAGAGAAGGCAGCATATCGGCGAGCGGCCTGGTCATTGCTGGCAGCTTTGTTGCTGCTTACATTTGCGGGCTTAGCAGTGATACCGGCTGCATTCGCCCAGCAGGAGCAAGAAGAGGAGGGGCTTTTCCCAGATCCGGCTTTGGAGCAGGTAGTGCGTCACACTATCGACAAGCCCAGCGAAGTAATTACCCTTGATGATGTGCGCGGCATTACTGATTTGAGAGCTTGGGAAGAGGGTATCACAGACCTTACAGGCATTGAACACTTGTCAAATCTAAGGTTTCTAGGCTTGAGCCGCAATCAGATCAGCGATCTGAGCCCATTGTCAGGCTTAACAGAATTGCGGGAACTTCATCTGGACGAAAACGGTCTCAGCGACATCAGCCCCCTGTCGGGGTTGACCAGTCTCGAGACTCTCAACCTAAGCGATAATGAAGTGCACGACCTAAGTCCGCTGAGTGATCTGACAAACCTTTTGTACCTGTCACTGACCAATAATAAAATCAGTGATGTCAGTGCTTTGTCGGGTTTGACGAGCCTAGAATGGCTTTACTTGGAAAGAAATGAAATCGAGGATCTCAGTCCGTTAGCAAAATTGAGCAGACTCGAGTTCCTTGCCCTGGACGAAAACAGAATCACGGATATCAGTCCCTTGTCAAGTCTTCTGAACCTTACAACGCTGAAGCTTTCCAAGAACGAGATCGTTGAGCCCAAGCTGGGAACTCTGCCCCGCCTATATTACCTTGATCTGGCGTATAACCGAATCAGTGAGTTAAGCGAGTTAAGCAGCATGCCGAGGCTGGAGTTTTTAGAGCTCACTTCCAACCACATCACAGATATCGGCCATTTGTCTGAGTTTAAGAGCATCACACATCTTGGTCTTTCGTCGAATTTGGAACTCACAGATCTCAGTGCGTTATCCAGCCTGACAGAGCTGATAGATCTCGCACTTTTCAACCTTCCCAACCTCAGCGACATCGGGCCTTTGGCGGATTTGACGAACCTGTTGGCATTGTACCTGGTTGAAACCAATACAAGTGACATCAGCCCTTTGTCAGGTCTGGAAAGCCTCGAGCATCTGGATCTACGGGGAAATCGCATCAGGGATCTAAGCCCCCTGCTAACGCTGCCCAATGTGTTCTTCTTATATATTGATGAGAATGACTTCGACACGTCGGACGAGTCGGACGCACTTAAGGTCATATCGGAGTTAGACGAACGCGGGGTGATCGTCCGCTATTAGCTGCCATAGAGGGGGTTCCGTTCTGCCGCAGGCTATATCAAAAAAGGAGGTGCCCTCAACGGACCCTCCCTTTTTCTTGGCGCCAAAATAATGGTTCTTGGATGGAAGACGTGAGCTTTCCGTCTTATTAGTTAAAATTGCGCCTCGTATAATAACCAGTATACATCGGTATCGGTTATATTTGGATTATACGCAGCATAATCAAAGGCGGTTAAGTCAGCGTCTGATCTCATGGAGGCGTCTGCGCCTAAATCTAAGAGTATTTGCACTACGTCAGGATTTGTGTTGTAAAGCACCGCGTACATAAGGGGCGTATAATCATAGGCATCTGTTTCGTTAACATCAGAGCCCGCTTCCACAAGGGCACGGATTATCTCAGGATTCGTATTGTGGGTGGCAGCCAGAATCAGCGCTGACCAGCCGTCAATATCCAATGCAGTCAGATCTGCCCCTGCTTCAATCAGAATGGCGACAACTTCCGGATTTTGGTTCTGCCTTGCTGCACACATCAATGGTGTGTAGCTGTCTGCATCCGCAGCATTCACGTCCGCACCTGCCTCGATCAGGATCCGGACAACCTCAGGATCTTCTTCCCATTCCGCAGCATACATCAGCGGTGTTACCTTCGTCCTGTCGCTGGCGTTCACGTTAGCCCCTGCTTCAATCAGAATGCGGATAATCTCAGGGTTGGCGTTGTACCTCAGAGCAACAAACAAGGGTGTATTGTTCGTTCCCTCATTGGCATTTACATCCGCCCCCTGCGACAGATAATCCCTAACCCTGTCTGCAGCCCCTTTCTCAATGGCATCGAAAAGGCTGCTGGCCTGGCTGACGGCAGCGAAGGCTAAGAGAAAAATAGATACCAGACATACTAGAGTGACAGTTCGCCTTGTTTCCAACTTTTTTCCTCCTTTCCCTAGAGATTCCAATTCGTCATGGGAGGGTTAATGTCCTTTACTTACGTTATGTTTTTAGCGAAGAAAAGGTCTTGCGGTGCTCCTTGGAGAAATATTACTTTAGCTTTTTTCACAAAGAAACAACAATCAGCAAAGTGAGATTGCAAGGGGGAGTTGCATGAGGGCATCACTTTTTCTGGGGCCGGGAGAGTTTGAGACAGAGACAATAGAGGATCCTGCCCTGCTTCCTGATGAGATCAGGGTTCGCAATCTGGCTGCCGGGGTATGCGGAACAGATATCAGCATCTTTCAGGGCGGCAAAGGAAGCGCTGACGTGACTCCGCCGATTGTCCTCGGCCATGAGTATGCAGGGGAGGTTGTGGAAATAGGCAGTGCGGTCACTTCAGTCAAGGTCGGCGACAAGGTTGCCATTGATCCGAACATCTATTGTCAAAAATGCTATTACTGCCGCAGCGGGAAAAAGCAGCACTGTGAAAATCTGACAGCGATTGGAGTGAACCGGCATGGAGGCTTTGCCGAGTACAGCGTTGTGCCGGAAAAACAGGCCTTCCGCCTGGCAGACCATGTTGATCCCGAAGTGGGAGCCATGGCTGAGCCCCTGGCCTGCTGCATTCATGGGGTAGACTTGGCGCAAATTGAATCCGGGTCGTCGGTTTGTGTTATAGGGGGCGGTGCCATTGGGCAGCTGATGGTACAGCTGGCTAAGCTCGCGGGTGCGGCGACGATAATTCTTAGCGAGCCTGTGGCGCTGCGCAGGGAGATAGGCCTGGCAAATGGAGCTAATTTTGCCATAAACCCCTTTGAGGAAGAGCCGGGTCAGGCAGTGCGCAGGATAGTCTCCCGGGGAGCGGATGTAGTAATTGAGTGTGTGGGCCACCCTGCAGCAACCCGGCAGGCCTTTGAAGTGGCCGGCAAAGGAGCCAACATCGTGCTGTTCAGCGTTCCCAAACCGGGGGTTACATTCCCCCTGGATCTGTTCTCTGTGTTTTCCAAAGAGCTTAAGATCGCGGGCTCCTTCATCAACCCCGACACCCAGCAAAGGGCAGTCAGTCTGATCAACGAGAATCGGCTGAACATCAGCCCTCTGATCACACATAGGTATGGCCTGGACGGGGTACAGGATGCTGTCTTGAAGCAAATGGAAGATGACTCTATCAAGGTTATTGTCAAGCCCTGGTCCTAACAGCAAGTGGGCCGGCGGCAAGTGCAGCGCAGCAAGCGCGGAAGGGTGGTAGGGCGGGTGGCTAAGCTGCATAGAGCCGTTCTCAGCACATCGGTTATCATGGCCCTGACAATTCTCGGCGATTCATTGTTGTATCCGATATTTCCCTTGTATGCTGAACAATTAGGCGTTCCGCTGGTCTTGGCGGGCTTGGTGCTCAGCATCAACCGCTGGGTCCGCCTCTATTCCAACTACCTGGCTGCCAAGGTGTACTCTTCCCGTTCAGTGTACGTTCCCGTCCTCCTGGCATCAATGGGCGCCACCCTTTCAACCGCGTTCTATGCCTTCCCCGTGGGGATTGTCGGATTTCTCCTGGCCAGAATGCTGTGGGGCGTATGCTTTTCCTTCTTTCGGATGGGATCGTATTTAGTGGTTCTCCAAACCAGCCAGCCGGTACTTGGCTGGGCTTTAGGCCTTTCCCAAGCGATACTGCGCCTGGGAAGCGCATTTACTGCCCTTGTTGGGGGATACCTCATTGATCTGATGGGCTACCACTGGACAATGCTTCTTATGGCACTCCTCTCTGGATTCGCAATTCCCCTCTCGCTCCTGTTAAAACGGCAGCTGTCTGCAGAAAGCGTTGGCTTAAGTGAAGCTGCCGAAACGGTTCAGACCCAAGTGACGGCCAGGGGACAGGCACTTTCCAGAGGGTTTTGTTATGCAGCAGCATTCATAACCCATTTGGTTGCCAACGGTTTGGTGAGCTCAAGCCTGGCTCTGCTGCTGCGTGAGACGATAGGAAACGGCATTTCGGTTGGCTCTTTGACCCTGGGGATCGCAACCATATCCGGGTTTGTGTTTTCCAGCCATTGGCTTTCGGCCATCGTTCTATCAGCCTGGTCCGGCGGGTTAAGCGACACGTATGGGCGTCAGGTGCCCTTTGTCGCAGTTACAGCGCTCCAAGGATCTCTCCTTCTGCTCTTGGTCCAGGCGAGCCGGCCCGTAGTCTGCATAGTCTCAGCTATCCTGTTCTTTGTATCTGCCAACATGCAGAAGGTGTTCCTGGATGCTGCCCTGGGCGATACAACAGATACCGACAACCGTCGCATTGTTACTGCCCGCTACAACTCTCTGCAGGATCTCGGTGCTGCCCTGGGTCCCCTCATCGGCTACGGCTTGGGGGCTTTGTCTGGTTTTAACACTGTGTATAATCTGGGGGCGTTAGTCTTATTGTCAACCGCGGCAGTTCCATTGTTAAACCAATTCTGGTTACGTGGGAGAAGTGTTCGGCCCTGAGAAAACTGCAGCGCAGGGAGGCGTTCAAAGGCGCCTCCTTTTGCTTTTTCAGGTGTATTGCGCAGTCAGGTTCAGGGTTTGAAATCTATACACCGGAATGGTTTAACGAGATCAAACTTTACATATATCGCAAAATATCGTTATACTTAACAAGAAAAACGGATAACCCGCGTTTTGTTTCACCGATAAACTCAACTCGGTGAAGCAAGGGAAATCAAGCAGAAAAGGAGAGGACTCAGTGATGACAGGCGGCAGAAAGCTATTGGTAATGATCTTGTTGTTGTCCATGATTCTGGGTGTTGTTGGGATGGCCCATGCTTCGACAGTAATGCTTTACTCGTCCATGCAGGAGGATCAGCTGCTCGCTATTAAACGGGGTTTCGAAAAGAAATATCCGGGTATCACAATGGAGTATTATTTTGCCGGGACAGGCCGGGTAATGACCAAGATCGCAACTGAAGCCCAGGCCGGCACAGTTGGGGCAGACGTGATTTGGGTAGGAGACCCTGCCGACTATATATCCTTTAAGGAAATCGGCATTTTGGAACAGTACTCCTCACCAGAGGCTTACGCCATCGACGATGTCTACATCGATCCGGAAGGGTACTATACCGGGGCACGGCTGATGAATATGGGCATTGCTTACAACACAATGTTTGTAACTGAAGAAGAAGCTCCAAAAACATGGCACGACCTATTGGATCCCCGCTGGAATGATCAAATCGTCATGACAGATCCGGGAACATCCGGCACCTCAAAATTCTGGCTGAACGCCATCGTCAGCCACGAAGACTACGGCATCGAGTTCATCCAGGCACTCAAGGACAATGGTTTGTACATCGAAAGCGGCAGCAGCGCCACTCACAATCAGGTAGCCGCCGGCGCCTACCATATTGGCATCTGCCTGGACTACATGACTGCCAACCTGATGGAACTCGGTTCGCCCGTAGGCTTCATCTTCCCTAAAGACACGGTATCCATCTTCAGTCCCATTGGCCTGGTGAAGGGCTCTGCCAACCAAGAGAACGGCAAGCTGCTCTATGACTTTATCTTGTCGAAAGAAGGCCAGGAGATTCTCGTAGCTGAAAAACTGATCTCTGTTCGCAACGACGTAGAGCAAGGCGATGTGGACGTTGACGCTATTGCCGCCAAAGCCCTCGACCTTGATCTTGAAGCAATGGCAAGGGACAATGACGCAAACCTGGCTGCATATGACAGCATCTTTGGTTTCTAGTTAACAGCCTCATCCCGTCATCAGGAAATCAGAGAATGTGAGCAGCAGACATACGCCTGCTGCTCACGTTAATTATCACAGGAACAGGAGGAGAAACTGTGGCCTACGTGAGATTCGAGAACATATCAGTCAGTTACGGCGACAACCAGGTTCTCAAGAACTTCTCATTAACGCTGGAAAAGAACGAAATCATGTGCCTGGTAGGCCCTTCCGGGTGTGGAAAAACCACTCTGGTCCGCTGCCTTTTGGGTTTAACTAGGCCCGACGAGGGCGAGATTTTCGTAGACGACAAATGCCTGTTCAGCAGTAAAAGGCGTATCAATGTACCTGCAGAACGGCGCGGCATCGGGATCGTTTTTCAGGATTACGCGGTCTGGCCCCATCTCACTGTGAGAGAGAACATATCTTACCCCATGCGTAAGCGGCGTATGAGAAAAAGTGAGATAGAACAGAGGGTGAAGGATGTTCTTCAGCTGGTGAGCATGAGTGAGTATATCAACCATCTTCCCGGTCAGCTCTCCGGGGGTCAGCAGCAAAGGGTGGCAATCGCCAGAGCCCTTATGAGCAGTGATGATCTTATTGTGTTAGACGAGCCCATCACTAACCTAGATGCTAAGCTGCGGGATCAGATGCTCCATGAAATTCGGCAGCTGCAGCTTAACCTGGGTACCACGATTTTCTATATCACCCACGATCAAAGGGCAGCTCTGCAGCTAGGAGACAAGCTGGCGATCATGAATGAACGGGGCGAACTTGTGCAAATCGGCAGCGATGAGGACATCATCCTGAGACCAGAATCACGGTTTATATTTGAATTCATTGGCGTCACTAACTTTATTCCCTTGAAACGTGCAGATTCTGAGTACAAACTCGATGTGGGGCGGGAGTTGATTCCCTGGCCGGAGCCGGTTCCGGAGAATCTGGCCAATGAACAGTATCTGGACATGGGTACTCGCCCGAACGATATCACCTTTGACGATACATCGCCGATCAGGGCCAAGGTCAAGCGGGCAGTCTTCTTAGGCAGCGAGTACGATTATTTCATTGAGCTCGGTGACTTGGAAATTCGGCTGCAGCAAAGCACGCTCGATGCGGCACTTATCGGCGCAGCTAAGGAAGGCAGTGAAGTGGGATTGAAGTTTCTGAATCCACGCTATTATCAGGCTCAGGGAAAGGGGGCATAGACTTATGATCAACTTACGGAGAAACAAGGATCTTGCAGCGGTAGAAGGGCGTCGCATCGGCCTTGACTCGCTCATGACGGCTTTGGCCTTTGTGCTCCTGTTAGTGATTGTCGTTATCCCGATTACCATGATTGTCTATAATGCTTTTTTCTACGAAGGCAAGTTTACGTTTGACCTTATTATTGAGCAGCTGACCCGGAGCACCACCATATCCTCAATGTGGAACACAATCAAGATCGGAGCGTTGGTGACTTTCTTCGGCACTGTCATGGGGGTTTTTTACGCCTGGCTCCTTGGGCGCAGCAACATTCCCGGCAAGAAACTGATGCGCTCACTCTTTACAATTCCCTACATGTTCCCTCCGTTTTTGGGTGCTATGGCCTGGGACCTGCTCCTAAACGGACGTTCGGGTTATCTCAACAGATGGATGATGAAAACGTTCGGCCTTTCCTCGGCACCGCTGAATATCAATACCATCTGGGGAATTGTCTTTGTAGAAATATCCTATTACTTTCCCTTTGTCTTCATGCAGGTGGTGAGCGCCCTGGAGCGCATGGACCCGACCTTGGAAGAGAGTGCCCGCATAGCTGGGGCAAAACAGGGAACAGTGATTCGCACTATCACTCTTCCCCTGGTTGTCCCTGCAATCTCTGCAGGAGCTCTGCTGATTCTCATCAGTTCCCTGGCACACTTTGGGGTACCTGCCATTCTCGGATTCTCCCAAGGCATCTTCACACTGCCGACTCGGATTTTCGCGGTTATTGCCCGTTCGGGAGGCAGCTTTGAAGGCATACGCCAAGCAGCCGCCCTTTCTATTCTGCTGGTGGTTGTTGTGGCGCTGGCCCTGTTGCTGCAGAGAAAGGTCCTCTCCTCTGGAGGCTACGATATCATCAAGGGGAAGAGCATGAGGCCAACGCTCATCAATTTGCGCGGCGCACGGATCCCGCTCTTCATTGTCGCCCTGGTCACCCTGGCCGTCATCGTGCTGGTTCCGTTGGCCATGATCTTCCTGGTGGGTCTGGTTAGGGCCTATGGTCTGCCCCTGATACCTGCCAACTTTACCTTGGATAACTACCGCAGGATCTTTACTGCCAGCGGCACCATGGATTCTATCAAGAATTCACTGGTTCTGGCGTCCAGCGCGGGCGTAATCAGTATGCTTCTAGGCACACTGATTGCCTATGTGGTGCAGAAAATCAAACCCAAGGGAACAGGAGTGCTGGAGATTCTCTCCGTGCTGCCGTACTCTATTCCCGGCACGGTGCTTGCTATTGGCGTGATCTTGGCCTGGTCAGGCAGTCTCAGAGTGAATCTGTACAATACCCTGTGGATCATTTTGATAGCCTACATTGCCCGCTATTTGTCGTTCTCGATGAAGTCGTCGTCGGCAGCTCTGCTGCAGGTGCACCCCTCCCTGGAAGAGGCAGCAAGGACCTGCGGCGCGACCCATACCGAGAGTCTGAAGGATATTACACTGCCCCTCATTCGTCCAGCCATGGTGTCTGGGTTCTTCCTGATCTTCCTGCCGGCAATGCGTGAGGTAACCACTTCAGTCCTGCTCTACGGTCCTTACACCCGCACGCTGGGTGTGCAAATCTACTCGATGCGCGATGCCGGCATGATGCCTCAAGCAGCTGCTTTAGGTTCGATAGCTATCGTGCTGATTATCGTGGTTAACTTCATTATCAATGCTCTGACTGCTGAGCGGAAGGGGGTTTAAGCTATGGCTGACGTACAAGTGCAGCTGAAAAACGTTACAAAGCGCTTTGTCACCAAGACCCTTGGCGACATTGTAGCAGTAGACAACTTCAACTTTGAAGTTTACGAAGGCGAGTGTTTTTCAATTCTAGGCCCGTCAGGCTGCGGTAAAACAACGGCCCTGCGCATGATTGCCGGTTTTGAAGACTTGACCGAAGGTGAGATCTATCTGGGCGGGCGTCCCGTATCCAGCAGCAGGAAGAACCTCTATGTTCCGCCTGAAGAAAGGGACCTGGGAATGGTGTTTCAGGCCTTTGCAGTATGGCCCCATAAAAACGTCTTTGAAAATGTGGCCTATCCATTGCGGATCAAAAAAGTTCCCCGCCCAGAAATCGAGAGGCGGGTGAAGGAGGCACTTCATCATACCAGTCTTACGGGTTTGGAAAGAACATACCCTTCCGATCTTTCGGGGGGCCAGCAGCAGCGGATTGCTCTAGCCCGGGCAATTGTCACCAATCCCAAGGTGATGCTCCTGGATGAACCCCTTTCCAACCTCGATCCCCATTTGCGGGAGACGATGCGCTTTGAACTAAAGGAGCTGCAAAACAAGTTTGGGTTTACAATCATCTTTGTAACCCATGATCAGTCTGAGGCTATGGCTATCTCCGACCGCATGCTCGTAGCTGACATGGGCAGGATCATGCAAATCGACACTCCGGAAAATCTCTATAATCGGCCCATTAACCGCTTCGTCCACAGTTTCTTGGGTGAGAGCACGTTCTTAAATGTGGTAATCAGGGACGGCAAGGTCTATGCCAAGGGGGATATGGAGCACCATCTGGATCTAGAGCCTCCAGTCGATGCCGAGCCTGAGATGATTCTGGCGACGCGCCCCAACGCAATCGAGCTTACCGGTGAAGGGGGCTACCAGACCAAGATTCAAACCAGGATTTTCTTGACAGACCGTACTGAGTATGTTGTTCCTATTGGCGATCAAACCTTGAAAGTTGAGACTCCCCACCGCATCGCCTTCGCCCAGGGGGAGAGCTGCAGTGTGCGCTTTGTGGAACCGATGTGGTATCCTGTAGAAGACGAGGATGCTGAAAGGGAACGCCAGCGCAGACAGTTAATCTAGGGATCCTCCTAGCCGGAAAACCTTG
>FZPS01000174.1_pt174 | contig 19437 bp, 20 predicted proteins | sample 1817821 | NCBI WGS metagenome assembly FZPS01 (sample SAMEA104158645, study PRJEB21678) | metagenome | place: Germany | collected 2015-04-21
GATAGATAGAAGTGGAAATCACGACGCCAGCCCGGGCGCGTTATTTATGCCAAATAATTAAAACATTAAAAATACCATTTTTAATATAAATGAAAAAAAATGGCAAAGCATTCGTTGCCATTTTAAAGATATCACATGATTTTCTTCCGGTCGCCCTCGATATATAATTCCGAGACATTCTCGTTTTTCATAATCAAATATATCTCATGAGTATCCGGCGCAAGCTCATAACTCGTCAATTCTTCTTCCTTGATCCAAAACACTTCCCCTTCTTTTGAGGGAAGCAAAGAACCGGAAAAAGAGTTAGTTTTAAATAGGATGACTAGATGTCGTTTGCCTTCTATAACCCAATCCTTCACGCCGCACACGCGGAGATTGTAAACATCGAGTCCCGTTTCCTCTTTCATCTCGCGAATGACCGATTCCATGACCGTCTCCCCGTCTTCCACGTGGCCGCCGGGAAAGGTTATCCCCGGCCAGTCTTTTTTGGTTCTTTTTTGCACGAGAATCCGGCCTTTATCGTCATACAACATGCACATGTTTGTCAAGATTATCTCCATAATTTCATCAACCGCTAAGTTCAATTTTTCCTTCCCGTTTTAGTGTAAATATTCTCGTCGTGTTCGCTTTTGCGATTCATTTAATAAAATAAAGCGGCGGGATTTTATCATCAAAGGCTCGCTTTAGGTTTTAATGCAGTTGGCCCGCTGATTAAAGCTCTTGAAGCCATTCCCTTTTCTTTTCGTTGAACTCTTCCTCGGATATAATACCATTGTTTTTCAGTTCGTTTAAAGCGTGTAATTTTTCGCCGATGGCGTTTTTCTTGCCGGCGGACAAGGGAAGATCATCGATTTTACCCCTCTCGAGCAAATCCTCGTAGTTTTTCTTCGTTACGATGGAAAAACTGAGAAACAATATTTCCAAAACGAACCCCAGGAACAGCAACCAAAAGAAAGCGGCGGCGCCCAAAACCAAAGCAAGCAAAAAATAAAGGCCAGAGTCTTCAATCGCCTGGATTCCCCCGATAAGCATAATCAAGGCCGCGACGCAAGCCAGAACAATGTAAATAACTTTAACAACCTTTGATATCACGACTAGCAGCGTCGAACACTCTTGCTTGGCGTTAAAACTAAAAAGTCGCTTCATAAACATTTTCTCTCCTTTCAGGTTTATTAATTATATCATTTTTTTTAATTAATACAATCGTTAATTAAAGTTTTCCCAAAAATCGCGCAATTCCTCGCTTAACATAAACGAATCCTTCGCCCAAGCGACTTTTTTCCACTCCTTGGGGAAAAGCGCTCGATATTTGGAATAAGCAAAACGGTCATCGATTAAAATTGCGACGCCATAATCCGTTTCGGACCTTATCACCCGGCCGACGGCCTGCACGACTTTTGTAAAACCGGGATAAGTGTATGCGAAATCAAACCCTTTACCCAGTTTTTGATCGTAATAAGTCTTGGCGACGTCGTTATACCCTCCGACATGGGGAAGCCCGACGCCGACGACGATCACGCCGTTAAGCATGTCGCCGATATAATCGATACCCTCGCTGAACATCCCGCCCATGACGAAAAACCCGACTTGTGTTTCCTTATTATCATTTCGGAATAACTCGATTATTTCCTCGCGCTCTTCAATCGTGAAATTTGGATCCTGAACTATTAGCGTGAAATCCAAATTATATTGATCCAGTCGCGCGCGGACCATTTCCATATAGGCGTAGCTCGGGAAGAATACGATATAATTTCCCGGACGGCTGTTGGAAAGAACGCGGATAGCGTCGATTATCGCGTCGACGCTTTGCTCGCGATGCCGGAATTTCGTCGAGACCGTGTGCAGGAAGATCAGTTTAAGACGCGCGGCGTCAAACGGCGAATCTATCATAACATAATCGCCCTCCCCCTCGGTCAGGGTTTTCATGTAATAAGGCAGGGGGTAAAGAGTGGCGCTAAATAAGACCGAACTGAGCGCCGATTCTTTAATCGTCCGTAAAACAAACTTCCCCGCGTCAAGGCAATCGATTTTAACCGCGAAATCGTCTTTATCATTGCTTAAGGCAAAAACGAAATTCTCGTCAAAATAATCGGATACTGTTACAAATCGCGCGAGTTCAAAGACCAAAGTGATGATATCGGCGCGGCGCGGCATGTCTTTTTTCTCGTCCAATAAATTGTTAACGCAAATTACCAGATGCCGAACCGCGTCGACGAACACCCGGTCATGGGGGATAACCAAATAATCCTGTTCGCCGCTTATTCTTTTATACCCGTCAAGAAACGCGAAAAGGCCGTCAAAAGCGCGCTCGTGTTCCTTCCGCGCCGAGACAAGCAGTTTCTTCAAAAGCTTAACCTGTTTTTCCGAAACAACCCCGGAATACATCGCCCGGCTGCGAGCGGGCATATTATGCGCCTCGTCGATTAATAATATCGGTCGGTATCTGGCGCCGACGTCAAAATAGCGCTTTAAGCGCGTCAGCGGGCAAAATACATAATTATAATCGCAAATAATTATATCGGCGTAATAACTTAAGTCAAGGCTGAATTCAAACGGGCAAAGCTTATGCTTTTCGGCATATTCCGCGAGCGCCTCTTTGGTAAACATGTCCTCGTTATCGTAAATGTCCCGAAGGGCGCCGAATAGCTTCCCGTAATAATTACGCGCGTACGGACATTTGTCCGCGTCGCAATCTTTTGTCTTTTGAAAACAAGCGAGATTCTTGGCCGTAATCTCGATCGTCTTGCATTTCAGCCCCTTTTCCCGCAATAAAAAAACTGTGTCCAAGGCTACTTTTTTCCCGAGATTTTTCGCGGTAAGATAAAACACTTTCTGATCGTTCCGGTTGACCGCCTTTAACGCCGGAAAAAGCGTCGCTATCGTTTTCCCGACGCCGGTCGGCGCGATGGCGTAAAGTATTTCCCGGTTTAATATATTCTTATAAACGGCGGAGATTAAGTCTTTTTGCCCGGTCCGGTAATTCGGAAAAGGAAATCGCAAGCCCTCGATCGATTTGATTCTTTCCGTCTCGTGACTGTCGATTAGCGCCAGCCAGTCAAGATAAAGCCCGAGCGTCTCGTAATAAAAATCGCTCAATTCCTTCTCGGAAAAACAAAAATCCAAGGTCTTTATTTTTTTACTTTCAACATGAATATAAGAAAGCCTGACATTGATCTCCGGCAATCGGTTTTCCCTTAAATAACAGTAGGCATACATTTTCGCCTGGGCCAAATGGGCGGGAACGCTCTTTTCGTCCAGTGTCGAAAGATCGCGCGTCGTTGATTTGATTTCCTCAATGAAATATTTCCCGTCAACTTTAATAATCCCGTCGATTCGCCCGGTGATAACAACATCGTGACCGTCGACGCTGTCGGCATGCTCGATGTAAACCTCGCTCCGCTCGCCTTCCATATACCGGGCCTGGTGCTCCCTGTGGATAAGCGCGCCAATCTCGGCTCGTTTAATTAGCGACGTCTCGCTTATTAAATCCCCGCTCCCGTATACCGTTTCGACTATTTCCCTGACATTTACTTTTACTAACATACGTCACCTTAGTTTCGCCTATATTATATAAAAAAAGCATGGAATTGTAAATCCATACTTGTTTTTGCCTAAATGGTGCTAGGAATAGGACTCGAACCTACGACCTATTGATTACGAATCAATTGCTCTACCAGCTGAGCTATCCTAGCGTATGGGGCGACCGATGGGAATCGAACCCACGAATGTCGGAGCCACAATCCGATGCGTTAGCCACTTCGCCACGATCGCCGTATGGCAGGGGTAGAAGGACTCGAACCCTCATCGACGGTTTTGGAGACCGCTGTTCTGCCATTGAACTATACCCCTGTAAACACTGCAATAATAATTATACTAAATTTTGAACAAATTTGCAAGATGATTTTAGTCTTTTTTCCGAAAAGCAAGTAAGCGGCCGCCAGGCCGCTTACGAATTGATGTTTTGATATAGTTTTGTTCCGCTAAAACGCAATAGCAGGAAGCTCGCTAAGGCTAAAATCGCGGTCGCGAGGGTTGTCAGCAAATACACGATAATATTGTTTCCGAACTCGCGAATCAGAAGGTAACCGAGACCGACCAAGAGCGCCGTCGCGATTATTCCGCAAACCATAGACACGAGAACGCTTATGCTTTGTTTCACTACTTTCGTGTCGTTTTCATAGTCAAATCGCGGGAAAAGCAAATTGACGTATAACCCGGTGAAACTAGTAAACAAAAGCAATAACAAAGGAATCAAGAACACGAATAAAGCGTGAAGGACGGATATTTTCAGCGCGACAATCGCGATGATTACGTCAACCACGAGAAAGGGAACGGTTATAAAAAGATTGACGAATATCTTCGCAAAGAAAACTTTATTTTCCGAGCAGGGCAAGGATTTTAATATCCAGAATTGTTTCCCTTCGATCGAGATGGAAGAGCTGGTCGTCGAGGTAAGGGATAAAGAAAATATAAAGACCGCGATCAACATGGGCGCGACAACTTCCGGCTTAAAGTCAAACTCCGTCATCCTGTTCTTAAAGATGATAAACATGATAAGCAGGATGAATGACATTAACGGGGAAACAATCGTGTTGACCACGTATATCGAAGAGCTGAAGTAACGGCGTAATTCCTTCCCGATCAAAGCCCGCGTTTGGCTCGCGCCTTTCATTTCCTTGAGAACGAATTTTTTGTTTATATCGCTGCGGAGACTGCGGTTGTTCGTTTTCAAGTAGTTAACGGCGATTAAATATATGAAACCGACGAACGGGATTACGGAAATCGCGACGAACAACAAATATTCAAGTATCGACCCGGTCATTCCGTTAGCCGCGAGTATGCCCGGATAATTAAATTTCCCGAAAAACTTGCCGAAATTGACGAACGAATCGTCATCCGCTCCCGAGCCGATTGACAGAAATTGCCCAAAAAAGTAGAGCAAGATAAAAGCGATCGGCAAGATAATTTTGAAAAACGTTTTGTACTTTTCTTTTAACGGTATAAACCCGAACAAATATGAGAGCAAACCCGACACAGTAATCGGTAGCAGGGGAATCAAGAAAAACGTCGGCAGGATCAGCAGGTAAAAGATTAAACCGGCTTCATTATAAACGAGATAAACGACGATTGTCGGGCAATATAGGACAAAAAACAATAGGTAATTCAGTAACAACATGTGAGCGATCTTGCTCGCGACGATCGCCGAGGTTGGCACCGGCAATGACATCAATAAATCAAAATCGCGGCTGCGGAACAAGTAACTGTTGGCCACGGTTACCGTCATGACAATAATCAGAATAAAGCCCAAAGAGATTCCGACTATTAAGATCATTTCCGGGGTCCCCAACTCATTAAACAACTCGCCGAACATAAACATATAAAGGAAACCAAGCCCCAAGAACACGGAAAAACCGATGAGAACTAAAATGAAAGCCACAATCGGGGACCGGTTGCCCTTTAACCGTTTATTAATTTTCAACGTGTTGATGAAATTCGCTTTAAGCAACAACCAGAATTCACTCATGGTCATACAACTCCAAGAAGACGTCCTCAAGCGATTTATCGCCCTTTACGCTTTCCATGTCGCCCACGGTAATGATTTTACCCTGCTTGATGATGGCGATGCGATGACACAATTTTTCCGCGACCTCCAAGACGTGCGTCGAGAAGAAGATGCTCGCCCCTTCCTCGCACTTTTCGCGCATTGTCTCCTTCACCAAATAAGCCATTTTCGGGTCAAGCCCGACGAAAGGCTCGTCCATTACATATAGTTTGGGGCGGCGAACCAAAGCGGAAATCAAGATTAACTTTTGTTTCATCCCGTGCGAGTAAGACGATATTACGTCGCCGAGATTTTTTTCAAACAAAAATAATTGCGCGTATTTTTTGATATCATCGTTTCTTTGCGCTTTGGGAATTTTGTAGATATCGCATATAAAATTAAGATATTGGATCCCCGTCAAATTCTCGTAAATATTGGGGTTATCGGGGATATAGGCGATTTCGTACTTGCAGGCGATCGGATTTTGTTTTATTGATTTTCCATCAATCAAAATGTCGCCCTTCTCAAAAGACAAAATCCCGACCATGCATTTAATTGTCGTTGTTTTACCGGCGCCGTTATGACCGATAAAACCAAAAATCTCGCCGGGCTCTACAGCGAGCGAAATGTTGTCAACGGCCAGTTTTCCGCCGGGGTAGGTTTTTGATAAATTCGTAATTTTTACCATTTCGCACCTCTTTCTAATGTATTATACAACATATAAAATCGCGCGGCAACCTTTTTTATATAAAAAAGCGGCCGCTAGCGGCCGCCAATCCGCGCGTCATTTACTGCGCGCTTTCGTCAATATGTCATCCATCTTCATGGCGATCTCCCGGTCCAAAAGCAGATAAACTTCGGCATTCTCGATATTTCCGGGATGAAATCCGGGATGCAAAACAATTTCCTTCAATTCCTCGTCTTCAATCAAACTCTCGTAAACATCCTGATAAGTCGGGCAATAGCCGACATATGCCGCGTTTTCCACGGCGTTATCGTGCTCGAGAATAAAATTAATGAACTCGTGAGCCAAGTCAACCTTGGTCGCGGTCACGGGAATAGCGAGATTATCAAACCAGACATTGTTTCTTCCCGTTGGCACGTGCATTCCGAATGTGATTTCGCCGCCTGTTTCTTGGGCGTAAAAAATCGTGTCGAAGTAATCGCCCGAATAGACCAGGGCGATATCGAGGTTTCCGGTCATAATAACTTCTTTAATATTGTCGGTCCCCCAAAAGTCATACTTAAAGTTAACGAGCAGATCTTCGGCGTCTTTTAAGTCATCGACGCTTTCCGGATTGGAACTCCGGTCCAGATAGAAAAGCGCCGTTGCGATAGCGTCGCGACTCGAATCGTACATGCCGATCTTAACGCCCGCCGGAATGATGTCGCGGTCAAAGAAAACCGCCCACTCGTGCTCTTCCACCAATTCCTTAACGCCTGGCTTAGCGTCGTTATACATGATGGCGAGCGTTCCCCAAAAATAGGGGACGGCGTATTTTTGTTGTTCCTCGAAATGAGTGTCGCGCAATTCCTGCAGTTTTTCGTCGACTTTATTAACGTCGTAATTGGGGATTTTTGATAAGTCCAGTTCAAGAAGCATCCCGTCGCGGTACATTCTTTCCACCATGTATTCGCTCGGGACGACGATATCGTATTTCCCCGCGCGCGTTTCGATCTTATTATACATCGATTCGTTGGAGGTAACCGGGTCGACAACAACCTTCACGCCGTATTCTTTTTCGAATTCCTTAACCAAATCCTCGCTGACGTAATCATACCAGTTGAGGATATATAGTTTTTCCCGGCGATCGCAGCCGCCCAATAAAGCCAGGATCAAGATCAAACCTATAACAAACAGATTCTTTTTCAACTTAGATTAACACGCACCTTTCTTTCTCTTTTTTGTTTCTTAATCAAAACGATATTGTAAATGATTAATATCAACAAGACGACAAGCGAAATGATCGCGTTGTAGGCATAGGCCTTGGGCCAAGCGAGTGTCCTTCCCGCCGCGCGTTGGCTGGCATAAATCCACATCGAGAAATTCTTAACCTCTTCACCCGCGACTAAATAACTGATAACAAAATCGTCAAACGACATGGTGAAGGCCAAAAGCGCTCCGGTAAAGATTCCCGTCCGAATGGAGGGAATAATTACCTTCATCAGGGCTCCCAAGGGGGGGCACCCAAGATCCAATGCCGCGTCGTAAAGATTTTTATCGACTTCGTTGAGTTTCGGTAGGACGCTTAACACCACGTAGGGAATACAAAAGAACACATGGGCGATAAGCATCGTTTCGTAACCCAGGATAAATTCGCGACCGACAAACACGCCGAAAAATTTAAAAATAAAGAACAGGGAAACGCCGGTAACGACATCGGCATTAAGCACCGGGACATTATTAAGGATAATCATCTGTCGCCGGCGCCGGCTGTTAAGCGAGTTGATTCCGAGCGCGAATATAGTGCCCAAAACCGTGGATATTAGCGTCGCGAGAACCGCGATTGATATCGTGTTTTGAATCGCTCCCATCAAATCTTCGTCCCTAAACATCCGCTTATACCACTCGAGCGTGAACCCGGAAAAGTAAGTTCCTTGTACGTTTTTATTTACCGATTGAATGATTATAACAATAATCGGGAAATAAAGCAGCATAATCACGGCAAAGAGAAAGACCCATTTCCCAATGTCGAGGACCCGCCGTTTTATTATCGTCCATTTGGGCGCCTTTACGCGAACAACGTTATTCATAGCAGCGTCTCCCCTTCGGCGTCGATTTTGCTGATTAGCCAAAGCGATCCCATCACCGCGATTAAGATAATAATGGAGAGCAAACTCCCGACCGGGTAATCGGTAGTGATAACGTTGCCCAACCCCATTTTATCCTCGATAATATTGCCGATTAATTTCATTTTCCCTTCGGAAACGATATAGGGGATAGTAAAACTGGTGGCGCAAGGCAAAAAGACCATGATAATCCCGCTACTTATCCCTTTAAGGGAAAGCGGAAGAGTCACCTTTAAAAATGTTTTAAAATTATTGGCGCCCAGGTCGCGACTTGCCTCAAGCAAGGACGGGTCAATTTTTTCCAAAACGGTAAAGATCGGAAAGACCATGAACGGCAAATACATCAAAACCATGACGAGCACCACGGCCGTCTCCGATCCGCTAATATTCAAACTAATCCCGAAAAGGTTTTTCAAAAAACTTTCCGGTCGCAATAATTTATTTATCGTATTAACCCTAAGCAGCATGTTGGTAAACATCGGCATAATCAGAATCAACAAAAACGAAAACCGGTTGGCGATATTAAGCGTCGAGACGATATAGGCGAGCGGGTAGCCGATCAAAATACAGAATGCCGTCGCAATCGCCGCCAAAACGATTGATTTTACAAAAGCGTTTATATATACGGAATTAAAGGTCTTGGAAAAGGCCGCGAAACTAAAGCGCGCCGAAGCGAAATTCAAAGACCTCATCTCCAAAAACGATATCACGAAAAGCAAAACTATCGGGATGAGGGTAAAAACGAGCATCCAAAAGAAATACGGCCAGGCAAATCTTTTAAACCGTTTCATCTTCGTCCACCTTCATCAAATGTATTTCATACGGGTCGACGGAAAGACCGATTTTGTCTCCTACCTGCACGTTTTCATATTTGTGAATAACCAATTCCTGACCTTGGACGATCGCGCAAATCTCAAAATGAACGCCTAAAAAAGCGGTGGCGTCAACCGTGCCGATAAGTTTCGCCTGGTCAAGGGGAACGACATCAAAATCCTCGGGCCTAATGACGATATCGCACGGTTCGCCCGCTTCAAAATTCTCGTCGACGCACTCAAATACCGAACCCATGAATTCGACTTGCTTGTTTCCCAGATACCGCCCCCGGATAATATTGCTTTCGCCGATAAAACTCGCGACAAACCGGTTCTTCGGTTCGTTATAGATTTTTTCCGGGGCGCCGATTTGTTGGATCTTGCCTTTATCCATAACTACGACGGTATCGGACATCGTCAAGGCCTCTTCCTGGTCATGCGTCACGAAAATAAAGGTAATGCCCAGTTTTCTTTGCATCTCTTTAAGCTCGTATTGCATGTTTTGCCTGAGTTTTAAATCCAGGGCCGCGAGCGGCTCGTCCAACAATAGTATTTTCGGTTTGTTGACGACGGCGCGGGCGATGGCGACTCTTTGTTGCTGGCCGCCGCTTAAGCTGTTGATTTTACGGTATTCCAAACCTTCCAGCTTGACAAGCTTCAGCACCTCGAAAACGGCTTCCTCGATATGATGTTTGCTGAGCATAAACGATTTGGCCGCTTTTAACTCGTTATGATAACGGCGGTAGCTTTCCTTCAATTGTTGGTTCAATAACTCAAGCTTTTCGCGGTTGACGATTTTTCTTAATTCGGCAAGTTCCTTTGCGTATTTGCCGTTAATTTTGGTTTTCCATCCTTTTTTAGCCGCGATTTCCGCCTGAATTTTCGCCTCCAACTCTTCCAGTTTCGCCCGAGCGGCTTCGACCTCGTCTTCTTTTTGTTCCTCGAGTTCGATTTTCTCTTCCAAATCTTTTATTTTTTTATCGTAAAGCTCTTCGATATCGCGTAATTTTTTCTCGAGAAGTTTTTCTCTTTCTTCATATATTTTATCCGCGATCTCTTTTTTAATTTCTTTCAAACGGTTTTTTATTTCCGCCCGTTCTTCACGCGTAATTTTTTGACTTAAACGCGATTGTAACGCCTTGCGTTCTTTTTCGTATTGCCTGCGCACGTTGCTTTTCAATTCCTCGTAAACGCGATTATAATTACGCAAACCAAAAGCGACGTTATCGAAAACGTTCAAATGCGGGAACAAGGCGTATCGTTGAAAAACGGTGTTAATCGGTCTTTGGTGCGGGGGGATATTATTAATAACCTCGCCGTTAAGAATGATTTCGCCGGAATCCGGAGTCTCGAAACCGCCGATCATGCGCAGGATTGTCGTTTTCCCGCAACCCGACGGACCAACCAGAGTGACAAACTCATTTTCGTAAATATAGAGATTGATGTTGTCAACAACCACTTCGTCGTCAAAGGACTTTACGATATTTCTTAATTCAATAAGTTTTTTTTTCATTTTACTCCATTTCCGATAAAAATTTTCACTCCGATAAATATTTTTCACCTAAAAAAATAAGTCGGCAAAAAGCCAACTCTGATGGTCATATGGTGACCCGTACGGGATTCGAACCCGTGTATGCAAGCGTGAAAGGCTTGTGAGTTAAACCGCTTCTCCAACGGGCCATATGGCGGAGTAGGAGGGATTTGAACCCTCGCACCGGTTTAATCCGATCTATGCCCTTAGCAGGGGCACCTCTTCAGCCTCTTGAGTACTACTCCGATTACGCCATATTATAATATCACAAATTGTATTAAATGTCAAGCAATTATTTCCGCATTGCCAGCCTCCCCGTGGTTTTCAAATTAGGGATTCATATCCTTGTCCAACGCGTCGCGAATCTCCTTCTCCGTCAAATAAGCCTTCGATACCTTTCCGTTTTCGATAAGCATCAAAATCGGAATATCGTCGGCGTTGATCCGCAGACCGGAAAATCTTGCACTGCCAACGACGTTAGTGGAGCCGGACATGAATACCGCGCTTTTGTTACGGAAACTGTCAACATTCATACCGTATATTCGCCTTGCATTTGAGTGTCTTTTCGCGTAAGTCATATAAGTCACGATCAACTCTTCCAGATCGCTAGCCTTATCCAGCTCGGCTTGTTCATCGGTTATGCCGATTTTACTGTAAACATAGACATAATATGAGCCTTCCTGCTGGAATACTTCTTCTTCATAAAGGTTTCTTATATCGTTAATCGAGCGGGTCGATTGGGCGTTAACGAACATGATGATTATCGCCACGACGAAAGCCAGCGTCACGAAACTGATCATTGACCAGAAAATTACAACTTTATGACTTATTTGCTTTTTTGCGCTAAACTTCTTATTCATATAGCCTCATTTTTACCCTAAGGTAAACATGCTCCTTTCGCTATTATTAATCAAGCAATATATATTATACTAAAAAAAGTCTCTTATATCAAGAAACTTTTTGTTTTTTAATGATTATTTTGGTATTTTGATTATTTTTCGTCATCCGTCATGAAACTTTGAACGATTTTAATCAACTCGTCGACCGAAAGATCATCCGAGGCCACCGTGTATTCTATTCCGTTAAAGAACAATATGACCGAATTGTTTTTCAGAATCGCGCAAGCCCCCATCACCATGACGATGTCGCCCTCTTCTTCCTGGTACCGCATCGCCTCCTGATCGTTCACGAATTCTTGAATAACGGTGAATCCCGGTTCATTGCCGTAAATCATAATCGATAAAACTTCAGTTCTTTCCGTGTTTTGCGTCGTTTTTTCCGTTATTAACGCGATTCCTTCCGGGCAATAACGCGGATAAGCTATCTCCCGGCCTTCGTACGTAATGCCGTCGCCCAATTCGATTCTGACCGTCGTCATGCTGTTTTCAAGATCAAACTCGTCGTCGGAGATATTATAATTAAGGTTTATGTTGGAAAAAACTGTCCGGATATAAAGATTGTCGTTCTCGTCGTATATTAAAACTTCCGTCGGCAAATTGGTGGATTTGCTAAAGAGAATTTTTTGTTTGACGGGAACCGCGTCGGCGTGCATTTTCGTTTTCGTCTCGATCGTAAAGGTGTTTTCATCCTCGGTCGTCAAGGCCTCGGGATCATTGGCGATATCTTTGGCCAGCGATTGCAATAAATACGGATAACTCGCGTTTTCCGGCCAATCGCTTTGAATTTTAAAATTCTTGTTGACGGCGGGAATTAAAATATAAACCCCGTCGTTGTTCTTCAGGATGATTTGCTTGTCGTTTCCGCCCTCGGGTTTGATCGTCACTTTAATCAATCCCGGATTTTTGTATAATACCGTAAAATCGTTGCGTTTCCGGCCCGTGTCGTAATACGATTCCATCACGCCTTCGACTTTATACGACGCGCTCTTGGTTAATTCTTTGGCAAACACTTTATCCGGTTTGTCTTTGCCGGCGCAGGCGCCAAGGCTCATAAGCATCCCGCCAAAAAGCAATACCAATATAATCTTCAAAAACTTATTAAAAAGTTTTCGTTTCATAAATTCGCCCATTAATTACCTCCCATTTTTCCTATATAATCATATGACGCAAAATGATTTTTTATTATATGAAAAAGTATATTATTTTAAAAAATACTAATAATAACGATAAGGAGGAATCAGAATGAACGTTTTACAAAAAATTGCGCTAATTGTCGTAATTATCGGCGCGCTTAATTGGGGTTTAATCGGCTTATTCAATTTTAACTTGGTAGCCTTCATCTTTGACAATATCAGCGTCGTGATATCGAGAATTATTTATGCCTTAGTCGGCGTAGCCGGAATCATTTGTATTTCCACCTTGTTTACCGCCGATAGCGATATCGATTAGAAAAAACAAAGACGAACTATTCGTCCTTGTCGATTAAAACCGCAACCGCAACCGAGTTTTCTTTGCTATGCGACAATGATAATAATATTTTACAGGCAGGATAGTTTTCCAATACAACATAGGGTGAACCGTCCGGAGCGTTCAGGACGCTGATATCTGTGTATTTGAATGAATAGCCGCTGTGCGCCAGGGCTTTGATAACCGCTTCCTTGGCGGCAAACCGGCCGGCTAGATACTCCCGTTTTCTGGACTTGTTCGTGATTTTCATGAACAAGTCTTTTTCTTTGTCCGAAAGAATCCGGGAATATTTGCGCGGGTTATCGATGAAGGAATCAAACCTTTTGTTTTCGATAATATCAATACCAATATTTTTCATATTTTTAGCTCCTGCTACTTATAGTCTGTCGAATTATTAAACTTTTTATTGTATGATTATACAAAGGTGAACGGCATGAGCGAAAACAACATCAATGTATTGTTCGGCAAACGCATCAGACAGCTCCGCATGCAAAAGGGTTTGTCGCAAGAAGAGTTAGGATATGAAGCCGGTTTACACCGCACGTACATCGGACAAATCGAACGAGCGGAAAAGAATATCACTTTAAAAAATATCGCGAAGATAGCCAAGGAATTGGATGTAAATATAAGCGAACTCTTTGACTTCAGCAAACTTGAATAAGCCTTGGGCTTATTCTTTTTTTATTTTTTCCACCAATTTTTCGATATCCTTAAAACAGTGACTTAAACCCGACTTGGAAATATAGCGGTTTACCGTCTCAAGCGATTTCTCGCTCAACTGCGATAATGAGTCGTCGGGGTAATGCGTCCTAAGGATAATCGCGTCAATGAGCCGCGGCGTGAGATTTACAAACCCGTAATGTTTTTCGAGAAACTCGATATGCTCAAGTTGTTTCGCCGCCGTGGCGATCGCCTTTTGCTCGTTGGCGACGTCGCAGTTCATAATCCTGTTAACATAATTGCTTAAGTCTTTTTTAATCCTAATATCCTCAAACGCGAACAGCGAGTTGCTGGCGCCGACGTATTTAAGGAAATCGGCAATTTGCTCGCCTTTTTTTATGTAGACCACGATGCCTTTCGGACGCTCGATCATTTTCGCGTCAATTCCTATTTCTTTCAAAAGGTTTTGGATTAATTCGGCCTCGCCGGCGTCGGGAGCGATTATTTCCATATGATAATCGCGGGAATACGGATTGTTTATCGAGCCCCTGGCTAAAAACGCCCCGCGCAACGTGCTTGCTTTGCAGCAGTCGTTTTCAAGGCTAAACGACGGCTCGCGCGGAGTTCCGTCAATATCGACGACCCCTAAATCCTTAAGTATCGACAAGTCTTTATCGGCAACGTTAATACGGTAATATGATTTCTCGTCGACCCGGTTTTTCTTCTTTATTTTTAAATCAACCTTGACGTCGTAGAGTTTCCTTAATAAAAACACTATCCGCCGAGCCGCGGCGATTTGCGTCGTTGAAAAGGAAATGTCCGCTCCTTCGGTTCCGAATGAGATGTCGGCGCGCATGCGGATCGCGGAATAGAGCTCGGCTTTAAGACAACAATCATTTAAGGGGATGCTGCTTAATTCTTTTTTTACGTCTCCGGAAAAAGACATCTGCGCTACCCGCTACAATACTTTATCGCGTTCAGGGCGGCTACCGCCCCGTCGCTGATGGCGGTCGCGATTTGCCGGATATCTTTATCCACGACATCCCCGCAGGCGAATATCCCTTTGATTGCCGTCTCGCAGTTTTTATCGACCAAGATATAGCCGTTATCGGCCAAAATCCCCAAGTCCTTAGCGTAATCCGTCGAAGGCAGCGTTCCAATATATTCAAAGCAAGCTTTTACAGCCAATCTGTCGGTTTTCCCGTCAAGGGTGTTTTCGATGACGACTCCCTGAAGCGTTTCGGCGCCGAAAAACTCGACGATTCGCGCGTTTAAAACCATTTTCACGTTTTTTAGTTGCCTAACCCTGTCCACGAGGGAACTTTCGGCGCGAAACCCTTCGCGACGGTGAATTAAATACACCTTGTTCGCCAGGTTGGACAAATATATCGTTTCTTCAAACGCGCTGTTCCCGCCGCCGACAACGGCGACGTCCTCGCCTTTATACAAGGACCCGTCGCAAATCGCGCACCACGATACCCCCCGACCCGTGTATTTTTCCTCTCCGGGCGCTCCCAATTTCTTTTGAGCGGTGCCGCTTGCGAGAATAACCGTTTTCCCCCGCAAAGACTCGCCGTCGGTTTTTACGGTAAAAAAACTCTCGCCGATCTCGATTCCGGTAACGGTCGCGCCGATATAATCGGCCCCGAGCTTAGTGGTTTGTTCAAACATCGCGTAGGCGAGAGACGGACCTTCGATTTTCGTGAATCCCGGGTAATTCTCAACGAACGCCGTGTTCACGATAACGCCTCCGGGAACGTTCTTCTCCACTAACGCCACCCGCTTATTATTCCTTAAAGCGTAAATTGCCGCCGTCATGCCGGCCGGGCCGGCGCCGACGATTACAACATCATACATTTCGAACCTCCGTTTAGTTTTCTGCTACGACTGATTTCGCTTCTTTTGTCTCGTCTACGATTTCAATATATGAACGGGGGTAAACTTTAAACACTCTTCTTAAAGTGAAAAGGGTGATGCCGGCGATAATCATTATTATCGAGACTACTTGCGCCGTCCGGAAAGTTATTCCGAAGAGTTCAAACGTCAGGGCGTCAGTTCGAATCGACTCGATTAAGAACCGGCCGGTCCCATACCAGACAAGATAAAACAGTATCGCGTCGCCCATCCAGTATTTTTTCGAAAAACGGCGGACGATAAGAATGATTAAGAGACCGACAAAATTCCATAACGATTCATAAAGAAACGTCGGGTGCATATAGGTCGTGACGCCATTTTCCGTGATATACATCTGATCGACGATAAAGCTCGGCAAGCCCAACTTTTCCAAAAACGCCCGCCCTTTGGCCACCGTTTCCGCCAAGCGACCCGGGTCCGGATTTACGATCGGCCCGCCGTGCGCCTCCTGGTTAAAGAAATTCCCCCAGCGACCGAAAATCTGGCCGATCAAAAACCCGGGCGCTAACATTTCGCCTAATTTGTATATGTCAAGTTTGCGTTTCCGCGCGTAAAAGAAAGCAAAAATTCCCGCGGCGATAATGGCGCCGTGAATGGCGAGGCCGCCTTCTTCATCCAGAAAACCGGTGAAAATCCGGAGAAAGGTAAAATTGCCTTCCTTCCAGGCAAAAGCGACGTACCAAAGCCGGGCGCCTAAAATTCCCAAAAGCGCTCCGTAAATAAACCCGTCATACAAGGCGTTTTTATCAAAGCCGATTTTCCCGGCAATATACAGCCCGAATAGAAAGGCGAACGTCAAACCGATAATAATCATAATCGCGTACCAGTAGACGCTGCGCCAACCGAAGAGAGAAAAGGCCTCCCGGCCGATTATCGTAATCTCGTTGCCGGCGCTGTCAACGGTCTTATCGACGCTGCAGCCGATTAAAAATACGGCGAAAAAAGTGAGCGCAAATAACGCGAAAGGTTTTAGCTTCCAATTTTTCATTTTTTCGTACCCCTTTGTTGGTTTATAATACTTCTCCGCAGAAAAAACATTCTTAAAGTCAAGCGAATAATCATGAAAATTATAAAAAACAATATCAGGCGCCCGGTGCTTAAAATGACTAAGCCGGGCGTCACCAGCACCGCCAAAACAAACGAGATAATCGTTATCGGGATAGTTATCATTCCGAAAGACATCAATACCAAACGCATGCTGTATTTGGTAAGGATATGCCTGAGTATGGTCTCGACTGTCGTGAAAATAATACTGAACAAGACAATGCTAGACAAATCATATTCCGCGAACGCCAGGTAACCGTTTAAAGCGATACTTAGCAACAAATCAAACAAATAGTTGATAAAAAGCGATAAGAGGAAATGCTTTATTGTTAATTTGACTACCCTGACTTTCGCGACCTTTAATTTTTCGCTTTCAAAATGCCCTTTTTCCCGGTATTCCTGAATTATTTTATCTAAAAGTTCGCGGGACGGATCGGGAGTTAGTTCTTTTTTATCTTCTTCTTTTTTCAAGTCTTTCTCCGGTTCTTGATTATTGTTTTTATCTCTATCCATACTCATTCCGTTATCGCAAAACCTAAACGGCTCTCCTTTCATGATTGTTGGCGCGGAAGAACACATTCAGCAAACCGATTATTTTAGCAATTATCACTCCGCTAGCGTTGAGAAAAATATCAACGATATCGAACACGCCCCGCCAAGTAATAAACTGCAGTATCTCGAACAAAAATATAAGCCCGAAAGCGATCGCCAGATTATAGCGTCCTTTAACGTAAAACAAGACGGGAATGAATAATAACAAATTGCCGAAGATATTGATAAATACCGTCCGGTTGCTTTTTATTATTTTAAACCATTTCCACAGATAAAATTCAAAATTAAAATTGTTTTCGGGACGGCGGCGGAAAAGGAGAAATACGGCGATAAAAGCCAAATAACAACCGAAAGATAAATAGGTTTTGTTTAAATCCAAGGCGATGATCATCGCCGCGAACAAAACGGTAAGCAATATCTCGACTTTGGGGTAAAAAATATTCAAAATCCCCGTTATCTCGTTAATTAAAACATAAAACAAAACTATGGCAATAAACCAAAAGAAATATTTTGCCAATTAACTTATCACCCGTTATTTCAATATACTTGCCAGGTACTTTCCCGTGTAAGACGAGGGACAGCGCATTACCTCCTCCGGAGTCCCGGAACAAATTACTTCCCCGCCGTAAACCCCGCCTTCCGGACCCAAGTCGATAATATAGTCGGCGTTTTTTATAACATGCAAGTTATGCTCGATAATGATCACGGTGGCGCCTTGGTCGACGATATAATTAATCACGTCGAGAAGTTTTTTCACATCTTCGGAATGAAGGCCGGTCGTCGGCTCGTCCAAAAGGTATATGGTCCGGTCGGTTATGCGTTTATGCAATTCGCTCGCAAGCTTAACTCTTTGCGCTTCGCCGCCCGAAAGCGTCGGCGCGCTTTGTCCGAGTTTGATATAACCGAGCCCGACGTCATTTAAGGTTGAAAGTTTGTTTTTAATCGACGGGATTTTATCGAAAAAGGCCAAAGCCTCCTCGACAGTCATGTTAAGAACATCGGCGATTGTCTTCCCGCGGTATTTGACTTCCAAAGTTTCCGAATTATAACGGGTCCCGTCGCATTCCTCGCAGGGGATATAAACGTCGGGTAGGAAAAGCATGCCGATACGGATAACCCCGTCGCCGCCGCACCGCTCGCAGCGGCCGCCCTTGACGTTAAAGGAGAATCTTCCTTTTTTATAGCCGCGTATTTTCGCTTCGACCGTCGAGGCGTAAAGGTCGCGGATATGGTCGAAAACGCCGGTATAAGTCGCCGGGTTGCTCCGCGGCGTCCGGCCGATCGGCTGCTGGTTTATGTCGATAATCCGGTCGATGTTATCCCAACCGAGGATATCGTCGCAAGCCGCCTTTTGCTCTTTCGAATTATATATTTTCCGCTTTAACTCACGCAGCAAAATGTCGTTGATCAGCGTGGATTTCCCGGAACCGGAAACGCCTGTGCAGACGGTAAGGACGCCCAAAGGTATTTCGACGTCAATGTTTTTTAAATTGTTCCCGTGGGCGTTGACTATTTTTATATGTTTTCCGTTGCCGGTGCGCCTCTTGCCCGGAACCGGGATTGTTTTCGCGCCGGAAAGGTATTGGCCGGTAAGACTCTCGGCGCAGGACATGACTTCCTCAGGCGTTCCCGCGGCTACAATCCGGCCGCCGGCCTCGCCCGCAAGGGGCCCCACGTCAACAATATAATCAGCCTGACGCATAATCTCCTCGTCGTGCTCGACGATGATTAACGTATTGCCGAGATCGCGCATGGCTTTCAAAGCCTTGATAAGACGGGCGTTATCCCTTTGATGGAGACCGATCGACGGCTCGTCCAAAACATAAAGCACGCCCGTTAGACGGGAACCGATTTGCGTCGCCAGCCTAATTCTTTGATTTTCGCCGCCCGAGAGCGTTCCGCTCGCGCGCGATAAGGTCAAATACTCAAGCCCGACGTTAATCAAAAAATCAAGCCGTTCCCGAAGTTGACGCAAAACCATGTCGGAAATTATTTTTTCCGTTTCCGTAAGACGCAAGCCGTCGATAAACTTCCGCGCCTCGAGTATCGACATTTCGGTAAAATCGGCGATGTTTTTCCCGCCGATTAGGACGCTCAACGCCGCTTGCGATAACCTTTTCCCGCGGCAGACGGGACAAACAAAATCGCGCAAATAACTGCCGTAATACTCTCGCGACATATTGGACCTGGTTTCCTGGTATCTTCTCTCAATCAACGCGGCGATAC
>FZPS01000215.1_pt69 | contig 19433 bp, 18 predicted proteins | sample 1817821 | NCBI WGS metagenome assembly FZPS01 (sample SAMEA104158645, study PRJEB21678) | metagenome | place: Germany | collected 2015-04-21
TAATTATTCCTCAATATGTATAGGATTTTGAAATTAAGAAGAAAGCAGGAAGGTATTACAGCACAATAAATCACGCTATTAATAAAGACGGGAGCATATTTCGTGTGTTAGATAGAAAGAAGGATAAGTCTATAAATATACTTGCGAAAGATATAATTGAAGAGATGAGAAAAGTTATATATGAATTTTTGCAATATAATCCTTTATATCTACTCCCTTGCTCCATGAACCTAACTATGAATAATACAAATAAACTCCACTCCGTAATAATAAACTTCGCTCTATAAAAATAAAGTTCGTTCCAAAATCCCGTAGTCGAAGCAGGAAAAATCCTGAACGGCTGCGGGATTTGCTTTTCTGTTGAGTTAGGGTTAAGAGGTAATGAATTAGGCTCAAGGCATTGATTATAAAAGGATTGAGAGTGTTATATATCGATGCCGGAAGTGAAAAAAGAATAGAAGGAACACATGAGAAAATGCAACCTTATACCTTTTCCCTTGCACCTTATCCCAAAAAAGAACCGACTTTATTTTAAAAATTATTACAAGAATTAAGGAAAAAGTGTTAATAAATGGGATGAAAATATGGAATTTTAGAGCGGACTTTATTATATGGAAGAGATTAGGAGAATAGGGTTAAGGCGAGAAGGGATAAGGGTTTGAGGGTGTGGGGGCTGGAGTGGAGATTATTTTAAATATACAGAAGTGTCAAATTCAAAAAAACCCTTTCCTATTCAAACAAACTCGTTCCGAAAAAAATAAACTTGGTAAGAAAAGTAGGGGAAAAAGGAAAATTTTCTCCTACTTTTTTCCTATTCCTAACATTATTACGCTCATTTATATTTGGCTAATAATCTTTCAATATCCTCTTTATTCTCTATCCACTCTTCTGAATAGCCACATTGTTCACAAACAAACCTAGTAACTTTAACTGCATTTATAGCTGACAATCCAACTGTAATAATATTACCTGCTCCATATCCGGTATGTTTTCCTGGAATTCTCAGCAAGTTATTCGAATTACATTTTGAACACAGTCCGCTGTTTTTCATAGACATCACTCCCTATTTTTCAAATTTACCCTTCTTACAGTGCGACAATGAGGACGGTTCTTGCTGTCGTTTTAAACTACCTATGTGTCATTATTGTATAAAGGATGAAAAACCCCTTTTAAATTTTACCCCTTATTTTCCCCATTTTTCCTGTCCCCGTTCTTACTAACTTTTTGTTAAAATTGGAGTATACCCAAGTTGTTGCGCCTCAAAATAAAATAAATGGTATAATACAAGGAGGATCATTAGTCTCCCTTCTATATATATGAACACGGAGTGATGGGAATATGATGGAGATTAGGGGGAAGTATAACACTGCTAAGGTATTCACTGATAGCCTAGATGATAATGCAAAGGCCCAAATCTTGGAACTATGTGACCAGGAGTTCGTAAAGGGCAGTATAATAAGGATTATGCCTGATGCCCATGCCGGCGCAGGGTGTACCATTGGTACCACCATGACCATAAGGGATAAGGTTGTACCCAACTTGGTGGGGGTGGATATAGGATGCGGTATGGAGACGATCAAGCTAAGGCAGAGGGAGGTTGACTTTAAAAAGTTAGATTGGATCATTTATGGGTATATTCCCTCGGGGTTTGATATTCGAAAAAAACCCCATAGGTATGCTGAAAGGATAGACCTTAATAATTTAGCCTGTAAACGGCATGTGAACCTTGAAAGGGCAAAGTTAAGTATCGGTACTTTGGGGGGCGGGAACCATTTTATTGAGGTCAACAAAGGGAAGGACGGTGCCCTGCATCTGGTTGTCCATTCCGGGAGCAGGCATTTAGGGAAGCAGGTTGCGGAATACTACCAGGATCTGGGCTATAGGGAACTCAAAGCCAGCCCTGTTAAGTTGAATAAATCATTGGCATATGTACAGGGACAAAGCTATCATAACTATCTTCACGACATGAAGATCGTTCAGCAATATGCAGTATATAATCGGCAGGCAATCGTGGACGAGATTATCAGTAGGATGGGGTGGGAGGTAAAGGACCGGTTTACCACCATACACAACTACATTGATTTAGACAATATGATACTGCGGAAGGGTGCCATCTCTGCCCAAAAAGGGGAGCGGGTATTGATCCCTTTGAATATGAGGGACGGAAGCTTGATCGGTATAGGGAAGGGCAATGAGGATTGGAACTACTCTGCACCCCATGGGGCAGGCAGGCTGATGAGCAGGAGGGAGGCTAAGAGGTCCATCCCCCTGGAAGTGTTTAAGGAGTCCATGGAAGGCATCTATACCACTACGGTCAACAGGTCAACCCTGGATGAATGTGCCCTTGCCTATAAGCCTATGGATGAGATCATGAATAATATCCAGGATACGGTTGAGATCATCGATATCATTAAACCCGTCTATAATTTTAAGGCTAGTGAGTGATATAATTTTTTGATTTCATAAAATGGAGATGGTGGTATGATTATTGTCAGCTCCTGTTTGGCAGGAATTCCAAGCAGATATGATGGTAGGCATTGCCAGGATGGGAGAGTAGCAAAGTTGGTAAAAGAGGGACGAGCCATACCCCTTTGCCCGGAGCAACTGGGAGGTCTGCCTACCCCTAGGGCGTGTTGCGAGATTACCAAGGACCAGGATGGGAAGAGGATGGTCCGCAGTAAGGACGGCAGGGAATGGACCCATCATTTTATCCAAGGGGCTAGGAAGACCCTAGAGGTGGCAAAAATACTTGAAGTAAAATATTTGATCTTGAAGTCAAAAAGTCCCTCCTGTGGCTACGGTCGTATTTACGATGGGACATTCACAGGAAGATTGATTGAGGGGAACGGCATTACGGCACAATTACTATTGGATAACGGCTTTACCATCTATCGGGAGGATGGGCTAGATCATATACCAAAAGAGGAGATAAATAAATGAGTCTATTGGAATTAAGCTTACTCGCCATAGGAGTATCCATGGATGCCTTCGCTGCTGCTATATGTAAGGGCCTATCCCTGGTTCGGATTCGCAGGATGCATATGATCTATATCGGGTTATTCTTCGGCTTTTTCCAAGCCCTGATGCCCCTACTAGGATACCATTTAGGCTCGCAATTCTATCATTTGATTTATGGGGTAGGTCACTGGGTTGCCTTTATTTTGCTAAGCATTTTGGGACTTAATATGATTCGGGAGTCCAGGGAAAAGGGCGAGTGTAGCAGTAATATGGATATTTTTAGCATGATTCTCCTATCCATTGCCACAAGTATTGATGCCTTTGTGATAGGCGTGTCACTCGCTTGTATTCGGGTACATATCATTTCTGCCACCCTTTATATCGGGATGATCACTGCTTTTGTTTCGGCTCTAGGAGTAAAAATAGGTAGCCTATTTGGTGCCAAATATAAGGGAAGGGCTGAATTGATAGGTGGACTCCTATTGATTGGAATGGGTATCCATGTACTATTTACATAGAGTGAAGGATCGAATTTTATTAGCATGCCAGGGTGTATTGGATACCCTGGCATGCTTTTTATTTTTTACCATAGTTATATAGAAAGGGAAGAAAATTATTGAACTCTTTGGAAAAGGGTATATCAATAACTAGGAGGAGGAATGGGGATGGAGTCTATTGCTTTGGGCATTATAGCCAAGTATGCGGATTGTACGACTGGGATTCAAGCTTTCATTCAAAATGCACAGAAGTATGGGCATAGCTTAGATCGGATAATATTTGCCTATTCCCATGGGTTAAATAAGCAGGGGATAGAGAAGCTAAGAAGCTATACCCAAGTAGACTTACTTCCAATCAACCATGGGGAGATGCTGTATAAAAAGCTGAAGGAGAGAGGGATGTCCCAAGAGGAGTACAGGTCTCTGATTATTTATGAGGAATTGGACAGAAAGTGTTTGGTTCCCTATGGGATCTATCGGAACAATGTGTTGCTTTGGGCTATTCTTTCTGGGGTGGACTACTTATTCTTTATAGATACCGATGTGTACCCTCAGTTACTGGTAGAAGAGGATGGAAACCTGGTAAAGAGAGAAGTTGACTTTTTTGGAAGACACCTATCCTACCTCAAAGATAAGGGTACATTGTGTACAACCAGTGACTATTCCGGCTACTACATTATCCCGCCTATGAATTTTCAAGGGATAAAAATCCTCCTTGAAGGGCTGCAGAAGGAGGAGGCATACCCTATGATAACCGAGGGTCAATGCCTGGTTACCACCCAAAGTGACCAAGTCCATATACACCCTACCAATAAGATATTAGGGGGAAATCTTGGGATAAAGACAAAGGAATATCAAAACCTGGTGCCCTTTTTTTCGGATTCCTACGAAGTGGATGGTCGCTATGTCCTAAGCAGGGGAGAGGATACCCTATTAGGCCTTTCCTTTGAGGAGGGTGGGCATAGGTGTGTGGACATTGACACAAAAATTTTCCATGATACCTTTGGGAACTTTCCTAAAATGCCAAATATAAGAGAGGAAGCCTCAATAAAGGATCGTTTCTATTTTGCATGTCTGGGATGGATCGGAAGGAACCATTTTTTAAACTATATCTTAGGACGAGATGTAAAGGCCTATTATGAGTATCAGAGAGAGAAATTAGTGGAATCCAGCAAGAAACTAAGCAGTTATCTTATGGATTCAAGATTTGAGGTACTACCCTTAGCCAATGATATTACCTATGAAAGACTTCCTAAGGTCATTGAGGAATATGAAAAAACCCTACTGGGCTTTCAAAAATTTATCCATAGATTGTAGAGAATATAGGAGGTGGTCAATTGAGGATCCTAATATTAAACCATTTTCCTTTGGAGGGATCGGGGAGCGGCGTTTATACCCAGAACCTTGCTGAGCAGCTCTCCAAAATGGGACATGATGTGAAGGTGGTGGTTCCCGAACATGAACCGATAACCAATGATCTTATCCAGGTTAGAAGTGTGATTTTTAGGAATGGAAACAACTCACAGTGGGAGGTTCCCTATAATTTCCCCTGTTTCACCACCCATCCCAGGAGCAACAACACTTTTGAGAGTTTAACCCAGGAGGAAATTCAAGTCTATATCAGTACCTTTCAAAAAATTCTTCAGCAGGAAGTTGAGGAATTTAAGCCGGATATCATCCATGCCCAGCATCTTTGGATCCTACCCTATTGTGCTTCAAAAACCGGGATCCCCTATATTGCTACCGCCCATGGTACCGATCTTAAGGGATTTAGGGCAGATGAAAGGTATAGGGAATATGCCCTGGTAGGGGCAAGGAAGGCTTCAAAGATCATTACCATTTCCAACCAAGTGGATAGGGAGGTGGAGGAACTCTATGGTATTCCCAAGGAATCCAGGAGCCTGATATTCAATGGTTTTGATAATGAAATTTTCTATCCCATGAAGAGGGATAGATTCCAGGTGTTGAGCAAGTACTATATCCACGAAGAGCCCGAATACATCGTTACCTTTGTTGGTAAGCTGGCACATTTTAAAGGAGTGGATGTACTTTTAAGGGCAGCTAAGATCTATGAGAGGGAGCTTAAATCGGTCATTACTTTCATCATTGGCAATGGGGATCAATATCAGAATCTTTTGGATATAAAAACTGAGCTGGAACTAAAGCATATTCATTTCCTAGGACATCGTTCCCAAGGCTCCATCGCCGAATTATTAAGCATAGCTGATGTATCCACCGTACCCTCAAGGGTGGAACCCTTTGGGTTAGTTGCCATAGAAGCTTTGGCATGTGGCACACCCGTTGTTGCCACTAATCAAGGGGGATTACCTGATTTTATTGATAGCAGGGTAGGCAGCTTAGTACCGGTGGAGGATGATATCGCCCTTGCCGAAGCCATAATAAGGGAGGTAACCAATCCCAACAAGAGTGAAAAATCCAAATTTGCAGCCCGGTATTCCCATGAAGGATTTTCCTGGGATAGGGTTGCCCGAGAGGTTGAGAATATATATAGGGAAGTATTGGAGAATGAGCTCTAAGGAGTACACAGGAGATGGAGGAGGAAGATAATGAAAGTAAGCATGATTATACCCACCTATTGGGGTCGTCCTTCCTATGAGGGCTGGAAGGAAGGAGACGCTGTTTACGACCATGCCACACCGCTGGATGAATGGGGGACCCTAAAAAGAACCTTGGACAGCTTAAATATCCTTGAAAATAAGAACTTTAAACTGGTTATCCTACTTTGTCCTACCACAAAAGAGGTGGCTGAATCGGCAGCCGAGAAGGTGATTAAAATAATTCAGGAAGCCAAGTTACCCTTAGAAACCTATCTCTTTACCCTAGAACAGCTCCATGAAATGGAAAAGATCTGTTTAGACCATGGACTAAACAGGCATTCCATCAACTTGCTAAGCCTAAAGGGCTATAGCAATGTTCGAAATATGTGCCTGTATACATCCTTTGTTCTGGGGTCACAAGTAAGCGTATTGATCGATGACGATGAAATCATTGAGGATCCAAAGTTTATGGATATAGCAATGGAATTCATCGGAGGTAAGCTATATGGGAAGACCATTGATGGGGTGGCGGGCTATTACCTAAATAGAAAGAATGAATACTATGACGATGTGGACATCGAGCCCTGGATGACCTTCTGGAATCGGTTTGGGTATAAGACCGAGGCATTTGACAAAATCATCGGATGTGAACCTAGATTGAAGCCTACACCCTTCGCCTTTGGAGGATGCATGGTGATACACAAAAATCTCTTTAGGGTGGTACCCTTTGATCCGAGGATCACAAGGGGGGAGGATATTGACTATTTAATCAATGCGAAGATGTTTGGATTCCATTTCTTCTTGGATAATAAGCTGAATATCAAGCACCTTCCCCCAAAGAAAAACCATCCCGTGTGGAAAAGGCTCAGGGAGGATCTATACCGCTTCATCTATGAGAAGAAGAAGATTGAATCCCAATATGAGGTTCCTAACATGCATAGGGTAAGCCCGGAGGATTTTGATCCCTATCCAGGGGAGTTTTTAAAGGACGATCTAGAGGATAAGATCTTTAAAGCGAACATCATGCTTGGTTTGGATTTACTAACCAAGGGTGATATTGAGGGGGCAAAGGAGACCATCAATAATATCTACTATTCCAAATATGAGGCAGTGCCCAAGGATGATGTGTTTACCCATCTTAGGCAGCTGCAAAGGCAATGGAAGGAGCTACTGGATTTTACCAATAAGCACATCACTGAGTTTAGGAACATAATGGAGACCGGAAATCTCTCAAGGGAATCGGTAATGGTAAAGGATGCCTATTATGAATCAGTTGATAGGGAGCAAATGTTCCAGATATTAAGGGAGATCCCCTTTTTCAAAGAGCTTGACCCTGCTGAGGTGGAAAAGATCGCTGAAAAGTGCTCCATGCAAATAGTGGGGAGAAATGAGTATATCAAAAGGATCGGGGATATTGATGATGCCCTCTACATCATAAAAAGGGGGACTGTGGATATTGTAAAACGGGACATTGATGGGGATCAAGTGATTCTGGCAAGGCTAGAGGAAGGGGATTATTTCGGTGAGACCTGTATAACCAATCGCAACATCTATGTGGATATTATCGCAGAGGATGTAACCGAGCTCATCGTGATTACCGAGGAAGATATCTATGAGATCATTGAGAATTATCCTAAAACAGGGACCAAGCTCATGCTCTTGATCACCCAAATGCTTTCGGACAAACTGAATAAATCCAATATCCTTTATATGGACACCTTGGCAAAGGACTCTGAGCTCTACAATAAGATCTAGGAGTTCACATTACACTGAGTATAGGAGAGGCAAATTAATAATTAATTATGAAGGAGGTTTTTATGGGCAAAAAAATTCTTATTATAGGTGGCGTTGCCGGAGGGGCTTCTGTAGCCGCAAGGGCAAGAAGGTTAGATGAATTCGCAGAGATCATCATGTTTGAAAAGGGACCCCATGTATCCTTCTCCAATTGCTCCTTACCCTTTTATTTAAGTGGCATGGTAAAAGAAAGTGAAGACTTGGTTTTAATGGATCCCGAAACATTTCTTAGCCAATATAATATACAAGCCAGGGTCAACCATGAGGTAACGAAGATCAATAGGGAGAATAAGAGGGTCAGTGTAAAGAATCTTCTAACCGGTAAGGAGTATGAGGAGGACTATGATGAACTGGTCATTTCCACCGGGGCAAATCCCATTATTCCTAATATTGAGGGGGCACAGGATTCCCATGTCTTCATCGTTCGAAATGTTGTGGATATCGAAAAATTGGGCCAGTTTCTTAAGAACCCCGGCATTAGGGATGTAGCTGTTATCGGAGGGGGCTTTATCGGTGTAGAGGTGGTTGGAAATCTAGTAAAGGCAGGATATAATGTCACCCTGGTAGAGGCGATGGATCAAATCATGGCACCCTTTGATTATGATATGGCACAGATCCTCCATAAGGAAATGATGGACAATGGGGTGAATCTTATTTTAAGTGACGGTGTCCGGAGGATAGGGGATGATCATATTGAACTGTCATCCGGAAGAAGGATCCAGGTACAAGGGGTTATTATGTGCATTGGTGTAAGACCTGAAACCACTTTGGCAAGGGAGGCAGGGTTAGAAATCGGTGAAACCGGTGGAATCCTAGTAGACCACAACTATAGGACCAGCGATCCAAATATTCATGCCGTTGGAGATGCCGTTGAGGTCTTTAACCGGCTAACCCATTCAAAATCAAGATTGGCGCTTGCTGGACCCGCTCAAAGGCAGGCAAGGGCGGCCGCCGATGATATCTATGGCATATGTCATAGAAATACCGGGGTCATTGGATCTTCGGTGGTTGAAATTTTTGAATTAAATGCGGCATCTACCGGTCTAAATGAGAAGATGGCACAGAAAGAGGGCTACAACTATGATTTCGTCTATATCATACCGGGGGATAAGGTTGGCCTAATGCCCAATGCTAATCCTTTGTACTTTAAATTAATCTATGAGGTTCCTACCGGAAGGGTATTAGGTGCCCAGGGCATTGGGAAGGGGAATGTTGACAAAAGGATTGATGTGATTGCCACCCTAATAATGATGGATGGCACCTTAGAGGATCTTAAGGAGTTAGAACTATGCTATGCACCGCTACATGGGACGGCAAAAGATGTGGTGAATCATGCAGCATTGGTGGCACTAAATATTCTCAATGGGGTATATAAACAGGTTCCGGTAACAAAGGTTAGGGAATTGGTTGAAAAGAATGCCTACATCATCGATGTTAGGGAGAGGGATGAGTTTCAAAAAGGGCACCTTATAAACGCTAAGAATATTCCCCTAAGTGAATTAAGGGGGAGGCTGGATGAGGTTCCGACCGACCAACCGGTATACCTCTATTGTCGTACTGGTCAAAGGAGCTATAATGCAATTATGGCACTCCAACATAGGGGATTTGACAATGTGGTAAACATATCCGGGTCCTTCTTGGGGATATGCAACTATGAGTACTTCAACGACCAGGTAACCGGTAGGGATAAGATTCTTACCCAGTACAATTTTGATTAGGTTTTTAAAACATGTTTAAATATTATAACACCATGATGGGTTTATCCCTTCATGGTGTTATAATATTCCAGTAGTTCGTCAACAGCACTATCAATTAATTCGTTCATATTTTTTCCGATGGTGCCCGCGATCTCAACATTACATTTATTGATGGGGATTAAAATCTTTAAAGCCTTGCTTCTCCCTATAGCATAGCTCATCCTGGGGGTAATCTCCCCCAATATAGAGTTCGGGATGACGATGGCAAGGGGGCCCATGATCACATCCACAATATCTGCATTGATAACGATCGGGTTTTCGCCAGTCGCTCCACAGTCAGCCCCGGATTTTATCATGCCTGTAGTTGCCAGTGAATTGGTGCCCAATGCAATGATCTCTACATCCTCCTTTAGTGCCTTTCGAATTCTCTCTATTAAACTCTTGCCTATTCCTCCGCCTTGACCATCAACGATCGCAACCTTCAAATCAATCACAACCTATCCAAATCATTGTTAAGTAAATTATAGGTATTGGCAGGGCACTTGTCAATGAAGATTATATCTAGATAGGTCTATCAAATATACCCTATGGATATACTAGTAGAGAGTTTTTTGACATTAAATCTCAGATTTAGTATATTAATAATTATGACCGACCGGTCAGTCGGGAAAGGAGGCCTATTCATGTTACCAAAATTTAGTGTAAAAAAACCCTATACCGTATTTGTTGCGGTGATACTGATACTTGTTCTAGGAGCCATTTCATTTATAAACCTACAAACCGATTTACTGCCTAGCATAGACCTACCCTACCTAGTGGTTATGACTCCTTATCCCGGTGCTAGTCCTGAAGAGGTAGAGCTGGTGGTTACCAGACCCCTGGAGCAGATTCTAGCCACCACCAGTAATATTAAGAATGTAAGCTCTATATCCAATGAGAACACTTCCATCATCATTCTAGAGTTTGAAAATAGGGTGAACATGGATTCTGCCGTTATAGAAGTGAATGGGAGCCTGGATCTGGTTAAACCCAACTGGGAGGATGAAGTTGGCACACCCACCATCATAAGGATGAATCCGGATATGCTTCCCATAATGGTCTCCTCAGTGGACATTGAGGGCTTGGATGCTGCCGAGCTGTCCAAAAAGGTCAAGGATGTCATCATTCTTGAGCTGGAAAGCGTGGAAGGTGTAGCCTCTGTTACAGCGGAGGGGTTGGTGGAAGAGAGCATTAAGGTAAAGATACAACCAGATAAAATAGAGAGGCTGAACAAAGCCATCCTGGAAAGCATCGATAGTGAGCTGTCTAAGGCGGAGGATGAACTAAAAAAAGCAAAGGCTGAAGTAGAAAAGGGCCTATCCCAATTAGAAGCTGAGGAGGAAAAGCAAAAGCAGGACCTGGCTAAAGGAGAAAATGCTATCCTGGAGGCAAAAACTGAGCTAGAGAAGGCAGACCAAGGCTTGAAGCAGGCCGAGGATGACCTTTTAAATAGAAAGAACCAGGTCCAGTCCATGGTCAGCCTCCTGGACAGGGTTTTAAGCGGTGATGTCCAGCTGGATGAAGCCCTCAGATTCATGCCTGAGGAGCAGAGGAAGGAGCTAGAGGGAGTGATCTCCCAAGGATTGGATGGGGTAGTGGCAAAAAGGGATGAATACCAATTGTCCCTAACCTCTATCCAAACAGGCTTAGAGGAGATTAATCTACAGAAAAGCGCCTTAGCCACTCAAAAGAGTGAGCTGGAAAGGAAGGAGGAGGAGCTAAGCCAAGGGAAAGAGCTTATGGCCTCCGGGATGGATAAGGCGAGGGAAGAGCTGATCAAAGGAAAGAACACCATAGAGAGTAATTTAGATGAGTTGAAGGATGCCAAAGAGAAGGCATTCCAAGAGGCAGATTTAGAGGGGGTTATCAATGAGGAAATGGTCGCCGGCATTCTGGCGGCACAAAACTTCTCCATGCCGGCAGGGTACATAAGCCAGGATGGTGTTGACTACCTTGTGAAGGTGGGGGATAGGATCCATAGCCGGGAGGAGCTTGCTGATTTACTGCTATTTGATACCAAGGTTGAGGGTGTTGGAAAGATCTATCTAAGGGATGTCGCCGATGTGGTCAAGGAGGACAATGCCCAAGAACTCTATGCCAAAGTCAATGGGAAGGATGCAGTGATACTGAGTTTCCAAAAACAAAGTAACTATGCCACAGCAGAGGTCACCCAAAGTATTCGGGATAAAATGGAGGAAATGATTGCTAAGTATAATGGCCTATCCATAACCAATTTAATGGATCAGGGAACCTATATCAATATTGTGGTGGATTCGGTGATGAGCAATCTTCTCTATGGGGGTGGTCTTGCCATCTTGATCCTATTGGTGTTCCTACGGGATATCAAGCCTACCTTTATTGTTGCCCTTTCCATACCCATAAGTTTGGTATTTGCCATTGCTATGATGTACTTTACAGGGGTCACCATCAATATTATCTCCCTAGGGGGGTTGGCACTGGGCGTTGGCATGTTGGTGGATAATTCCATCGTGGTCATTGAGAATATTTACCGGCTTAAAAATGAGGGAAGATCCTCACTGGAAGCCTCCATTGAAGGAGCTAAGCAGGTTTCTGGGGCGATCTCTGCCTCTACCTTAACCACCATGGTGGTATTTTTACCGGTGGTGTTTACCGATGGGCTATCCAGGCAGATTTTTACCGATATGGGTTTAACCATTGCCTACTCGCTGCTAGCCAGCTTAATCATTGCCCTAACGGTGGTTCCTGTAATGTCCTCTACCGTATTTAAAAAATTAGTGGATCGAGAGCATGGACTGTTTGACCGATTTGTTTCATCCTACGGGAAGTTGCTGCAAAAATCTTTAGCCCATAAACCCTTGGTGATTCTGCTAGTTGTGGGATTGTTGAGTGTTAGTATATACTCCGCATTTTCTATGGGAGCAATCTTTATTCCCGAGATCGATGGGAATGAGATGGCTGTCACCATTGAAATGGATAGAGAGAGCACTTTTGAGGAAATCACGCAGATAACGGATAGGGTTGTGGATCGAATCATGGGGATTCAGGACATTGAAACCATCGGTGCATTTTTGGGGACCTCCATGATGGGGATGGGCGGAGATAGGGGACAGAATGCCTCTCTATACCTTATCCTTAATGAGGACAGGACCATGACCAACAAGGAAATCCAAGGGGAGATCAAGGACCGGACCGAGGACCTGGATGTGGATATTACCATCAACACTGGCATGGACATTGGTGTTATTGCAGGGGATGGTATCCAAGTAAATATTAAAGGGAATGCAATGGATATTCTTCGAGACATCTCCCATGATATCCTTCAGCTTTTAGAGGAAACAGAGGGGGTCACCGCGGTTGAAACAGGATTTGAGGAAAATGCCATAGAAGTCAGATTGACCGTAGATAAGGAGAGGGCGATGGAAAAGGGGCTTACGGTGGCTCAGATATTTGGAGAGGTCAGCAGGCAAGTAGATGAAGGGAAAAGAGCAACCACCATTAATATGGACAATAAGGACTACCCGGTCATTGTACTCAATACCCATAAGCGAAGCATAACCAAGGAAAATTTGGAGGACTTGGAGATCCCCATAGAGAGGGATGGGGAAAAAGAGAACATTCGAATTGGGGATATTGTAGAAATAGAAGAAGTACAAGGCCCATCCTCCATTCGAAGGGATGGTCAGGAAAGATATGTTTCTGTTACCGCCCATGTAGATTTGGATCATAATATTGGGCTGGTAAGTCGAGATTTTGAAAGCAAATTGGCGGCCTATGAGGTTCCAGAGGGCTACAGGATTGAGTTAACCGGAGAGAATGAAACCATTAATACCACCCTAAGGGATTTAATATATATGATCCTTTTGGCAATCCTATTTATCTACCTGATTATGGTTGCACAATTTCAATCATTTTTGTCTCCCTTCATCGTGATGTTTACCATCCCTCTTGCATTTACTGGTGGATTTTTGGCATTGCTCATTACAGGAAATGAGATCAGCATGATATCTATGCTAGGATTTCTTGTGCTCAGCGGGGTGGTTGTAAATAATGGCATCGTATTTGTAGACTTCACCAATCAACTTCTAGATGGGGGAATGAGTAAAAGGGAAGCATTGATCCATGCAGGGAAGGTCCGAATACGGCCCATCCTTATGACGGCAATCACCACCATTTTGGGATTGTCTACCCTTTCCTTTGGTGTAGGTATGGGTGCAGAAGCATTACAGCCCTTGGCTATTGTTGCCATAGGGGGGCTAACCTATGCCACCTTGCTTACCCTGATATTTGTTCCGGTCATGTACGATATATTGGTAAGAGTGAAAAAGGAGCATTAGGATGGATAGAGTAGTGTATTCAGAGAAGGAAATCGCTATATTTAATGGGGTGATCAATCTTTTGAAAGAGGGTAGGAATCCCTATCAAGTAAAGGTTGCTGATATTGCCAATTCGGCTGGCGTAGGAAAGGGAACCATTTACGAATATTTTGATAACAAGAAGGAGGTCATTAAAAAAGCATTACTCTATAATCTCAACCAGGAGATCAGTGCTTTAGAAGAAAGACTTAGGAGCAAGGTCAGCTTTAAGGACCAATATTACGAAGTGCTGGCGTCGGTTCGTGAAAACATTGAAAATAAATTCTCCACCTTTAATATCCTTCTATCTGTTGGGAAAATCAGTGATATTAATCTATCCCAACTGGAAAGGGATCTCTCTCAAATGGGGTACTTCCATAGGATGGCTGAGCTTCTAGAAAGGATGCTAACAGCAGGGAATCAGGAGGGATTGATTAAAAAGATAGAGGATGGATACTATGCCCATATGGTGCTGAAAAGTTCGTTCTATATGTTTGGGGAGTATATAAGTCTTCCCTGGATCTATAAGGATATATCCAGGGAAAGTGCAATGGAATATGCCTATGAAATGGTGTTAAAATCCCTTCGATAACATTTTTATAAACATTTGGATATTTATCCTTATGCAAACATAAAGATCTTAGGAGTTTCAGTTTCCCCCTAAGATCTTTTTTTGAATGGTTATAAGGCAATCGTCTTAGCAAAAGCCCAAAACTGCTATTTAGACAGTAATAGGTAGAAGCTAATGCTATCTATAGCAAAATCTCCTGAAACATCCCTTTGGCCGCCAATACTTCGTATCACCAGCCGATATTGAGCATTTTGAGCCCCACCTTCCAGTATGAGGTCATGATCTGATATGGTATTCTTAGAAGAGTTACCATACCTGGCATATAAGTCCTCTATGAATTGGGAAAGTTGGATGTCAATGATCTTTTGACCTTTAAAGCTAACCCATAATATATTATCATGGGGAGAAAACTCTACTTCATATTCTCCAAACTGGACTTGATTGCCATCCATGCCGTTAAAATCGATGAGGCAGTCATGCTCGCTTATATCCAAGATTCTAGGTTCATTATCCAGCATATAGTAGAAATAATCATGGGTGACATGGGTAGGATATTGGAAGGGGAAGCCAAAGGTATCCTCCATCTGGGTCATGCTAAAGTCCTCAGGAAGGAATTTTACTTCCTTCAAGGAATGGTTGTTCTCAAAATAGGATAGTATACTGCTGATAGAATGTTGATCCCCCTTTGGGATATTTGCATTGTCCTTGATCTCACCATTTACCAACATACCATTTTTGATTAGGAGGTCCTCTAAAAGCCTATTTTGACTTTTCTTTGATATCTCAAAGCTGCTTATAGGTCCAAAGGTAGAAACTACAATGACCAAGGATAGGCTGATAAGGAGTAAAATATTCTTTTTGTTCTTAGTAATAGATAGATAGGCCATCATCGCAAAGATCCATAATCCTAATATCAGCACATAGTACCGGTTTTCGGTGAAACCATAGGCACGGATACGGATTCCCATAGAGACAAACATCATAATCAGAACGGGAAGTACAACCCTTGGGAACCATTTTGAAAAACTTCTTGACCACTTATTTTCCTTATAAATGGGTGTGATAAGGAAGAGGACCACTGTTAGTACCAGGGCATACCAAAGAACTAAATGGGAGACCAGCCCCTTAGGCCAAGTCATGGTAATAAGGATTCTTCCAAAGTATAGATAGAGAATGAGGGTATAGGCAGTCAGAAGGGGCATCACGATATAGAGTAGAAGTACCTTTAGGATTTTGGAATATTCGAACCGGTCCTTCCTTTCTTTCTCAGGTACATAGGTTAAAAAGTAGGCAGGTGAAAATATCAAGGCAACGACAAGGAAGGTATAGAAGTACATTTTCTCACTGATGGGGATGCTTAAAAGATGATCCATGGCAAATAGGATGGCGGATAGCCCCAAATAGAGGACCCCTGCATATACATAGGTGATTAAAAAACTTGTGAAAAGGTGGATCACATGCATCTCGAAATCCGTTTTTTCCTTTAGGTATGGGATGAATAAAAAGCACAGGTAGAGGGCTAGATTTATCCCTATCCACTTTGAGACTGTGACCACATTTAGGTCCCCTAAGAAGAAGGAATAGTAGGGGATCATAAGTGCTGGAACTGCCATATAGTAGATGGATAGCTTTTTCACATTTTTATGGACTCCCCTCTCGTAGAGTGCTCGCGCACACAGGGATAAGGGAATTCCCAATGCTGCCATCATTGCATATCTAGTAAGGGTGTCCATGGTGGTAGGGTCTGCACTGGATTCCATCTCTGATAGAATGATAAGAAGGATTGCTACCGATGTGGAGAATAGAAGTGTTATAGGGTATCTCTTGATACTTGCATAAAAACCTACACCTAACCTTCGCAATACATTTACTAGTTTCATTGTACAATCTCTCCTAATATGATTTTAGTAATTATTTCATGGTGAATCTATTTAAATAGTACCATATAAATTCTTTAAATCCTATCAGGAATATACAAAATTGTCATCTTTTATTGGATAGCACTTGGAAGGCAAGGAACATATATTAAAGTGAAAAGAAAAATGTGAGGTGATTGCCTTGGTAAGGTACTATGATTATGAAGAGGAAGATTTATTCATAGAGGACGAGGATAATGACGGGCTACAAGATGCAACAGAGGAAGAAGGGTCAGCAAAGGAAGCGGATGGGGAAAAGGATCCAGAGATTAAATATTTTTGGGTGCGAACCCTCTAGTATAAAAGGATTGTTTGGGGACCATCCTGCCCTTTTTAGTTTGACATTATAAGACGAGTCTAAGATAAACCCTTGGGGGTTGTTCCTATTGGATAATGAGCCGTTTTTACCATATACCTATTAAGAAAAGTGGCAAAGATATCTGAATGAAAGGACAATCCACAAGGGTTATCATCCCTTAAGATGGTAATTTAATCCTACCTATATTATAATGAATATAAGGAAAATAATAACAAGAATAAAGACGGTTGAGATAGGACCGTTTAAAAAGGGGGGGTCCCCATGGGCAATGAACCAAAATGGTTAGAATATGCTAAGATACTTCAATCAATTGCCCAGTCAGGCCTTGAATACTCTAAGGACCGGTACGATATTGAAAGATTCGAAAAAATTCGGAATATTAGTATAGACATTTTAAGCCACTATACTGAAATGGAACATGATAAAATTAAGGACCTATTTGCTTCTGAAACCGGATATCAAACACCAAAGATCGATGTAAGGGCTGCTGTTTTTCGAGATGACAGCATCCTTCTTGTAAAGGAAAAATTGGATGGCCTGTGGTCCCTGCCCGGTGGGTGGGCGGATGTCCACCTCTCCTTAAGGGAGAATATCATTGAGGAATGTATGGAGGAGGCGGGCGCCCGTGTTAAGCCCAAAAGGATCATCGCCATCCTGGATCAAAAGAAGAACTATGCACTGCCGGCTCCTTATAGCATTTATAAGATTTTTGTAGAATGTGATTACCTTAGCCATGAATTTAGAGATAATATCGAAACATCCCATGCCCTATTTTATAGGGAGGATGAGTTACCTCCTCTATCTCCCAATAGGATTACAAAGAACCAGATAAAAATGTGTTTTCAAGCAAGGGAAAGCAAGTGTCATCAGCCCATATTTGATTGAAAAGAATGGAGAACATTTCAAATTTAAAAAAGAGGTCCTAATTAACGCGACCTCTTTTTCCTACTAATTCTTTCTAAGCATATCCCTTAGGATATCCGCCATTTCATCCAAGGCATCCTCCTTTTCCTGCTGGGACATATTGGGATTGCTTTCAATCTCGTTGTAAGTATTTTTTATGGTTGGACTCCTATTAACCTGTTCCACACTAATTTGTAACCTTTGTGCGATTTCAACTGCACTTGCCATGGATAAACCATCCTCTCCCATTGTTTTTTAAATTCTATCTCTAGTATGGCTAAAGAATTTTAATTTTAATCAAAAAAAAACCCTTGGGATGAAAATCTAGGATTTTTGCTATAATAGATGTAAGCTTTATGAATAGAGGGCGGTGGTTTAAGTGAAAGAGGCGATGTTTTATAGGCTTGAGGATGGTAGTGTACATTGCACCCTATGCCCCCATCATTGCAAGCTTAAGGATGGGCAAACAGGAAGATGCGGTGTAAGAAAGGCTTTTGGGGACAAGCTATATTCATTGAACTATGGAAGGATCTCTGCCATGCACATTGATCCAATCGAAAAGAAACCTATTATTGGCTGGATGCCTGGAAGCAGGATCCTATCCTTTGGCAGTTTTGGATGCAATTTCCACTGCGGCTTTTGTCAAAACTATGAGATAAGCCTTCATGTACCCTATACCACCGAGATGCAGCCTGAGGAAATTGTCCAATGGGCATTAGATAATGGATTACCCTCCATTGCTTACACTTACAATGAACCAACCATATTTTACGAGATGATGTACGATACCGCAATTCTTGCCAAGGGAAAGGGTTTGAAAAATGTTATGGTAACCAATGGCTTTATTGAGGAGGAGCCCTTAGAATTAATCCTTGACTATATGGATGCCATGAACATTGATTTAAAAACCTATAGTGATGAAATCTATAGGCGTCTTGGGGGAAGAAGTGTGGGTCATATACTAGGGACCATTGAGAAGGCATCCCAGCGATGCCATGTGGAGGTATCCATTTTAGTGGTTCCCGATGTGAGTGATGATTTGGTTGAAATGGAGCATCTTTTTAAAAAGTTGAGCCATATCAATAGCAGTATCATTCTCCATATTTCAAGGTACTTCCCTATGTATCAATACCATCAGCCGGCGACGGATATCCATGTAATGAGGGCATTAAAGGAAATAGCTTTAAAATATTTTAAGAGAGTAAATTTAGGAAATGTGAGGTGAAAAAAGTGACCAAATTAGAAGTGTTTTTTATGCCCCACCCCCCCATCATTATCCCGGAGATCGGTATGGAGAATGGAAAGGAAGCTGAAAACACAATAAGGGCAATGGAAGAACTTGGTGAAAGGGTTGGGGAATTAAAACCCGAGACCATTATTTTTATTACCCCCCATGGAAACAGCTTTCACAATGGGACATGCATCCTAGATGTACCAAATCTTAGTGGAGATTTTTCTGCATTTGGATTCCCTGATATAGGTTTCCAAAAGAGGGTGAATCAAGAATTGTCCAGGGAATTATTCCATGCTTTTGAAAGGGAGGGATATAACACCATCCACTTGGATGAAAAACTTTCCAAGAGGTACCGTGTCCCATTAGAGTTGGACAATGGGGTTATGGTGCCCATGTATTTTATAGACAGGCACCATAGGGATTACGACATGGTCCACATCACCCCTGGGGGCACCCCCTTGAAGGAGAACTTTCTATTGGGCAAAGTGATTCAAAAGATGATCCTTTCGAAGGAGCAAAGAGTGTTGATGGTCTGTAGCGGAGACCTTTCCCATGCTTTAAAGGAGCAGGGTCCCTATCGCTACCATCCATCCGGACCTCTTTTTGACCAAAA
>FZPS01000027.1_pt442 | contig 19432 bp, 10 predicted proteins | sample 1817821 | NCBI WGS metagenome assembly FZPS01 (sample SAMEA104158645, study PRJEB21678) | metagenome | place: Germany | collected 2015-04-21
CTATAAAGTCGGCGCACTCCAGGGACAATACATAGTTGAAACTTTGGGACTCGATAAGGGAGAAAAAGGTCCCTTCACATTGGAGGTATTCGGCGGCTCTCCTGATGACAATAACGCATATTTCTTTAACGCAGGCGCGATGGATACATTGCAGCCATACATAGACAGCGGTGCGCTGGTAATAAAGTCCGGACAGGTCGATATGGAACAAATTGCAATATCGGGCTGGAAATCTGAAGGTTCACAGGCAAGAATGGATAACCTGCTGACTGCTTTTTATTCGGATGAAAATATCGATGTTGTTCTGTCACCGAATGACAGCCTCGCAGCAGGAATTGTCGCGTCGCTGAAGGCTGCCGGGTATGGTTCCGCCGACAAACCTTATCCGATTCTGACCGGTCAGGATTGTGACGTTACGAATGTGAAGCATTTAATCGCCGGAGAGCAATCAATGTCCGTGTTTAAGGATACAAGAACACTGGCTGCAAAAGTTGTTGGAATGGTGGACGCAATTATGAAGGGAACTGAGCCGGAGATCAACGACACGAAAACATACGATAACGGCATAAAAATTGTTCCTTCGTATTTGTGTGAGCCCGTATTCGCTGATGTTAACAATTACAAGGAATTATTGATTGATTCCGGCTACTATACGGAAGACCAGTTGAAATAATATAATCCGCAGATGCTGTAATGGGGCGCTTTGCCGCTCCGTTGCAGCATCTTTTTAGATACTCAATATCCTTATTTTTTAATATGAGGAGAAAAATATGTCCGAAATTATTCTTGATATGAAAAACATTACAAAAGTTTTTCCCGGTGTAAAGGCACTGGACAATGTGAACCTTAAGGTCAAAAGAGGGGAAATACATGCGCTCGTCGGGGAGAATGGAGCCGGTAAATCCACTTTAATGAATGTACTTAGTGGTATTTACCCATTTGGCACATATTCCGGAGATGTTTTCTTTGAGGGTAAAAAATGTGAATTCAAAAGTGTGCGAGACAGCGAGAAGGCGGGGATTGCCATAATACACCAGGAGCTGGCATTGAATCCTTATATGACAATCGCCGAAAATATATTTCTTTGTAATGAACGCTCGAAATACGGCATTATTAATTGGGATCGCACAAATCAGGAAGCAAAAAAGCTTATATCAAAAGTAGGTTTGAAAGAAAAACACAGTACGCTGGTCATGGATATCGGGGTTGGAAAACAGCAGCTTGTTGAAATAGCCAAAGCACTGTCGAAAGATGTAAGGCTTTTGATTCTGGATGAACCTACCGCCGCATTAAATGACAGGGATTCCGATAATCTGCTGAATCTCCTGCTCGAACTTAACCAGCAAGGCCTTACCTGTATTATTATCTCACATAAAATTCACGAAGTGACCAGGATAGCTGATCAGATTACGATAATACGTGATGGCATGATAGTTGAAACTCTGGTAAATGGAGTTGATGAATTTTCAGAAAACAGAATAATTAAGGGAATGGTTGGAAGGGAACTTGTAAACCGTTTTCCGCCCAGAGAAAAGGTGAATATAGGTGAGATCGGGTTTGAGGTAAAGGATTGGGTAGTTTATGACCCTCTGGACGATGATAGAATGCGTATAAAAAATGTCAGCTTTAATGTACGCAAAGGCGAAGTTGTTGGTATTGCCGGGTTAATGGGAGCCGGCAGAACGGAACTTGTTATGAGTTTGTTTGGAAGAGCTTATGGGAAAAAAATCAGCGGCACTATCCTGAAAGATGGTAAGAAACTGTTGCTGAAAACAGTAAGCGAAGCGATCAGTGAGGGAATGGCATATGCTACCGAGGATCGGAAAACAGCCGGTTTGATACTGATAGATGATATAAGAAGAAATATCACACTGCCGCGCCTGGATAAGGTGAGCAAAAATTCCGTTATAAATGAAAGCCTTGAGGTTAAGGCTGCAGAGGAACAAAGAAAAAAATTGAATATTAAGTCATCGGGAGTTTATCAGAAAACGGGGAATTTATCGGGAGGCAACCAGCAGAAGGTTGTGCTGAGTAAATGGATTTTTTCCGAGCCCGATGTGTTATTCCTGGACGAACCTACCCGGGGAATTGACGTTGGTGCAAAATATGAAATTTATACAATTATCAATCAGCTTGCTTCCCAGGGGAAGTGTATTGTTGTGATATCGTCCGAACTGCCGGAGATTTTAGGAATATGCGACAGAATATACATTATGAACGAAGGCAGCATTGTTGGTGAGATGAGTAAGGAAGCGGCCAGTCCGGAAAAAATTATGAAATGTATTCTGACTTCAACCTCCAACAGAAGCTAACAAATAAGGAAAGGGTTGCAATATGGAAAGAATCAGAGATGTATTAAGGCATAATATACGACAATACGGAATGCTATTTGCACTGATAGCCATTATGCTTATTTTTCAAATATTAACCGGTGGTATACTGTTAAGACCTATAAACGTATCAAGGTTAATCTTCCAAAACAGCTATATTCTTATATTGGCCATCGGCATGATGCTCTGTATTTTAACAGGCGGACATATTGACCTGTCGGTAGGTTCGATTGTTGCGATGGTCAGTGCGTCATCGGCATTATTCAGCGTAAAACTGGGATTGCCGGTACCGCTTTCGATATTCCTGTCACTTATTGTGGGGTTACTTGCTGGAATGTGGCAAGGCTTTTGGATTGCATTTGTTAAAATTCCGCCGTTTATTGTAACTCTTGCGGGAATGTTGATTTTTAACGGTGTAAACAATATTATCCTGAGCGGGAAAACGGTCCTGTTACCGCAGCTGTACATAACAATCGCATCGGATAGCATACCGGATTTTATTGGTTCCGGTGGCAAGCTGCATTTATCAACGATAGTGATTGGAATTATTTGTTCAGCTTTATACATAATAATGGAGCTTTTCAGCCGTGCGAAAAAAAAGAAATTCGGTTATGATGCGGGGTCCGACCAGCTGTTTATTGCAAAGATAATTGTAATAGCTCTGGTTATAAACCTTTTCACATATTGGCTCGCCAGGGCGAACGGCCTTACATACGCTGTCATTTTGCTTGTGGTGTTGATTGTTATATACTCGTTCATTACAAACAAAACAGTCGCCGGACGGCATATTTATGCATTGGGCGGAAATGCGAAAGCCGCGGAGCTTTCGGGGATTAATATAAAAAGAGTTATGTTCTGGGTTTATGCAAATATGGGCTTTTTAGCCGCAATCGCCGGAATTGTTTTTGCGGGAAGGCTGAACTCGGCATCCCCAACCGCCGGGGACGGATTTGAACTTGACACGATTGCCGCGTGCTTCATTGGCGGAGCTTCAGCAAGCGGTGGTGTAGGAACAATTATAGGCGCGATAATAGGCGGATTCATTATGGGTATTATGAATAACGGGATGTCGATTATGGGGATAAGTACATTCTGGCAAAGCATTATCAAGGGTCTTGTTACGATCTTTGCCGTTGCCTTTGACGTATACTCAAAATCAAAAGCAAAAGTCGCTTGATTTGAGCAGGGAACTGCCTCTTACCCTCATTACACTATGCAAAGAGTTTTACTCTTTGCATTTTTAATGATAAAAAAATGCTATACGGAATTAATGCAAATTATTATATAATGAAATTAAGTTCTGTTTATGGCTCATAGGAGGCCGAATAGATGAAAAATACCCAAAGCAGGCTATTCGGATATATTTTCAGAAACAAAAAAACAAGTCTGTTGTTCAGAATACTAACAGTTATTCTGTTCATTATTCTTGCTGCCGCGTTTGCAGTTTCTATTACATATTCAATGATTATGGAAGAAAATTTTTATAAACGGACAGGAAACGGTATAAGAAAGGAGTACAGCAAAAATTTTCTCGTTGTCATGTATCAGACCTCCGATGATTTCCTGCAAAAGTTTCGCGAGGGCATTTACAAAAAGGCGGAAGAAAAACATATTCGTATAGATTTTATCAATGTTGAAAGTATAAATGAAGCTATAAACATAATCAATACGGCTGTTGCGGCGAAGGTTGACGGTATAATTGCACAGGGCATATATGATTCCGACTATATTCAGGTAATTAAAAAAGCAATTGAGAATGGCATTACCGTTGAATTTGTTTTCACCGATGCATGGGGTATCGACAGAGCTTATTTTGTCGGCTATAACGCATATGATTACGGGAAGATGGCATCACGCAGCGCAATCGAGCAGCTTCATGAAACAAAGGGCGATATTGCACTTATGGTTCAAAGCGTTACCTATAATGAAAAGGATGTTACCGGCGGATTGTTCATTGAAGGTTTTAAATCAATTGTAGATAAATATCCAAGGGTAAATTTGGTGGAGATTTCGCGGACAAGCTATGATATGTTCAGCGCAGAGGACATAACCTATGATATTTTAAGCAGGTATCCGGATATTGATGTAATAGTATGTACCAGTGAAAGAGATTCCTTTGGAGTCGCACAGGTTGTTATCGATTTGAACAGGGTCGGGGATATCAAAATAATCGGAGCGGGCGTTTCTGAAGATATTATCAAGTACATTGAACTTGAGGTTATTGCGTCTTCGTTTGATATGAATCCTGAACTTATGAGCCAATTATGTATTGAGAATCTGATCGGTGACAGAGTAAGCGGTGATTATTTCGAAACGCCGATAGAGGCGGTAACTTACAAAAATGTTCATAAGTATAAAAAATAACGGGAGAGGGTATGAAACATAAAATGAAGTTTTCACTGAATACTATACGGAAAAAAATGCTGTTTTATTTTCTTATGTCGATTATCCTTGTAAGCTCGGTAAGTGTATATTTGTCGATTAATTCCAACAAATTTTTCAGAAAGATAGATGCGATGTTTTTATCAAGCGTTCTGCTTGAAGACATGCAGAATTATCTTGCTGAATCGGAAAAAAACCTGGCATTGTTCATCCAGACTAAGGATTCCGACAGTAAAAACAATTACCAGCTGAATGCAGATCTATTGAATGAAAACGCGGAAAGACTGAAAAATATATTGCTTGCGGATGATTATAATATTGAAAGGCTTACGAATCTAATTGATACGTTTACTGAAAATGCGGAGGACGCCATATATGCCAAACAGGGCCGCGACGCAAACACAATGCGTGAAAAGTATAATTACGTTCATCAGGTCGGGAAATATATCATGGAAGAAATTCAGGGGTTGAACCTGCAGCAGTTGAAGCAAAATACGGAATATTATTCTGCTTTGGCCCGTAACAATATTATTGTCCAAAGGGCCAATTTTGTTTTGATTGTTGATATTCTCGTCCTTTCATGCATTATAATTCTCTATATTACATATAAAATGACAGATCCGGTAGTAAAGCTTTCCCAATCGGCAGAAGAGATATCAAAAGGGAATTTTGATGTGGATGAAGTAATTGTTACCAGTGAAGACGAAATCAAAATTATGGCCGAGGCGTTTAACAAGATGAAATCAAGTGTGAGGAACTATATTGAAGAATTACACAGTAAATCTGAAATAGAATCAAAACTTATGGAAAAAGAAATGCAGAACCTTAAGATGCAAACCCTTTTAAACAACGCGGAGCTGCAATCACTTCAATCACAGATCAACCCGCATTTTCTTTTTAACACGCTAAATGCCGGTGTCCAGCTTGCAATGATGGAAGAAGCGGATCGGACATCATGCTTCCTTGAAAATCTGGCTGCGGTGTTCAGATATAATGTGAGGCGTCTGGATAAAGAGGTTACATTGTATGATGAAATGAACAGTGTCCGCGCTTATATTGATTTAATGAGAGTAAGGTTTGGGGATATGATTTCCTTCAGTGTGGATATTAAAGATAATGAATTAATGCAAATACACATGCCTCCGCTGATTCTTCAGCCGATTGTGGAAAACGCGTGTATCCATGGGATTGGAGAAAGGGAGGAAGGCGGATGTATTGATATCCGGGTTTTCAGAAACGAAAAAGATGGTTTCATTGAAATCATTGATAACGGTATAGGTATGGATAAGGAAGTGATTGACGGTATTTTCAGCAAAGCGTGTGGGGGGGATGTGATGCCCGAGAAGCCAAAGAAAGGCCATACCACAGGAATAGGGATCAATAACGTCATACAACGACTTAGGCTTTACTATAAGAAAGATGATATTATAAATATTTCGAGCGAAAAAGGGAAAGGCACAAAAATTGTTATCAGGATTCCAGCACAGGAGGGAAGAGCATGTATAAGCTTATGATTGTTGATGATGAGCAGATAGTTATTGACGCGATAACTCATATCATTAATAAGAGCATAAAAGATGTCGAGGTTGTAGCCTGTGCAAAAAACGGTCGGGACGCAATTGAAAAGGCAAGAGCGGCTCATCCTGAAATCGTTCTTATGGACATACGTATGCCGGGGATAAACGGCATTGATGCCATTGCAGAAATACAAAGTTTTTTCCCTGATATAAAGTTTGCAATAATATCCGCATATGAACAGTTTGAATTCGCAAAGCAGGCGATGGAATTCGGAATTGAACACTATATTTTGAAACCAATAAACAGAACTATTTTGATCAATACGATTAATAAAATGGCCAGCCAGATCCAACAACAAAAAGAGGAGAAAAAAAAAGAACTTGAAATAAAGGAGAAACTTGAAAAAGTAATACCGTATTTGGAGCATGGATTTATTTATTCGATTCTTCTGAATACCGAATTCAACGAAGAACTGGCAAGGTACATGGAAATACTTAACATCGGTCATCCCGGCGGATATATTATGATTATGCAGTTTGGCGATGGTGAGAAAGCGTCCGGGCTGTCCAACCGGATTGGATCGTCCATTGTCGGGCACGAGAATTATCCGTATGTGAGGGACACATTCAAATTTAAGTGCAACTGTATTGTCGGGCCGGTTCTTGTCAACAAAATAATTGTGTATGTACCGTGTGAAAGATTCAGGGATGAATATGAGTTCAGGCTGCAAACGATTGAACTGGCGGAAGATATTTTAAACAGCATCCGGCGGAAAATAAAAATGGAATACTTTATAGGGATTGGAGGATATAAAAACAATCAGGAAATTATCCATTCTTATAGTGAAGCGGCAAAAGCGTTAAGAAACAACAGGGGAGAGCCGATATCGCACATTCTGGATTTATACGGTGAACAGCCCGGATACACGTATGATATTCAGTCAGCCGGCAACATGGTTGCAAAAATCGAGATGGGAGACAGTGAAGGAGCAGCGGCTGTTTTTACAAAAATCGCGGATAGAATCAACGGTTTGGCCGGGTTAGGGTTTGATATGAAAAAAAGCCTGTTGATAGAATACATGGTAATTGTACACAGGACAGCGATGGAAGCGAAGGTGGAAGAGGATTCCTGCCTGAAATACAATGACTACATACAGGAAATGCTCTCTCACGACAGTCTGGAGAAGTTAACTTCATGGTGTATAAACCGTATTAAACATATTACAGGGAAAATACGCAGCAAAGAGTTTGAAAAGGGCAGCGGTATTATCTTAAGAGCAAAGAAATATATAAGGGACAACTTCAAAGACGAGATCACGCTTGAGGAGCTTTCAAGGAAACTGAATATAAGCCCGCAGTACTTCAGCAAGCTGTTCAAGGAGGAAACAGGCTATAATTTCATAGAATACCTTACGTTTGTCCGTATTGAACACAGCAAGAAGCTGTTGACTACGACGAATATGACAATCAAGGAAATATGTTATAGTGTTGGTTATGGGGACCCGAATTACTTCAGCCGGTTATTCAAAAAGAACACAGGTATGTCTCCTACTGTATATGTCGGAAGTAACAGATAAAAGGGGGTTGTGTGGTGGAAGAACGGTTAAAGCGGAAGCTCCTGTTGTTGATGGTTCTTATAATGGTATTTTCAAGCTGTGCCTGTGGCGCCAGCAGCGAGACAGCGGGACCCGGCGAAGATGATAAAATTGTGCTCGGCTTCGTAATTGAAGGGCTTGTTATTGAAAGATGGCAGAAAGACAGGGATATTTTCGTATCGAAAGCTAAGGAACTCGGTGCGGAGGTTATTGTACAAAACGCGAATGAGGATACCGAAAGGCAGATAGAACAGATTTACGCGATTATTGAGGAAGGCATTGACGTTCTTTTAATTCTTCCATATGACAAGGACGGTCTGACGCAGTGCATTAAAGCGGCAAAGAAAAAAGGAATCAAGGTAATTGCTTATGACAGGCTCATATTAAATGCCGATATAGACGCCTATGTCGCGTTCAACAGTGTCAAGGTGGGCCAGCTTATGGCAGGTGTACTATATGAAAAAGTGCCCGAAGGGAATTATATAATTGTAAACGGATCGCAGAAGGACAATAACAGCTACATGTTTAACAGCGGGTTCAAATTGGCTTTGAAAGATGGGCTGGACAGCAATCGTATACGGATAATTGCCGAAGTATGGGCGGATGACTGGAGGGAAAGCGAGTCATATAATACGGTCAGCCAGGCTATAAGCGAAGGAAAGAAAATAGATGCCGTTATCGGCGGCAATGATCGGCTCGCCGAAGGCGCTCTGAAGGCCCTTTCCGAGAACCGTCTTGCCGACGATGTTTATGTAGTTGGACATGACGCGGAATTATCGGCATGCCAAAGAATCGCGGAGGGATTACAGCTTGCCACCGTATATAAGCCTATAAGGGTTCTTGCCGAGGGCGCCGCGGAACTGGCCGTAAAAATGGCGAAGGGAATTGAGATTGAATATGAACATACGATTTTTGACGGAAAAAAAGAGGTTCCTTTTATACGGTACGAGCCTGTTCTTGTAACAAAGGACAATATGATGGATACCGTAATTAAAGACGGATTTCACACGATGGAGGAAATATACCGGAATGTGCCAAGGGATCAATGGCCGTCTGCAGACTGAAATACGGCAGTACAGAGAAATAATCTGCACTATATTATTAGTACAGCCCTTTATGAATATGATATAATTGAAGGGATCATCCGATTACTTGATATTTTCCGATAAGTTAAATTTTAATAAAAAGGCCGCGGCTGACAATGTGTAGACTCGAGAACTAAAAATTATGAAATATACAGAAAAAACTTGTCGAAATATAATACTTTTTTCCGCACAGAGAAAAAAGTTGAATAGTTAAGACCTGTGTGTTATACTTGCTATAAAGCGAGGTGAGGATATAATGGTGCAAAGGAAAGAGTATTTAAACAAGTTAATTGAGTGGCGTGAGAAACATATAATTAAGGTTGTTACAGGTGCCAGACGATGCGGCAAATCCACGTTATTTTTGCTATATATTGATTATCTGAAAAAATCCGGCGTATCCGATGAACAAATTATATCAGTAAATCTTGAGGATATAGAATATGAGAATCTACTTGATTATAAGTCACTATATAATTATATAAAGGCAAGACTTATAAAGGGTAAATTTACTTATGTATTTATTGATGAAGTACAGCAATGCAAGTCTTTTGAGAAAGCAGTTGATAGTTTATTTATAAAAGAAAATGTTGATGTGTATATTACCGGATCAAATGCCACTATGCTGTCAGGGGAACTGGCAACGTTATTATCAGGAAGATATATAGAAATATCAATGCTGCCGTTATCATTTTCCGAATATCTTGAGTTTACTAGTGGAAATAATATCAAATTAAACTTCAACGACTATTTGAAATATGGTTCATTCCCTTACGTAGCAAGTCTGAAAAAGGACGATAGTATAATCAGAATGTATATTGACGGGATATACAACACGATATTGATAAAGGATGTCGCTACCCGTGACGGCATAACAGATATATCTGTTCTTGAGAGTATAGTAAAATTTCTGTGCAGCAATATAGGCAGCCCCGTTTCCACAAAAAGAATAAGCGACACAATCAATTCAAGCGGTCGCAAGATATCAGTCAATACTGTTGATAATTATTTGCGCGCTTTAACTCAAAGCTATATATTCTATAAAGTTGACAGGTATGATATAAAGGGCAGGCAATACTTAAAAACACTTGGGAAATATTATCTTGTAGATACCGGACTTAGAAATTTACTGGTAGCAGGTTCTGCATCAGATCTGGGACATTTACTTGAGAACATAGTTTTTCTTGAGTTGATACGCAGGGGGTACAGAGTTAATATCGGGAAACTTGCCGAAAAAGAGGTTGATTTTGTAGCAAGTGGTCCGGATGGTATTGAGTATTATCAGGTATCCGCATCGGTCTTGGATGAAAGTACATTATTAAGGGAACTTGAGCCGCTGCAAAAGATACCTGACCATTATCCAAAATACCTACTGACACTTGATGATATAATTGCAAACACAAATTATGACGGTATTCGACAGATTAACTTAATTAATTGGCTTTTAAAAAAATAGGTATTTAAGCATTTTTGTTGTAGCCGGATATTACAGTCTAGGGAATCCGCCACTGCCCTCCATGTGAATGCCCGGATAAAACCAGATATTCCTCTTCGCCTGTCTCAAAATCATCAATCCCGCAAATATTAATTTTCTGGCCGTTTATTACTAATATCCTGCATTTTCCTTCAAGAACATCTATACCGTATTTGCTTATTGTTTGTTTAATGAATTCTATATCAGAACTCCAATATTCATGGTTTCCCGAAACATAATAACAAGGGTATGATTTAGAAAGTGCTTCAAGGGTTATCATCCAATTTTCGTGGGGCAATTTGTCATCCGCAATATCTCCGCCGAACAGTATGATATCCGGAGCATGTTTGTTTATGCAATCCAGTAGTTCCTTTTGGCCTTCACCATAATAACAGCTGTGAAGATCAGCTATAAATGCCATTTTAATTTTGAAATCAATTTTTTCACTGGAAATTTTATACTGCATTACCTTCAAGTCGGTACGAAAGGCAAATATCAATGCAATAATAAAAACAAGTATAAGTATTGCTAATAATAATCTCTTTTTCCGCATTGAAAGCTATTCTCCTAAATTAATTCTAATTTTACGTAAGTTATCTCTACAGGTTATTTTACCATATTATTGTATCCGGTTCTTTTATCGGTGCAATATGTAAATAGTCCATTAGTCCTGTATTTTTAGCCATAATTCTGATTGACACTGTTAATGGAAATATGATATTTTTGAGCATAATAAATTCCAATAAATGAAAAATAGAAGCTGCCCTTGATTTAATCATGGAAGAATTACTGTTTCAGTTACATCATCCTGGTTTTCTTTAGATATAGCTTTCATATTTTACTCGCGGTTATTACTAATTAGAATTCATCAACGGAGAACATCTTGGAATTACTTTTATATAAAAGTTCCGGGAGGGTTATATGAATAAGTATAGGTTATGTGAAAAATTTACAGGTTTACTGATGATAGGAATATTTCTTATTTCTTTCTGCTTGCCGGGTTTTGCGGAAGCTTCAAATGAAAACTATTCTCTGAATACGGTATTCGAAGAATATGGGGATGTTTCACTGAACGATATAATATATCAGGAGAATTTTGAGGACGGGGATATAACCGTATCAGATCCTGGCTTAGTAAACGGCATGACCTGGACCTTTCATGGCAGCGTTGAAACAGGAAGTGTAAAGAGCTACGACAGCAAAATGATAAGACTTAACGCGGGGGCATATGTCCTGTCCGAACAGGTTGTAAATCATCCGGAGTACACGGTTTCCTTTACCAGCATTAATTGGTACAACACCGCTGCCAGGGTAATGGTCGCGTACCGGGATGAGAACAATTACTATTCTTTTAGTCCCGTAACAGGGCAGATATGGCGTATCATGGACGGTATTGAAGAAGAGCTGGGAACGGATAATGTAAGAAGGCTAATAAGTTCCCCCAGGCAGAATCCCTCGGTGAATCATTACAAAATCTATTTTTATAATAATGGCAGTTCCATCACAATTTCAGCAGACCGTGACGGATTTGAAAACAGGAAGGACTATGAATTCAAATACACCGATCAAAATTCTGAGGCCGTCAATCGTTTTAAAGGCGGACGGATAAAGCTGGCCAGGGTTGATGAAGGCACCAGCCGTTTTTGGGTTAATTTTGACAATATTATTGTAACTAACGGAAAGCTGCAGTCGACGCTTCGAAGAAGTCCGAAAAAGCTGTATGTAAGCCAAAGCACAGGTGACGACAGCTTCGAGGGCACAGAAGCAAAACCTTTTAAAACAATTAGTAAAGCAATAGAGAGCTCATATCCCGGTGATGAAATTATTGTTGAAGACGGTGTTTATGGTGATCAGATAAAATTCCAGTCTAACCGAATCTATGGAGAAGAAGGTAAAAGGCTTACCTTAAGGCCGCGTAACAGACATAAGGCGACAATATCCGGCGCGAACCTAAAATATGGTGATTTCGTAACGATAGACGGGTTTGAGGTAATTGATCAGTCTGTACAGGTGGGAGGCAGTACAGGTACTGAAGTTCTGAATAATTATATTCATGATGTCGGTACAGGTATCAAAGCAAACGGAGTGAACGGCAAGGTTGCCGGTAATTATATCCTTAGAATAAATATGGGAATAACTGTTTCAGGGTCCAATATGCTTGTTGAAAATAATGAATTGGAACGTTTGATTTGGACCAGCGGCGATTCCGATTACTTCCGGTTTTTTGGAGAAGGACATGTTATCCGGGGCAACTATATGCACGGCACAAGAGAAGAAGAAATTGGGAAAGCCCATGTGGACGGCTTTCAAACCTTTGATAACAACGGCGAATATGCGCGCCGCATTATCATTGAAGGAAACCTCATCGAGGATTTTTATCATCAGGGGTTCATGGGTTCGGGTTCATATTATTACCATTCCTATGATATAACCTTCCGAAACAATATCTTTAAAGACGCGGCCGCATGGGGGATGTGCATATCCACACTGAAGGATGTTAAAGTATATAACAACCTGTTTATCAATATGAAAATACATGGTGTCGGCTTTAGAGGAACTGAAGAGAAGCCTGCTACAGGCGAAGTCCGGAACAATATCTTTTATAATGCCCGTAATTGCTATTTCGGCTTAGATAAATACCATTATGAATCCGGGAATAATCTGCTCTTTTATTCTGATCCTTATAAAAAGTATGATCAGGATCGTTTCCCAAATGACATTGTTAATGCGGATCCGCTGTTTATAGATATTGATAACAATGATTTTTCGCTGCACCCGAACAGTCCGGCTGTTGACAGCGGAATAAGCCTGGATTTTAGCGATGATTTTGCCGGAAACAAAAGGCCCTTCGGAAACGGCTGGGATATCGGACCATATGAATATCAGGGAAATAGCCTGCCGGTTGCACATATTCAATTTTTCAATGTCGTGAACAGCACTTCCGGCTATGAGCCTTTCAAGGTTATGTTTGACGGTTCAAGTTCATATGCCCCTGAAGACAGAAGCATCGTCTCATATGACTGGGATTTTGGTGACGGCGACACAGGTTCAGGCGCTATTGTGAATCATACTTTCGCTGCAGGAGAGTATAATGTGAGGCTGACTGTTACAGATGATGCCGGGAATGGACATACTGCCGCCAGGGAGTTTAATATCCTGCCTTCGGAATTTCCCAGTCTGTACCTTTACCTGCCCTTTAACAAGGATTGTCTGGACGCTTCTGGGAAAAACATGACAGTTGACATTGGTGAAAATATACGGTTTGAAAACTCATCATTTTATAGATCAATACGCTTTGATAATAATGAAAGCCGCGGAATTAGTGTAAAGCATAACAATTACCTGGATGGTTTGGATGGGATTACAATAGCCTTCCTGGCAAAGAAGGATTCAAAGGACACAGCGGCAACCGTTATCCATAAACACACGGTTTACGGCATGAGTATCACTGCAAATGGTTTTTCCGGTTCAATAAGTACCGATACCGAATCGAAAAAAATTTCAGCGGCAAAAGTTGTTGACGATACCGACTGGCATCATTATGCAATGACTTACAACGGTTCAGCTATCGTATTATATCTGGATGGTGTTGAATGCTCCCGTGTTGAATGCACGGGGAAGATAAGACGAGATGCCAGCCGGGATATAGTAATTGGCCGAAATCCCTGGAGAGACAGCTTTGAGGGATTAATCGATGAAATCAGAATTTATGATCGGGCTCTGAGTGAAGATGAGATTAAACAAATTATGGAGGGCAAAGAAAATCTTATCACAACAGATTACTCGGAAATGGTCAGGATTTTAGAGCTTTTATATGAAAGTGCGGACATTAGCGACAATAGCCTGAATCCAACCTACGGAGCCGCGATGAAAAGAGATCTTGTTGTAACCCTTACCGCCGGATACCAGGATCAATTAAGAGATGCGGCAAAGCTCACATTCAGCGATATTTGGGGCGGCGAATGGTACGCGTCACATATTCCCATGGCGGTATACCTTAAGCTAATAAATGGCTTCCCTGACGGATCATTTAAGGGCGGAAGCCTGATCTCCCGTGCCGAGGTTCTTACAATGCTTGCCCGGTTCAATAATTCCGAGGATTTAATAAAACAAAAGGCAGAACAGGATCCGGAAAGCTTGAACCGTATCGCGGAGCAGATAGGAAACGACTGGTATACCCATTATGTTGCTTATGCAAAAGACGGATTGGTTTACCCCGATTTATATACAAGGGAAACCATACAAAAGCCGATGATCCGCGGGGAAGTAATCCACGCACTGGCCAATTTTTTGTGGGGAGAAGAACTTCAAGCAGGCGGAAAATATTATATATTAGCCGAAATGAATGAAAACCCGTCGTTCAACGATACCGTGAAAACTATTTACATAGCCAACCCCGATTCCGGGAATAATGGATCAAAAAGCTACTTATGGTACAAGCAGTTAATGGACGCGGCTGCAAACCCTGAAAATGGTGTGCCGATGGATTTCTATCCGTCAATCATATGCCTGAAAGACAAGGGAATACTTCTTGGCAACAGCGGGGACAGCAGGTGGTACGATCCAATTACGCGTGCCGAGGCACTGGCACTGTTTGAACGCCTGGCGAAAGTGTGGGGAGAAGAAAGCAGTAAGCCAGACTAACCTTTTCATTCAGATTTATTCATGATTCTGCACAGGCAATAATGAAAATCCATTCAACCCTGTAAAATTAAGAAAAAACACTGTTGGCTGTTTCCAAAATGGATACGAAAAATTTTTCGCCAAAGAAAGTTTTTCCATTACGCTTGCATTAATTACCTGTATTTAGTAAAATAGAACATAAGTTCGAAGTTAATAAATGTTTGTCAGAGTTTTCCTGATACCTCTGCCCGCTAAAGGCCGGGGATAAAATAAGTTTTGCTTCCTGTAATTGTTCTTTATTAAAAATCCACCGTATGGAAGCTGGCAAATTTTCTTCGCTTCTTAGCCTGCTAACCTATGCAACCTGGTGTGTTGAAATTGCAAAGCGATTTCTTCCGTTGTTTTAACAGGAAGGTGTATATGAATAAATCGGAAGTGCTGAATATTTTTCATCCGGCAGTAAAGGAATGGTTTTTAAACAATATCGGAAAACCCAGCCCTCCTCAGATAGAAGGTTGGCCGCAGATCCAATCGGGAAAAAATGTTTTGATCTCGGCACCCACCGGTGCAGGCAAAACATTGGCGGCATTTCTTGAAAGTATAAACCGTCTGCTCGAAATGGGTCTGAAAAAAGAGCTTCCGGAAGGTGTCTTTATTTTGTATGTATCTCCGCTGAAGGCCTTAAATAATGATATCAATAAAAACCTTGAAATACCGTTTCAGGGAATCCGGCAGTTATTCACCGAAAAAGGCGAAGCTTTTCCCGATATACGAAAAGCCGTCCGCACCGGCGACACCTCTCAGTATGAAAGGACGCAGATCCTCAAAAATCCGCCGCATATACTCATTACAACGCCCGAGTCGCTGTTCCTGATGCTGACCTCGCAAAAAGCAAGAGAAATACTGAAAAACGTGCATTACATGATTATAGATGAGATACATACGCTTCTCGGAACGAAAAGAGGGGTTCACCTCGCTTTATCAATGGAGCGGCTGGAGGCTCTGGCACAGCGGAAAATTGTCCGTATCGGCCTTTCGGCGACGATAAACCCCTTGGATGCAGCGGCCCGTTATTTGGGAGGCCTGTACCGCGACGGTAATAGTTACACGGAGCGTCCCGTTGAAATTATCGCTCCGGCAATAGAACGCAATAAGGAGCTGAAAATAGATGTCCCGGTAGAGGACTACCGTGTTCTTGAACAGGGCTCCGTATGGCCCGATATATACGCATTGCTTGTCAAGCTCATCCATGAGCACAAGTCCACCCTTATTTTTGTAAACAACAGGGCAACCGCTGAAAAGACAGCGGCAAACGTTAATTCCATCGCCGATGAAGAACTCTGCCGTCCGCATCACGGAAGTATTTCAAAAAACAGAAGGCTCGAAACGGAAGAATTATTCAAAGCCGGTGAGTTAAGATGCATAATCGCCACTTCCACTCTTGAATTAGGTATAGATGTGGGCAGTGTCGATTTTATTGTACAGGTGTCGGCTCCGCTTTCAGTTTCGGGCGGACTGCAGCGGTTAGGGCGTGCCGGGCACCGCCTGTCAGCCGTGTCGAAAGGTGTTATAATTCCGAAAACGCGCGGTGATCTGGTTAAGTCCTGCTTCCTTGCAGAGGAAATGCTAAATACGCGTATTGAAAAGGAACGTATTCCGGTAAATTGCCTCGATATACTCGCCCAGCATATAGTTTCGATGTGCTGCACTGAAAAGTGGAGCGAAAACGACCTTTTTAGCCTTGTAAGGCAGGCTTTTTCTTACCGAACCCTTCGCGAGAATGACATCAGAAAGGTCCTTGCAATGCTGGCAGGGGATTATGAGCATAAAGAAGACATCCCGGCAAAACCGAGAATTATTTGGGACAGGCAAAACAAAACGATTGAAGGCAGCCCTTACAGTAAAATGCTGGTTTTGTCAAGCAGCGGGACAATCCCCGACAGGGGCATGTTTCCTGTTTACCTCGAAGATTATAAAACTCGTGTCGGTGAGCTTGATGAGGAGTTTGTCTTTGAATCGCGCATCGGAAACAAATTTATGCTCGGCAACACTCCATGGAGGATTACGAGGATTGAAAAGAACCGTGTTATTGTTGCCCCAACATCAGCCATCGGAGCGTACGCGCCTTTTTGGAAGGGTGACGGCATCGGCATGCCCTTTGAACAGGCCGCCGCTTTCGGAAAGTTCCTTAAGCATATAATGGACCAGATTGAAAACGATACCTTTATCGAGAATGCCCTTAAGTCATCCCTGCTCGATGAAAAAGGCGCGCTTAATATAAGAAATTATCTTATTGATCAGGTTGAAGCAACCGATGTTCTTTCCAATGACCGCCGCGTTGTTGTCGAATATACAAGCGCAAATGAAAACGACAATAAAATTGTTATTCACGCCCATTTTGGCGGAAGGGTCAACAGCGTCCTGTCGATATTGTTTCAGGAAGCATTGGATAATAAAATTGGCTGCAAGGCTTATACGAGCCATACGAATGACGCAGTGCTGATTCATCTTTATGGTTATTTTGACGAGCTATCGGATATTTTTTCCCTTCTTTCCCCGAAAAATGTAGAAGAAGTTTTAATAAATGCGCTTCCGAGAACCTCGCGGTTTGCATTAACCTTCCGTTATAACGCGTATCGCGCGCTTATGATGGGTACGCGCAAGTACGGGCAGCGCATTCCGCTGTGGGTGCAAAGGCTGCGCTCGGTGGATGCAATGGAAAATGCCCGGAAATACATCGATCATCCGCTGATTATCGAAACGATGCGGGAATGCCTTGAAGAAATCTTTGACATCCCCAATACGATTCGCGTGTTGAAGGATATCGAGCAGGGGCGTATTCAGGTGGTTGAGAAAAAAACGTGGTTTCCCTCGCCGTTTGCGTCGGAAATCCTGTTCCAGTTTGAGCAGGAGTTTCTTTATCTGGAAAAGGCTCCGCACCCGGGTCACAGCGAGTATCCCGCGATATCCGGGCTCGAATCTTTAAACCTTTCATACAGGGATGAAAAGCCCGGTGTATCGCTTCGTGACGAAGCGGTAGCGGAAATTGTGAAGAAAAATAACGCCGAATGGAAGCTTACGCAGGTTAAGTTACCGAATGAGCTGCATTCCTTTTTGCTGATCTACGGAGATACTCCAAAAGATGCTTTCACCGGACAGCATGCGGAGTGGATAACAGAGCTTGAAAAAGAGAACCGTGTTGTTTTGATACCATCACCGATGCCGAGAGTCATAGCCGCAGAAGAGGTTGGTTTGTACAGCGCGGCTGAAAACTATGAGTTCCCGGTACCATCGTTGTCTTTTATGGATAGGGAGGGAGATGCCTGGACGGAAGAGGAGGCAATAACAAGAATAATTCGCCGTTTCGCAAGGTATAACAGTCCCTTCGACAGGAATGAGCTTGTCGAACGGTATCCGTTTTCCGGCACGAAGCTTGAAAAAATATTATCAAAGCTGTCTTCTGACGGAACGATAGTCTATTCCGACCAGTATAAGAAGTATTTTCACGCGGCCATTTTTGACAGGGCAGCCCGCCTTACACTGAATATCGCAGTTGATGAAATAAAAGCCCGGGATCCTGCCGAACTTACCTATTTGCTGCATGAACGGCAGATTGCCGTAAAAGCCGCGGCAGCCGGAGAACAGTTGTATGAGGCGGTTACACGGCTCGAAGGGTTGTACCTTCCTGCAGATGTATGGGAAAGCATTGTTTTTCCGGCAAGAATAAACGGGTATTCTCCGGGGCTTCTTGATAAGATTTGTTCGTCGGGGAGAATCGTTTGGCGTGTTAAACCGGATGAGGGGAAAAACCAGTTCAGGATCGCCTGGTTCAGGGCGGAAAGCATTGCTTTCGAATCCGAGGAAAATTCGGAAACATTTAATTTGTCCGAAAAAGAGAAAGACATATATACTCTTCTGCAAAAAAGGGGATCAGCCTTTACGCATGTCCTTACGTCATTATCGGGAATACCTGCCGGAGAGCTGCTCGATATCCTTAAAGAGCTTGTACTGAAAGGACTCGTTGTAAACGATTCTTTCGCTCCGCTTCGCTTCTTTTTGAATGAGGAAGCTTATAAAGCATTGAACCCGATGCAAAAAGCCAGAAAAATCGCTGCGATGGTATCCGGAATGGAAATGGGGAGGTGGGAGCCTGCTTATCCTCCGAAACCGTTGTCAATGCAGGAATTTATCCGCCGCTGCGGGCTGCGGTACGGTATGCTCTCAAAAGAAATAACAGCAATGGAAGACAGCCCTTATACCTGGCCGGAAGTTTACGAAAAGCTGAAGCAAATGGAATACGCCGGAGAAATGCGGCGCGGATATTTTTTTACCGGGATATCAGGTATCCAGTTCATGCTGCCCGATGCGCTGAACAAAATGGAAGCGGCAAAAGCCGACTATTTTGTACTGAACGCATCCGATCCGGCTC
>FZPS01000191.1_pt38 | contig 19432 bp, 11 predicted proteins | sample 1817821 | NCBI WGS metagenome assembly FZPS01 (sample SAMEA104158645, study PRJEB21678) | metagenome | place: Germany | collected 2015-04-21
AAAAGAACTCACTCACTTGTCGCGCAGGTCTAACTTCCTGCTCTTAAAGCCGTAGCCCATCACATCATAGACATCAGTTAGCACCATGAATGCAGTGGGATCGATCTCGCGCACCAAGTCCGTAAGCAGCGGAACCTGCCTGCGGTTCAACACGCAAAAGATCACTTCAATATCCCTCTGATTGAATCCGCTCTTGCCATTTAGGATGGTGAGCCCCCTGTCTAAATGATCGAAAATTGCGCCCCGCACCTCATCCACGTGGTTCGTGATGATGTAAACCCCCTTGATATATGGCATTCCTTCCGATGCGATATCGGTGATGCGCGTGGTGATAAACATATTGATATATCCCCAAATGAGGAGTTTAGGATCTTTAAGAAAGAGCGCAACGGCGAGGATAATTCCTGATTCCACAAAGTAATACGCCGTTCCGATGGAGATATTTGCCTTTTGCTTGATGAGTGCAACGGGGATATCCGTTCCACCGGTGGAGCCGCGGAAACGGAAGATTATTCCCAAGCCCAAGCCCAGAAGCACGCTTCCCGCGATTGCCGAGAGGAAGATCTCTTCCGGCGGCAGCATGGCATAGATCGTGCGTCCATCCAAAAGGAAAGTATGCTTGCTCAGATCAGATATTATGCCGATCTTGGCAAGGGTTTTCACGTTGAAAAGGTCTGTCATCAGCGCAGATACCACCATGCCATATATAGACTTACTGCCAAAAGATTTGCCTATGAAAATAAAACTGATTATAAAGAGGGGAACGTTTAAAATGAACATACCCACACCGTTCGGAATCCCCAAAAAGGTGTAGAGAATCTGTGAAATACCACCTACACCGCCGGGCGCCATGTTATATGGCAAAAGAAACCATGAATAGCCCGCGGCAAAGAAAAACGAGCCGAATATTATGCCTAAATGATTGAACAACTCGCGTTTTAAGCGATTTGTCGATTTACGTTTTTGGGACATCTTGTCTCTCCTATTGTGCTTGACGAATAACGCTCATGCTAATATCTTGCTTTATGGATGAGCTTGCTCACTTTGCTGAGCCTTAGCAACACCCCTAATTTATATAAAATACAAAGTTTAAGGATACATACCATGAAGATCGAAATAAGACTAAACGGGCAGGATCACGGTGTCTTTGAAACAGACAACGCCATGCCCATATCGCAAATAATCAAAAGAGTTAATCTGGATAAAAGCCTCATCTTGAGCTATAAAATTAATCATGCCTATTATGTCAATGAAGAATACGTTCTCGATAGGGATACCATGATCAATTGCATCACGGCAAATCACCCCGAAGGCGAGCGAATCTACCAAGATACGGCAATATTTATATTGGCAAAAGCCATGCATACCGTTTTAGGCGATTCACATTCCTTGGTGGTGGAGCACTCCATTGGCGATGGTGTATATTGCGAAGTATTTAAAACAGAAGTATTTACGGCTGAAGATACCCTTCGCATCAAAGAGGAGATGCAACGCACCATTGATGGCGACTTACCCATTGATAAGATTGAGGTTAGAGCCTCCGAAGCCATAGATATATTCAAGCAGATGCGCCGCAGGGACATTCTTACAAACCTCAAGAGCAATTACGATGAGAGCGTAGCCGTATATCGTTGCGGCAAATATTACGATCGCTTTATCCGCCCGCTTGCCGATCGCACGGGCTTCATCAGAGATTTTGACCTCGTTTTCAAAGATCCCGGCTTCATCCTTCGCTTCCCTTCAGGTGAAAAAATGGAGGTGAAACAGCCTTTTGAATTGCCCAAGAAGGTCTTTGCTCTTCACCAAGAACACGATAAATGGCTGGATATACTAAAAGTTTACAATATTGCAAACATCAATGATCTCGTGGAAAGCTATGAAATATCATCCTTTATCCTCGTTGAAGAAGCCTTGCACGAGAAGAAGATAGCCGAGATCGCCGCATCAATCGTGCAAAATAAGAAGATCAAGATCGTGTTGATCGCGGGTCCTTCATCATCGGGTAAGACCACTTTTGCCAAGAGATTAGGCGTTCAGCTGCAAGCCAGCAAGGCAAAGCCCATCATCATAGGCTTGGACGACTATTTCTTAGGTAGGGATAAAACGCCGCGCAAAGAAGATGGCGATTATGACTTTGAAAGCATATATTCCATTGATCTTGAATATCTTAACCAGCAGCTTACGGCGCTGCTTGCAGGGGATACTGTGAACCTTCCGCGCTATGATTTTACTCGCGGAGTGCGCAATCACAGCGATCGCCATGTGCAGCTCGAAGAAGATGACATCATTATCTTAGAAGGCATACACGGGCTCAATGAGATGCTAACTGCGGCCATCCCCATGGAAAACAAGGCGAAGATCTATATCTCCGCACTTAATCAGCTGAATATAGATAACCACAATCGCATCCCCACCACAGACTGCCGCCTGCTCAGGCGCATAGTGCGGGATCATCAATATCGCGGATATTCTGCAGAGGAGACCATCTCCCGCTGGGTTGATGTGCGAGAAGGCGAAGAAAAAAACATCTTTCCTTACCAAGAAAACGCCGATTATATGTTCAATAGCAGCCTCACTTATGAGCTGGGCGTGCTAAAGAAACACACCTGGAAGATCCTTCACTCTGTGCCATCGCACTCTGTGGCATATACGGAAGCGCGCAGGCTGATACGCCTTCTTTCCTATTGCCGTGATATAGACGACATCCATGTGCCTTATAACTCTATCATCCGCGAATTTACCAGCGGCTCGGTATTCAGGTATTAAAATATGGCAAGAATCAACATTCTCTCTGAAAATGTGCGCAATATGATTGCCGCGGGCGAGGTGATAGAACGCCCCGTCTCGGTGGTTAAAGAGCTGGTAGAAAACAGCATAGATGCCGGCTCCACAGCCATCACGGTAAGCGTGGAAAATGGCGGGAAAGACCTCATCCAAGTAATAGATAACGGACACGGGATGAGTCCCGACGACGCCATGCTCGCGCTTGAAAGCCACGCCACCAGCAAGATTAGGAATGTGGAAGACATAGTTCATATAGATTCCCTTGGCTTCCGTGGCGAAGCTTTGCCCTCGATAGCCTCCATCTCCGGCTTTTCCATGCTCACACGCAGTGTGGATCACGATGTTGCGCTGCGTATAGACATTCGCGATGGCAAGCTGCGAGACGTGCAAAAGACCTCATCAAATCCTGGCACAACTATCTGGGTGCGCGGACTTTTCAAAAGCCTTCCCGCAAGGCGTAAGTTCCTGCGTAGCAGCACGGTGGAGCTGAGGCACATCCTCAAATATTTCCACTATCAAGCCGTATTGTATCCCGAAATCAGCTTTAAGCTCATAGCCGATGGCAGGGAGCGGCTGAACTATATTTCTACCCAAGATCGCAATCAACGCATGGCGGAGATCTTTGGCTCCGGCTTCTTTACGGACGACATCATAGAGGTGGAAAATCAGCTTGGCGACTATTATATAGAAGGATACATCTTTGGGCTGGAAGAGCGCACGCATAAGCTTGTGGATGCGCAGTATGTATTTATCAACGGACGCTTTATCAGCGACAAAACCGTGAGACACAGCATACGCAGCGCCTACGAACCATTCATTCAAAAAACGCGGATCTGGATGAAAGGGCAGACTCCGCCCTACATCCTCTTCCTCAGCGTGCCGCCCACGCAGATAGATATCAACGTATCGCCTACCAAGAACGAGGTTCGCTTCCGTGAAAATCAGAAGGTGCATTCCTTCATCTTTGAAACCCTTTCCAAGGCTTTAAGAGCCTATGAAGACGAGAAGTTTGCCTCTGCTCGCGAAAAGTTTAGCCATCCCTTTGATAGGGAAGAGCGCGCCACCACGCTTGAGCGCGATATCTTCGTGCAAAATACTCCCATGCCGAAATATGCGGAATATAAGAAAGAGCACAGCAATCTCTTTCAGGCAGATCTCTTTAAAGAAGCGCATCCTGAGGAGATGCAGGATATCCCCATAGTGAACCCCGTGAAGTTCGATAAAGACGATCAAAGCGAGCTATTTCCGCAGTTGCCCAACGACTCTGTGCCCTATAAATTGCTGCTGCAAAGCGAGGAAGAATATATCAATCCCTGGCAGCTGCACAACACTTATATCTTTGTGCAGGTGGAAGATGGACTGGTGATCATAGATCAGCACGCCGCGCACGAACGCATAGTTTATGAAAAGCTCATCCATCGCGTAGGCGGCGCTCCGGCAATGCGCCAAAAGCTGATCATTCCGCTGGTGATAGATATCCCGCCATACATCGCAACCGAGATCAGGGAGCTGATAGATGAGAACATGGAACTGCTTACCAAAGTGGGCTTTATGCTCAAGAAATTTAGCGGCGATTCCATAGTGATTGAAGAAATACCCGCTGAATTGGGCGACTTCCAGGGCGGGCAGGTTTTCATAGATATCCTTCAGCAACTTGAGACGGAGATGCAGACCAATACAGACTTTAGGGATTCCCTTGCCAAGTCCATCGCCTGCAAAGCTGCGGTGAAGGCAAATGAGAAACTAAGCCGCAGGGAGATGTTGGACTTGATCAACAACCTATTTGCCTGTCAGGTGCCTTATTTTTGTCCGCATGGCAGACCGCTGATCGTGAAGATGACGCTTGCCGACTTTGAAAAGAAATTCAAACGCACGCTATGATAATCACCATTGAGGGGCCTACAGGATCGGGGAAATCCGCTCTTGCCTTGCAACTTGCCGAGGAGCTCAGTGGCGAGATAGTCAACTGTGATTCCCGGCAGATATATAGGTATCTAAATATAGGAACGGCAAAGCCCACGAAAGAGGAGCTGAGCCTTGTTCCGCATCATCTTATAGATATCATAAACCCTGATCAGTTCTACAATGCGGGGCTATTCATACGCGATGCATCCGCCGCTATTGACGATATCAAAGCAAGAGGCAAGATGCCCATAATCTGCGGCGGAACTGGGCTATACGTGCGCAGTTTATTGGAAGGACTTTTCAGCCATCCGCCAATTCCATCGGAGATAAGAGAAAGGCTAAAGCTCCGTATGGAGAAAGAGGGCAGGGAGGCTTTATATAAGGAACTCAGCGAGATCGATCCAGCCTTTGCCGCAAAGGTAAGTAGTAATGATCCTCAGCGCATCCTGCGCGGGCTGGAGGTCTATCACGCCAGCGGCAAAACTATCAGCGTTCATTGGCAAGAACAAGACAAAGAATCTGCTTACGAGGCTTATCGCATTCTGATAAATCCCCCGCGTGAAATATTATATGAACGCATCAATAAAAGACTTTCCGAGATGGTGGAAGAGGGGCTGATAGGTGAGATTGCAGGCGTTTTGAAAAGAGGATATTCTTGGGAGGATCCCGGCCTTAGCAGCTTGGGCTATAGAGAGTTCCGCCCTTATTTTGAGGGCGTGGAAAGCCTTGAAGATTGCGCCCTGCTTGCCGCTCAGCATCACAGAAATTATGCAAAAAGACAATGCACTTGGTATAGGAAGATTAGATTTGATTTGACATTGGACACAATCAGCTTTAGATTATCTGATATCACAGGGGAAATAAAGCCCCTAATAATTAATTAAAACAAGAGGATACCAGTGCAAGTAGTAGCAAAAGTTGTAAATCTACATATTTCTGATAAAGATATAAAGAGAGAACTCAGCTGTGGCGGCGATGTGGATAGCGCGCTTAAACGCCTGATCAATAGATGTTTGCTTTTAGCAAAGGCAATGCAAAAAGGGATTGTGGCGACAGATGAGGAGTTCGACATAGCCCTGCTTGAGATTTTGGACGAAGCGAATCCCTTCGGTTTACCCGCAGGTGCGCTTCAAGAGATGCAAGCCGAGGAGATGGAAAGGCTGCTCAGAAACAATATCATCATCCGCAAATACCTCAGCGAAATCTTCCCCACGGAATCTCAAGTCTCAGAAGAAACACTGTTTGAATTCTATAAAGAAAACCCCCACCACTTTTGCAGCGAAGACATGGTGCGCTGTTCCCACATCTTTATAAGAGGTGAAGATGCCAAGGAGCGCATAGAGCAGATACGCGCGCAGATAAGCACTCCCGAAGATTTTTTCAAGCTCTGTGAAAGCCGCAGTCAATGCCCTTCCGGCGACTGTTGCGGTGATCTCGGCTTTTTTGCCAAAGGTCAGCTTTTCAAAGAGATAGATGAGGTGGCTTTCAGCATGAAACTAAACGAGATAAGCCAACCCCTCAAAAGTCCTGAAGGCTATCACATCCTGCTGCTTACGGATAAGAAGTGCAGCTGTTGCATCCCCTTTGAAGAGATCAAAGAGAGCCTGGCATCCGAGCTTAAAAAGGTTGAAAAAGAGTATCACCTGAACCGCCATCTTGAAGAACTTGCAGAGGAGTATAAGAATCAGATAATCATCTACGAACATGCCCTCAAATAAACTTTCTAAGATATTTGGCATCAGCAGCTTTGGTGAATCTCACGGGCCTGCTATCGGGCTGCTGATAGACAGCCCAATTCCTAATTTAGACTTCCCTTTTGAAGAGATAAAACAAGCCTTAAATAAACGCAAATATAAAAGCAAACATACCACCGCGCGCAGTGAAGATGATGATATCGAGATATTGAGCGGGGTCTTTGAAGGCAAGACCACGGGCATGCCGCTTTGTATAATTGTGCGCAACAGGGATCACAAAAGCGCGGACTATAGTGCAATCAAAGATATATTCCGTCCCGGACATGCGGACTTTTCCTGGTTTAGTAAATACCTCATCCATGACTATCGTGGCGGCGGACGCTCATCAGGGCGCGAAACTTTGGCGCGTGTGATTGCCTCTAAGCTAAGCGAAAGCATCTTGGGCGAGATGGAGATTGAGATTATAACGCTTTCTATAGGCGAAGTAGAGAACCCATGTCCCGGCTCGGGTGCAAACGCAAAGAATCCGCATCATTGGACTGATGAAGAGAGCTACCCGCGCCTGCTTAGCTATTTAGATGAAATAAAAGAGGATAAAGACAGCGTGGGCGGAGTCTTAGGTGTCCGCGTCACAGGCGTTCCCACGGGCTTGGGCGATCCCATCTATGAAAAGCTTTCGGCAAATATAGCCAAAGCTATGCTCTCAATCGGCACCGTGCGCGGCATTCTCTTTGGAGACGGTGAAAGACTGGCGAAAGCTAAGGGCAGCGAGGTGAACGACAGATTTTTGGAAGACGGCACTTTGACAAACCATCATGGCGGCATCTTAGGCGGCATCAGCACCGGGCAAAATATCTTTTTTGAGCTGTATATCCGTCCCGTATCCTCCATCGGTAAAAAGCAATCTGCGCTCACGAAAGACGGTGAGATTGTTCAGATTGAGCTAAAGGGCAGGCACGATAGTTGCCATATTCCACGCATCATCCCGGTGGTGGAAGCAATGCTCAAGCTTGTTCTTGCGGATGCCGTTCAAGCACAAAGATTGATAGACGGCAGTAAACAAGACCTGGCTGGTTTCCGCGAAACGCTTGATAAGCTGGATGAGGAGCTGCTCCTGCTGCTTTATCGTCGTAGAGAGGTGGTGAGGCAGGTGAAAGAATATAAGCGCCAAAACAGCCTTCCAAAGAGGGATATGGCAAGGGAAGAGGAGATCATGAGCCGTGCGCAGGAGATTGCCAAAGAATATGAACTCGATCCCGAACTCGTGAAAGAACTGATAAATATAACTTTAAGGATAAGTGCAAAATGATTATAATCTTTTCCTCACCGTATATAGAAGAACTTGCAGATTCCGGCAAGAAGCAAAGGATGCACGAATTTCGCCTTGATCTCAGCGGTGATTTGAAAGAGGTGAAATGGCAGAAATTCAATCAATTTACAATCTTGACTAATAGGCAGGAAGATCCTGATAAAGAGATATTTAAGCGTATGCTTTCTTCTAAGGCTATGATAGATTTGGACATAGAGGAATATCAAGAATATGCCGATGAAGTGCCGCCTGAGCGACTTATCCTGTCCACACATCTCATAGATTTTGATCAAGAGCAGATTGAGGACTTTTTGGACACGTCCATAGAGGCGAAATTTTATAAGCTAATCTTCGAGCCCGAAAGCTTTTCCGAGATGACGGCTTGCGCGGAGATGATTGCCGCGCGTCCCAATCGCAAATATATCTTTAACGCTTTGGGCAAGTGGGCTTTCTTTCAACGCACATTCTTTTTTCATTTCAATTCAGCCGCCGCATATTTTGCCTTGATAGATCCCGTAGTTCAAAGCCAGCCAAACTATTGGGAATTTACTAAAGTGTTGGCTATTTCCCATCTGGAAAACATCGTGCTGCTCATCGGAGGCGGTGATCTGAGCGAATCCGGCAGCATGACCTGGGGCAACGACTACTATTCCGACAAGGAATTACAAGAAATGATAAAACCGCCAAAATCGATGATTGATGAAGAGGGCGAGATATCTTTGCCCAAGGAAAAGCACTATGCCTATCTTCCCGCGCCCATAAACGACATCGCCGAGCTGCATGAGGTGCTGGATTGGCTAAAGACCCGAAGCGCTGTACACAATGTGTTTGGACTTGCCATCACCTCGCCGTTTAAGCACGAGATGGCAAAATATCTGGGAAGTCATCGCCATAGCATAAACACGGTTGCCTTTTGGGATAGGAAAAGCCTTGATAACACCTATCATGAAGGCTTTAAGAGCTTTGTGCGCAGCACAAATACGGATATAGTTGCATTGAACCATATTCTGAGGGATATGAAGGTAGCAAAAGATGCTACGATACAGCTATATGGCAGCGGGGACTGTGCTTACGCCTTTGCCGCTCAGCTAAAAAGGCAGGGCTATACAAAGGTTTTCCTCAGCGCGAGAAATAAAGAGAAACTAAAAGAGCTGAGCGAAAAGCTAAAACTACCCGCGCAAGAGCTTGAAAAATGTGATCTTTTGATCAATACCACCCCTCTGGGGCTAAGCGCGGAAGACGATCTTTCCACGCTGCCCGAGTTTTCCATGCTGATAGATCTCGGCATCAAAGGAGAAGAGGAATCCGGGCTCACAGCCATTGCCATTGAAAAGGATATTCTATACGTCGATGGTGAAAACTTTTGGACTGTTCAGCACATCTTTCAGCGAACTGAGATAGACGGCGCCGCGATTTACAGCGATTAAAAGGAGTATTTTCGACTCTTGCCAGCGCCGCTGTTTTACAAAAATATTCACGTATTTCTGTGATTTGCATTTATTTGATTGACAATTTATGCAATACAGACATCCTTGTAAATCAATCGGGAGTGAAATAAAAAGAATAGTAGGAGACTATTATGCGCAACAGACTTGTCATTTTGATGATATCACTGTTCGTTTTCGGCTGTGGAACCCTCTTTGCTCAGTACTCATTGAGCCAGCAAGACTTTCCTGCCGCCGCGATCGACAACCTCTTTATCCCCCATGTGAACCCATCTCTTTTGGGCACGAGCAGCGGGGATGGACTCAGTATTGTCCACCATTTGGACAAAGAAAAATTTCAAAAACACTATTGGTTAATCTTTAATTCCGGTGGCTTTAGCTATTCTTATGAAAGGGATAATTCCGAGAATTACCATCAGTTTGGCATAGGTTCTGAAGCGCTTGATGCTCACATCCTGCCAAATCTCTATATGGGCGTAAACTATCGCAACAATCAACGCAATTTTAAAGATGGAGTATTCCGTTCCGCTCTCACATATAGGCCTCACAATAGCACTTCGGTGGCTTTTACTTTGGACAATCCCGTAAATGCCGCACCCGGCTATCACGGCGGCATCGCTATCCGTCCTTTTGCCTTTAATAAAAACATTGATGATTATAGGTTAGAGCTAAGTGCTGACCTGGATTATCGTAAGAATAAAGACGGTGATTATGAGGTAAATAACTTCCTTTTGGGAGTGAATACGCAGGTGTTTGACGGCATCAAGATAGGCGGGACCTATAATTTTGACGAAAAAGCTGCGCTGCTCTCTATCGGCATGGCTTTCGGCAAAACTCAGACCGGCGGACTTGCGCGACTCAGCGATGAGGATAATCATGGCTATCTCTATGCGCATCTATCGTCTCTGGCATATAAGCCGCTCTTGGGTATGAGCCCGAAAAGCTGGTATAAGATGCCCGCCAAAGCCACGGTGGTGAGCTATCGCGCTCCCAAATATGAACTTGGTCCCATCAATCTTTTCGATAAAAATGTGCGCACTATTGATAGCATGAAGAAGGAGCTCAAAAGAGCAAAAAATGACTCTACTATCGATGGAATACTATTGGTAAATCCTTCCTACGGAACCTCTTTCGCGCTGATGCAAGAGCTGATCGAGGCTTTCAGAGATTTCAAGGAAAGCGGCAAGCATATCAGCGTTTATTATGATAATATTTCTAATGGCGGCTATATTTTCTCTGCCTCGATTGCGGATAAGATTTACTTGAATCCCACGGGAATGCTGGACTTGCGCGGTATCGCGATTGCCAGTCCATATCTGAGAGATCTCTTGGATAGCGTGGGGGTGGAGCCCATCAATCTGCGCAGTCATAAATATAAAAATGCCGGTAATATGTTCAGCGAGAGCGAGATGACAGAGGCCGAGCGCGAAGTATATGAATCGCTCTTGGACAGCATCTATGAACAGGTTCTTGCGTCCATCGAAACCGGGCGCGGAGACAGGCTGATCAAGCCCATCGCCGAGCTCGTGGATGAGGGACCTTATGTGATCGCGCAAGAGGCGCTGGATGCAGGTTTGGTGGATAAACTCATCTATCAAGACGAGCTTAAAGGAGAGCTGAAAAAAGACTTTTCATTCTCTAAAGAGCGCAAAGAAATGGCGAATTATCATAATTATGAGTGGGCTAAGCCAAAAGAAAATCTCATCGCGGTGATCTATGCAAGTGGAAACATCGTGATGGGCAAAGGCAAAGCCGGGCAGAAGATAGCTCATCAAACCACGGTTGATCTCATCCGCAAAGCTCGTAAAGATCCCAAATATAAGGGAATAATCTTGCGCGTGGATAGCGGCGGCGGAAGTGCTCAGGCATCAGACATCATCCTAAGAGAGCTTGAGCTTGCTAAGAAAGAGAATAATATGCCCATAGTGGTTTCCATGGCAGGAAGTGCGGCAAGCGGCGGCTATTATATCGCTGCAAATGCAGATAAGATCGTGGCGGACGGCACAACGCTCACCGGCTCGATCGGCGTGATAGGACTCGCTTTCAATGCCAGCGAACTCTTTAAGAAAGTGAAAGTGAATTGGAGCACCGTGAAGAAGGGCGAACATTCCGATCTCGGCGCACTACATCGTCCTATGAGAGATAGCGAAAAACGCATCTTGGAAGATATGATTGAGCATACTTATGACGATTTTATAGGCATAGTTGCAGATGGGCGCGGCATGAGCAAAGATGAGGTTCACCAGATAGCTCAAGGCCGAGTTTGGACGGGCGCACAAGCCAAAGAGATAGGTCTCGTGGACGCGCTCGGCGGCATGGACGAAGCGGTGGCTCAGATGCGCGAAGTTGCCGGCATCAAGGGTGAGATCCGCCTTGTGGATGCAACGAGCTCTGGCAAGGGCTTGGATATCACCATCAGCAGTGGCAAGCTCCTGAATATGATGATGCCTCAATCTGTGCAAAACATCAGCGAGGAGTACATCAAGCTCTATGATATGTGGCACGATTTTGAGGGAGAAAATGCATTCTACCTCAGCCCTGTCGTCGCCGAAGACAATAATATGTAAAATATGATAATCACGGGGGAGTCAATTTGGCTCCCCCTGAATTTTAATAGGCACAAATATGAGCTGTGAGCGGGCTTTTATTTGCTTCTTACAGATTTTTCTTGCAAAATAGGCGCTATTTGGCTATGATATTAATAAGATGCACATAGATTTGCATAAAAGAAATTACTAATTTTGAGTGAGGATAAAATGTATGATCTTATAGTAATAGGCAGCGGGCCCGCCGGCTATGTTGCTGCCATAAAGGCTGCGCAAAAGGGCATGAAGACATTGGTGATAGAAAGAAACAAACTGGGCGGCATGTGCCTTAACTGGGGCTGCGTTCCCACCAATATCAATGTGGAAAGTGCCCGCCGCTATCATGAAGTGGTGAATTCTATGGAACTGGGTGTCACCGGCTTTGATCCGGAAAAGATTGAACTGGATTGGGCAAAAGTAGTTGAACGGCAGAAAAACATAGTGGCTAAGCTGAAAAATCGCATTGATTACCTTTTTAGGAGATATAAGATTGAATTCCTTAATGCTGAGGCAAGGATAATCAGCGAAAACAAGGTGCAAGCAGGAGACAAAGTTTTTGAAACAAAGTTTATCCTGATCGCAACCGGCTCGCGCCATCCGGATCGAGCTGAATTCCCGGATGCCATCAAGGTGGAACACCATACTAAGGAGAAGATTGTGCCGAATAGGCCACTGATATTTGGCTATGGAGCACCTTTGGTGGAGATTGCTCAGTTTTTTGCAATGATAGGTAAAAAGCCCATTATTCTTGCCTCCTCATTGCCCATGATCCCGAATTTGGATAAGGAATTGCAAAGCTTTATACGTCAAAACTTCAGGCGCCTCGGCGTGCCCATCATCCTCGAAAGCGAGGCAAAGATCTTGGAGGATAAAGTAATACATGAAGGCAAAGAGTATCCTTTTGATGCTAAGATAAATGTGAGTAAACGTATAGCGAATATTCCGCCCATGGATATTGAGCTTGAGATGGAAAACGGATTTATCAAGGCTAATCGCGTAAATAGAACCAGTATTCCGAATATCTTTGCAGCAGGTGATGTGAATGGTAAGGGATATTTTGCTCACATGGCATCGGCACAGGGCTTGGAAGCGGTAGAATCCATGCTGGGAGTGCCCTTGCCGGAAAAAGAAAGCGACTATCCCATAAATCTTTATACATATCCCGAGATCGCTCAAATCGGGATCACAGAGCAAGAGGCAATTGCCAAGGGTTATGAATATAAGACCCGCAAATATCCGCTAACTACCAATGCTAAGGCACTGGCTCAGGGCATGACAGAAGGCTTTGTGCGCATCATCTATGACCCCGTATATGATGACATCTTAGGCGCGCAGATAGTTGCTTCAAACGCAACGGATATCATCAGCGAAATCGCGCTGCTTATCAATATGAACGGAGGTATGAAAGATCTATCCAGAGCCATTCATGCGCATCCTACTATCTCTGAAGTATTTGTGGACGCGGCTGATATCTGATTTACTTCATTGTAATTTAATTAAAAAGTAAACCGGTAGTTTTTGAGGCTGCCGGTTTTTTTTATGTGCTTTTTGCTTTTGTCTCTTGGAAATAATTAAGTAAATTCTCCGCAAGTTTACATAACATTTTCTGACTCTAAAATAATTATCAAATTATTCACTCATCGAAATGTACTGATATTCAATGCTTTAAATGTCATTTTAAAAACTGACTATTTTCAAGATTAAAAATAAATCGCGTTTTTGGTCAGAAAAAACACTTTTGGGCTCCTATATGAAAGTAGAGGGTGCTGGTCACCAAAAAGAAAATTGAATTTTGAAGAAATACCTGCTTTCTTCCTGATCAGAAGGATCTGGGTTTCTAGGTTCAATATTCGAGAGTGTGATCGGCAAAATCCCTATAGTTCTTTTATAAGTGTATAGTCGTGTAAAATTTGTGAAATTAAAGGCTCAATTGAATGTATCTAGCCAAGGGGCGAAGCTGTCTTTGCTTCGTGGTGGGGGATAGTAGAAGGTAAAATGAGTATGGGCACGATCTTGTGACCGTGCCCATAAGCTCATTTTGTTTGGTGCCTAAGAAAACCCGTATGATAGATGGGTTTGAGGCATCTTATAATCTATTTGCTCATTATGATTTTCTTTATCCAGGTCTTTTTGTCCATCTCCATCCTGAGGAAATATAGTCCGCTGGAGAGCTGTCTGCCTCTATCGTCTGTGCCCGTCCAGGTAAAGGTGTGATTGCCTTTGTTATAATCTTCATTTAAGATTTCGGATACGAGCTGACCGCGGATGTTATAGATCATCATCTTAACTTTAGTAGCTTCAGGAACGCCGAAGGCTATGTGTATATCCGGGTTAAAGGGATTTGGATAGGTGTGGTTGATTCCAGCGATGATGGGAACCTGATTGTTAGTATCCGAATCACCGTTTATCTCCACTCTCACGGGGCCATAATACTGCATCGTGCCATCGAAGTCAACGGATTCCAGCCAATAATGATAAGTTCCGGGCTCCAAAACCTCGTTGTCTGAATATGTATAAACTTGGGTGTGGGAGGTGTTTCTGGCTTCGATGAGGGCGTCTAAGAGCGTGGCAGAATCGAGCTCGCGGATGTTATTGCGATAGATTCTATAGCCCATCACATTTGTCTCGGTTTCCGTCACCCATTCTATTGTGATCTTGCCGTAGGGGTTGATCTTTGCGGTGAAGGAGGAGAGCTCTACGGGGAGGGTGCCGGAGCCATCGTCCATCAGGATTTCCAGTATGGGCTCGCCTCTATTGGTATCGATTCCGGAGATTTCAACGATGGTATGAGTTTCAGTAAAAGTGGCGTCGTTGAGCTGATGCCATTCGCCTTCGCCGAAGCGCCATGCTGCAGCGGCAGGGGTTTGCATGCCAGCATGGTTGATTTTATAAGAACCATTTAATGCAAGAATATTTGAGGAACTGACTCTAACCAAAAGGCGACCATTTGGCCAGATTTCGTATCCCTTTTCTCCAAGATAGATGACTTCTACTGTGTAGTCGTCGTTGGTGGTGGTATTTTCGGGGGTTATCATTACGTGGTTATTATCCGCTTCACTGCCTTCTGCAGCAGGAACATGCACAATTGCAGGATTGCCTGAGATTGAGGTAGATTCTCCGTAGCCGGAGTGTTTTCCTGTAGTGCTAACCGTTACTGTGTTTGAATATGGTGAAGGGGTTCCTAAGTCACATAATGCCTGCACACTGTATTTATAGTTCCTATTAGTTTCTAACTCAATCACCTCAACACGATAAGCATTATTTTCGGTAGCAAATGTCTTGATAGGTGTGTTATTAATAGCGTCAAATAGTGTGAGTTTGAATGAAGCGGCATCTGGGCATGCGCTCCATCTCGCAGTGAAGCCATTATAGTTTGTAGCCGTGGCTTTTAATGCAACAGGTACGCCTCTCCATCCGAGGCGCTGAGGTTCTGTATCTGCAAGTTTTCGCACAAATATCCAGTCAAAATCCACCTTATCGCCAAGGTGATTTTGAAGAGAAATTTCGCCGGGCCGTGGAAGACAGCTTGTTCTGACTCTGCTTTTAAAATTCCATCACGGTAAAATTCTAAGTTTTTGCCATTAGCAGTAATCTTGCCATGATACCATTTTCCAGGGGTGGGAGGGTCTGAATTAGGGTCCTCTGAGTCACTTAAATGATCCCAATCATAATATGGAGGCGAAAGGAAAGACTGTCCTCCGTTTACTCCGTTTGTCCTTGCATCACTACGTCCTTTATAGCCTAAGCCAGGATTGCCAAAAACACCTCTAAACCCAACTTCTGCAATGGCATCTACACAAGCATTATATCTAAACTCAATAGCGCCATTAGTGAAGCTGTCATACGTCTTATTTGAACCTAATACGACATGTCCATAGGTGAGGTCACCTGTACCACAATCACCTAAGCGTACGTGGTTTGTTCCTCTGGGGATAAAGATGGTACTATCGTCTAAGGTTTTATGCATGTTCCATTTATCGAGACTGTTTTCGCCATTTTGATTAAAGTCGTCAAAGAAATCAAAAGTTGCAGTTCCATCAGAAGTGGTTGTTGCACCTTCGTGTCCATAACGCATGACGAGGTCAATAGATTCTTTGGAAAGATCACCATTTAGTTTTACCCAAAAGGTGGCTTTTTCGCCATAAGTATTTGATTCCATCCAATAGCTCAGTGGGAGATCATCTTCAAAGAAGCGGATGTCACCGAAGTCTTTGCGGCAGTTTTCGCCTACATAAACATTTTCTCCGCCTTCATTTGTATCAATTCTATGAACAACTACTTTCACTTGATAGCCACTACCTACATCGCTTGTTGTTATGGTTTGTCCTTTTGCAAAAGACCAATCGCAAAGGTGGCAAAACATTTGTTCACTGCCTTGTAATGTTATGCCATTTACTGTCTCTTTTCCGGAAGATGGTTCTATATCGCTTTCAGTTATTGCCTCTACATATATTGTATTGGAACTTACGGGCGTATTACCGGTATCCACGGTTATCCAAAAATAGTGATTTTGTTGCGGAATAAAAGGTACTGCTAAATCGTGAAATGTATGTTTACCTACTCCTAAGTTGTAAGCAATGTCATCACCTATCTGACCAGCAGAGTGAAGATCGTTCTCAATCCCCGCCCAAAGCTGAAAGCGTGTGATATCTGATTCGATATATGTTCCGCCGGTATTAAAACTAACTTTATCTAAAGTGATGTTACCGAGGCTTTCTAAGTAAAAACTATGAAGAGCACGCTTGTTTTGACCCGGAGCAAGTCTGGATGCTTCAATATTTGAAGTATTGTCATGTAGACCTACTGTCGCTTCTCCTATGGTCTGATATTCTCCATCATGAGTAGATGCTTCTACTCTGCCTTTGTTGTCTTGTATCCCAATACCTCCTGCTTCTAGGGCAAGTGCTTTTACTTTTAAGCCCATACCTGTGCCTTCTTCGCCATCCGGGTTTGGAACAGGGTCTAAACTATCCAAAGGGGTGAATTTGGTGACAGCAGAAATCCAGAAGTACCGAGTTTTGTTTCGGCCGAATTCCAAGGGTGTTTTTAAAGTAATAGTTTGTTCTCTTTCTCCTATGCCAGCGGCGGGATTGACTTCACCAACCGCTACTGCAGATACGCAGTTATCTATTTCAGAAGAGCCCATTCTGAATTTGTAGAAGTTTTTTGACTCATAGTCCCCTTCGGTGGTAAATGTTATGCTTTCTAAATATACTGTCTCGTCGGAATCGTCTTGAGTTATGGTAAAACGGTATATGGGATTTCTCATCTGGTCAAGATTTATAGTTCCGGCGGGGATTGCAGGATCATGCGATCTTACCATTAAGAGTGGGTAACCAATGATTTGTGTTGCACCTGGAGAAGTACTTCCCACTACATCGCCTACAGCCATTTTAATATTGTGGATAATGCCATTATTGCTTGTAAACTCTTCTACGGTGATGGTCTCGTCTACTGTTGCATCTTGGCTGATGTCTGCTGTAATCCAAAAGAAATTAGGCACGCCATCGCTTATGGGATAATCCAAATCAAATGTATTATACAGTCCTGCTACTCCACCTGTTGGACTAACTTCTATATCGTCTCCTATCTTTATTGCTGCCCCAAAATAGTTTGTAGTAGAGGTGTAAAGCTGATACTTTAGCACATTGGAAGATAGATTAGTTTCAGTTGTACTAAAATTCACTTCTTCTAAGGTGTTTGAACCTGCAGATGTAAAAGTAAAAGAATAAATCGGGTTCTTTTGGCTTCCACGGGATATGGTGCCCGCACTAATTGGAGGATCCATATCTGCTAAAGTAGTGCCAGGTGCCACAATTTTCTGTTTTTTGCCGGCATCTGCAGTGCCGCTCTTAGCTCCCTTAAGCGTTATATCGCCAGTAGTAAGTGCTTTGATGGTGAAATGATTATCATGAGCTGCACCTTCTGTCAAATCTACAGTAATCCAGAAATAATGCTTCTGTCCACCTGGAAATTCGTAAGATACATCTGAGAAAGAGAATGTGTGTTTGTGATCGTCGGAGATACTTTCGATATCGCTGCCAATCTTTGTTGCAAGGGTAAGATTGTCTACAATAGATCCATATAGTTGGAATTTACTCAAGTCATTGTTTGTGATGTATTTGTCCGAGTCTGGCGCTGTATCGTCTGTATAGAAAGTCAAGCCTGTAAGTTTATTATTTCCTGTCGATTGCAATTCGAATCGATATACGGGATTTTTGGCAGAGCCTTTTGAGATGCCTTGTTCTGAGATCTGATTATCGCTTGTAAGCTCTGTAGTAATACCTGAAATTTCCTGTAATACACCATCGTGGGTAAAAACATGCTTGCTTCCATTTCCATTTGAGTAGGCAAAATGGATGTTTCCTTCAGTAATGGCACTAACGCCTATATCGTTGCCAATCCCTGCTTCTGAACTTAAGTCGGCAGTAATCCAAAAGTGCTGCATACTGCTTTTAGATAAGCTAACATCTTGGTTAGAAAAATTAAAACTATGAGTGCCGGCACCTCCACCGAGAATGCCATCTTCATTTACAGGATTTATGGGCATAGCGATACTGAAATTATCATGACTTGCACTATAAAGATGAAATTTCTCAATATCATCTACATCTGCACTTCCTGTAGTTGTGAAAGATAAGCCTGTAAGTTTTACTTCACCAGGATTGGCGTCCCTGCTAATAGTGAATTTGTAAATTGGATGTTTCTTTGCAGATTGGGAGACATAGGCTGTCATTGTTTGGGACTCTTCTGAAGCAACAGTGATGGTGGGACCGTCTATGATGTGTGTTGGTAGGTTACACTTATTATTGATATCCGCATCAAGCTGAAATCCATTCTTATGTAAGTAGGTGTTTTCGCCCAAGTTAAGATATTCTAAGCCCTTCACATCACCTGTAAGATAATATATTCCCGGTGCAGTCAATTTTAGATTCTTGAAATTAGAATTACTTTCGGGTATATCTACAATGGAGTTAAATATAATAGTTGAACCGGCTTCATGGGTGAGCGTTCCGCCTGGTTTCATGATATCTGCTCGGCTACTTATTATAGTTCCTTTATTAATTATTGTTCCGCTAAGTTGACTATAGTTGAGTAAATGGACTTCTCCTTCATTTGTTAGAGTGCCGGTAAAAACATAATTACCATTTACGTTTATCTTGCCTGTTCCTTTATTTAAAATTGTGGGAGCATTGCCGTCTGAACTTAATGTACCATTGATGTTTAAGATTCCATGGTTTGTGAAATCTACGCCATCTCCATGATTTATAATTAGATGACGTGATGGGAAAATAGTTAAAGTTGCATTTTTGGTTATTGAGAATTGATCGACTTTAGGTGTTTCTTTTGAAGATTCTTCGATTTTTATATGATGGTTATCCACTAAAGTTATTGATTTTTCTTTATAGGTTGGTACTCTTGTTGCAAATGTGAATCCGAGCCCCAAGTTCCAGTTCCATGAGCCACCTGCGCCAGATTTGTTCCAGTCACCATCCCGCCTCGATTGAAAATCATATCTTATCTGCGCATACCCCGTTGTCACTCCCAAAACGAGCAATAACATCAATACTAATAATCTTTTTGGCTCAAGTTCAACTATGGTGGGTAAAGAAAAAACTTGAGAGGAATCAAGCATGTTTTTTAATGACACAACTAATCACCACAAAAGGAGTGTCACATGCAAGTTCCTCTCGAAAAACAACTATCTGA
>FZPS01000059.1_pt198 | contig 19421 bp, 13 predicted proteins | sample 1817821 | NCBI WGS metagenome assembly FZPS01 (sample SAMEA104158645, study PRJEB21678) | metagenome | place: Germany | collected 2015-04-21
GTATAAACAATACTATAACAAACCTATATTAAATACTTACGCAGTAACAGAATGTTTTATATCATAAATTCAATTTTACTGACATAAAATATTAAAGAGAAAACTAGAATCAATCATCTCTTTCAGCAATACATGCTGTACTATCTAAATCAAAGAGGTACGAAAGTCGTAATGAGTAATCAGTAAATCAATTAAATTTCAGCAATTCCATCCTCTTATTTCCAATTAAAATAGGATTAGTTCTTCGAATTAGTCCCCTCAAAAATTTTCATATTCTACTTTAAACCAATCAAAATTTTGTAGTTTTAGCATTTCAATAGAACAATTTAACTTTGAAAGCATGTTAAAACAGGCATTATTAGTTGGTATAGGGGGTGCTATGGGAAGTATTCTTCGTTTTTTGATCTCAGAGGTAACCGGTCGGCTTTATACTCAGTCGTTTCCCTTAGCCACCTTTATAATCAACATACTGGGCTGTTTCTTAATCGGAGTGTTGGTCAATACCATTCCCGTAAACAGTAACCTAAAACTGATACTTATCGTTGGTTTCTGCGGCGGATTCACTACCTTCTCAGCATTTGCCCGCGAGAGCATGGATCTAATCCATCAACAGCAAAGTGGTTTGGCTCTGTTCTATATAATAGCAAGTTGCATACTGGGCATATGCGCTGTTTGGCTAGGCTTACAAATCGCGAAATAGAAAGAATATTCGATGAAGCCCATAAAAAAAAGGATTTCATATGAAATCCTTTTTTTATGGGAGTGAAGGGAATGAGGCTCGAACTCACACGATATTGCTATCACTACCCCCTCAAGGTAGCGCGTCTACCAATTCCGCCATCCCTCCTTAGTTTATTTAATAATAACTATTTTGTGCCCAGAACAAGACTCGAACTTGCACGGCTTATGCCACTCGCCTCTGAAACGAGCGCGTCTACCATTCCGCCACCTGGGCATAGTAGGTAGAAAAAGAGCGGAAAACGAGACTCGAACTCGCGACCCCAACCTTGGCAAGGTTGTGCTCTACCAACTGAGCTATTTCCGCATTGCGAATACAAACATAAATATAATTAAAACAACTACAAACCTAACGGTCTGTTTTTAACAAATTATTTCATCAATTCATTCTATCCCGATAATCCTCATAAGTGAACTTACGATATACAATAGGCTCTTCATTAATTGACCATATCCCCATAGCCGGATGATGCACTCCATTAAACATATTTGTTTTTACTGTGGTATAATGTATCATATCTTCAAAGATCAGGACATCACCTACCTTTAGTTCTTGTTGGAAACTCCAATCTCCCATATAATCACCACTTAGACAGGAGTTCCCTCCCAACCGATAGACAAAAGGGCCTTCATTACCTATTACCGCACCTCTTACCTCGGGCTGATAAGGCATCTCTAAACAGTCGGGCATATGACAAGTAAAACTAACATTTAACAGTGCTGTCTTTATACCTTTATCTTCTACTACATCAATGACCTTTGAAGTAAGTATCCCGGTTTGCCAAGTAAAAGCAGATCCCGGCTCCAATATAATTTGCAGATGAGGATATCTGCTTCTTAATCCCTTTAATACCTGTATCAAATGCTGGACATCATACTCTTTATGAGTCATTAAATGTCCTCCCCCTAAGTTCAACCATTTAATTTGATCAAACCAATGAGAAAACTTTTGTTCAATATGGGTTAAGGTGCGTTCCAGAGCATAAGAAGAAGATTCACAATGTGTGTGACAATGAAAGCCCTCTACTCCTTCGGACAATATTTGAGGTAATAAATCATAGGTTACTCCAAAACGAGAGCCGGGAGCTGTAGGATTATACAACTCGGTTTCCACTTCCGAATATTCAGGATTGATACGTAAGCCACAAGAGATACCCTTACCTATTGTTCTTGAATATAGATGTTCAAACTGCGTCAAAGAATTAAAAGAAATATGACTACTATATTGTATAATTCCATCAAATTCCTCATCTACATAGGCCGGAGAATAAGTATGAGCTTTATTTCCAAACTCCTCTACTGCTAATTGAGCTTCAAAAAGAGAACTGGCTGTACAATAGTCAACATATTCTCTAAAGACAGGGAAGCTTTTCCACATTGCAAATGATTTAAAAGCTAAGATTATTTCAACGTCGGCTTCCTCTGCAACCGATTTTATCAACTCTAAATTCTTTCTCAACAGTTTCTCGTCAATTATATAGCAAGGATTCGGAAATTGTGTGATATCCATATTATAATATATTATATTTTATTTTAACCTAATACTTTAAACCGGGCAAAACGTAATAACAACTGTTTTTCTCCTGCATGCTTAAACTGTATCTTTGCTTTTGCATTATCTCCTACTCCTTCTACGCTAATGACCTCTCCTATACCAAAGCGTTCGTGCTCTATAGTCTGTCCGGACGTTAATTCCGGGATACTACTTGTCGAAGAATCAGTAACAGGCACCGCTTTTACTCTTCGAAGACTTCTTGTAGGTATAGAAGTCTGTTTCGTACGAGTATCTTTGTCAAATAATGAGCCTCCTTGAGATTGCATATTGATGGTGGATGTCCTGAATTGCCTTGAACTCCTATCTATTGAACTCCGTAAGGTAAAAGTTTCGGGCATATCCATAAACTCAGCATCAATCTCTTTAAGAAAACGACTAGGAATCCCCGGCTCAGTCTTTCCATAACGAAAACGCGACTTAGCATAAGACAAGAAACAGTTTTCTTCAGCCCGTGTTATTGCCACATAAAACAATCGGCGCTCTTCTTCCAATGCATTGGGTGAATAGTCGGACATTCCACTGGGAAACAAATTCTCTTCCATTCCTACCACAAATACATTCTTAAACTCCAATCCTTTTGCAGAGTGAATGGTCATTAAGGTAATCTTACGCTCTTCTTCATCCCCGGTGTCTTGATCTGTTAGCAAAGAGACTTCGGACAGAAAATCGGATAGGTAAATTTGCTCATTCCCTTCCTCCTCTCTTGACTTGCAAAAATCATTGATACCATTTAGCAATTCTTCTAGGTTCTCCTTACGACTCATACTCTCCGGAGAAGTATCTTTTATGATATCTGTCAAAAGGCCTGTTTCTTTTATGATTCGCAAGGCTAAATCATAAGCATTGCTTTCAGTCCCTTCTATTATAAACGAATCGATCAGTTGTTTAAACTCAAGCAAGCGATTTAGAGCTCCTTTATTTAGACTTAACTGATAGCTCTGCGGATTTTTCAGCACCTCCCAAAGGCTTACCCCATTTTGAGTTGCCATTTCTAATATTTTGTCTTGGGTAACCTTACCAATACCACGTACAGGATAATTGACGATACGCTTAAAAGCTTCCTCATCGTGAGGGTTTATTACTATTCTAAAATAGGCTATTGCATCTTTAATTTCTTTGCGTTGATAAAAAGACAACCCACCATAAATACGATAAGGCAATCCTCTTTTACGCATAGATTCTTCAAAAACACGACTTTGTGCATTCGTTCGATATAAGATGGCAAAATCGGAGTATTCATAATTAGAGTTTCTTCTTAACTCAACCATTTTGTTCACTACAATCTCTGCCTCTTCCAAATCGCTATAGGCCTCAACTAACTTTATTTTATTACCTACCTGATTATCCGAAAACACTTCTTTAGGAATTTGCTTTTCATTCTTCTTGATTAAACTATTAGCTGCACTTACAATGTTTTGGGTTGAACGATAATTCCGTTCTAACTTGAAAACTTTAGCATTCGGATAAACTTTTGAAAAGCTCAAAATATTATCAATATTTGCACCTCTAAACGAATATATGCTTTGAGCATCATCACCTACAACACAAACCCGTTGATGCTCCTTACTTAATAGGGCAACAATGGCATGTTGGGCACTATTGGTGTCTTGATATTCATCTACCAGTATATATTGAAATTGCTTTTGATATTTTTCGAGCACCTCCGGATGATCTCTTAAAAGTAAAAAGGTATAGAGCAATAAATCATCAAAGTCCATAGCTCCCGCTTGTCTACATCGATCCCAATACGAGCTATAAATTGCATGTATCTCAGGCATCTGTGCATTTCTATCACTTTCATAAAGTTCATTATGCAACGCATAAGCAGAAGGGGTAATCAGATGATTTTTTGCATTCGATATCCGAGCTTGTACAACACTATCCTTATACTTTTTTTCATCCAGATTCATCTGCCTAATAATAGTACGAATTAAATTACGACTATCTGAAGAATCATAAATAGTAAAATTAGAGGAAAAACCCAATATACTTGCTTCACGTCGAAGTATACGAGAAAAAATAGAATGGAAGGTTCCGGCCCATAAATAATGTACCATCTCTTCTCCCACTTGCTGGGCAATTCTCTCCTTCATCTCACGAGCCGCTTTATTGGTAAAAGTTAAGGCCAATAGATTCCAAGGCTTATATCCTACCTCTAATAAATGAGCTATTTTATAAGTTAAAACACGAGTTTTTCCTGAACCTGCTCCCGCAATAACTAATGAGGGTCCATCATTATATAAAACTGCAGCTCGCTGATTATCATCTAATTCCGTTAAATAGTTGGGCATAAAATCCTCTTCTCTTTTTAATTCTATTGACAAAGATATAAGAAAGTTTATTGAACACAGAACAATTTTATAGGTTATGACGTTTTAGTATTTGAAAAAGGTTTCATTAATTAATTTAAAACGTAAAGCATATGAAACTATTATTAACCACATTAATTCTTATGATTATGAATTTTGATATGCCAAAATTACCGTATGCAAAAGATGCATTACAACCAGTTATAAGTGAGGAAACTATTGATTTCCACTATGGTAAACATTTACAAAATTATGTAAATACGTTGAATAACCTAGTTAAAGGTACAGAGTATGAAAATAAGTCATTGAACGACATTGTTAAAACTGCACCTGATGGAGCTATTTTCAATAATGCCGGACAAGTATTGAATCACGATTTGTATTTTTCACAATTCACCGGTTCACAAGAACAAAAAGAACCTAAAGGAAAATTAGCAGAAGCCATTAAACGCGACTTTGGTAGCTTCCAAGAGTTCCAAAATGCATTCAACGAAGCATCTACTACTCTATTTGGTTCCGGATGGTCTTGGTTATCCGTAGACCAAGATGGTAAATTACAGATAACTAAAGAAACGAATGGTAGTAACCCTCTTCGTCACGGATTGAAACCATTATTAGGTTTTGATGTTTGGGAGCACTCTTATTATCTTGATTACCAAAACAGACGTGCAGACCATGTGAAAGCACTATGGGATATCATTGATTGGCCGGTTGTTGAAAAAAGATTCGAAGAGTAATTCACTCCTTTGATTAACTCAACTAAATAATATGAAAGAGACGAGTGGCATCTGCTATTCGTCTCTTTTTTTATGTCCACTCTTTCCTGGCTTTGAACAAACATCTTCTAATCATCCCAATAACTGACATCAAAAGCCTTATTCTGTCTCTCTCGGAATAAAAGCACGCTATTAGAGTAGAATCCCCCCAAATATTCACAAGTCACAAAAAAAACACCTATTTTTGTAACCAATACTTATGTGTTTCATAAACAGAGAATAACGTGGCAAAGAGAAAAAAACAACACCCCATATTAGAAGAAGTAACCATAACCGATGTTGCAGCAGAAGGAAAATCCATAGCCAAGGTGGAAGACCTGGTCATTTTTGTTCCTTATGTTGTACCCGGAGATGTAGTCGATTTACAAATCAAAAGAAAGCGCAAACGATTTGCTGAAGCTGAAGCTATCCGTTTTCACAAATATTCTTCCACACGTGCGAAACCCTTTTGTGAACATTTCGGAATCTGCGGGGGATGCAAATGGCAGATGCTTCCTTATGAGGAACAATTAAAATATAAGCAACAACAAGTATACGACAACTTGAAACGGATTGGAAAAGTGGATTTTCCGGAAATCTCCCCTATCTTAGGTTCTGAAAAGACTACTTTTTATAGAAATAAGTTAGAGTTTACGTTTTCAAACAAACGTTGGCTTACCCGGGAGGAAATTGAACAGGATGTTGTTTACGACCAGATGAATGCTCTTGGATTCCATATTCCCGGAGCGTTTGACAAAGTGTTGGATATCAATACTTGTTGGCTACAAAGTGAACTGTCCAATAAGATCCGTAATGCAATCAAAGAGTATGCATTAAAACATGATTACTCTTTTTTCGACATCAAAGAGCATCAAGGCATGCTAAGGACATTAATTATCCGGACTTCTTCTACAGGGGAAGTGATGGTTATTCTTTCTTGCCAAATTAAATCGGATAATGAGGAGCAACAACTTAAAGACATTCTACAATACATATCGGAAACCTTTCCTGAAATCACCTCTTTACAATATGTGGTAAACAACAAAGTCAATGAAATCATCACCGATTTAGAAATTCAAACCTATAAAGGAAGCTCTTATCTATATGAGGAAATGGAAGGCTTGAAGTTTAAGATAGGGCCTATTTCTTTCTATCAAACAAATTCGGAACAGGCTTATGAGCTATACAAAGTCACCCGAAATTTGGCTAAACTAACCGGAAATGAATTGGTTTACGACTTATACACAGGTACAGGAACCATCGCCAATTTCATCGCTCGTAAAGCAAAGGAAGTCATAGGCATAGAATATATTCCTGAAGCCATAGAGGATGCAAAAGAAAATTCCCGTATCAATGACATAGGAAACACCAAATTCTTTGCAGGTGATATGAAAGACATTCTTACACAAGAGTTCATCACCGAACACGGCCAACCCGATGTCATCATTACCGATCCTCCACGTGCAGGCATGCATAAAGATGTAGTTGAGGTTATTTTACAAGCAGCTCCTTCACGTATTGTTTATGTAAGTTGTAACCCTGCAACTCAAGCGCGAGATGTAGAGTTGTTAAGCGGAGAGTATAAAATTACTGCTGTTCAACCCGTGGATATGTTCCCTCATACTCAGCATGTGGAAAATGTTATATTATTAGAGAAGAAAGATGAAAAATAGAAGAGACAATTATGCAAGATCCAGAAGTAGGTATACCAATTATCAGGTGACTGAACCTACTACACTAATGGAGTTTTTAGCACAAAAAATGCCTGAAGCCAGTAGAGCGACATTAAAGAATCTCCTAACCAGAAGACTAGTACATGTTAATGGCGTCATTACCACTCCATACAACTACCCTTTGAAACCCGGAATGAAGATTCAGATCAGCAATGATAAAAACAGAATGCCTTTTAAGAGTAACCTTATAGATATTGTACACGAAGATGCCTACTTCATTATCATCGATAAATTTTCCGGCACGCCTTCTAGTCCCATTCGTGGAAGAGAGGCTAAAAGTTCTGCTCTATATATTTTAGAAAACTACATCAAAAAATACAACCCTCGTAGAAGAATATATCCTATTTACAAAATGGATGAGGATTTTTCCGGACTAATGGTTTTTGCCAAAGATGAACAAACCAAGAAATCTTTTGAAGAGAAATGGAATATTTTAATAAAAGAGTATGCTTTCTTAGCTATCTGTGAAGGAAAACCTCAAAAGAATGATGGACTGATTACCTCTTGGATAATTGATGGGCAGGTTTATTATGCACACTCCTCAATGAGCAGCCAAGAAATAAATAAAGCAGAAACAAAATACCGAGTGATTAAAAAACTTTCTGAAAACCACTTTTTGATTGAGTTCTCCCCTGATTCACCTAAAAGGAATCAAATAAGACTTCACGCAAAAGAGCTGGGATGCCCCATCATTGGAGATCAAAAACACCACTCGGATAGTGATTCAAAACATTTATTGGCTCACGCCTATAAATTTGATTTCATCCACCCTGTGACGAAAGAATTCATCCAAATTGAAAAACCTTTACCCGATTATATGCAAGCTCTTTTATAAGAGCTTGTTTTTTATCTTAACCGTTCAAGTATAATCGGTATTCCTCTTCCTCTTTCAAAGTCGAATTCATCTTGATAGTAATAACCCTCCATTCTACTACGACTCATATACCGAACCCGAATAAAAGAAATAGAGTGAAAATAATCCAAGACCAACACATCTCTATCGTAGGGAGACCAATACCAATCAAACTCTTTTCTATCGTAGAATGCACCATCAAATTGAAATAATCGTTCTTCAAGCCCATATTGATCCCAAGCAAAATAAAAGACACTGAACAAGGGTTCAGGTTCCATCGAATAAGAATACTCCAATAAATCAACTTCCCAGTATTGATTCACTAAATATTCTTCATACGTCCAATCATCCTCATCACAAGAAACAGTAAGGATCAAGAAAGTAAACAAGAGTAAAATATAACGTTTATACATAGATTCTTAATTTATATTTAGTTTATATAAATGTAAAAATAGACATTATATTGAAATAAGAATGCAAAACATAAAAAAAGAGACCTCATTTAAATCAGGTCTCTTTTTCCTCTTATTATGACAACCCTGAACGGGTTGATATTTATCGATTATTCATCGGTGTTATATTCATCCACTTTTCCTGTATCTTCCGATGTCCTTCTAAGAGCTATCCACTCCTTATCACCTACACACTTGAATTCATAGGTATAGTAGGCATTCGTTAATGTAGAACTTGGATCACTATAGATTAACACTCCCGTGATTGTAGCAAATTGCTCGATGCCTGAAACCATAGGAGTCGCATTAGGATAAGCAGAATTCAAGAATACGATAAACCCTTCTATGGTTCGGGCATCCATAAATTTCGTTTTTTCCTCCTTTGGCACATCGTCACCAAACGGGTATGCCGGATCTTTTAAACGATCTTTCTCTCGATAGGTTATATTCCCATAGTGAGCATTGAACCCATAATAGAATTCAGCATTCCCTCTACTTTCCAAAAGTTCCTTGTTTTCAAGTCCTTGATGAGCAGCCACATAATCAACCACCATTTGGAAACCGGCAGTATACTTCTTAAAATTGACTAGAATAGTAGGATCAAATAACCAACCATCCTTTTCAGTTAGAATAAACTGAGACTGAGCCTCAACCTCCCAAGTTGTACGTTCCCATACTCCATTAGTTAGCGTATACTCCTCAGCAGTCACACTCTCTAATTCTTTAGACTTCGTGTAATAAACCACCTTCTTTACAGTTCCGTCCATTTCATAAGTAAATTCTTTACCTAAGAAAATCGGTATTTTATAATAAGCTACCTCCGAATCACCAAAATAAGGATTCTTTTCTCCCATAGCCGTATACGCTTCAGGCTGCATTACAAATAAGGAGTTATCCGTATCCAATACCCATTTATTATCGCCTTGAGATTCAAAAACGGCATATTGCAACTCCGTTTCTTTCACTGCAATACCGGGAACTAATTTTGATATTTTCAGATTATCCACTTGATAGGTGGTAGTTTTTTTATCATTTTTTCCAAGCCCAGGACTATCATCGCCATCATAATGGAAAGCAATATAAATCTTCTTTCCTTTATAGGCATCTAGCAACATTTCTCCCGCAGGATTCAGATTTCCATCTTTTACCCCTAAATCAAACTGATTGGAAACATCTGTCCAGGTAGCCTCCTTAATCTTATCTTTACTGCCTGAAAAGTCCGTGGAAATTAGAACCGATAGGATATCTTGCGTAAAGTTTCTTACATTAACGTCAAAAGATAATTTAATGCCCTCTATGTCTTCTATTTCAATGGCAGGAGTAATCAGCCATAAATCGTTTTTACCTGTAGATTGATATGAGCTTACATTCGCGAATTTATTACCACTGAAAGAACGTCCTTCCCAGTTATATTCTCCTATAAAATCCACGGTAATCCAACCTTCAAGATTGACGGCTTCATAATCTTCCAACGACTCAAAATCTTCTTGAAGGAAATAAGATTCCACCGTTTCATCTTTAGGTTCTTCTTTTGAATAGTAATAATTTACATTCTGTTTCACACCAGCCTCAGCATCCGGATATTGGACAGCTAGAAGAGCAGGAATTTCATCTTTAGGAGCTTTTTCCGGAGTAAACGCTTCAACATACATCTGCTCATCTCCCCAAATGGTTTGATAATCCGCTGTAGAGATCTTGTAAGATGCCCCTGCATAAGCCGCAATGTTTTCATCCACATTGCGAATCTCTTTATAACTCACCTGAATAGAAGAAGTAGGATCAGCAGCAAAATACTCCTTGGCTAATAGTTTAGGCAAATAATTTTCTGCCGGAGCCACAGTTGGAGAAAAGGCTTTATGCTTATTGATAAAGTCTTTTGCCTCTTTATCCTCATCGCCTAAAGCAGATATTAATTTAGAATAGAGAGCATCATTCATTGCAATATCTGTCCGTACAATGTTCTTTATTCCTGTTTTCTCATCAAAACCTTCAAAATCGGTTGTTGCGTTATCGCAGGCAAAGAAAAGACCTGCAACGCATAAGAAGGCTACTATTTTATATCTATAATTTTTCATACTACCTCAAATTTAAAATTGAATTTTTAAAGAAACGGTATAAGTCGTTCCAAATCCATAAAATACAGCTACATCATCCCAGTTTCCACCTCCATTACGAGCCTTGAAATCTAGGGCATCCGTTATATACTCTTTATTCAGTAAGTTATTTACATTCCCATAAAGAGTAGCCTTAAGACCACCAATGTTAAATTTGTAATTAGCAAATAGGTCAAGTACACCGGCAGAAGGCATTCGCCAGGGAGTATAGTAAACATAACCATCTTCAGGTTTTCCAATGTTCGGTACATCAATCGTATAATTAGCATAATTCCTACCGAAGAAAGTATAATCCATTCCTATGGTTAAGTTTCTATCGAATAGTTTATAGCTGCCCCCAATATTAAATGTGGTTTGAGCTGAGTTTCCAACCCGTACATCTTTCATATTAGTCATGGCCACGTTATTATCCGATATTTGCTGTATCTCATCGGGTGACATTCCTGCTGTTCCATCAGGAAATAACGGTTTTGAATCCGCCCCTAATTGGTTTCCTAAATCATCGTAGAGTTTTGCGGAAGCTTTGGAATCCCAAATCCAATCCCCTAAAGACAACATACCTGTGATTTCAAAATCTTTGAAGGGTCTTGCTTTGAACTCCAACTCAATCCCTTGATGCCGGGCGTCAATACCTTTAATATTCAAGAAATACAACTCATCATAACTGGCCACCGTTGTTTTATCCATCCATTTGGTATGATACAAATTCACATCCGCACTAAAATAACGGGAATTAAAGCCATACCCTAATTCCACAGAATACGATTTCTCATTCACCGCATCCCTATTTACCGCATTACTTTGATCCACACGGGTAAAATAGCTACGCATATAAGGAGCTCGGGAGATAAATCCGGCATTCACAAACACATTGTGTTGTTCGTTGATGTTATAGTTTCCTCCTCCTTTTATAGTAAAGGCCTGGAAGTTCTTAGCATCAGACTTTTTATTATCATAATAATATCTGTCACGTTTCCAATATCTATGATTGGAAACCGACCCCGACAAGAAAGTATTTAATTTATCCAAGGAATATTCCACTTGAGCAAATACTCCGGTTTGCAACACATAACCCGTGTTATTCCGGTAAATATCATCTCCGGGTTTCAATTTTTGATTCTTCCAATTTTCTAATTGTGGACCGGTAAACTCTTTATGCCCTTTTCGATAGTAGTCGTCCACATAGAATGCGCCTCCTACCAAATCTTTGATTTTTTCACGGTGTTTCCCCTCATAGTATCTTAAGTCAATACCTCCCATAAAATCGATGTTATCAGTAAACTGGGCACTATAGCTGGAAATCAATCCGGTCCAAACGTGGTTATTGATGGATTCGGAAACCACGTCACTGGCACTTTTACCCATTTCAGCCAATTCGCGGTTATTCCTCTGTACAATACCATAATCTCTATAGAGCGTATTGCCTCTGCGTAGCGACACGGTTTCTCCCGTATGCAACTGATAGTCATCGTTCATTAAACCGGTTTGGTTACTTACGCCATAAAGGTTATTTTGGTTTACTCCTCTAAAACGACGGCCTCCCCCATCTCCCAGAGAAAGATAAACCGAAGTAGATAAACTTGACTTATAATCAATTTCCCAAAGATGGTTCAACGATAATTGAGGCTTATGGTAACGGTTTCTATTGGCAATGAACATCTCTCCGTTTTCATCGAATCCGTACGTGGGATTAAACTTAAATTTATCCCTTCCATCGGCATTAACTCGCTGCCATTCGGAAATCAGCATCTTATCATTCCGGTTTCTTTGATTATGACTTTGCGCAGAACCAAAAGCAGTGAATGAAAGTGTATGCTGAGGGTTAATGATTTTAGAAACATTCAAGAACCAGGTGTAGGCGTCAAAGTCGGTACCTAAGATATATCCGTCACCCCAATTCCTACTGCCTAAAAGAGTCATGGCCCAGCCACTTTTAGTTAAACCCGTCGATAGGCTAAAGGTCAGCTTATTGTAGCCATCGTTACCCATTTGATAGGCAATGGAACCTCCTTTTTCGGCATCCGTAGATTTAGTTACAATATTAATGGTACCTCCCACAGAAGGGGCAGAAACTTTAGCCGCTCCCAATCCACGCTGTACCTGCATTTGCCGAGTAACATCGCTCAATCCGGAAAAATTAGACCAATAGACCCCTCCCCATTCCATATCATTCATAGGGATACCATTAATCATTATAGCTATATTCTCGGTTTCAAAACCACGAAGATTTATACGAGAATCTCCATAGCCTCCACCTTGCTTAGTGGCATAAACACCCGGTGTCGTCTTTAAGATTTCGGGAAACTCCTGAGAACTCATCTTGGCCTCAAAAACAGCAGGCTCAACTACCGATAGAGCTACGGGAGTCTTACGTTTTACAGCCATTGAAGAGGTTACAACTACGTCTTTTAATCCAATCACCTGTGATTCTAAGGTTATTATCCCTAAATTGGGTTTAACCTCTATATCAATCGTTTTATATCCTACGTAAGATATCTTTAATTGCCCTTGATTAATGTTCTTCAACTTCAAAACAAAACTACCATCAAGATCAGTTGCAGTTCCAACTCCTTCAGTTTCTGAAAAAATAGTCACTCCAATCAATGGTTCATCAGTATCTTTGTCTACTATTACTCCTCTAACAGTATTCTGAGCTAATGCAGAAATAGAGTAAAGCAGAATACAAAGAATAAAAAAAATCGATCTTTTTCTCATAATGCATTCATTTTTTAATTTTAAACAATCTTTTGTTTACCAAATCTCTCACTTAACGACCAGAAAGATTTCGAAAACAACATAGACTAATCATATTGTTAGCCAATAGTTAATTTACCTTTATTTCATAGCATAGAAAGGGTAAATATACAACATAATTTCACACTTAAAGTTTATTTTCCTTATTTTTTAAATAATAGTAACTAAAGAGATATTAACTTTATTAAATAAATAATCGTTTTCCACTCCACTCCTGAAGAGGATTAGTTTTTCTTTTTAAGCAGGACGACAAGCTGTTTTTATTCCTTATCTTTGTCTCAGTTATTAAGTCTTTTTGTATCTCTCTCATAGGAGAGAATAAAAAAGCAATCTGTAAACTCAAGTAAACCGACTTATGACCACCTCAATGCTTATTTTCCTTATTCTAACAATCGTCACGATCAATGCAGTGACCTTGTTTTTCTTTATTAGAAAAACTCAGGGTGAGAGTTCACGAAACATTGAACGACTCTTAATCCAAGAGAAGCAAAACAGTCAGGAAGTGTTAGAAAAAAATATGCGAGATTTACGACTGGAGGTTTCACACAATCTTAATCAAGGCCTGAAACAAATTGAAGACAACATATTCAATCATTTGCGTTATTCAAGCAATCTGCAAAAAGAACGGCTTGAATTAATGGAAAAACAGCAAGAGAGGTTAATTGAAACCACAGAAAAAAGATTGGAAGAAATGCGCGTCGTAGTGGAAGAGAAAATACAGAAAACCCTAAACGAGCGTATCGGACAATCCTTTAAAGCGGTTCAACTTCATCTGGAGCAAGTACAACAAGGTTTAGGTGAAATGAAAAATCTGGCAGAGGATGTTGGGGGATTAAAAAAGGTTCTGACCAACGTGAAGATGAGAGGCACATTTGGAGAAGTACAACTCGGGGCACTTCTTGAGCAGATGTTAAGCCCTGAGCAATTTGATGCTAATGTAAAGACAAAACGGAACAGCTCTAATTTTGTGGAATATGCCATCAAACTACCCGGAAAGAACTCCTTGGATAGTCACATCTATCTCCCCATCGATGCTAAATTCCCTAAGGACATTTACGAACAATATAGGGATGCCTATGAATCGGGCGACACTTTAAAAATTGAGAGCACAGGGAGACAACTGGAATATACCATTAAAAACATGGCCAAAGAGATACACGATAAATACATCGATCCTCCTTATACTACAGATTTTGCCATACTATTCCTCCCTTTTGAAAACATATATGCTGAGGTCATTCGACGGACCAGTCTGATAGAAACACTTCAACGGGACTTCAAGATTACAGTTACAGGCCCCACTACTTTAGGTGCCATACTCAATAGCTTACAGATGGGATTCCGCACTTTAGCCATACAAAAACGAACCAGTGAAGTATGGGGTGTATTGGGTGCCGTAAAAACGGAGTTCAATAAATTTGGAGAACTGTTGGAAAAGATACAAAGAAACTTGCAAGTTGCAGGAAATCAACTGGAAGAAGTGATCGGCACTCGCACTCGAGCCATAAAGCGAACGTTGCGTGAAGTGGAACAATTACCTCAGGAAGAAAGCCGAAAGATATTACCCTTAGATGATGCTGAATAATTTCCCAGAAAAACACTTTTATTTTCTCCTAACAAAAGGACAGATTAAACCGAATTAAACTTTTGTATATAAATTAAGACATCTAATTACATTTGTGTTTTTTTAACTTCAATTTAAGTATTGTCCCCTGTTTTTCTTAAAATGTTTCTATTTATAAGAAATAAGATATATTATCTTTGCAAAGACAAAGATTTTAATTGTTAAACGCTATAAAATAACACCTTTCTATGACAGCGGAATTCTTCACCCCGATGAACATCACCTTTATTATTCTATTTTTTACCATGATTTTTTTCATACATGGTAAAATACGGACAGATATCATTGCGTTATGTTCATTAATAGCCTTAGTTCTTTTTGACATCATTTCAGCGAATGAAGCCCTATTAGGTTTTTCAAGTCCGGTCGTCATTATGATGCTGGGACTGTTTGTAGTTGGTGCAGGAATTTTCAGAACGGGATTGGCAAAAATAATTAGTAGTAGAATTCTGCAATTAGCCCAAGGCAAACAATCGTTACTTTTCATCCTCATTATTCTGGTTACCGGTTTTACCGGAGCTTTTGTGAGTAACACGGGAACGGTTGCGGTGATGATGCCCATAGTAATCAGTCTGGCTCAATCTTCCGGGATAAGTCCCAAAAGATATTTAATGCCATTGGCTTTTGCCAGTAGTTTAGGCTATTTTACACTGATTAGTACTCCTCCTAACTTGGTGGTACAAGAATACTTAATCAATAACGACCATGAACCCCTAGGCTTCTTCGCTTTTGCACCCATTGGAGTCATTGTGCTAAGCATCGGTTTGATCTACCTCTTTTTTACCAGCAAATTCTTAGTAAAGAAAAAAGCGAAAGATGAGGAACTGGTCGGTGGAGGAAAATCACTGGAAGATTTAGCCAAGGAATATAATTTATTAAACAAATCTTATCAAGTTGAGGTTGCTGAAGACTCACCTATTGTAGGAAAGACATTAGCCGAACTAAAGCTCACCGACTCCTATCGGCTTACAATCAGCAAGACACTGATACGTAATGGAAAAACCACTTTTCAACGGAAAAGAGTCGAAGAGATGGCCGGACCTACTACGGTAATACAAAAAGGAATGATCCTGTTTTGTCACGGAAAGGAAGAAGACATCAAAAAGTTCATAGCAGATAAGAAGCTGACACTCATTGAGAAGAAAGAGTCTGAAGTCATTGATTTTGAGCACTTGGGAATTGCAGAAATCTACATTGCCCCAAATTCCGACATCAGAGACAAAACGTTAGCCGAAACAAATTTCAGAAATAGATATAACGTCAATGTATTAGGATTTAAGCGATATAAAGAGTATAGAATGACCAATTTCTCTAACGAGAAACTTCATCCGGGTGATTCACTGCTGGTACAAGGTACTTGGGACGACATTCGCATACTTTCCAACCGTATGGACGACTTCATTGTGGTTGGGCAACCTCTGGAGGAGGCCAGCAAAGTGATTCTAAGTCGCAAAGCCCCCATAGCAGCAGTCATTATGATTTTAATGGTATTGGCCATGGTGTTTGACATTATACCTTCTGTCATTGCAATCCTAATCGCTGCCTTATTAATGGTACTCACCGGATGTTTGCGGAGTGCAGACGAAGCTTATAGGAGCATTAATTGGGAAAGCATCGTATTGATTGGTGCTATGCTCCCCATGGCTACCGCTTTTGAAAAGACAGGAATAGACCAGCTGATTTCCGGAGGACTCATTGATCATTTTGGAGATTTAGGTCCTTATGCCTTGATGGCAGGTCTTTATCTGGCTACCTCTCTAGTTACATTCTTTGTGAGTAATACGGCAACCGCTGTTTTATTTGCTCCCATTGCAGTACAAGCTGCAGCAGGAATTGGAGGAAATCCGACTCCATTTTTATTAGCTGTGGCTGTTGCAGCATCGATGTGTTTTGCCTCCCCATTTTCTACTCCACCTAACGCAATAGTGATGAAACCGGGAGGATATTCTTTCATGGACTATGTAAAGATCGGACTTCCTCTGCAAATTATCATAGGAATAGTTATGATTATGGTACTTCCCTGGTTATTCCCTTTTTAAGAAAAGGAAACAAACTTCTCATAGAAAACACCCCCTACGCAGACAATGCATAGGGGGTGTTTTATGAAAAAGAAGTCGGTCAGGGAGCGAACCTCATTAGAACCCAGAGAGAAGTGAGGTCGGTCTGGGATCGAACCGCCTTAGAACCCAGAGAGAAATGAGGTCGGTCAGGGACCTTTACTTTTAGAATCCCGTCAACCTTTTATGCAGAAAAAACCGGTAACAAAAAAACATCAGCTCAGAAAAAACGAACAAAGGAAATCCGTTAAGTTATCCGTTTTTTATTTGATACGAATGCAAGCAGACTTTCTAATAGAATCAGCAAAGAAACAGATAGGATGATAGAGATGATCAGATTAAGGGTATTGAAATAAAACTTTATTCGCTTTCTACTTTCAATAAATAGTCTTTTCTTTGAAAATCATAAATCCAACCATATGAAACAGCTAACCACGATACTCCTTATGGGATTCCTTTTATTCTCCTGTGCATCTACCATTGGAACGGTAGGACTGGAAAACAAGGTAAAGAAATTAAAAATTGATATGACTAAGGAGCAAGCCTTTCAAGTCGTTGGGAAGAACTATCAAATTATGATGGTCTCCAAAACAAAAGACGGAAATCTGGAGATATTGCGCTATATATCACCCAACAGAATCTCCTACCTACTCTATTTCATCAACGAGAAACTCATTGAATTCCACGAAGAGATCAGAAATCAGGAAACAGAAGTCCAGACCGAATAGATAAGTCTCTAAAAACTCTTTTATTCAAAAATGAAAAGATAAAATAAAGGAACTTAGGACAAGAAAAAAACTCTTCTTTCTATAAAAGAAAAAAGTCGGATAGAATTAAAATTATCCGACTTTTTCTTTATATCGAAAAGCTATAAGCTTTCAAGTTTCATTTTACAGACTCTCTCCAAAATCCTCTTTGAATTTAGCCACCAATTTATTTGGCCAATCATTAATTGGCTCCAGTTCTCCCATAAAAAAGCGTAACACAGGAGGTTCATATACAAAACGCAACCCACCAATAAGATGTCTGTTTTCGTACAACCACCCCATACGATCTTCCACGAATTTTATTTGGGATAGAGTAAATACTCTTCGAGGAACAGCCAAACGTAACAATTCCATATCAGCATACGTTTCATTTCCCTCTTCATCCCTCTGATTGGACACCGATCCACGCTCCATACCACGAACACCTGAAATCAGATAGAAAGCTGCAGCCAAGGCACCCGCAGGATATTCTGACTGAGGAATATGAGAACAAACACGCATGGCATCAACGTGACAGCCTAAAACCCCGGCAGGAGTTACTACAGGAATCCCTTTCTTCTCCAAAGCATTCACTAAATATTCAATAAACTCAGGGCTTTGACGAATCATATCTTCATCTAATGTTTCATAAAGTCCAACAGCAATAGCCTCTACTTCACGAACAGAAATACCTCCATAGGTTAAGAAACCTTCGTATAAGGGAATCAAAGGTTCCATTTCTTTAAATACAGCCTTATCGTTAGTACAAATTCCACCTCCTTTTGCTGAACTTAATTTACGAGCGGAAAAATAAACGATGTCGGCTAAGCCGGTCATGGTTTGAATAATCTCTTTCATGGAACTATTAGCAAACTCAGCTTCCCGTTGTTTCACCAACCAAGCATTCTCTCCTAATAGACTGGCATCTAAAACTATCCGAATTCCATACTCATCAGCAATTTTACGGACACCTCTTAAGTTCTCTATGGAGAAAGGCTGCCCCCCAATTAGGTTTGTAGACGCTTCCATACGGATAAAAGGAACATTTTCTTTTCCATTTTTGTCAATACATTCCTTTAATTTTTCCAGATTCATATTTCCTTTAAAAGGATGTTTTCCGCTAATCTCATAAGCATCATCGTAAAGCAACTCCTCAATGCATCCGCCATATTGAGTTATATGAGCCATGGCAGTGGTAAAATGATAGTTCATAGGAACCACGCATCCTTTTTTTACATAGGTATGTGAAATAATATTCTCTGCAGCTCTACCTTGATGTACAGGAAGCAAATACTCCTTACCTAATACCTCACGTACTGCTTTTCTATACCTCACGAAACTTTGGGAACCTGCATAGGCATCATCAGCCATCATCATTGCACCTAATTGCTTATCACTCATAGCGTTTGTACCACTATCAGTCAGCATATCCAAAAAAACATCTTTAGTGTCCAGCTTGAAAGTATTAAACCCTCCTTCTTTAAGGGCTTCCAGCCTTCTCTCAATAGGAACAAGATGAAGTTTTTGCACTATACGAGCTTTATGTAACTCTAAAGGAATTTGTTCTCCACTATGGAATTTAATATTATCTGTGCTTTGTGCCATGGAATTATTCTTACTTTAAAAAGTTATTGTTTTTAATTTTGTCGTAAAGTAAAACAAAATAATGCAACTATCCTTGTTTTCTCTTGATATAAAATAAATTGTTAACAAAAAACAGATTATCAAGCT
>FZPS01000183.1_pt231 | contig 19417 bp, 18 predicted proteins | sample 1817821 | NCBI WGS metagenome assembly FZPS01 (sample SAMEA104158645, study PRJEB21678) | metagenome | place: Germany | collected 2015-04-21
TTACAAAGTCCATGGCAATGAATTCCGCCATAGATGAACTTGGCGTAAAGAGCATTGCCCGCCTTTTCCCGCATGCCGGAGAATTCGAGCCGCGTACTCGCAAGGAGGGGCTTCATCGTTGGTATAAGCTGAGTTACGACAAGGAAGTGCCTCCAACAAAAGCAGGACTTGAACTTTCTTCCATAAAAGGCGTGGAATTGGTGGAACAGCAGCATCGCATTAAAAGAATCGATTTTATCGATTCCGGCCTGTCGAAGCAATGGCACTTCCACAATAAAAACAAACCCGGTGTCGACATCAATGTAAAGCCCGTATGGGAGAATTACACCACCGGAGACCCGAAAGTAATAGTTTCGGTGGTTGATGGAGGAATAGACTTGGCTCATGAAGATTTGGCTGCGAACTGCATCCCCGGAGGAAAAGACGGCAGCAAGAATTTTGTCAGCAACAATTACGTTATCACTGCTGACGCTCACGGAACCCATGTCGGCGGTACAATAGGAGCAATCAATAATAATATTGCAAGCAGCGTTTGCGGAATAGCCGGAGGCAATGCACAAAAAGGCCAAAAAGGCGTAAAACTCCTCTCCTGCCAGATTTTTCAAGATGATGCGGGGGCAGGCGGAGCCGCAGCCATAAAGTGGGGGGCAGACAAAGGCGCCGTTATCTCACAAAACAGCTGGGGTTATGTCGTAGACTCGAATAATGACGGCATAATCAGCCCCGATGAACTTGAAGCGGCAAAGAATATGAGTATAAGTTCCGCGGAAAAAGCAGCGGTAGATTATTTTATACAATATGCAGGTTGCGACAACTTGGGCAAGCAACGTGCCGACTCGCCTATGAAAGGCGGAGTGGTGATATTTGCAGCAGGCAATGATGCTATAAAATACGGAGCCCCGGCCAATTACACTCCTATAATTGCGGTCGGTGCGATAAATTCGGATGGTTACAGGTCAAGTTTTTCAAATTATGGAGACTGGGTGGATATAGCCGCCCCAGGCTCAAATATTTACAGCACCTATCCTGGAAACCAATATGGATATATGTCCGGCACCTCTATGGCTTGTCCGCATGTTTCGGGAGTTGCCGCCTTGGTGGTGTCGTATCACGGAGGCATAGGCTTCACTAACGAAATGCTTACAAACAGGCTCATTGAAGGAGCCAATCACGATATACTCCCCAAAAACTCCAATATCGGCCCCCTTGTGGATGCGCTCGGCGCCATTACTTATGGCAGTACCGATGTTCCGGGAGCAGTCATGAATTACACTGCAAACGGTGTATCCAACAATGTGGACTTTTCGTGGAAAGTTACGGGCAACAGTAAAAAAGTTCCGGCTTTCGGCTATGTGCTGATTGCCGGCACGGACAGGAGTCTCGTAGAATCTGTCAATCCTGCCAATCCTTCCGCCTCTCTTACCGTTCAGGCAATAGAAGTCCCGGAAGGAGCCAAAGTGGGGGATGATATAAGCGGTAGACTGTCAGGTCTTGAATTTGATACCGATTATTATGTCGCCATTGCGGGTTACGACTACAGTCATAATTTTTCTCCCCTTTCGACTATAAAGAGCGTGAAAACAGGACCGAATAATCCGCCGGTGATAACAATTGATGTCCCTGAAGAATTGATTGTGGATGGAATTCCAACCATACCCGCTTTCCGAATCGTAGACATCCCTGTTACTATTGAGGACCCGGATGGACACAGCTTCAATTATACCTTCACTGACGTTTCCGGAGCAGCTGCATTGACAGCTATGTCTTCAACCACCTTTATTCTGAAACTGACCTGCAGGTTGGCAGAGCCGGGCAATTACACCGCTCATATAAAGGCGACAGATTCCTATAACGCCACTACCGATAAAGAATTCCAATTCATCATACTCGAAAATCGGGCTCCGGTAAAAACTAAGGATTTCGAAAATATTCTCACCTCTAAGGTCGGAAAGAAGAGCACTTTCTCGGCGGCCGAATATTTCCATGACCCTGACGGCGAGCCTCTCACCTACACTTTCGCCATTTCGAACAAGAATGTGGCGCATCTGAACCCTTCCGGTGAGATATTCTATCTTACCATTCTCGGATACGGTCTTACGGATGTAACTGTTACAGCCAAAGATGCCTTGGGCAAATCGGTTGACAGCTCTTTCAAAATTTTAGTGCGCTCCGGTGACGTGCTTGTGGATTTCTATCCCAATCCGGTAAGCACCACCCTTTTCGTCCGTACAGGAGAGGATGAAGTTCCTACCAATGTTGAATTGGTATCCTCTACGGGAGCCGTGGTATACCGGAAAACCGAAACTTTCAGCGCTCTTTATCCGTTGGAGATAGACATGAAACCTTATTCTCCGGGAATATATACGCTCAAAGTATCTTATTCGGGCAACAGTTTCAGCAGTAAAGTGGTAAAGAAATGAGAAAAACAGCATTGGTATTAGCAATAGCTCTACTCGCCAATATTTTCGCCTTCGGACAAGGCGGCGAGGCTATGGGTTTTTCCGCTATAGTAAGGGACCCTGCAAAAGCAGCCATGGGCTTTGCGGGGAAAGCATATCTTAACAGCACGGCCTGGGCATCTTTCTCCAATCCCGCTGCAGTGGCGGCATCGGAAAACAAATTTGATGCAGGGGCTTCATACGGAATTTTCGCCCCGAAAGGCACAAAACATTCGGGGGTCGTGACAGGAGTATCCTATAAACCGAAAAGGTTGGGAGTAACTGCCGGTTTCTTGAATCAAAAAGGCGCATCATACGATGTTATAGACAATTCCGGCAATTCCACAGGCACGTTCAGTCCATCGCAAATGCAGCTGAACTTTGGTCTTGCCTACTCTATAAGCAAGAAAATTTCGGCAGGTGCAGCGGTAAAGTATATGTCCGAAAAAATCGCAAAAGATGCAACATATAACGCTGTCGGAGCCGATTTGTTCGCTATGTACGTATCCGGACCATTGCGTGCGGCTGCTGGAGTTTCCAACATTGGCGGCAAGGTCGAAGGGGCAAACGGCACGGCTTACAAGCTTCCTTCTGCGCTCAGCTTAGGAGCAGGTTATTGCAGTTCTTTTGCGGAAGTGCATACTATAAATGCCCTGCTTGATGTGGATTGGTTTTTTTCCGGAGCTATTACGGCGGCGCTTGGGGCAGAGTATTCGTATAACGACCTTGCTTTTGTTCGCGCCGGCTACCACTTCGGTTGCTCCAAGGCAATAGTGCCGTCCTTCTTCAGCCTCGGACTTGGCGTGAAATTCAAAGGTGCACGCTTGGATGCCGCCTATCTTTTAGGCAATGAAAACCTCTCCGGCACCTTCTCTATCGGATTGGGATATAGTTTTTAAAGGATTCGGGCAAGACCCTAGCATGAGCTTTGAGTTAGGCTTCAGGCGATGCCCCTGGCGAGCGTAAAATGTAACCCGCTGACTATCAGCGAAATCCTTAAATAAGAGTAGCTTTTTGGGCTACTCTTCTTTTATGTTATGCCTGAGTTTCACCACTTTCCATTTTACGCTTGCAGGAGTAACCATTCGCCGGCGCAGGCCGGGGCGTTTTGGCCTGGAATTGTACGAGCCTGCCTAACGAGCAAGGCTAACCTGCCTTAGCATTGCTATTTGTCGTATTCGGGAAACAGGCGTACCTGGCCAATAGAAAAATAAGAATAAATTTTTGTCGAAATTTTTTAAATTTTTATTGCAACTCAATAATTAATTATTATCTTTGCGAAAGATAACCATTTAAAACGAATACAAACATGATTGCAACTTGGTGGGCGGGACTTTCCGTTTCTATGAAAATCCTCTGGGGAGTTACCCTTGCGGCCTCCCTTATCTTCATCATCCAGACCGTCCTTACCTTTATCGGTGCGGATGCCGACAGCACAGGGCTGGACGGCGCCGACCTTGATGCCGGCGGAATGGATACATTCGACGCCGATTTTGGCGATAGCGATGCGGGTGCTTCCGATGGAGGCGCCAACCTCTACACTTTCCGCAACCTCATCAACTTCCTGTTAGGTTTCGGATGGGCAGACATTCTGCTTCAGGAAGCCATACCTTCCAACGTCCTGCGAATAGTGGTGTCAGTACTGATAGGTTTGGCGCTCGTGGCCTTGGTCATGTTCGTCTTCCGGCTTCTCGGCAAAATGCAACAGAGCGGCAATATAAACGTTTATTCTTCTGCCGTAGGTTGCCAGGGAACCGTTTATCTTACCATCCCCTCCTCCCGAAGCGGCGAGGGCAAAGTGCAAATCACCATCAACAACGCCGTCCGCGAATACAACGCCATGACGGAAGAAGACTCTCCCATAGTTACCGGAACCCCCATAAAAGTTACGGAGGTTATAAATAACACTACCCTTCTGGTGGAAAAACTCGATTCAACCATAATCTAAAATATCATGCCGATTTATCTTATTCTCATTATTGTATTCGTGGTGATAGTTACTTTCGCCGCGATACTCAGGCGCTACCGCCGCTGCCCTTCCGACAAAATTCTTGTCATCTATGGTAAAACGGGGCGAAAAACCTCTGCAAAGTGCATTCATGGCGGAGCCGCCTTCATCTGGCCGGTCTTCCAAAACTATGCATATTTGGACCTTAAGCCCATCAGTATTGAGTGCAACCTTACCAACGCACTTTCCAAGCAGAACATCCGCGTGGACGTTCCCTGCCGCTTTACTGTGGGTATCTCCACCGAGCCCGAAAGCATGACCAACGCTTCAGAGCGTCTTCTTGGGCTTACCAATTCGGCTATCCAAAGCATTGCAACCGATATTCTCTTCGGTCAGCTGCGTTTGGTGATTGCCACCATGAACATCGAGGAAATCAATGCGGACCGCGATAAATTCCTGGCGAATGTTTCTACAAACGTAGAGGCGGAGCTTCGCAAAATCGGTCTCAAACTCATAAACGTGAATGTTACCGATATCCGTGATGAATCGGGCTATATCGAGGCTCTTGGAAAGGAAGCCGCAGCAAAGGCTATCAACGATGCCAAAAAGAGCGTGGCTGAACAAAATCGTTTCGGTGAAACAGGAAAGGCAATGGCAGATAAGGACACCCGTATAAATGTGGCTGCTGCAAATGCCGAAGCTGTGATGGGTGAGAACAATGCCAAGATTGAAATTGCGAATTCCGATGCCCTTCGCCGCGAAAAAACCGCTGAGGCCGACCGTGTTGCGGTTGCTGCAGAAAAAGTTCAGGCCGCAAAGGCATTAGAGGAGGCTTACAAAAGCGAGCGCGATGCCGAGCTTGCTCGCGCCGAGCGTGAAAAGGCCACCCAGCAGGCGAATATCGTGGTAGCTGCGGAAATCGATAAAGAAAAGCAGATAATTCAAGCCGAAGCGCAAGCCGAGCAAGCCCGCCGCATTGCCAAGGGTGAGGCGGATGCCATTTATGCCAAGATGGAAGCACAGGCGCGCGGTACTCAAGAAATTCTTACCAAGCAGGCGAACGGTTTTGCCGAGACTGTTTCCGCAGCAGGAGGCGACCCGCAAAAGGCAGTACTAATGATGATTGCCGACCGTCTGCCTGAGCTTGTAAAGACTCAAGTGGAAGCCATCAAGGGCATCAAGATAGATAAGGTTACCGTTTGGGACGGAGGTAAAGGAAGCAAGGACGGCAAAACTGCCACTGCGGAATTTCTGAGCGGCCTTGCAAGCAGCATTCCTCCGCTGGAAGACCTTTTCAAGATGGCCGGAATGAGTTTACCCGATTATCTTAAGGGGCGTGCGGAAGAAAGTAGTGAGAGCGATTCGGACGCTCGCACAGAAGCTCCATCAAAGGATGCTGTCGAAAGCCCTCAGGTAAAAAGCAAGCCCTATAAAAAGGAGTAAAAAACAGTGGCTATAATAGTTAATATAGATGTAATGCTGGCACGCCGGAAGATGTCCTCCGGCGAGCTGGCGGAAAAGATGGGCATCACTCCGGCAAATCTGTCGATACTCAAAACCGGCAAGGCTAAGGCGCTACGGCTCACCACCTTGGACTCGCTCTGCCGCTGCCTCGACTGCCAACCGGGCGACCTGTTGGAATACAGAGACGAGGAATAGTAGAGCGAGCGTAAAATGTAACTCTCTGACTATCAGCGAAATCCTTAAAGAACACCCGAAAATTTGGCTGACCTTGTTTTATGTTCTGCCTCAGTATCAGCACTTTCCATTTTACGCTCGGTAATCGCTTCCATCAATCTATTGCAATAAGCCTAATGCATTGAACGGTTTTGCCGACAATTTGGTTAATCGGTTAACCTTTTTTATCCATAATTCGGTTAATAGAATAACCTTTTTTGCCCGTAATTTGGTTAATTGATTAACCTTTTCAATCCATTATGATGAGTAATGGGGAGAGATGACTGAATTGCAGAGTAACGATGTCGGAATCGGTGCGGTTCAGGGTGGCCGCCCACCATTTGCTCAAGTCCACTCCTTCAAGGGGCCAGACAAGACCTGTACTACGGATGCTGAGCGATGGGTCGGTGCTGAAGAACGACATTTTGCGGCCCTCGCCCACGTGGAGTTCTACCGGCCGGAAGCCGGAGACAACAAATGCGGTGCTATAGTCGCTGACCATCTCAATTTTAAGACCTTGCGCTTCAAGGCAGGAATTAAAACATGATGGAAAGGCAGAATGGTCTTTCGGCTTAAAACAAGACTTAGGACAACATGGAGAGGAGGATAAGCCCTTCGCTTCGATATGGGAATGAGGGGTGGGGTCTTGTGATAGCGTGAACGGTCCAATGGATTCAGACCCTGACTCCCCCCTCTGTTTGGAATCAGCAAATTCATCCATGGCGCGGCGCTCCCACTCCATAAGCCAGCCGAAATTACCGATGGTGTGAGCCTCTTCCTTTCCGCTGGCGCCCAATATATAAATATCAGATGCTTCCGGCCAGCGCTCGCGCACTACATTGAATGCTTTTGACAGGTCGTTGTCGTCTTGTCCGGCAAGGTGTACAAGGCGGTCGGCGTACTGTTGCTGAATTCTGCGCGGCGTAGAGTCCATGTCGCCAACAATAAGAGCAGGCTCAAGACCGAGTTTTTTCAGGCGTCCTATATTATATCGACTGTCGCAGCAAACTATGACATCCGCCGTTCTAAGCAGATAAAGCGGGTATTCTTTTTTTGGAAACTCTCCATTACAAAGTATGACAACGCTTTTCATAGTTAATACACAAACGATTTAAGAATGCCGGACGGAAGGTTAAATAAAAAACAGAAGATTGAATGAAAATGCAGTAATTGTCAAACAACAGCGTTCAGCAAAGACAAGACTATAAAAACTATTGTTGCGAACCGGCGACTATGTCGAGGATTTCGGAAGTTATCTGCTGTTGGCGTTCCTTATTGTATTCAAGTGTAAGGTCGTCTAAGAGGTCTTGCGCATTATCAGAGGCGGTCTGCATGGCGATAATTCGTGCTGCATGTTCGGCAGTAATGCTGTTCAGAAGCATCGAATAAATCTTCAAGCTTAAAATTTGAGGCTTCAGTTCTGCAATTATCTTTTTTGCAGATGGTTCAAATATATAATCGGGGCCTTCCTCAACATAGCTATCGGCATATTCGGTAAAGTCAGAAGAAGAGGATGCAGAAGAGGAAGAGGAAGAGGAAGAGGAAGAAGAGGAAGAAGAGGGTGCAGAAGAAGAATGTGCAGAAGAGGAAGAAGGGGAAGAGGAAGAGGAGGGTGCAGAGGAAGAAGAAGAGTGTACAGAAGAAGCAGAAGACTTCCCTAAAACGGCTGGACCCTCAGCCTCAAAGGGTAAATACCTTTCCAAAACAACTTCGTGTTTGGAAGAGGAAATAAAGCGGTTATAAATAAGCACCACGCCTGCATATTTGCCGGAATTATATGCCTCTACAAGCGCTGTTGCCAAATTAGTTGCAGCCTCATAAGTCGGATGCGTCACCAAATCGTTCAGGTCTAAAAAGGACGGAGGGGTTGCAGAGGAGGAAGAGGAAGAAGAGGATGGAGAAGCTGGGCGGGCATTTATAGAAGAAGAGCCAATAGTAGATTTTGGCAGGGAGGAAGAGGGAGAAGCCGGGCGTGCAGCAGGTGAAGAGGAGTCGAAAACGGAGCCGGAAGCTGTGGAAGAGTTGGCAGAAAGGGCTGTGCCGAATGTTAAGGAAGCGGAAGATGGGTCGGAGGCGAAAATAGGGACTGCAGGGGATGGGAAGCCGGATTTGCGAAGGGGGTCGGCGATTTTGCGACCTATGGCGAAGATGTCGGCATTTCCATTAAGATGCTCTAAAACAGCCTCGACTTTGCGAAGGATATTGCTGTTGAATGAGCCGCAAAGGGAGGAGTTGCTTGCAAGAGCCACGACAGCTACCTTTTTCTGCGGATTTTTATCATCCGCAGGAATTTGGGCCGAAGCAAATGAATCGATGGTGGTACGAGCGGCAGAAAGAGTGTCTCGGAAGATGGAGATAAGGGTGGATTCGTAGGGACGGATTGCCTTGAGGGCGCGCTCCGCCTTTCGGAATTTGACAGAGGCGACAAGCTTCATGGCGCCGGTAATTTTCAGCGTCGAACGAATAGAACCTATCCTGTCTTTTATCTCCCTTAACGATGACATCAGCTATTCTCTGTTTTCAGCAAACTGCAAATTTCACTTGCTTCCTTCTCTATAATCTTCTCAACTTCGCGCGAGATTTCTCCGGAACCGAGGCGCTCTAACAATTCGGGGTAAGAAACACGCATACGCTCAAGAAAAAGCTTCTCGAAATCACGCACTTGCGATACTTCGAGCGAACTCATAAGCGCATGCGTACCGCAATAAAGCACTGCAACCTGTTCACCTACAGGTATAGGCGAATACTGCGGCTGAATGAGCAGTTCATTATTCTTGCGCCCTTTGTCCAAAGCCATGGCGGTAACCCTGTCGAGGTCGGAAGAGAATTTGCTGAAAGATTCAAGCTCCTCATATTGCGCCTGATCGATTTTAAGGGTGCCTGCGACTTTCTTCATGCTCTTTATTTGAGCTGAACCTCCTACACGCGAAACCGAAATTCCAACATCTATGGCCGGGCGGAAACCGCTGTTGAAGAGCGAGGTTTCCAAATATATCTGCCCATCAGTAATGGAAATCACATTGGTAGGGATATATGCGGATACATCTCCCGCCTGAGTTTCGATAATTGGCAGAGCGGTAAGCGAGCCTCCTGCCTTAACACGGCCGCGAAGGGCTTCGGGAAGGTCGTTCATTTGCTCGGCAACTTCTTGCTGGTCAATTATTTTGGCGGCACGTTCGAGAAGCCGCGAATGCAGATAGAAAACATCTCCGGGGTATGCCTCTCGTCCGGATGGCCTGCGGAGAATAAGGGAAACTTCGCGGTATGCAACCGCCTGCTTAGAAAGGTCATCATAAACCACAAGAGCATGCCTGCCGGTATCGCGAAAATATTCGCCTATGGCCGCACCCGCAAAAGGAGCGTAATATTGCAGTGCTGCGGGGTCCGCCGCTGTAGCCGCCACCACAATGCTGTAATCCATAGCGCCGTGTGAGCGGAGAGTATCTACAATAGAAGCTGCCGTGGAGCCCTTCTGCCCCACAGCTACATAAATGCAAATCACCGGTTTGCCGGCTAAAAATTCCGACCTCTGGTTGATAATGGTATCTATCGCAATAGCTGTCTTGCCTGTCTGACGGTCACCGATTATGAGTTCGCGTTGACCCCGTCCGATAGGAATCATCGAATCTATAGCCTTCAAGCCCGTTTGCAGAGGCTCATTAACAGGTTGGCGGTAGATTACGCCCGGGGCCTTGCGCTCAAGAGGCATCAGCACCGCATCATCTGTTTCAATATCTCCCAAACCATCCAAGGGCTCTCCAAGGGGGCTGACAACTCTCCCTATCATCTTTTCGGATACAGGAATCGAGGCTATCCTTCCCAATCTGCTTACCCTCATCCCCTCCTTAACCTGATCGGTAGGCCCCAATAACACCGCACCCACATTATCCGCCTCGAGATTCATCGCCACGGCCTTGATGCCGGAGGCGAATTCAAGCAATTCCCCCGCCTCGACATTGGCGAGACCGTAGATGCGCGCCACTCCGTCCGAAACCTGCAGCACACGCCCCGTTTCTTCGAAGCCGGCTGAGATGTTCATATCTTGAAGCTGTCCTAAAAGAATCTCCGATATTTCGCTTGGTTTTATATTACTCATAAATCATTTGGCTATTGCATTTTTTAAAAGATTTCCGGCATGTTAGCGGACTATACTATTCTTCTATTCCGGAAAAGGAATTCCTTGCGGATACGTTCCAATTGCCCTTTGACGCTGGCATCCAACATACTATCGCCCACCGTCAGAACGAAACCGCCCTCAATGGAGGGGTCAACCTCGACATCAAAATAGATTTTGCCTCCAAAAAGTTTGCTGATTTTATCCGGCAAGTCCGGAGCGGGGATAGCAGTGGTAAGATGCGCCATTTTTGCGCCGATAGAAGAGCAGTAAAGCTGTATAAAGTCGTTTAGAATAAAGCGCATGCATTCTCCGCGTCCGTTGCGATGAAGCAGCAGGGTAAGGCGGGCAAGGTCTTCTGCAAGAGGAGAGGGGGCTGTGGACGGGTCTTTCAGAAGAGCGCGGGCTTGAGAGAAAACCTGCTCTCCGCTGCCATTCTTTTGAGTAAGCAACAGCAGCGCACGTGCGTATCTGGAAGATATAAGCCCTATATTCATCCTTTACGAAGTCTTGTCAGTTTCTCTCGAAGCTTCAGATATCATCTTATCTATCAAGAGATTATGCTCCTCAGTGGAGGAGAGTTTGGTGCGGATTATCTTTTCGGCTATATCCACCGAAAGCATAGCTACCTGCTGACGCATATCAGCAAGAGCGCTTTTGGTATCGGCCTCTATCTGAATACGCGCCTTTTCAAGCATTTGCGCTGTCTGTTCGGCAGCATCTTCCTTCGCTTGTTTCAATATCTGTTCGCGGGAGGCCAAAGCCTCTTCCATTATCTTCGCTTGCTCTCTTTTTGCATCAGCTATAATCTGCTCTTTCTCAGCAGCCGCTCCTGCAAACCTCAGCTCTATTTCATCCGCCTTGTGCAAAGATTCGGCTATGCGATTCGAGCGCTTTTCTATTGAAGAAGTTATAATGGGAAAACCCCACTTCGTCAATATCAAAAGCAACAAAGCAAAGATGACGACCATCCAAAAAAGCAGGCCGGCATCCGGAGTAATCAGGCTCATTACAGAACAATAACGAGCAAACAGGTAATAATGGCGAGAAGACAGGCGCCCTCTATCATACCGGTAACGATAATCGTTGTAGTGCGGATGGTGGGAGCCGCTTCAGGTTGACGAGCCATGTTTTCCACTGCGGCTTTGCCGACCATGCCGATTCCGAAGCCGGCCGCAAATGCAGCTAAAACTGCAGCAAATGCGCCACCGATTTTTCCGATAACCGCACCTGCGACTGCCTGTAACATAATAAATCCTAACATAATTTTATAAATTTAAGTTTGTTTATTCTTTAGCACGTGCAAGCCCTATGTAAATAGAACTTAACATCGTGAAAATATATGCTTGAATGAAAGAGATAAGTATTTCCAAACAATCCAGAAAAAGCCCGAAAACCACGCTTATAAAGCTCATCCCCCCTAATAAAACCCCACCGTATTTGGCTACGATGAAAATGATGCTCACCATACATAGAATCTGTATGTGACCGGCCAACATATTGGCAAAAAGTCGGATTGTGAGAGACAAAGGCTTTACCAAGGCGCTGAAAATTTCGACGGGCACCATTATGGGCTTGAGAAACCAAGGCACGGACGGATTGAATATGTCTTTGTAATAATGCTTTGTACCTGTTAAATTAACGGTAAAGAATGTAAAAAGCGCAAGAGCCAATGTGCAGGCTATATTGCCGGTAAGATTGGCGCCTCCCGGGAAAAACGGGATGATTCCCATAAAATTGTTCAGCAATATAAAGAGGAAGGCTGTAAGCAGGAAAGGACTGTAACGCCTGTAACTTTCTTCTCCGATATTTTCACGGGCCATATCGTGAATCATCACTATCAAGGGCTCCATTAGGGCGGCCAAGCCCCTTGGGGCAACTTTATCGGCATCGTGCTTTTTATACCAGCGGGCTGTGAGAAGCACCAATATAGCCAGCAATAAACTGCTTATCAGAAGCGATAGGACATTTTTGGTGATGCTTATATCTATTACAGGCCTTGAGCCGTCCGCTTCTACGATTTTACCCTCATGCGCCTGCCCTTTCGCAGCTATGCGCAAGCCCTTATATTCAAGGTTTTCTCCCAAAATATTTTTTGAAGAAAAGGCATGCCACTGCCCATCGTGCGTACGGACAATTACAGGCAGCCAAATCACAATATCTTTTTGCCCTATCTTGGCGACATGCCATTCATAAGCATCCCCTATATGCCCGAAAACGACCTCGGAAACATCGAAGTCCTTTGCCCCGAGCGAAAGCGGAAGCAATAAAAGCAATATCCCAAGAAATCTCTTCATAATTCCACGCAAATCTCTACATTGTCTTTTATCACCCTTACAACTCCGGTTTTTATCTGCAAACTCTCCTCCCTGCCCCTTTCTCTCCAACGGATTATCCCCGCTTCGAGAGTGGAAATTATGGGAGCATGGCCCGTCAGCACCTCAAATGGAGCATAACTGCCCGGAAGGAGCAGCGAATCCGCTTCAAAGCTGCGGTTTGAGTCTATGGTATAAAGGGTTATTTTCATTATGCCTTGGCTTCTGAAAGTATTTTTTCACCTTTATTGATGGCTTCTTTTATGGTTCCTACATTCAGGAATGCCTGCTCGGGCAGATAGTCGCATTCGCCGTCCAGGATTTTCTTGAAACCATTTATAGTGTCTTTTATATCAACCATGACACCGCGCACGCCGGTAAACTGCTCGGCTACGCTGAAGGGTTGACTTAAAAAGCGTTGAACCCTGCGGGCGCGATTCACGGTGATTTTATCTTCTTCGGAAAGCTCATCCATACCAAGTATGGCGATTATGTCTTGCAGCTCTTTGTTGCGCTGCAGAATCTGCTTGACGCGCTGGGCGGTGTCGTAATGTTCCTGCCCTACGATGTTCGGATCAAGTATGCGGGAAGTGCTTTCAAGGGGGTCTACAGCGGGGTAAATGCCAAGTGCGGTGATTTTACGGCTTAGCACCGTTGTGGCATCGAGATGGGTGAAGGTGGTAGCCGGAGCAGGGTCGGTAAGGTCGTCTGCCGGCACATAAATCGCTTGCACCGAGGTGATGGAGCCGTTTTTGGTAGAGGCGATGCGCTCTTGCATCTTGCCCATTTCGCTTGCAAGAGTGGGTTGATAGCCTACGGCTGACGGCATTCTGCCGAGAAGAGCCGAAACCTCAGAGCCTGCCTGGGTAAAACGGAAGATATTGTCTATAAAGAAGAGGATGTCTTTGGGGGATGCGCTGTTGCCGCTGTCGCGGAAGCTCTCTGCCAAAGTCAGACCGCTCAAGGCCACGCTGCTGCGGGCCCCGGGGGGTTCATTCATCTGACCGAATACAAGAGACACCTGACTGTTTACAAGCTCCTCTTTATCTACTAAACTGAGATCCCACTTACCCTCCTCCATCGCCCTGACGAAGGCATCTCCATACTTTATTACACCCGACTCTATCATTTCGCGGATGAGATCATTACCCTCTCGGGTACGTTCCCCTACGCCTGCAAAAACGCTGAAGCCTTTGTGCTTTTTGGCAACATTGTTTATCAACTCCTTAATTAGTACGGTTTTACCTACACCGGCGCCGCCGAAAAGACCGATTTTCCCGCCCTTCAAGTAAGGCTCCAATAGGTCGATTACCTTGATACCTGTATAAAGAATTTCCGTAGAGGTGGTAAGATCTTCGAACTTTGGAGGCTCACGGTGAATCGGAAGTCTCCTACTATGGTCAAGTTCTTCCAGTCCGTCTATAACCTGACCTGTAACATTCATCACCCGACCCCTGACCTGCTCGCCTACCGGCATTTGTATTGGAGCGCCTGTGGTAATTGCCTCCATTCCGCGCTGCAAACCGTCAGTGGAGTCCATAGAAACACAGCGCACAGTATCTTCGCCGATATGCTGCTGTACTTCCATAATAAGGCTTTGACCATTCGGACGGACTACTTTCAGCGCTTCTTGGATGGCAGGGAGCGTCCTTTTATCTTGCTTCTCTATTTCGAAATGAACGTCCACAACGGGACCTATAATTTGAGAAATATGACCTATTTGTTGTGGCATGGATTAGTGTTTTCTGTCGAATAACAAATATAGCCAATTTTAAATGAAAGAGCATAAAATTAAGTGAGTTTCTTGTTGTTGCCGTTTTCGCTTAAAAATGCTAACTTTGTATGATTTATTAGGGGCTGAGCCCGAAACAAACAGAATTATCTTAAATTATTGTTGAAATATGCTTATTATCCGTGTTACAGGACGTGAAATCCTGGATTCCCGTGGAAATCCCACAGTAGAAGTTGAAGTTGAACTCGAAAGCGGTGTCATCGGTGTTGCTGCTGTTCCGTCAGGAGCATCTACAGGCGAACACGAAGCCCTTGAGCTTCGCGACGGCGACAAAAAGCGCTACGGCGGCAAGGGTGTTCTCAAGGCGGTTGCCAATGTGAACGATATTATCGCCCCCGCAGTTATCGGCATGAGCGCTCTCGATCAAAGGGGTATCGACAAGACTATGATTGAACTTGACGGCACGCCCACTAAAAGCAAGCTCGGAGCCAATGCGATTCTTGGCGTAAGCCTCGCGACCGCCCATGCTGCCGCCGAATATCTTGGTCTTCCCCTCTATCGCTATATCGGAGGCACCAATGCTTATGTTCTGCCTGTGCCCATGATGAATATTCTCAATGGCGGAGCCCATTCCGATGCTCCCATAGCATTCCAGGAATTTATGATTCGCCCGGTAGGCGCAAAGAACGAGACTGAGGCTGTACGCATGGGGGCCGAAGTGTTCCACGCCCTGCAGAAAGTTCTCAAGGCTCGCGGTCTAAGCACTGCCGTTGGCGATGAAGGCGGCTTTGCTCCCGCTCTTAAGGGCACAAATGATGCTCTCGATTGCATTATGGAAGCCATAGAAAAAGCAGGCCTTAAGCCCGGCGAGGATGTAACCATCGCCATGGACTGCGCCGCCAGCGAATTCTGCTTTGTAGAGGACGGGAAGTTCTTTTATGATTACAAGCAGCTCAAGGATGGTAAAAAGAAGGACCCGCGCGGACGCAAGCTGTCTTCCGACCAGCAGGTTAAATATCTCCAGCAACTTTGCGCCAAGTATCCTATCGATTCCATTGAGGACGGTCTTGATGAGAATGATTGGGAGGGATGGGTAAAACTCACCAAGGCTCTTGGCGATAAGTGTCAGCTTGTAGGAGACGACCTTTTTGTAACCAATGTCAAGTACCTCAAGAAAGGTATTGAAATGGGAGCCGGCAACAGCATCCTCATCAAGGTAAACCAGATTGGCAGCCTTAGTGAAACATTGGATGCCATTGAAATGGCTCATCGAAACGGCTACACTACCGTTATCAGCCACCGCTCAGGCGAAACAGAAGACACCACCATTGCCGACATCGCTGTTGCCACCAACAGCGGCCAAATCAAAACCGGCTCACTCAGCCGCACTGACCGCGTTTGCAAATATAACCGTCTGATGAAAATTGAGATGGAACTCGGCGATGTTGCTGATTATGGCTACGCTAAAATAAAGTAGCGCCGCATCTTTACAGTAGATTCTTCGCAGCAGGCAGGCTTTGCCACAGACAGACCTCTTCGCAGCAGTTCCGTTTTAGCGCTTGCTTCATAGCGGACAGGCTTCGCCACAGATAGGCCGGCTTTTTCAGCCGGCTTATTTTATTAACCTTTTTTCATGGTAAAACAAATAATAACATCTTGGTATTGCATATCGCGGAGGCAAGTCCGATCTTTGCAAATTCAAAAAACACAAGCAAAATGAAACGACTTATATACTTTTTGGGGACAACAATTATAGCGATTATTTTACCCGCTTTTGCGATGTATGCTCAGCTTCCTCCTGCCGAAACAGAGGAAGAGCAAACGCCTAAGCGCAAATTAACGGATTCCAACATATTCGGCCACGTGATAGATGCGGAAACGGGAGAGCATCTCCCCTACGCATTCATATTCCTTAGCGATTTAGACAAACACACACAATCCGACAGTACCGGGCATTATATGCTTACCAACCTGCCGGAAGGACGGCATAAAGTCAAGGTTTCTGTAATGGGATACCTTGTGCATCAAGGATTTATTTATGCCGAAAGGGGAAAAACCATAGAATATAATTTTGCTCTTTCAAAGGGCGAAAATCAAATTGAAGAAATAGTAGTAACAGGCAATCGTTATTATACTAAAAAGCGCGAAACCGGACAGATAGTGAATGTGACTTCTCCGAAATTATTTGCATCCACTATGGCGGTAAACCCCGCCGGCGTACTGGATTTCCAGCCGGGCTCGCGCGTTGAATTCAATTGCACTAACTGCGGGCTTCCTTCTCTTAGAATCAACGGACTCGGAGGCGAATACACTCAGATATTGCTCGATAGCAGACCGATATTCAGTCCTCTTTCTATGGTTTATGGTTTGGAGCAATTACCATCTTCCATGATAGAACGCGTGGAGACCGTGCGCGGAGGAGGCTCAGCGCTTTTCGGCTCCAATGCCATAGCGGGAACGGTAAATATAATAACCAAAGAGCCTACAGGCTCTATGGTGCAGGTAAAGAACCTGACCGGCATAGTAGGAGGAAAGGGAATGGATGTAAACACTTCCATGAATGCATCAATGGTGTCTAATGACCGCAGGAGCGGCGCATACATCTTTTCTATGGTGCGCCATAGAGATGCTTACGACCGAAACGGGGACGGTTACTCGGAAATGCCGAAACTCAAAAGTCAAACTGTTGGAATCCGTGCCTATCATAAACTGTCTCAAAAAGCAAAGCTGACAGCCGAATACCACCACATACACGAGTTCCGCCGAGGTGGAGATTCTTTGGATTTTGCTCCTCATCATACTACGCTTTGTGAGCAATTGGAGCATTATATTAACGGTGGAGGAATTAGTTTTGACTTTGATGCTAACCGGAATAACAACTTTAACATTTATTCGTCCGCTCAGCATATCAAACGCGCTTCGTACTTCGGAACAGACCATAATTTAGACGCATACGGCAAAACTATGGACATAACGGTAAATGCCGGTGCACAATATCTGCATCGCTTCGACAGGTTGCTGTTTATGCCGGCGGTGTTCACAGTCGGAGGAGATTTCTTTTGGAATAATTTAGAAGATAATATTCAGGCTTACGACCGCGACCTGCGCCAAAAAATCAGCCAGACAGGATTATATATTCAAAACGAATGGACGAATAATAAACTCGGAATTCTGCTTGGCGCCCGTTTAGACAAGCATTCTTTGCTCTCGTCGCCGGTTTTCTCACCGCGTGTCACGCTGAGGTATGCACCCGATGCAAATTGGACTTTCAGAGCCGGTTTTGCCCAGGGATACCGCGCTCCTCAAACATACGATGAAGACCTGCATGTCGGCGCCGTAGGCGGAGAAGTGTCTCTGATTAGCATTGCAGAAGGACTCAAGCCGGAATTTTCCAATAGCGTTACCGTCTCTGTCAACTGGTGGAAGAAATTCGGCTTATGGCAGTTGGACTTGCTCGCCGAAGGTTTTTATACCAATCTTAAGGATGTCTTCACTTTAGAGAACAAGGGCCACGACGCACAGGGAAATTTACTTTTGGAAAGGAATAATTCGGATGGCGCATATGTTGGCGGAATGAATGCCGAGATGCGAATCAGCCATATGCAAAACTTCTCATTGCAGGGAGGATTTACCGTGCAACGAAGCCGCTATCTGACAGATTATAGTTGGAGTGAGAGTGTTGCTCCGCAGAGACGCATGTTCCGCACTCCTGACCTGTACGGCTATTTTAACCTTGACTATCTGCCATTTAAATACTTGAGCGTTGCGCTCAGCGGCAAATACACCGGCCCAATGTTACTGATGCATTACAGCGGCTATATAGAAAAAGACACTCAGGTGGTCTCTCCTTCATTCATGGATTTGTCACTAAGGTTGGCATGCCCGCTGCACATAAGCAATTCGCTGAGCGCAGAGCTGTTCGTATCGTGCAAAAATATTTTAGACAGTTATCAGAAAGATATAGACTTTGGCAAAGATAAGGACTCGCAATATATATACGGCCCTGCAATGCCGAGAACATTTTATGTCGGAGTAAACTTCGACTTCTAATAAGTATTGTGATAATTTGACAGTTTTATCGCTTGGTGGGATAAATTTCTGCAAGGAAAAGGAGATTTATGTCCTTGTCCATATTACCGGCCATAGTGTCGAGAGCCTTAATAAAGGTGGAGATTTCTTCGTCTGAAAGACCGGATGTGATTTGTTCTACAGCGTTGAGCGCGGCCTGCGTAACGGGCTCTTGAATTTCAATTCCCTTTTTTGTGACAGTGACAATGTTTTCGCGGCGGTCGTTTTGGTTTACCTCACGGGTCACCAGGCCGCGCGCCTCTAAACTGTTAACAAGTTTAACTACTGAGTTTTTGTCCTTTAACATTACATCTGCAATTTTCTGCTGGCTGAGGGGACCCTCCATCCATAGCGTATCCAGCAAAAGAAATTGCTCTGCAGTAATATTGTACCCGCTTTTTTGGAGACTTTCGTTCACCCACAACTTAAAACGGTTGTGTACGAAATTAAGAAATACTCCAAGTTGTTTACTCAGCACCATAAATTAGTAAAAGCGTATACTTTCAATTGCAAATATAAAAAATATTTGAATTGATGCGCCTCATTGGTGAAAAATTTGTCCTGTTTCGATTATTTAACAACAAGAGACCGACAGTAGGGGCGAAAATACTCAAAAGACCTTATCGCTAAGTTTGGTTGACTATCGTTTGTCTCTCATGGTATGACAAAAAAGGCCTTAAACGTCGTAGCCCCACCATTTTTTCCAGGGGGAAACAGCGAAAAGGGCCAAAAATGCCCTACCATGAAGCGAAAAAGAGAGCTGATAAGGAGCAGGGTGGTAGGGGTTTGACGAAAAGGGCAGAAAATGCTTTACCATGATACAATAAACGGCTCTAAGAGCAGTTACGCCAGCAATCCGCAAAGCGAGCGTAAAATGGAAAGTGCTGATAATGAGGCAGATCTTTAAACAAGGTCAGCAAAATTTTCGGGTGTTCTTTCATGATTTCGCTGATAGTCAGAAAGTTACATTTTACGCTCGATTTTTCGCTTAAACATTTCATTGCCGCTGCCGCTCATGAAGCTGACGCCATGCTCAACGGCAGAGGGCTTTGAGGAGCGGCGGTCAGCCGAGCGACCGGAGGACTCCGCCTCGTGACGGCGTGTGTCTGACGACCGTTATGGAGC
>FZPS01000062.1_pt3771 | contig 19406 bp, 20 predicted proteins | sample 1817821 | NCBI WGS metagenome assembly FZPS01 (sample SAMEA104158645, study PRJEB21678) | metagenome | place: Germany | collected 2015-04-21
TGATTGATAAAGAAAACCCGATTTAAGCCTTCTTGAACAGCGATACAACTCTTTATCCTTTCTACTTACCTAATTACTCACGCCATTTTAATTACATACTTCAAAAATGATATATCCTTTCTTTATTTTTAGAGTATGAATGCTTAGCCAATCTTTTACCCAATGTAATCATCCCCTCTTCTCTTCCAAATAGGGTTATGGTATTTAACTTAGTAATATTGACCAGCTCCTACATCTAGTAAGGATTGTGGATCCCAATCATTTAACTAAAAATCCTATTATAATTGCAGAATTTATTTTATAACATCCTCAAGGCATTTCACTATCTCCCTGGCTGTTGGCGGACAACCGGGTACATACCGGGCGCATTTTCTGGTACATTGTCCTATTCCAATACCAGGATCTATAGTTTTGTCTTTATAATACTGACCTATATATAGCTTGGACTTTAATTTGCTTAGTTGCCCCCTTGTCCTTAGTCTGTCTAAAGCATGAATCAGGCTTCCATAGCAGGCAGAACAGGCATCTCGCTCTTCTATATATTTTGTGAACATTTTTACCTTGCCTGTTGTTCCTTTTATCTCCGTGTTTTGATCAGTATTTAGTTCTACAACCGAAGATTGATTCCATTTGGTAGTCCCCACTCCTATTTCTTCTGCAATTTCTATATAGGGAATATCCTTTATATCAAATCCTAATAAATTAGCCGCATAACTGTCTACCATAACCGGATCGGTACCTACCAGAATCCTATTCATTCTGACTGGATTACCACCCTCCTCAAAATTTAAATCCCCCATTATTCCGTCCACTACAACAAGATCCTGCTTTATAGCTTTACTCAAAAAAGCTATGGGCTTATGTAATCCCATTGTATGAAATCTTCTTTTCTCTGAATTTGGAATACAGCCTTTCATATTTTTAAGTGCGCAGGTTAGATTAGTCTGGCAATGACCTTTTAAAACTGGAACATTTATCAGATAATCTATCTCTTTCATTTTACTACAAATATTTAGCTTTAATCCATTTACATTGCATTCATAGTAGTTATCCTGTTGCAGATCTATAAGGGGAACATTGTATCTTTGGGATATATCCTCATATCCGCACGCTTTAAAAGCTCTTGGAGTTCTTTCTCCAATCCAAGACCCTTCTAAAATACATATATTCTTATATCCTTTAAGCTGAAAATATTCTATAATTCCCTCCACCAGTTCAGGAGATGTGGTGGCTCCACTAGTAGAAGGCTTGGCTACTACTAAGTTTGGCTTTATGCCAATAGTTGCTTCGTGTTTTATCCCCTGCTCTGGTTTTATCTTTTCCAGAACTTCAAGAATCATAGCCTTGGGATTATCACCATATATTACATGAATATGGTCCTGAACCATATTGAAACTACCTCCTGTAACATTACTAAAATAAGTAAAGTTTTTTATTATATCTGTGATCTCTGGTCAATTTCTTAATAATCTCCAATGCTTAATACCCCATATAAATAAGCCTATAACGAACCCTACAAAGGCCGGGACAATCCAGCCAAATCCATGGTCAAAACCTGGTAAAAAAATGTGGGCAAAGTCGATCAATCTACCTATTATTACATTTTCTTTTAGAGTTTCAGGTAGTGCATTGCAAAGGTCAAAAAAAGCTGCCATCATGGTTAAAATGGTTGTCCATATATATACATCCTTCTGTTTTTTAATAAATGGCGCAAGTAATGATAATATTATCAAGGTAATGGCCAGTGGATAGAGAAACATAAGCACCGGTATTGACAACTGTATAATTTTATTTAATCCAAAATTGGCTATTATAAAAGAAAAAGCAGTGAATAAAAGTGCATATTTATTATAAGAAAATGATTTAGGAAACATCTCACTAAACATTTGGGAGCATGATGTAATAAGGCCGATTGCTGTTTTGAGGCATGCAACTGTTACAATAGCAGCCAATAAGAGTTTACCAACAAAGCCAAAATAGTGTTCACTAACCATGGACATAATTTTTCCTCCGTTGTCGGCTCTGCCAACACTGTCCAAACTGGTTGCTCCCATATAGGCTAGTGATGCGTAGATAACACCCATTCCCACAAGACATACTAGTCCAGATTTACATACCTCTATAGCTTTCCTTTTTGGGCTTTTCACCCCTAATTTCTCGATGTTTGTAATAATAACAATTGCAAAAGCCAAAGAAGCCAATGCATCCATGGTATTATAGCCTTCTAACAGTCCGGTAAATAATGGTTTATAAACATAGTTGCCTTCAGCTGCAAATTGACCCACCTTTCCCATCGGCTTTACATAAGTTGCAATTATAAGGATTGATAACAGGATCAAAAATATAGGAGTAAGATATTTACCAATCCAATCTAAAATCCTGCCCGGCCGTAGTGAAAAGTAGAGTGTGACCAAGAAAAAGATTAGTGAAAATACAAACAACCCAATTTGAAAATATTCCTCTGAAATAAAAGGGTTTAGACCTACCTCAAAGGCAACTGTAGCTGTACGGGGAATAGCAAATAAAGGACCTATTGTCAGGTACAGCATGCACGTAAAGAAAATAGAATATATTTTGTTAACAGACTTTGCCAGATCATAGAGACTTTCACTTTGAGCAAGGGCTGTTGCTATAACTCCTAAAAGGGGTAGCCCTACTCCAGTAATTAAGAATCCAACAGTTGCCTGGAATGTATTCTTGCCTGCTAACTGACCCATTTGCACAGGGAAAATCAGATTTCCAGCTCCAAAAAAAAGTCCAAATAATAGTGCCCCTATTAATAGATTTGATCTAAAATTAAGTTTTTCTTCCATTTTTTGATCTCCTTATTGATACTTGTGATACTTATCTAAAAGCCAGAAAAGCGAGGACGCCTTTCTGGCTCCTAGGAATTAGCACAAATAATATTATGTTTATTAGTCGTCTCCAAACAGAGCATCCACAAAATCCTCAGGTACAAAGGGCTGTAGATCATCTACCTGCTCCCCAACCCCTATAAAGCGTATGGGTACATCCAGTTCAGATTTTACAGCAATTATGATACCACCCTTGGCAGTACCATCAAGTTTTGTAAGAACAATACCTGTTATTCCCACCGCTTCTTTAAACAATTTAGCCTGGGTCACAGCATTTTGGCCCGTGGTAGCATCTAAAACCAGTAGCACTTCTTTATGTGCATCTGGATACTCCCTATCAATAACCCTGTTTATTTTCTCCAGTTCTTTCATTAGATTCTTTTTACTGTGCAGCCTACCTGCAGTATCACACAGTAAAATATCAATTTTTCGGGATCGAGCAGCCTGGACAGCATCAAAAATCACTGCAGCTGGATCAGAACCCTCTTCCTGAGAAATAACCTGTACTCCTGTGCGTTCTCCCCATATCTTTAATTGGTCTGCTGCAGCAGCGCGGAAGGTATCCCCCGCTGCCATTAAAACGCTTTTTCCTTGTGTTTTATATAAATTTGCCAGTTTTCCTATGGTTGTGGTCTTGCCGACACCATTGACACCTACAACTAAAAATATTGAGGGAGATTTTACTTCAAAGTCATCTTCTGTTGCTAATACATTGGTTATTTTTTCTTTTAATAGGTTTCTAATCTTTTCAGCATCACCTATTTTGTTCTCCTTTACCTGCTCCCTTAACTCGTCCACGATTTCCATGGTTGTATTGACGCCTACATCTGCCACAATAAGTATTTCTTCCAGTTCATCAAAAAAATCATCATCTATTTCTCGGTAATACTTTATAAGTTCATCTACCCTCTCAGTCAAGCCTTGTCTAGCCTTTCCCAATCCTTCCACTAATCTGGAAAAGAAACCTTTTTTTCTACTCTTTTTGTTTTCCATATCGTCTTCTTTTCTTCCTTTCTCTATGATATATCGTTAATATAAAGTTCTAGCTTGCTATATCATCCTCTAGTTTGACGGAGATCATTCTTGAAACTCCCTTTTCTTCCATTGCTACTCCATATAGAACGTCGCTATTTTCCATAGTTCCTCTTCTATGAGTAATGATAACAAATTGGGTTTCCTCACTAAACTTTCTTAAGTACTTTCCAAAACTTTGAACGTTATTCTCGTCTAAAGCTGCTTCAATTTCATCAAGCACACAAAAAGGCGTGGGTTTATGCTCCAATATTGCAAATAAAATTGAAATGGCTGTTAGCGCCTTTTCCCCACCTGATAACAAAGAAATACTTTGAAGTTTTTTGCCAGGAGGCTGGGCTACTATTTCTATTCCTGAAGTTAACACATTATCTGGATCCTCTAGAATAAGCTCCGCCTTCCCTCCCCCAAACAATTGAGAAAAAACCCTGCCAAAATGTTTGTTTATAACGGCAAATTCCTCTGCAAACTTTTTTTCCATGGTGGCTGTTACATCTTTTATTATACCTTGAAGGTTTTCCTTTGCCTTAACCAAATCAGCCTTTTGCTTAGTTAGAAAATCGTATCTCTCTTTTACCTGTTTATATTCCTCTATAGAATTTATATTAATATTTCCAAGTTCACTAATTCTTTGCTTTATTTGCTGAATCTCTTTTCTAATTTGAGAAACAGTCAAACTCTCATCTCTATATTTTAAAGCATGAGCATAGGATATTTCATATTCTTCCCATATTCTGTTCTGAGCGTTTTCTATTTCCATCTCTACCCTGGATAATTGCACATCCATATTATGTTTTTTTACCCTTACTTCTTCTATAATAGCAGTTAATTCTTTTATTCTCTTGTCTATGGAAGTTATCTGCTGGGATAGTTTGTCTTTATGAGATAGTTTTTGATTTAGCGAAATTTCTATGTCCTCGACCTGGACTTCAAAGTCCTTTATTTTATTTTTATGCTCTATAATTTCTTCTTTATATTTCTCAATTCTTCGGGAATTTTCCCGTAGTTGAGCTGTCTTATTTTCTATATTCTTTTGATGAGACTCTATATCCCTATCCAACTGATGCAATTTTTCTTCCAAGGAACCAATCTCATGTTTTAGACCCGCTATCTCTATCTTGATGCTTGTTATTTCCTGATCTATGCCTGCCCTTTGTCTACTTATGCTTTCAATAGAGGAGTCAGTATCCTCCGCCAAAGTTTGAGCATCCTTGTTTTGGGTTTCAAGCTCGGCTATTATGCTTTCCTGCACCTTAATGGACTGATCCATAGATACAATATCCTGCTCCAACTTAGTTTTATTTTGCTCAAGACTTAAAACTTCTTCTTCACCTTTTTCTACCTGATTAGAGATTCCTTCAAGGTGCTCCCTTTGTGCGGCTATTTCGATTTCTAGTTCATGAATTTCATGGGTAAGTTTTTTGCGTAAATCTTTTGTTTTTGTATATTCACTCATAAGTGCTTCTTTTTTTGTAACAAGGTTTTCCATATCCATGGAAAGTTGTTCGATTCTTACCTTAAGTTCGTCTATTTCCCTGCTTCGTCCTATGATTCCTGTACTTCTTTTATTTAAGCTGCCTCCTGTCATGGAACCACCAGTGTTTACAACATCGCCTTCCAAGGTAACAATCCTAAAAGAGTAGGAAAACTTTCTGGCTATTTCTATTGCCTGGTCCAGGTTTTCAGTAATAATCACCCTACCTAGTAAATTGCTGAATATATCCTTATATTTATCTTCAAACTTTATTAGGTCTACTCCTCTTCCAAGGCAACCTTCCATGTCTAGTACAGCCTTTTCCTGGTGATAAAGATCCCTACTTCTGATAGAGGATATGGGCAAAAAAGTAGCCCTTCCAAGCCTTCTCTGTCTTAAAAATTCAATTATGTATTTGGCATCCTCCTCATCATAGGTTACTATATGTTGCAGACTGGACCCCAGGGCTGTCTCGATAGCAATCTCATATTTCTTGGGTACGTCTATAAGCTCTGCTACTACACCACATACACGTTCCTTAATAGATGGATTATTTCGACAGGCTAATAATATGTTTTTAACGCTTTTTTGGTAACCTTCATAGGCATTTGACATTTCCACTAACAGATTTAGCCTTGACTTTGATCCTTCTAGCTGTTGATTTTGCTGCTGAAGCTTGTTGTCCATGTCCTTTAAATTTTGCTCCAATGTGTTTAATTTTTGTCCTAAAATAGCCTTTTCCTCATTTTTTTCTATTATTTTCTCACTAATTTTCTTAATACTTTTCTTAATAGTTTTGTATTCATTGATAATGGTTACCCTGCTTTGCTTTAAATGCGTCAGCTGTTCAATAGAACGTTGCATCTGTTCTTCAAGATTGCTCTTTAAGGTCTGGAATCTGGTTATATTATTTTTAGCTTCTGAAAGTGATTTCCAGATCTCCATCATTCTATTCTTTTTCTTTTGTGCCTCCTGCTGCCTGGCTGATAACTCTTTATTAATTTCCTCTAACCTTATCTCCAGTTCAGCTGATTTTGAAAGGGAAGTGTTTAAAAATTGTTTTTTCTCTTTCAGCTTATAAATAATATTATTCTTTTCCTTGTCCTTATGGACTATTGACTCCCTTTCACCTTTCAGTTCCTCCTCCAGCCTAATCTTTTCTTTGTCCAGCTGTATAATTCTTTCCTCTATAACCTGAATTGCACCCTTTAATTTTTCGATTTCATTCAATATCCCATATTTTGTATCCCTAAGGGATTGAATCTGATTGTCTAATTGGATTAGTTGGTCATTTAACTCATTACCTCTGGTTTCCTGCTCAACAATACTTTGCCTATGATTCTTTATATCCTGCTCTAACAGAGCAAGATTTTCTTTTATCTGATCTATCTTTTGCTTATGACTGTCATACTCAACAATAAACTTGTTTAAGTCATAGAACTTTAGCCTATCCCGAAGGCTCAAATATTCCTTGGCCACTCTGCTTTGAACTTCTAATGGACCTAGCTGATTTTCGATCTCTCTTAGAATATCCTCTACACGTACTATATTTTCCTGTGTAACCTCCAATTTACGCTCTGATTCCTGTTTTCTAGTTTTATACTTTACTATACCTGCTGCTTCCTCAAAAACTAGTCGTCTATTTTCAGGTTGGGTGCTTAATATCTCCTCAATTCTCCCTTGTCCTATTATAGAATATCCTTCCTTGCCTACACCAGTATCCATAAATAGCTCTACAATGTCTTTTAGCCTGCAAGAAGATCGGTTTATGTAATATTCGCTTTCCCCTGACCGAAAAAGTCTTCTTGTTATGGTTACCTCTGAAAAGTCTACGGGTAGAACATGATCCGAATTATCAAAGGTTAAAGATACTTCCGCAAAACCCAAAGGATTTCGTTTTTGGGTGCCAGAAAATATAATATCTTCCATTCTGCTACCCCTTAAAGATTTGGCACTCTGCTCTCCCAGCACCCATCTTATGGCGTCAGCTACATTGCTTTTACCACTACCATTAGGTCCCACTATGGCTGTTATACCTTTATCAAACTCTATTTCAATCCTGTCAGCAAAGGATTTAAAGCCGTACATCTCAAGTTTCTTTAATATCAAGTTAATACACCTCTCGTCTCATAATAACCAAGTCCATTACTATGTTTAATAGTTCTATATTTCTTCCTGTATTCCTTCATATCTCTGTGCAACATATCTTATTCTATCGCGTACTGTTAACTTCCCGTTCACAATAGTTATCATCTCTTGCCTATCAACATTATTATTTTGCTCAATAGTTATTATCATATCTGGCAGCTTCTCTTTTAAATACCTGACATTAGATCTCTTCTGACCAATAGCCTGAGACAGGCGTGAAGGATTTACTTGAAAGATAATATTTTTAGGCAGAACCTTACAAGTATCCAGTTCCTGCTTTATAATATCTTCCATCCAATCTCTATATATAATACTTTCTACCATCTCGCCAATGGCAGGATGATAGGGACCTACCACGAGATCTTTACCTTCATCAAAGCCTTCCTGAGCCTGTAAACCAATTCGTATTATATCAATACCATGGTGCTCAAAAATGAATTTAATATCCTTTACCCAATCTACAGCTTCCCTTACGGATAAAGGCCGGTATTTACCTTTATAAAATTCCTGTTCCAAGGAAGCCCCTTTAACTACCAAGGTAGGATACACTCTAACAAAATCAGGTTTCAGCCTGACAAAATCTAATGCCGTTTTTATGGACTTTTGACGAGTATCGTATGGAAGGCCGATCATCATTTGATATCCTATCTGAAAGGGATAATTTTTTAGATTTATAAGATCAGGAAGAATCTCTTCGAAAGTATATCCTCGTTCACTGGCCTTTAGAACATGAGGGTCAGTAGACTGTATTCCCAGCTCAATAGTAGTTAAGCAGTTGTTTTGTAAATTCTCTAATATATGGTTTGAAATATAATCAGGCCTTGTAGAAATCCTTATCCCATCAATAATACCATTGTCTATATAAGGATGAGCCAGTCTTAAAATAGTATTTTGCAGATCTTGAGAGAGACAGGTAAAACTACCTCCAAAAAAAGCTATCTCCTTATAGCCTTCTCTTTTTACAGCAGTAGCCATAATTGTATGAATCTGTTTTTTTATATCTTCTATAAGGTTGCTTATAGCTCTCCCAGTTATGCTGCGCTGATTACAAAAGGCACATTGATGAGGACACCCTATCATAGGCACAAAGACCGGATATATTATTACCTTTTTACCCATGTATTTTTTCTAAAGCCTCCTTAGCCGCCTGTTGTTCAGCTTCTTTCTTGCTCTTTCCTTTTCCCGTCCCTATTGCCTGTCCATTGTGATGTACTTCCACAACAAACTCCTTATTATGATCGGGGCCCTTTTCCTTAATTACCTGATAGTTTATTTCCTTATCACTGAATTTCTGAAGCACTTCCTGTAATTGGGTTTTATAATCCTGGAAGCCTTTACCTTCATAGCTTTTCTTAATAACTGGAGTAAATAAACGAATTATAACCTCTTTTGCCTGTTCTAACCCGGCCTCCAGATAAACAGCCCCTATAAGAGCTTCTACAGCATCGGCTAGTATGGAATCACGATTTCTACCTCCTGTATTTGACTCACCCTTGCCCAAGTAAAGAAACTCACCAAGCTCGATACTACGTGCAATTTCAGCCAGAGAACCTTCAGATACTATACTGGCTCTTATCTTAGTTAAATTTCCCTCCCTGTATTGGTCAAACATACCATAAAGATAATCAGCTATTACCAGTCCTAGTACTGAATCTCCTAAAAACTCTAATCTTTCATTGTCGGAAATCTTGTCACGACTTTCATTAGCATAAGAGCTGTGGGTTAATGCAGTAACAAGTAAACTAGTATCTTTGAAGCTATATCTTATTCTTTTTTCCAATTCATCTATATTGTATTTAGTAATATTTCCCATCAATCTTCTCCTTTACCACCGGGTGCATTACTTTAAATCTATTATATTATAAGATTTTCCACCTCATGGTGCAAGCATGCAATATTAATGGCGATTTAATATTTTGTTACGCTCTCAGCCATTTTTATTAGTTCCTTTTCATCTAAAATACCGGAAAGTGTGAACACTCTTTTATTATTGTGCCATATTAAATGGGTCATTCCTTCTTTACTGACAACAATGGCTCCTTTTCCGTTGATTTTTATTTTTGTGGTTTCGGCATTCTCAGTATCTATCCTTAAATTTGACTGTCCCCTGCATTGTTCAAATAATATGTTATCACCTGTTATGAGATATCCTATCAAGAATTTCTTCACTTATTATTCTCTCATCAATAGGCTGGCTGGTATCACAAATCACATCCTCTATATTTTCTAAAACCATATTCTTATGGCTGTTTCTTTTCCGGTAGAGATTTATGGATAGGTTTCTAGTAATTATTACAATAAATGCTTTGGTTTTGTTACATTCTATCCTGTCTATCTTGTCTATATTTTCTATTAACTTAATAAATACCGATTGTACCACATCTTGAGCAAGATAAGAGTCGTTTAAAATATTGTATGCAATCTTATATACATATTTATGATATTTGTAGTACAGTTCCTCTAGCTTATCCCTGCTATAATCATCTTCTATAGTAGAGAATAACAACATAGAAATCCCTCTTTTAGAAACTACTTTCTTTTTAGACATTATACTACATAATTTGGAGTATACAAACATTGTTATCCAATATATGTAACTTTATATAAATTCTATAGTCACAAAAAAGCTGTTACAAACAGTTAATGTAGTCTGTAACAGCCCAATATTATATAAAGTATTATTCACTGAATCTTTTTAGAAGAATTGATGCGTTATGACCACCAAAACCAAGAGAATTGGACATGGCATATTCAACCTTAGCAGGTCTTCCCTTATTGGGGACATAATCAAGATCACAGTCTGGATCAGGGGTAGTGTAGTTAATAGTAGGAGGTATAAACTGTTCCTGCAGGCTTTTTACTACTGCTATGGTTTCAATACCACCTGCTGCACCTAATAAATGCCCTGTCATAGACTTAGTTGAACTTACAGCCAGCTTATAGGCATGGTCCCCAAATATAGTCTTTATAGCTGTGGTTTCAAACTTATCGTTATACGGGGTTGAAGTACCATGGGCATTAATGTAGTCCACCATATCAGGCTCTATTGCTGCATATTGAATAGCCTCTCTCATTGCCCTTGCAGCTCCTTCCCCTTCCGGCGCAGGAGCTGTAATATGGTATGCATCAGCTGTTGCACCATAACCTACTATCTCTGCAAGGATATTTGCACCTCTATTTACAGCATGTTCATAACTTTCCAATATAAGTATCCCTGCCCCTTCTCCTATTACAAAGCCATCCCTATCAGCATCAAATGGCCTGGAGGCAGTTGTGGGATCCTGATTACGAGTAGACATGGCCTTCATAGAACAAAAACCAGCTAAGGCTAACGGAGTAATAGGTGCTTCGCTTCCTCCTGTAATTATCACATCCGCTTCTCCATATCTGATGGTCTTAAATGCTTCACCTATGGCATTGGTTGCTGAAGCACATGCGGTCACAACAGTAGTATTTATACCTTTGGCACCAACAGCTATAGATATTTGGCCTGCTGCCATGTTAACTATCATCATTGGTACCAAAAAAGGACTAATTCGATTAGGACCTCTGGAGAATAAAACCTTTGCCTGATTCTCCATAGTCTCCAGACCGCCAATTCCTGAACCCAGAATTACTCCAAAACGCTCCTTATCTAATTTTTCAGTATCTAAATTTGCATTTTCCATGGCTTGATAAGTAGCAGCCATGGCAAACTGACAAAAGAGATCCATTCTTCTAGCCTCTTTACGGTCTAGATAATCTGTAGGATCAAAGTCTTTTACCTGTGCCGCCATCTGGGTAGGATAATCTTCTACATCAAATTTATCTATTTTATCTATTCCATTTTTGCCATCTTTTAATGCTTCCCAAAATATATCTACACTATTTCCTAGAGGGGTTATGGCCCCCATTCCAGTTACTACTACTCTCCTTGGCATAAAGACCTCCTCGATGCCATCATGCATCTATAGAATTAAAGTTACTGTATATAGTACATAATATTATAAATCCAAATAAATCCAGAATTTTATTAGATGTTGAGCCTCCCATTAGAAGGCTCAACATCTAAACTAAACCACTAGGAATGGCTGTTAATGTAATCAATAACATCACCAACAGTCGAGATCTTTTCTGCATCTTCATCTGGTATTTCCATATCAAACTCTTCTTCCAAAGCCATGATTAGCTCAACAATGTCTAGAGAATCTGCACCTAAATCATCAATAAATGAAGACTCCATAGTTATCTCATCAGCCTCTATTCCCAGCTGTTCAGCAATGATTCCTCTTACTTTATCAAAACTCATTCCTACACCTCCTTTCAATGATTAGTTAGTATATACTATATAATATATATTATAACATTACATTACCATACCACCATCTACGTTTATTACCTGTCCTGTTATATATGAACTATAATCAGATGCTAAGAAAGCCACCAGGTTTGCCACATCTTCGGGAGTTCCATATCTGCCCAGGGGTATTCTAGATATTATGTCTTTTTTTATTTCATCGGATAATACGCTGGTCATCTGGGTATCTATAAAACCTGGCGCTACTACATTAACCTGAATATTACGGGAGGCAAGTTCCCTGGCTATGGATTTTGAAAAACCTATAATACCTGCTTTTGCAGCAGCATAATTTGCCTGCCCTGCATTCCCGGCTATTCCGATAACCGATGAAATGTTAATTATTTTACCGCTGCGTTTCTTCATCATTAGCCTGGAAACAGCCTTTGTACAGTTAAATACTCCCTTAAGATTAATATCCACTACCCTGTTCCAGTCCTCTTCTTTCATCCTCATCAACAATCCATCCCGGGTAATACCTGCATTATTTACTAAAATATCTACCGTTCCCCAGTTTTCAATAATATTATCCACAATTTTAGCTACTGACTGGCCACAGGATACATCTCCTGCTATTGCAATGGCCTGGCCACCACTTTCCTCTATAGTTCTTACTACCTCATTTGCAGCTTCAGCACTAGAGGAATAGTTTACAGCAACCTTTGCCCCCATACTAGCTAATTTTATTGCTATTGCTCTACCAATTCCTCTAGAGGCACCTGTTACCAAAGCAACCTTACCAGTTAAAATCATATTGCATCCTCCAATTCCTGTAAAGTTTTTTGCAGAGAATCCATATCCTGTACATTATACCCTTTTATATCCCGGGAGATTTTCCTTAAAAAACCGTTTAACACTCTGCCAGGTCCAACCTCTACAAATTCGTGTATTCCTTGGTTTATCATATACCGAACACTTTCTTCCCATCTAACAGGGCTGCTTACCTGCCGGACTAGATTCTCTTCTATCTTGACAGGATCCTCTTCAGGTCTTGCATATACGTTGTTTACTACAGGGATTTGGGGTAATTTAATCTTTATTTTTTTCAGCTCTTCTCTAAGTTTGGCCCCCGCGGGCTCAAGAAGTTGTGAATGGAAAGGTGCACTTACCGCAAGCATAACTGCCCTTCTTGCACCCATTTCCTTGGCAAATGAGCATGCTTTTTCCACCGCTTCCTTATGACCGGATATCACTATCTGTCCAGGGCAATTATAGTTAGCAGGGTTTACTGTTCCCAGATCCGCTGCCATTTTGCAACATTCCTCTACTTTATCAGTAGATAAGCCTATTATGGCTGCCATTTCACCTACTCCTAGAGGGACTGCCTCCTGCATAAACTGACCCCTCTTTCTCACCAATGGAATGGCATCCTCCAAAGATAGAGCCTGAGCCGCCACCAAAGCACTATATTCCCCCAAGCTAAGACCAGCTACCATATGTGGACTGTAGCCATGTTCTTTAAGTGCCATCATAGCCGCTATACTAACCAGAAGTATGGCAGGTTGAGTATTTTCTGTCTTCATCAAATCCTCTTCAGGTCCATTAAAGCATAGTTCTGTAATATCCTGTTCTAATATGTCATTAGCCCTGTTAAAAAGCTGTTTAACACTATCAAAGTTCTCATAGAGTTCTTTACCCATACCTACATACTGAGCTCCCTGACCGGGAAAAATAAATGCAATCTTTTTCATAGTACTCTCCCCTAATATACCCATTTCATTAGTGCAGATGCCCAAGTCAATCCTCCACCAAAGCCTACCATAACAATATTATGTCCCCTGGTAATGATTTTGGATCTTACTGCTTCATCTAGGGCAACTGGTATTGAAGCAGCAGACATATTTCCGAATCGATCTAAATTAATGTAAACTTTTTCCTTATCCAGCTTCAATCTCTTTCTAGCTGCTTCGATAATCCTAATATTGGCCTGATGGGGTACTAAAAAGTCCACATCTTTATTGGAAAGACCAGCCAGCTTTACAGCTTCTTCGGAAGCTGCAGCCATAATACGAACTGCAAACTTGAATACTTCACTACCATCCATATACAGAAAATGAAGTTTTTTCTCTACTGTTTCCAGAGATGCAGGTTTCCTGGAGCCGCCAGCCTCGATTTTTAAAAAGTCTCCACCACTTCCGTCAGCACCAAGGTATTGAGACAATAGTCCATAGCCCTTGTCTACTCTTGATAGTACAACTGCTCCTGCTCCGTCTCCAAACAAAATACATGTATTTCTATCGCTCCAGTTAGTAAATTTACTAAGGCTTTCTGCTCCTATTACTAATACATTTTTGTATACACCTGATGCTATAAACTGATTAGCGGCTATCAATGCATATATAAAACCAGAACAGGCTGCACTTAGGTCAAAGGCAGCAGCGTTAACTGCACCGATATTATGCTGAACAATACAAGATGTAGAGGGCATATTGTTGTCTGGAGTTATGGTTGCAACTACTACAAGGTCTATATCTTTGGCTGATAATCCTGCATTATCAATGGCCTTCTCTGCAGCAATAGTAGCCATATCCGATGTGGCCATGGTTGCATCAGCTATACGCCTTTCCTTGATGCCGGTGCGAGTTACAATCCATTCATCCGAAGTATCTACGATTTTTTCTAAATCCTTGTTGGTTATTATGTTGTCAGGTACATAACTGCCGGTACCGATGATACCCCCGTTATACAAAGCCCCCATACTAAACCTCCTTGGTGTCCTCCGCGATATTGTTTTTAATATTATCAAGAACCTGCATATCTATAAATCTCTTACCCTGACGAATAGCATTTTTTATTGCCCTGGCGTCTGAACTACCATGGGCCTTTATAATGCCCCCGTTTACTCCTAAAAGTGGTGCACCGCCATGCTCAGCATAATCCAAAGAGTCTTTGATCCCTTTCAGGCTAGGTTTTAACAGTAGGGCTCCAACTTTTGAGATAAACCCTTTGGTAAACTGTTCTTTCATAATGCTAAATAAGCTAAATGCAAGTCCTTCTGTCAACTTTAATATAATATTTCCAGTGAATCCATCACATACAACAATATCAACTATACCAGCAGGAATATCTCTAGCCTCTACATTTCCAAAAAAGTTAATATTCTTTTGTTCTTTTAAAAGGGAATAGGCTGCTTTGGTTAGCTCATTACCCTTACCTTCTTCGGTACCTATATTAACTAGCCCTACCGTAGGCCTTGTTCTTCCCATTATTTTTTCCATATAGACTGTACCCATTATTGCAAACTGAACCAGGTTTTCTGGCTTACAATCTGCATTAGCACCAGCGTCTATTAATAAGACCGGTTTGTCTTTTGTGGGAATAAGAGGCGCCAAGGCCGGCCTTCCTATCCCTTTTATTCGTCCTACTCTCAAAAGGCCTCCTGCCATCAAGGCACCGGTACTTCCGGCTGAAATAAATACATTGCCTGGATGCTGACGCAGCATTTCAAATCCCTTTACCATAGAGGAATCCTTTTTACGCCTAATAGCTATAACAGGTGGCTCGTCTGGCTCTATAACTTCACTGGCGTTTACTATTTCAAATCTTTCTAAGGGTGCATTTAAGGTTGATAGATGTTTCTTTATAATATCTTCTTGCCCTATTACAGTGAGATCAATTCCATATTCATTTACTGCATCAACGCATCCTTTTAGTATCTCCACGGGGGCATGGTCCCCGCCCATTGCATCCACTATAATTTTCATTATTCATTACCCTCCTGATAAGTTTCTGTCTCCTCAGATCCAATAGATACCAAGATAAACTTGCCCCTAAAGGCTTCTTCCTGCCTTACCTTGGTCTTAACCCATACAAAATATTTGTTTCCTCTTCTACGAATCACTTCAGCTCTGGCTACTAATTTATCACCTGCATAAATAGGTACTTTATATTTGATGTTGGCAACTCCCGTTAAAGCTACGCGGGCATCAATTACAGCCAATGCCAGAGACTCAGCCTGAGCAAATATATAATGCCCTCTTACAACCCTTGATCGTTGGAAAACCATATCATCAGTAGTATTGAGTATAGATATACCACCCTTACCCAGTTCGATATCCACCAGCTCTCCTACTATTTCCTTGCCTTCAATGGATCTTAACTTGCTGTAGTTTCTTTCAGCAACATTTTTAATACGCTCCCTTAGCTCAGGAATACCAAGTTCCAGCCTATCCAGCCTAATTGTTTGTATGCTGACGTTGAATAGTTCGCTAAGTTCCTCATCAGTCATAAAAGGATCTTCATTCAAACTCTCCATCAGTTTTAATTGTCGCTCTTTTTTGGGCAAAACATTCCTTGTCATAGACTAATCACCTAATCACCCTTTTTTGATTTATATCAACAAATATATTTAAATAATACATGCTATTAGTATCTGGTCATAATGGTAGTATATAATATTTAATACTATAATGCAATACCTTTTTTATAAATATAAAAAACCTACCTTGGCTATCAAGGTAGGTTTTGTTTGATTAGTCTTCGTTTGCAATCACTTGTCTTTTATTATAATATCCGCATTCTCTGCATACTCTATGAGAAAGTCTCATGGTTCCGCATTGTGGGCATTCTGTCATACCAGGCATGCTGACCTTCCAGTGTGCCCTGCGCTTGTCTCTCCTTGCTTTTGATGTTTTTCTCTTTGGTACTGCCATGGTTACTACACCTCCCTATCCCTATTAACAAAAAAATCTTTCAAAGCTGCAAATCTGCTATCTATGGGTTCATGGTCTTTATTCAAACATTGACACTCACCCTTATTTAGGTTAGTACCACAATAGGGGCAGAGACCTTTACAATCTTCAGTACATCGCCTCTTTGTAGGCAAATTAAGAAAAAATTCCCGTGCTACAATATCATATAAATCAATGGTATCATTGGTATATACATAGATGTCAGGATCCTCTTCATCATGTAAGGCCTTTAACTTAACCTGTATATCAAAATCAACTAAATAATCATAAGGCTCTATACACATACCACATTGTAAAGTTACTGTCCCCTCTATATGAGCGCTGAGAACAATTACTTCTCCACCATTTACCACATTACCTTTTACAAAAAAAGGCGTATGGAAGCGAATTTTATCGCCCTGATAGGTAGTATCCTTCATAATCAAATTGCCCTCAAAATCCTTTGAAGAACCCACTTCCAACAATATGTCCGAAATATCAATCATCATTATAATCACTCCATGGTTTCATAGCCGGACGGATTTATTATATAAATTGCCCTTAGTTTTGTCAAGCATACATAAATCAAAACTAAATTAGCTCCATGGTTTCCCTGGCTATCATCAATTCTTCGTTGGTTGGTATCACCAATACTTTAACTTTAGAATCATCAGTGTTTATCTCGCCCTCTTTTTTTACACTTTCGTTTCGTTCCTTATCTATTTTTACACCCATAAATTCTAATCCGGAACAGGATTCTGCCCTTACCCTGGGGGTGTTTTCTCCAACTCCAGCTGTAAATACAATGCAATCCACTCCACCCATGGCAGCCGCATAGGCACCTATATATTTTTTTACCTCATAATTAAATACATCCAATGCCATTTGTGCCCGTTTGTTTCCTTCTGCTGCAGCCTTGTGTAAGTCTCTAAAATCACTGCTAAGACCTGATAATCCTAACATTCCAGACTCCCTATTGAGAATCTTGTTAACCTCTTCATAGGATAAATTTTTCTTTTCCATCATATAGCTAAGTATTGCAGGATCAAGACTTCCACTTCTGGTACCCATAGGTAGTCCCTCTAGTGGAGTGAAACCCATACTGGTATCTACAGATTTACCACCATCTACTGCCGCAATACTGGATCCATTGCCCAAGTGACAGGTAATAATCTTTAAAGATTCCAGGGGTTTGCCCAGAAATTCTGCTGCTTTTTGAGATACATATTTATGGGATGTGCCATGGAAGCCATAACGCCTAATTCCATAATTCTTATATGTATCATATGGAATAGCATACATATACGCTTTTTCTGGCATGGTTTGATGGAAGGCTGTATCAAACACAGCGACCATTGGAGTATTGGGCATAACATTTCTACATGCATTTATACCCATTATATTAGCTGGATTATGTAAAGGAGCCAGCTCGATATTTGCTTCTATTGCCTTCATAACCTCATCGTCTATGACTACAGATCTGGAAAATTGTTCCCCTCCATGAACCACCCTGTGGCCAACAGCAGCAATCTCGTCCATGCTTTCAATTACACCGTGTTCTTTGTCAGTCAGAAGTTCAATAACCTTTTTTATAGCCTCTACATGATTCTTGAAATCCCCGGGGATTTCAATTGCATCCTTCCCTTGAGGGGTATGCTTTAGCAAGGGCTCAGGCAAACCTATTCTTTCAACATTGCCCTTTGCCAAAACGCTTTCATCCTGCATGTTTATGAGCTGGTACTTTAGGGACGAACTACCAGCATTTATCACAAGTATTTTCATTGTAAACCCTCCTAAATTAGTTTTGTGCTTCTACAGCGGTAATAGCTACAACATTTACTATATCATCTACACTGCAACCTCTGGATAGATCGTTTACAGGTTTAGCCAATCCCTGGCTTAACGGTCCTAATGCCATTGCTTTTGCTAACTTTTGAGTAAGCTTATATGCTATATTTCCTGCACCTAAGTCTGGGAATATAAGAACGTTTGCCTTCCCTGCTACAGGGCTGTCGGGTGATTTTTGTTGTCCGATCTGCAGATCTAGTGCAGCGTCCACTTGCAGCTCACCATCGATCAGCAAATTTGGGGCCATTTCCTTTGCTATTTTTGTGGCCTCTACCACTTTGTCAACGGATTCATGGCTTGCACTTCCTTTAGTAGAAAAAGATAACATAGCAACCCTGGGCTCCATATCTGCCAACACCCTTGCAGATTCTGCTGCACTGATAGCTATTGATGCTAGCTGTTCTGCAGTAGGATCAGGGTTAAGACCGCAGTCTGCAAATATAAATACTCCATTTTCACCAAATTCGCAATCTGGCACTTCCATTAAAAAGCAGCTTGATGCTACAGAAATTCCAGGACGTGTTTTAATTATCTGAAGTACTGGCCTCCAAACATCTGGTGTGCTATTTACAGCTCCTGCTACCATACCATCAGCATCTCCCAGTTTCACCATCATACAGCCAAAATAAAGGGGATCCTTTATGGTCTCCTCAGCTTTCTCTTTGGTCATGCCCTTATGCTTTCGGAGCTCTACTAGCTCATTAGCATAGGTCTCAGCTTTATCAGACTCCAGAGGATTCACAAAAGAAACCCCACTTAGATCAATATCACCAGCTTTTTCTTTTATTGCCTTTTCATCTCCTAATAGTATTATATCGGCTATCCCTTGACTAACGATTCTTTGACTAGCTTCTAGCATTCTCATATCATCGCTTTCAGGGAGGATAATAGTTTTTTTAGAAGCTTTGGCTTTGTCTAGTATCTTGTTCATTATACTCATAAAAAAAACTCCTCTCTAATCTTTTGTATATTAAAATGTTGTATTAAAGTCAGTTGTTAAGAATGTTACAAACTTCCCAACCAAATAGTTATTCTACATAAAC
>FZPS01000068.1_pt167 | contig 19402 bp, 20 predicted proteins | sample 1817821 | NCBI WGS metagenome assembly FZPS01 (sample SAMEA104158645, study PRJEB21678) | metagenome | place: Germany | collected 2015-04-21
AAGGAGTTTTATTTATATGGCAAGACCTAAAAAATGGAGAAAAGTATGCGGATTGCCCCAAATTAATAGGTTTGGACCTTTGAATGGTTATAAAAATGACTCTGTTATTGTTATGACAATAGACGAATATGAAGCTATTCGACTTATAGATTATGAAAACTTTACACAAGAAGAATGCGCCGCCTGCATGAGTGTTGCGCGCACAACTGTTCAAGCGATATATCAAGATGCCAGAAAAAAGATTGCAACTTCTCTTGTTAAAGGTAAGATGCTGTTTATACAAGGCGGGGAATATTTGCTTTGCGATGGACAAGGCGGTCGTTGCGGTGGTAAAGGGTGTAAAAAGCATATAAAAGGTAAAGATTAAGGAAAAATTCTTTATGGCTAATAGCCACAGAGCAAACAATTAAGATTTAATAAATACAAAGGAGATAAAAATGAGTAAAGATTGTGGGCATAATTGTAAAGATTGTAAAGAAAATTGCAAAGAAAGGGATTTAAGGGAAAAACCAAATCAACTTAGCAAGATCAAAAAGGTTGTGGGCGTGGTAAGCGGTAAAGGCGGTGTGGGAAAATCCATAGTTACTTCCATGCTTGCTGTATTAGCTGAGAGAATGGGCTTAAAAACAGCCATTTTAGATGCTGATATAACAGGACCGTCTATTCCAAAAGCTTTTGGAATAACAAACAAGGCTGAAGCGTGTGACTTAGGCATATTCCCAGCAAAAAGCCATAAAGGCATAAAAGTTATGTCAATTAATTTGTTGCTTGAAAATGCTACTGACCCTGTCATTTGGCGCGGTCCAATTATTGTAAGTGTAGTCAAGCAATTTTGGACAGATGTTATATGGGATGATGTAGATATAATGTTTATTGATATGCCGCCAGGAACGGGAGATGTGCCGCTTACAGTTTTTCAATCTATACCCGTTGATGGCATAGTAGTAGTAACTTCGCCGCAAGAGCTAGTAACTATGATAGTGTCAAAAGCAGTTAAAATGGCAGGAGATATGAATATTCCCATACTTGGAGTAATTGAAAATATGAGTTATGCAATATGCCCTGACTGCCAAAAAGAAATTAAGATATTTGGAGAGAGTAAGCTTAATGAAATAGCTAAAGATTATGGCCTTGACATACTTGGCACTATCCCTTTTGATACAAAACTTGCTGCCGCTTGCGACAAAGGAATGATTGAGCTTTTTGATGGAACTTGGCTAGATAAAGCAATGAAAAAAATAATGGCATTATCAGCAAAAGAGAAATAGTTATGTCATATTATTCAGAAAAAGCAAAAGTATATTTTAGAGATGAATATAATTGCGCTCAAGCTGTGGTAGCTGCGTTTTGCGATAAAATAAATATTGATTTTGACATAGCCGTTAAATTGGCATCATCATTTGGCGGTGGAGTAGGCAGACTTAGAGAAATTTGTGGAGCAGTATCAGGCATGAGCATTATTGCAGGACTTCTCTATGGTTATCACAGCCCTCACGACATATCTGCAAAAACCGCTCATTATAAACTCATTCAACAGTTAGCGCAAGAATTTAAAGAAGAATTTGGCACAATAATTTGTAGAGAATTACTTGGACTTAGTGCTAGGGCAGATAGTCCAGTTCCTGATAAACGCACGCAAGAATACTATGAAAAACGCCCATGCGTACACATTGTAGCAAAAGCTACGGAAATACTGGAAAAGTGCATTAATGAAAAAGATTCAGAAAAATAACGGTAGTATGTAAAGGTATTTGTTATACAAGTACCTTTTTTTTCATCTTATTGTTGCATATTTTTAATGAAAGTGATACATTAAATTACACAATCTATTAATAAGGTGATATATGAAAATTATTATTGTGGGAAGTGGAAAGGTAGGATATAGTTTGGCTCAAAGTCTATCGACAGAAGGCAATGATGTCATTATGATAGACCATGATAAAGAATCTTTAGATAAAGCCTATAACTTCCTTGATGTTATGTGCATAAAAGGCAACGGACTTAGGTCTTCAACCTTAATAGAAAGCGGTGTTAAAGAGTGCGATTTGCTGATTGCAGTTACTGGCAGCGATGAAGTAAATATGGTTTGTTGCCTTACTGCCAAGAAGTTAGGAGCTAAGCACTGCGTTGCTAGAATAAGAGACCCAGAATATGCCGATGAACTTTTGGTTTTAAAAGAAGAGATTGGCGTTGATATGGTTATTAATCCCGAACGGGAAGCGGCAGCAGAAATCGCAAGGATTATAAAGTTTCCACCAGCTGTAAATGTAGAGATATTTGCAAAAGGTAGAATAGAAATGGTGGAGATTAAAGTTTCTAAAAATCTCACTATATGCGATTTGAAATTGAAAGAGCATAAAGGGAATTTTTATCATTCAGTGCTGATATGCGCTGTGCAAAGAGGAGATGAAATATATATACCCCATGGCGACTTTCTTATTGAAGGAAATGACCTACTATACATTATTGGAGAACATTCAAAGGTATATGGATATTGTAGAGAAATTGGCGTTGATTTCTATAAGATAAAGAGTGTGATGATATTAGGAGGCGGAAGATTATCTTATTACCTTGCAAAAAATCTTAACGAAATAGGCATTAAGGTAAAAATTATTGAAATCTCTAAGCAAAGGGGCAATGAATTGTCAGAACTTCTTCCTAATGTATTAATAATTTGCGGTGACGGTACAGAAGAAACTTTGTTGCACTCTGAAAGTATTCAGCATATGGATGCTTTTGTTGCATTGGCGGGCAGAGATGAAGACAACCTTATTACAGCTCTTGTGGCAAAGGAAAACGGCGTAAGAAAATGTATTGCAAAGATTAATAAGATAGCCCATACAAACTTACTGAATAAGATAGGAATAGATAGCATAGTAAGTCCTAAAATAGTTACGGCAAACCATATAATAAGGTTTGCTAGAAGTCTTAAAAATGCCATAGACAATCCAGTAAACACGCTTTATAAACTCATTGATGATAAGGTAGAAGCCTTAGAGTTTGTTGCAGATTCTCACACAAAATTTTTGGATATACCCTTAAAGGATATCAACTTTGTAAAAAACATAATGATTGCAGCGCTACTGAGAAAAAATAATATCATTATACCGCATGGTAACGATGTGATAAAAGAAAGAGATAGTGTGATATTGATAGCAAAAGACAAGACATTTTCAGACCTTAATGAAATCTTTATATCAACTAAAAGTAGTGACGAGAAAATATGAACTTCAGAATTATTATAAAAAGATTAGGCACAGTACTATTAATTCTATCAGCTTGTATGATACCTTCTTTGATAGTATCAATTATATTTTCTGAAAAGGGCTGGATTACATTTGCTACTCCTATCGCGGTCATCTTTTTTATTGGCATAGTTATGCAAAGCATTAAAGCAACTTCATCAGATGTTTTTATTAGAGAAGGGTTTGCAATAGTGTCATTTAGCTGGATAATAGTTTCACTTTTTGGAGCATTGCCCTATATTTTATCTAAATCAATACCTAACGCGCTTGATGCCATATTTGAATCAATTTCAGGTTTTACTACCACAGGCGCATCAGTTTTAACAGATATAGAATCTTTGCCAAAGAGTATAATATTTTGGAGAAGTTCTACCAATTGGATGGGAGGAATGGGTGTTCTTGTTTTGCTCATTGCTGTCATGCCAACAGTTAAAGGCAATAACTTATTTATCCTAAAAGCAGAGTCGCCAGGACCTTCAACAGAAAAAATTGTGCCCAAAATAAAAAATACTGCAAAATTATTGTACTTAATATACATTACGCTAACAATTATTCAAGTTATTTTTCTACTTTTTGGCGGAATGTCCTTATTTGATTCGTTGGTGCATAGTTTTTCCACAGCAGGCACTGGCGGTTTTTCCAGCAAAACAGCAAGCATAGGCGCATTTAATAACCTATATATAGAAATTGTTATAACAATTTTTATGTTCTTGTTTGGTATAAATTTTACGCTATATTTTTTACTATTAAAAGGCAACCTAAAAAATGTATTTAAGGATGAAGAGTTGCAATTTTACACAATTGTTATTATATTTTCAGTTGCACTAATCTCACTTAACACTTTTGGAAGAATTTATAATTCCTTTGGTCAAGCTTTGAGATATTCCTCTTTTCAAGTATGTTCAATCATAACAACCACAGGTTTTAGCACCTTTGACTATAACCTATGGCCCTTGTTTAGCCAAACAATACTGATTATATTGATGTTTACAGGCGCTTGCTCTGGCTCTACAAGCGGAGGCTTAAAATGTATCCGCATATTAATGCTGTTTAAGATTGCTAGAAGAGAAATATCAAAGAGAATACACCCAAGAGCAGTAAGCGTTATTACCCTTAACGGCAAAAAAGTAGAAGAAAAAGATGTATACAGTATTTTAGTATACTTGGCGGTCTATGCCATAATTTTGTTATTAGGTGTATTTATAATCTCTCTTGACAATAAAGATTTTTTAACAACACTAAGTTCAGTTATATCTACCATAAACAATATAGGCCCTAGTTTGGGAGCAGCTGGACCTGCTGGCAATTTTGCTCAATTTTCACCGCTAAGCAAAGTTGTTTTTTCCTTTCTTATGCTTATAGGCAGACTGGAAATGTATCCTTTACTAATGCTTATAGTTCCTAAGTTTTGGACAAAACAAAATATTTAAGAAAGCAAACTACCTTAGTTTTTGTTGCTCTTGCTTTTATGCAGTGTTTTTAGATATAATGGAAAAAAGAAGAAAGTATTAACTTGCAACTAGGAAATGGTATGAAAAAGAGATATTTACTTGTGGCGCTAACTGTAATTTGGGTTGTCGTTCTTTGTTTTGGATTTTGGGGTTGCTTTAGTACTGCCAAGAATGATGATTTTTCCCTAAATTTTATTGTTGAGGGAGAAGTATATCATACAATTACGACTAAAGGCAAAGAAAAGATAACTTTGCCGCCTAATCCATCTTTAAACGGTTATATATTTAGTGGCTGGTATTGGGATAACGATGTGTGGGAAAAGCCCTTTACGGCAAGTTCTTTGTTAGATACCAGACTTTCTTCCAATATGTCAGTTTATGCCAAGTGGGAAAATAATACTTTTACCATCTCTTTTGAAAGCAACGGAGGAAGCTTAGTTAATTCCATAACAAAAGAAGCAGGAGAAAATATTTCAGCGCCCACTGCGCCAACACGGACAGGTTATACCTTTGGCGGTTGGTTTGTAGACAATGTGACATTTAAAAATGAGTTTACCTTTAATGTAATGCCCGCTGAAGATATGGAGCTTTATGCAAAATGGATATTAGGCGATTCAACAATACCTAGTGAATATATTGTTACTTTTAATGCTAAAGGTGGAAGCTTGGTAGACTCTTGTACCGTTGCCCCTAATAGCTATGTCGAAATGCCTGAAAGCGTACGCCCTGGATATTCTTTTGATGGCTGGTATACAAGCGCCAACAATGGCATTACGCTAGATAAAAAATGGTCTTTTGATAGCGATGTAGTAAATAGCAATATTGTGTTATATGCAAAATGGATAGCTCATTTTGAATTGAAAAATGAGTTCAATAATTATGTCATAACCAATACAACAGATTTAAGTAAGAATTTTTCTCATATAGATATACCGCCTGTTATTGATGGCAAAAAGGTTACTGAAATAAGAGCAGCATTTGTAAATAATAATAATCTTACTTCCATAACCATTCCAGAAAGCGTGACCAATATCGGTCCTAATTCTTTTTTGAGCTGTAGCAATCTATTATCAATAAATATTCCCGACAGCGTAAAAAACATAGGGAATTTGGCATTTTCCGCTTGTATCAGCTTGACCACTATTACAATACCTAATAGCGTGACTAGCATAGGCACAGAAGTGTTTTCGGGTTGTGCTGCTGAAATATGCTGGGAAGACAGTCCGGCAATAACAACAATAGTTGACAAGACCTTTAAGGGATATAAGGGAGAGAGGTTGACTATTCCAAATAGCGTTAAAAGCATAGGCACTTTTGCGTTTGCTAATTGCGACAATTTAAGCTCAATTACAATTCCCAACAGCGTGACAAGTGTAGGCGAAAGTGCATTCTTAAATTGTTCCAGCTTAACCACTGTTACAATCCCTAATAGTGTAACTTCCATAGGCGAATCTGCTTTTTCAGGATGTGGCGGACTTGTTTCTATGTCATTGCCTTTTGTGGGAAAGGAAATAACGGCAATTTCCGACAAGGCATTATTTGGTTATATATTTGGAACATCAGCATATCCTGGCTCAGATGAGATAGAGCAACTTTGCAATACAAAAAAATATAAATATTATATTCCAACTAGTCTTGAAACAGTAACAATTGCAGGCGGATATTTAAAGGATGGGGCATTTTATAATTGTGTAAACTTAAAATCAATAATATTATCTGACAGCATAAAAAGCATAGGAGAGAGAGCATTCTATAATTGTTCAAGCCTTATTTCATGCAATATTCCTAGTGAGGTAAATACAATTAGTTCTTACGCTTTTTCAAAATGTAGCAGTTTAAGTTCAATCATAATTCGAGAAGGTGTGACGGCCATAGAAACTTACGCTTTTTCAGAATGTAGCAATTTAAGCTCAATCTCAATGCCTTCAAATGTCACAAGCATAGGTGATAAGGTTTTTTATAAATGCAATAGCCTTATTTTAATAGATGTAGATAATGATAATCCTAATTATAAATCAATAGATGGCAATTTATATAATAAAGATGCAACAATGCTAGTTCAATACGCAATAGGTAAAGATGTAACAAATTTTGAAATCCCTAGCAGTGTAACAGCAATAGGCAATAGTGCGTTTTCTTATTGTAACAGCCTTGAATCTGTCATTATTCCAAATGGAATGATAGCAATAGGCAGAGATGCATTTTATTATTGTCGTAACTTATTGTCAATTATTATACCTGACAATGTTACAAGCATAGGTTATCAAGCATTTTATTATTGTGACCGTTTAAATTCAATAACAATAGGAAAGGGTGTAAAAAACATAGACCCATGGGCGTTTTATGGCTGCAGTAGTCTTGGAGAAGTAAACATAACTGATTTAGCCGCATGGTGCGCAATATCGTTTGAACTTTATTCTAATCCCTTATATTTCGCTAAAAACCTGTACATTAATGACCAATTAGCCACTGATATAACTATTCCTAGTGGTGTAACAAGCATAGAAAATGGAGTATTTTATAATTGCGTGAGCTTAAATTCAGTCATAATACCAAGCAGTGTAGTTATTATAGGTCGTGAGTCATTTTACAATTGTACCAATTTAGCTACAGTAACCTTTGAAAATACGACAGGCTGGTATGAAACAGAGGACATATCAGCTACTAGCGGTGAGAGTATAACAGTAACTTTGCCAAAAATGAATGCGTCAAAGCTCCAAAACAATCATAAATACTATTGGAAACGCAATCCTTAAAATTATTAGTCAATAAGTAAAATTTTGCCTAAATTATCGATATCTCCAGCCCCTAGGATAAGTATAATATCGTTGGGTTTTATTCTTTCTATCAAATAACCAGCAATGTCAAGAATATTGTCATAATAATGCTTTTTTTTGTGTTCAATGTTATCAAAAAGCTGTTTTGCCGAAATACCCATATTAGGCGTTTCTCTTGCTGAATATTCTTTGCAAATAATTAAAGCATCACAATGGGTAAAACATTGCAAAAATTCAGAAAAAAGACTAAAAGTTCGACTAAAGGTGTGGGGTTGAAAAACAGCATAGAGCTGTCCTCTTTCTGCGAGTTTTTTCTTAGCGGTAGCTATGCTTGCATAAACTTCAGTAGGGTGGTGGGCATAGTCACTAATAACTTGCGCCCCTTGACAATAGCCTAATTTTTGAAATCTTCTTTGCACTCCTTGAAAGTTAAATATGCTATTTACCGCGCCTGGTAAACATACCTTAAGTAAAGTGCTGCAAATGATAGCAGCTGCGCTGTTAAAGACAGTATGAATACTTTCAATATTTAACTCAACATGACAAATTGGTATCCCAAAGTGTGCTAAATCGTAACTGTAACAAGCATCTGCTCTTTCTTTTAAATTGCTTATAACATAGTGATTATTTTTTTCTAGTCCAAAGGTTATGACATTTTTGTTATGAAACTGTCTGTTTTTATAGTAGTTGCTATCTCCATTGATTATTGCAATTTTGGAAGAGCTTACAAAGTTATCAAAGGTATCATATAATTCCGTTAGCGATTTATAGGTGTCAGGGTGGTCGCTTTCGGCATTTAAAACTATTGCGATATCAGGTTTTAACGCAAGTAGGCTTTGGCGATATTCGCAAGCTTCTGTTACAAAGTATTTGTTGCCAGAATAAAAAAAGTTCCCTATGCCGACAGCTTCTCCGCCTATATGCGCGCAAAAAGGGATTGATGCGTCCATTATTACTCTTGTCAGCATTGATGTAGTGGTGGTTTTGCCATGAGTGCCAGCAATTGCTATGGTGTTTTCAAACTGCCTTGATACTATTCCTAAAAATAAGTATCTTTCCATGGTTGGAATATTGTTTTTTTGGCAATAAATAAGTTCGGGACTATCTTTTTTGATTGCTGAAGAATAGACTACTAAGTCTACGCCGTCAAGGGCAGATAGCTCTGTGCCTACATATACTGTAATACCGTGGTCGGAAAGGGAGAGAAGCTTTTCACTAAAAACCTTGTCTTGACCGCTTACCTTAATACCAAATTTGGTAAGCAGCATGGCAATAGAGCTCATACTAATACCGCCTATACCTAAAAGATGAACTCTATGTAATTTAGTAAAATCCAGCATATATGCATACTATGCTCCATAATTAAAAAAAGTGACAAAAACAGTTGACTTTTCTTAGTAGAATAAATATAATTAGTAATGCATTTAGCTTAAGAGGTGATAAAATGAAAAAAAATATACATCCCGATTACAAAATTGTTGAAGTAACTTGCGGTTGTGGTGAGAAATTTATGTGTGGCACTACCAAGAACACACCTACATTGAGCGTGGAAATTTGTTCTCAATGTCATCCTTTCTTTACAGGTAAACAGAAGATGGTAGATACCGGTGGAAGGGTGGAAAGATTCCAAAGAAAGTTTGGAGCTGGTCTAAAATAAGCAAGCATACCAATAATCAAAATGCAAGTTATTTAGACTTGCATTTTTTTAATTTATATAATTTTGACAAGCTAGAATTATAATCCCTAAAATAAAATTAGGCATAGAGAAGATTTATGGAAAAGAAAAATAATTGCAACATAGGCGGACAAGCGGTGCTAGAAGGCGTTATGATGAGAGGGCCTTCTTCTATGGTGACTGCTGTTCGCAATCCGCAAGGCGAAATTGTGCTTGAAAGCTCTCGTCTAAAGCCACTTAGCCAAAAACCAAAAATTTATCGTTTGCCCATAATAAGAGGGATTATCAGTTTTGCTAACTCTTTTATTCTTGGCATAAAGATTATCAATAGGTCTGGCGAAGTGTTTGGCGATTTGCAGCAAGAAAAACCGTCTAAATTTGAAAAATGGTTGGCAAAAACATTCAAAGTAGATATGATGAGCGTTTTTGTAGTTATTGCGGCAATACTTGGCATATTTATGGGGATTGGTTTATTTGTGCTCGTTCCACAATTAATTAGCACAGCGGTATTTAAGCTAGCAGGTTGGGAATACCAAAGCTTTAAAATGAGAATTGCATACAATCTTTTTGCAGGTTTTTTGCGTATGGGCATTTTTATTGGATACATTGCGCTAGTTTCTCTTATGAAAGAAATAAAAAGGCTGTTTATGTATCATGGTGCTGAGCATAAAACTATTTCAGCTTATGAACATAATCTAGAATTAACTGTGGAAAATGTGCAAAAAATGAGAACTGTTCACGATAGGTGCGGCACAACATTTATGTTTATTGTCATGGTAATAAGCATATTGTTTTTTGCGGCTTTTCCCGTCGATGTGCTGGTAAATGCAGGCACTGTTGCTAACTTTATTGTAAGAGTGTTAAGCCGAATTATTCTTATTCCCATAGTAGCTGGAATAAGCTATGAACTTCTAAAGCTTTTTTCAAAGTACGACAACGCTATTACCAGAATCCTTAAAAAGCCTGGATTGTTATTGCAAAAGCTTACCACAAAAGAGCCACAAGACGATATGGTAGAAGTGGCAATTGCGGCATTTTCTGAAGTTTTGTTGTTAGAAGAAGATAAGGATAGACAATTGCAGTCTTTTGTAACTTATTCTACCGTAGATAAAATAATTCAAGACCTTTTGCAAATTATTGAGCATAAAAATGAAGCTGAACTTATTGTTATGAGCGTGCTAGGAGTAAAGACAAAAACAGAGCTTTATGATGGCAGGCGGGTAGATAATACGCAAAAAGAGATGTGCTTAAAATTCGCCCGCAGAAGACAAAAGGGCGCGCCCATTCAATATGTTTTGAACAACGCTTGCTTTTATGGCTATGATTTTTACGTGGACAGCCGTGTGCTTATACCTAGATTTGACACCGAGATATTAGCGCAAACAGCCATAAAAATATTAAAATATATACCGTCTGCTAAGGTGCTTGATTTATGCACAGGAAGCGGAGCTATTGCTATTACCGTTGCTAAAGAGTGCCTGTGTGAAGTGACGGCAACTGACATAAGTCAAGATGCTTTGGAAGTGGCTAAGCAAAATGCTTTAAGCAATAAGGTAGATATTACATTTAAACAAGGTAGTTTATTTGCGCCTGTTAAAGGACAAAAATTTGATGTAATTACTTGTAATCCGCCCTATATCCCTGACGGCGATATACCAAGTCTAGAAAGCCAAGTAAGAGATTATGAACCAATGCTTGCCTTAAAAGGCGGCCAAGATGGACTGGACTTTATAAAAGACATAATAGACAAAGCCCACAAACATCTTAATGAGCAAGGATTTTTGATTATGGAAATAGGAAAGGGGCAAGACCAATTTGTTGCAGAGCTTTTGCAAGAAAGATATGAAGCAGAGCTTGTATATGATTTTAATAATCCGCCCATTGCCAGAGTGGCGGTAGCAAAATTAAAAGAATTGGGAGAGGATAATGTTTGAAAGACTAGAACTTATAATTGGGAGAGGATAATGTTTGAAAGACTAGAACTTATGAAAAAACGCCTAGAAGAGCTTAACGAACTTATTGCGTTGCCTGAAATGGTGGCAAGGCAAGATGAGTGGCAAAAGCTTGTCAAGGAGCATGCTGCCCTTTCTCCCGTTGTTGATGAGTATCAAAAATATCTTAAGATAGAACAAGATATGGAAGATTGTCAAGAAATTATGGCAGACAGCGACAAAGAGATGGCAGAGATGGCGGAAGCTGAATATTATGAGTTAAAAGATAAATTAGATGGTACGCTAAAACAACTAAAAGTGCTATTATTGCCACAAGACCCTATGGACGACAAAAATGTTATTGTGGAGATTAGGGCAGGCGCAGGCGGAGAAGAAGCGTCACTTTTTGCTATGCAACTTATGCGCTTGTACCATAGGTTTGCCGAACGCTCACGCTGGAAAATTGAGGATATAGATATTAACGAAACAGAACTTGGCGGCATAAGAGAAGCTGTTTTTATGATAAAAGGACAGGGCGCTTATAGCAAGATGAAGTATGAGAGTGGTGTGCATAGGGTGCAGAGAGTGCCAGAAACTGAAAGTCAAGGCAGAGTGCATACTTCAACTGTTACCGTTGCAGTATTGCCTGAAGCTGTGGAAGTGGATTTTGAAATACTAGATAAAGATTTGCGCATAGACACATATAGAAGCAGCGGCGCAGGCGGACAACATGTAAATAAGACTGACAGCGCAATTCGTATGACACATATACCAACTGGTATTGTAGTAGCTTGCCAAGATGAAAGAAGCCAACTAAAAAATAGAGAAAAAGCAATGAGACTTATGCAAAGCAGGCTTTATGATTATTACCAAAGCCAAAAAGACGCAGAATACGCTGAATCTAGAAGAATACAGGTAGGAACGGGAGACAGAAGCGAAAGAATACGCACCTATAACTTCCCGCAAGGGAGAGTAACTGACCACAGAATAGGTATGACGCTTTATAATTTGACATCGTTTATGGACGGCGATATTTTTCAAATGATAGAAGCTTTGGCGCTAGCTGACCAAAATGCAAAATTAAGCACTTTTGATAACTGATAAATAAATGAAAATAAGGAGCATATTATGCTGACAACAAATGAGGTATATTTAAGTGAAAGGTCTCATGTATTAGAAGAACATAGCTACAATTATGAACTTCAAGATGTCGATAAGCCACAACTTTATCGTAACTTTTTTGACTATACAAGCATTCCTAAGGTTGCATTTAACTTCCGCAGCGTGCCGCTTAATTGTCCTAAAGAAATTTGGATAACGGACACTACTTTTAGAGATGGTCAACAGTCACGCTCACCTTATACAGTAGAGCAGATAGTGGAAATCTTTAAGATGCTAAGTAGATTGGGCGGAGAAAAGGGAATAATCAAGCAAAGCGAATTTTTCTTATACAATGAAAAAGATAGATTGGCAGTTAGAAAGTGTCAAGAGCTAGGATACAAATTTCCCGAAGTTACTAGCTGGATAAGGGCCAATGAAAAAGATTTTCAGCTAGTTAAAGAAATGGGTGTTGCAGAAACAGGAATTTTGGTAAGTTGCAGCGACTATCATATCTTTAAGAAAATGAATTTAACACGCGCTAAAGCAATGGAAAAATATCTTGCAATAGTAAAAGCGGCGCTAGATGCTGGCATTAGGCCAAGATGCCATTTTGAAGACATAACAAGAGCTGATTTTTATGGCTTTGTAGTACCTTTTGCTAACGAACTTAAAAAAATTATGGACGAAAGCGGTATACCTATAAAAATACGCTGCTGTGATACTTTAGGGTATGGAATCACATATCCAGGAGCTAGCTTGCCAAGAAGTGTTCAAGGCATAATCTATGGACTAAAACACTATTCTGGTATACCAAGCGCTCTACTTGAATGGCACGGGCACAATGATTTTTATAAGGCAGTAGTAAATGGAACGACGGCATGGCTCTATGGCGCAAGCGGTGTCAACTGTTCAGTGCTCGGAATTGGAGAAAGAACAGGTAATTGTCCCTTAGAAGCTATGTGCATAGAATATGCATCTATAAAAGGCACTACCGACGGTATGGACTTTACTGTTATTACCGAACTTGCTCAATATTTTGAAAAAGAAATGGGTTATAAGATACCTGCTAACACACCATTTGTGGGTAAAAACTTTAACACTACAAGAGCAGGTATTCATGCAGATGGTTTGCTAAAAGATGAAGAGATATATAATATTTTTGACACAGAAACTTTGTTAAAGAGAAAGGCAAGAGTTTCGGTTGATAGTCACAGCGGGCTTGCTGGCATTGCTTATTGGATAAATGGATATTTTCAACTAACTGATGAAAATATTATTGATAAAAAAGACGATATAGTGGTTGCTATGAAAGAGAAAGTAGACCAAGAATACGCCAATGGCAGAACCACTGTTATGAGCGATTACGAATTAAAAGAAATAATGAAACAAATAGATGTCAATTTTTATAGAAAGCTAAAAGCAATATCTGCTGGTATATCCAACAGTTAAATTTCCGCTTCTAAAGGGAATTAGATATTGAATGGTGGTATCTAATGTGTTACAATTAGATTAGTATAATTAAAGGAGAATTCTATGATAACAATTATTTATGGTGATAAAGGCACAGGTAAAACCAAAAAAATTATAAATTTAGCCAATGAGAATATTAACAATCAAAAAGGCGATGTAGTGTTTTTAGCGGCAACTAGCCGTTACAGAATGGAAATATCTTCAAGGATACGATTTATTGATGTTTTAGATATCGGTATAGCGTCAAAAGATGGACTAATTGGATTTGTTAAAGGTCTACTAAACGGTAACTATGACATAGAAACAGTGTACATTGATGGCATTTATAAAATGGCGCGCACTACTATTGATTCGGAAGAGATGGCAGAACTTATGATGGCTTTGGACAGCTTGTCAAACCATGGAATAAAATTTATCATAACAATATCTTGCAGCAAAGAGAAGTTGCCTGCATTCATTGCAAAATACATTAAAGACTAAGGGAGATTCTTAATGGATTTTTATAGCACTAGAGGAGATGGCCCAATTAGCGGCGCTCAAGCAGTGATTAACGGAATAGCAAAAGACGGCGGACTTTATGTACCGTCGTCATTCCCCCCAATAAGTAAAGAAGATATAGAAGATATGATAGACCTTGATTATCAAGAAAGGTCTGCTTATATTATGAGTTTGTACCTAACTGATTTTACTTATGAAGAGTTGCTAGAATATACAAAAAAAGCATACGCAAAATTTGAAGACCAAGACCCGTCGCCCATAACTAAAGTAGACGAAAAAACTTATATAATGGAATTGTGGCACGGTCCGACATTGGCATTTAAAGATGTGGCGCTTACAGTGTTGCCTTATCTGCTTATTGGAAGTAAGCAAAAAAAAGGTAATAACTCCAAAACCTTAATTTTAGTGGCAACTAGCGGAGATACAGGTAAAGCCGCTCTTGAAGGTTTTAAAGATGTGGAGGGAACAGAGATAATTGTCTTTTACCCCCAAAATGGCGTTAGCGATATGCAAAAGCTGCAAATGCAAACGACAGAAGGCAATAATGTCAATGTCATTGGCATTGACGGTAATTTTGACGATGCGCAAACAGCTGTAAAAAGCGTTTTCAACAATAAAGAAATAATTGCAAAACTAAATGAAAAGGGCTATGAATTAAGTTCAGCTAACAGTATTAATTTTGGCAGGCTTGTACCTCAGGTTGTTTATTATATTTCTTCCTATGTGGATTTGGTAGCCAATGGCGAAATTGAAAATGGCGATGAAATAAATTTTGTAGTGCCTTGTGGTAATTTTGGCAATATATTGGCGGCTTATTATGCAAAGCGAATGGGCATTCCTGTTAAACAGTTGATAGTTGCCTCCAATAAAAACAATGTGCTTACAGAGTTTTTCTCTACAGGTATTTATGATAGTAATCGTGATTTTTACAAAACTATGAGTCCTAGTATGGACATTCTAATAAGCAGTAATTTAGAAAGATTGCTGTACGAAATTATGGATAGAAATCCTCAAAAAATAAAAGAACTTATGACAGAGCTTAAAGAAAGCGGCTATTATACCATAGATGAGGAAATACTAAATAATGACTATTCAGAATTTTTAGCTTATTTTACCACAGAAAAAGAAACTTTGCTGTGCATAGATAACTTTTTTGATGAATATGGCTATCTTTTAGACACCCATACCGCAGTCGCTGTAAGCGCTTATCTAAAGTACCTTAACGATACTTTAGACGATGATACGCCTACTGTTATAGTAAGCACAGCAAACCCCTATAAGTTTCCGCAAGATGTATATAAAGCTGTGAGTAAAAGTGAAGAACAAGATGCACAAAAAGCCGTCAAGAAACTATTTTTAGCAACAGGATTGGAAATTCCAAAGCAAATAAGTGAGTTAAAGACAAAAGAAGTTTTGCATACAACCAGCATTGCAAAAGAAGATATAGAATTAGCAGTACTAAATATACTTTTAGAAGGGAAATAAATGATACAAGGAAAGAAAGTAGTATATAGCGCAACGCAGCCAACTGGAAGCATTACACTTGGCAATTATATTGGAGCAATAAAAAATTGGCTTAAATTAAATCAAGAGTATTTTACTATATTTGCAATAGCAGACTTGCACGCCTTGACTGTAAGGCAAGTTCCTGCCGATTTTAGAAAAAGAGCGTTAAGCTTTTTTGCACAATATATAGCTTTAGGACTAGACCCAGAAAAAAACATTCTGTATTTTCAAAGTCATGTGCCACAACACGCAGAGCTGACTTGGATTCTTAATTGCTTTACCTATATTGGCGAAACGGGGCGTATGACGCAGTTTAAGGAAAAGTCTTCAAAGCATAATGACAATATCAATATGGGGCTTATGGACTATCCAGTGCTTATGGCTAGCGATATCTTGCTTTATCAAGCCGATTTAGTGCCAGTGGGAATAGACCAAAAACAACACTTAGAGCTTACTAGAGATTTAGCTATTCGATTTAATAACCTTTATAGTCCTACTTTTACTGTGCCAGAGCCTTATATAGGAAAACAGGGCGCAAAAATATTCTCTTTGCAAAGCCCTACAGAAAAAATGAGTAAGTCAGACCCAAATCCAAATGCTACTATTAGCTTGCTTGATGAGCCAGACGCTGTTATGCGTAAATTTAAAAGAGCCGTTACCGATAGTGACGGAGTTATTAAGTTTAGCGAAGATAAACCTGGCGTAAGCAATCTTTTAACAATACTTAGTGCAGTTACTGATAAAGGAATTGCCGATATAGAAAAAGATTTTGCAGGCAAAGGATATGCCGAACTTAAAAAAGTAGTTGGCGAAGCTGTTGTTGAGTTTTTGCAACCTATTCAAAGTGAGTATAATAGGCTGATAGCTGATAAGGCGTACCTTATGAGCGTAGCGAAAGACGGAGCGGAGAAAGCGCAAGCAATAGCGCGTCGCACTTTATCAAAAGTTTATAAAAAAATTGGTTTGGTGCAGCTATAATGTTTGGATATGTGATAATAGATAAACCTAATATTTTGATAAAGGATTATCAAACATATCGCTCTTATTATTGCGGACTGTGTAAGTCAATTGGAAAGCGCTCTGGCCAAGCTATGCGCCTTACGCTAAATTATGATATAGTTGTGCTTGCGCTAATTGCCCATAACTATGAAAATAAGACGCCGGAATTTAGCAAAGGCAGATGCTTTGTTCACCCGCTAAGAGGCATATCTTATGTAAAACATAATAATATTTTAGCAAAAATTGCGGATATAAACACTATACTTGGGTATTATAAAATTTATGACGATGTGGTGGATGAAGGCAAGCATAAATTATTAAAAACCGCGCTTACGCCATACTTTAAAAAGGCAAGAAAGCGTTTGCCTGAGCTTAGTAAGCAGGTTGGCGAAATTTATGACAAGCTAAGAGCGTATGAAAAGCAAAAAGCTGATGAAAATGTTCTTAGCGATTGCTTTGGAAGCTTGATGATAAAAGTAGGTGAGTGTTTAACTGAAAAATGCGACAATCATTTGCGTGAAATGTGTTTTTATTTAGGCAAATGGGTATATGTCATAGATGCGTTTGACGACTTACAAAAAGACTTTGAAAAAAATAATTATAATCCTTTTTTGAGAGATGTTACAAAATGGGATGATAGGATTTTTGAAAATGTTGCAACCAGGTTTACTTGGATAACTAATGAATGCATAGACAAAATTATTAGTGTTTATGAGATGATGCAAATAAATGTTAGCGAAGGGACATTAAGTAATATAATCTATAAGGGATTACCTGCCCGAACAGAATTCGTTTTAAATAAGAGAGGTAAAAAATGTCAAAAAATCCGTTTGTAGTTTTAGGAGTTAGTGAAAATTGCACTCAAAATGAATTGTTTGATGCATATAGAGAGCTAAGAAACAAATACGCTGACTTGAGATTTGCCGAAGGTCAGGAGGGCACAGACGCTTGCGCTAAGCTAGAAGAAATAGAACTAGCTTATAGAGAAGCTAGCGATATTTTGCGCAACAGATATAATGTAAAGTATACAGGCAGCAATTTGACCGATGTGGAAAATGCCATAAAGGCAGGCAATATGGAAGAGGCTCAAAGCATACTTGATAATTGCCATGAGCGTTCAGGGCAATGGCACTATTTGCAATCTGTAATTTTCTACAAGAAAAATTGGCTGTCAGATGCGCTTAAGCAATTAGATTTTGCTTGCAACTTAGAGCCTAACAATCAAAAGTTTGCTGAGGCTAGGCGCAATATGCTTAACAAGATGAATGAGAATACCGCAAAGCAAAATACATCTTATTATCGCAACGATAATCATGATTCAAACAGGTCTTATTCAAGAGAGCCAGGCCAGCGCTATCAAAGAGGTTTTACAGCTTGTGATTGCTGTTCATCACTAATTTGCGCTGACTGCTGTTGTGAGTGCATGGGCGGCGATCTTATCAGTTGTTGTTAAGAAATGAAAAGAGATATAGGTATAAGATTTGCTCTTGCGGGAGTGGGCGCGGCTTTGTCCATAATATTTATAACTCTGTCATATTTTGTTAAAAATTTAAGCCTTTCTTTTACAGTTATGGCATCGGTAGGAGTTATGTTGCCCTTGACAAAGAATTATTATAAAGAAGGGCTTTTGACTTGCATAGCGTCAGGCGTTATTGGCTTTTTTATAGCCAATATAAATGTTATACCATTTGTTTTAGCCAGCAGTTTTTATGTGGTATTTACAATCTTTTGGCATAATTCTAATTTTAATAAAATAATGGGAATTTTAATAAAAATACTCTATTCGTTTTTAGTGTTTTTTGTGCTTTATAAAGTAGCTAGCCTAATTATCATAGATTTTGATAGACTTTCAAAATTGAATGCCTTAAACCCTGCAGTACTATATATTTTATTTAATATTGTATTTACGCTTGCCTTTGTAGTTTATGATTTTTTGATAATACAAACCTATCAGTACATAAAAAGTTTATTAGGTAAAGTGAGCAAGAAGTAAGCTATATGATATCTTGAGCTTGCCTTACGCCAACTTCCATCATATTTTCCACAAAATCATTGCAAATAAAATAATAAATAGTTTTTCCTACTCTTCGGCAGTTTACGATATTGCCTTTTTTTAGTACAGATAACTGGTGGCTTACCGTAGTTTGATTTAGCTTAAGAAGCTTGCTAATATCACTTACGCATACTTCACAAACAGAGAGCAGACTTATAATTTTTAGCCTAGTATTGTCGCCAAATATGCGAAAAAAACTTGTCATGTCAGTAAGCACTTTTTCACAAGGCAAATATTGCTCTACTATCTCTTCAATTCTCATATACAAAATACCTCTATTTATTTCAGTATACCAAGTCACATTTGCGAATACTGTTGCATATTGTAGTATATCATTGAATTTAGGAGAACTATTATGTTTGGAAATAATTCACTTCCTATATTACTATTGTTGCTTTTGAGCGGCAACGGTTGTAATGGTAACAACAATAATGATAGATGCTGTGACAAAAATGCGCTTGCTATGTGTCTTTGCTTGCTTTGCCTATGCGGTGACGATAACAATAGCGGCTCTTGCGGTTGCGGTTGCGGTGATTTTGGCGGTTGCGGCTGCGGTAATATTACCTGATGCTTGAAAAATCTATTAAATTTTAGTATAATTGATACATATGATAAAATTTTATGAGTATATAGATGGTAGATTTTGGTAATGATTGGAATGATGTATTAGCTGGGGAGTTCGACAAAGAGTACTAC
>FZPS01000175.1_pt83 | contig 19402 bp, 19 predicted proteins | sample 1817821 | NCBI WGS metagenome assembly FZPS01 (sample SAMEA104158645, study PRJEB21678) | metagenome | place: Germany | collected 2015-04-21
ATGTTACCAGGGAACTGCCGGAAAGAGCATCATGAGGCGGTTACTCTCAGTTCCTGTTTGTTGTAAGATAAAAATACCCAAAAGGGGGGGCGGGGAGAAACCTCTTGCAAAAAACACAGTTCCGTCTGACATCTCTATCTTGTCATGATCTCACCGGCATTTCGCTGCCGGCGGCCAGAAAAAAAGCGAACATCCGTATCTCCAAATGCCCCCCATCCTGTGCCCACCTGGCAAGGCAAATCTTTAGCGTGCGCACGTCAAGCCAAACCCTCAAAGTGATGAACTGTTGCGCTTGTTTCATGGCAACACCTTCACTCCAGGAATTTGAAAGGATGAGGTCGATGTCCGAGTTATTAACATTGGCTTTCGCCGAAGCTGCAAAGGATCCGGCCAAATATGCGCTGGCCGTCTACGATATGGGTGACGAGCGTTGGGTTTGTTTTCAAGACTTGTCTCGGAAAGAGTTGGCGGCAGATCAGCCTGGTTGGGATACATTTGGCATTACGGAAGCGGACTACATAGAAGACGCGAGTGACTACAGACGGGGTGTAGCTTGTTTTGGCGCCGCATTCCAAGCCTCATCTCCCAAGTGATCACAGAGGACGATCACCGGCGCTGGTTGGAGACGATTGAGGACTATGGCGTCAGAAATATTCACTACGGTTCAGAACGTCTTGGCCTGATAGGGGTTTCCATTGTAACGAAGATTGGCTTTCGCCCTCATGATAGGAAGCGTGGCCAGCACGGGTTTACCCTTGCGAGGCCCTTCTATTGGGAGGCAAGAATGGAATTCGAGGATTGCGATGGCGAACGTTGGAACTTACATTGCACGGACATACGATGGAAAACTTACCTCTGGGACAGGATTTACAAGCAGGACCAGAACGCGAAGGAAATTTGCGATCATTTGTTGACCTTTCTCAACGATGCCCATACATTCCTCGTTGTGGAAATTCATCCGCCGGATTCTCCGAAGCAAAGGCGCCGCATTCCCGGTACTTTCCGTGACCGAACAGGGCATTACGCGGTTGTAGGCGGTATCATAAGTATTCCCGATTGGCACCGGCGCATCAGCTGTTGAAGCGGGGTTCCCTGGGCAGACACATGATCTGGGTGGGCGTTAAAGCTGAGGTTGCATTGTCAAGCTCCCCGAGGCATCTTGGCCGCTATGAGCAGACTGCCTATCTGGGTTTGGGTTAGTACCCTGGCGGATGAATATGAAAAAGGGCTACGGGCATACCCCGCAGCCCAATGTCTGTCAATGGGAGGTCAGCTGCTCATCTAAGGAGTAGCCTCCTGCCTGTTCTGCAACTATTTGAAGTATAGATCATCAACCAGGGCTTGGGCAGCAACTTCCACTTCTTCATAATCTACGTCGACCATTTGATTGTATTTTGCGATGGTGCCTTCATCAATTTGTCCTAAGAGCGGTTCGATGAGTGTAACGATTTCTGGATGCTCGTCAAGCACACTGTTTGCAGCTACGAGCGCTGGATCATAGGGGGGGAAGTATTGCTGATCGTCCTGGAGAGCAACGAGGTTCATTGCTACAATTCGTCCATCGGTGGAGTATGCTACCGCAACATCCACATCCCCTGTTTGAACTGCTCGATAAATGAGACCATAGTCCATGCTTACAGCCCGGTTAAACTCGATGTCATAGGCTGCGAGAAGATCCCGATAGCCGTCACCAGCCCGCTCCCTAAAGGTCGAATCCATAGCAATTGTCAGCGAAGGACTATGCTCCTTTAGATCCGTAATGCTCTCAATACCCTGCTCTTCGGCGAAGTCTTTTTGAATTACCAAGGCGTAGGTATTATTAAAGCCGAAGGAGTCGAACCAGGTGGCGTCAAAGCGTTGATCAAATTCTTGTTGAACATATTCCTCCACCTTGCGGGCGTCTTTCCATTCATCTGTTACTTCCATGCCTAGTACGCCGGCAAACTGGGTGCCTGTATAGCTCACGTACATCTGGGCATTGCCCGAAGTTAAAGCCGCGTGGAGCAAGGTAGAACTGGAAAAGTTTCTGATGTGTTCTACCTGTAGGTCGGTGTTTTTTTCAATAATGATCTTCACAGCTTCAGCCAGAATCTGGGGTTCCGCGTAGTTTGGAGAAACGATGGTAAGTGTCTGGGCCAATGCAAAGGTACTTGCACTTAGGACCAAAAGTCCTACTAATGCAAGGGTGAACATTTTCTTTACTGCAGTAATGTTAATCAAACTCCTTTTTTTTAGTGTTCTCGGGAGATACGTAATCCCCGAGGAGTCAAGATGTTTTCGAGCCTACCAAGTACGAACTCAGCAAGCAGAGCCAAGATGGCAGCGGGGACAGCGCCTAAAAGAATGAGTTCATCGCGGACCATTCCCAGCCCCGTTACGATGAAGTCACCTAGGCCGCCTCCGCCAATCATGGCAGCGAGAGTGGCGGTTCCGATAATGATCACTGTGGCTGTACGAATTCCACCCATGATGACTGGGATGGCGATGGGCAATTCCACCATGTACAAACGTTGAAAGTAGGTCATACCCATGCCCCTGGCCGCCTGGATCACCGAGTCATCTACGCTCCGGATGCCAATATAGGTGTTGCGCAAGATTGGTAGCAGGGAGTAGAGAAAGAGAGCGACTAACGCCGGCTTTTGCCCAATCCCTAGTCCCAGCGGGATCATCAGAGCTAGCAAGGCGAGGCTGGGAATGGTTTGGAAGATATTCGCCAGGTTCATCACGGGCACTTCGATCCACTTATAGCGAGTGGCCAGTATGCCAAGGGGAATGGTCACCAGAGCAGCTAGCCCCACAGGAACAAACACGAGGACCAGATGCTCCCGGAGTGCCAGTAGGATTTCGTTTTGTCTGTCGACTAATAGTGTAAGAAAGTTCATCAACAAGGGAACAACACCTCAATTTCCGGATTACTCAGCACTTGCTTCATCCCACATTTCTACCAAACCGCGCAGTAAGGCCACACGGCTTACTAGACCGATTGGTCTTTGTTTCTTGTTTACGATACCGAGAACAGGTGTGCCATTGGCCAGGCGATGGGCTGCATCACGGATCGTAGTACTAGCGGTGATAGGCTCTTGTCCCCTGACGCTTTCCAGGCTGTTCTCGCCTTGTCTCTTCAACAACTGAATTTCGTTAGCGGTGACTATCCCATGGAAGTTCCGGGAGTCGTCAACGATCACTGCAAAGTCAGACTTGCGTTTTTTCATTCTGGACATGACGTCCCTTAAAGAAGTCTCGCGGGGTACCGTTAGCGGCTCTGACACCATCACATCTGAGACAGGTGTAATGTCAGGCTGGGGACTAAGTCGATCTTCGCCGATGAACTCTCGCACATAGTCGTTGGCCGGATTTTTCAGCATTTCGCTGGGTGATGCGTCCTGGACAATGATACCATCTCGCATCAAGACGATCTTGTCAGCAAGCTTGAGTGCCTCATCCATATCATGGGTGACAAAGACAACAGTTTTGTTCAGCCGCTGCTGCAGATCTTTGATCTCTTCCTGCAATTGGTCTCTGGTGATGGGATCGAGGGCCCCAAAAGGCTCATCCATTAAAATCAGATCTGGTTCGGCAGCAAGTGCCCGCAGCACACCGATTCGCTGTTGTTGACCGCCACTGAGCTCCGCAGGATAGCGCCCTTCGTAAATATTCGGATCCATCCCAACCATTTCCAAAAGCTCCCTGGTTCTGGCGCGTCGTTTGTTCTTAGCCATCTTTTTTAGCTTAGGCACGATCTCAATATTGGCCGCAATGGTTAGATGGGGAAAAAGGCCAATATCTTGAATCACATAACCGATTTCTCTCCGAAGCTTTACGACATTCAGATGCTGTGTTGGTGTATTATTGAGTAAAATCTCCCCCGATGTGGGTTTCTCCAAATAGTTGATCATCTTCAGTGTGGTCGTCTTTCCGCAGCCACTTGGGCCAATCAGGATCACAAATTCACCCTGCTTTACCTCCAGGTTAATACCATCCACCGCAACATGCTCTTCATCGCCGGAATGATATACCTTGGTCAAGTTCTTCAGTTTTAACATTCAATTCCTCCTAAAAGCGGCCAAGAGTTCCCGCAGTAAGCCATGCATTTCCTCCATGTTCTTTTGCTGCTGCTCCATGAGTCCATATACTTGGTCAATGATTCGTTCAACATCGCGGCGATCACTATGGGCCTGTAGATAATCTGCTGCTTTATCTGCTGATAGGACATGAATTCCTGAACCATGTTTCACTTCTACAATTCCTTGCTGTTCTAGCAACACGGTCGCTTTGCGAATGGTTTCCGGCGAAACACGATACAGACTGGCCAGTTTTGAGCGCCCAGAGATGCGGGAACCCGGGGGGTACGTGCCTCTGACGATCTGTTCGGTAATTGCCAGCGCAACATATTTATAGCGAGCCATTGGGGTCTTCTTGACCATATCTTGCCGTCCTCCTGTGCAAACAAAAGTGCCAATCTATTATACCTTGAATGGGTTGGCAGAACAAAGTGCATCAGTCGTTGTTTGATCTCCTCTCCTTGAGTGAGGTACGCTCAGCCATGGTTAGCTGAATGAGACGGCGAATTGGAGCCAGATGCTCGCAGGCGAATTGGAGCCAGATGCTCGCAGATGGTGTTGTTTTGTCCTTTGGCAGAAATTGCATTGAACCAGGGCGATCCCTGATTGCTAACGCAGCGGAAATCTAAGGACAAGGGGTATTGCTGAGGAAAGTATGCAGCCTGCTTCGACCTTTGGAGAGGAGCAAGAAATGTCAGCAGAAGGGATTTTCGCCCACTGAAGGGTTCACCTGAACGAGAGAACGCTTGGCCGCCGTTATGTTGATCATGAGGAAAAAAGCAGCCCAAAGGGGGCTGCTGATGGCCGGGGCTGCATTCTTGCTCCGGATCGCCTTTATCTCTTTGTATGGATCAGCGTTCAACTCGGAGGTATACACTCTTAGTCTGCAGTTAGCGGTAACGATGATTGGTACAAGCTACCATGTTAGCTGCTTTGGGGGTGTTAATCGCGGTGGGGAGACATCGTTGCGCTAATCGATCTGATCTGCGGTTGGTTTGTGGTGCTTCCCACGACACTGTGTCTGGACGTGGACTTTACTATTCGTGTTTCTCTTCACCCGGATCGACCAATGCTTCAAGTGGATTATAGCCTTGATCCGGCTGCGAGGGGATGAATGGATCACAAATGTTACCAGGGAACTGCCGGGAAGGGCATCATAGGGCAATTATCTTAACCACCGTGCAGAACTCATTCCTATCCCGATCTCACCGGCTATTCGCCGTCCAGCGACCAGATAAAAACCGGGCATCCGTATCTCCAAAGGCTCCCCATCCTGTGGACACCTGGTAAGGCAAAACTCTAGTGTGCATCGCCCATGCCCCAAGATGACCACAGTCCACGCTTGGCAGCTACGGACCAGGCGGTGGGAATGGGAGAGACCTACGTCATTTTGGTTAACCCCACGCCTCCCCCCGTTTGGCATGCCCTAGCATTTTGCGTCGTCCTGACTGTAGCTAACTCCAGGGAGTACTGTTCTTAACCGAATTTATCGGCCTGCTCTCCCCTGGAATCTCACCCGTTTCTTAAATGCATAGCTCATAGAAATGTTCGCTAGGAGCGCATAAAGCACTCCAAACCAATAGTACTGTGCAGTACTGAGAGGCAAGACTCCCTGCCCGCGCACCAGACTGCTTAAGACCTTCGCTGGCCAAAAACTCGGAGACAGGGCAAAAAAGAACTCTTTTGCATCGGTAAAAAACAAACTCACCACAGGAAACACGATCAGGATACCAATAACACCCTTCATGGCTACAAAGCCTTCTACCTTGTTCGTCGCCAGTGCGTTGATTAGAAGCCCTGTGGCGGGTGCTGCCAAGGATGATAAGAAGCTCACAGTGACAATCTCCCACCAGCCGAGATTTCCAATCTCCACAAATCTGATCACAAAGGAAGTTGAGATCAACGACAGTACCATGACAATCGAGACGCGAAATGCCAAAAAGCCAGCCACACTAAGGGGAGTCACCTGAACAGATTCAAAAATGTGATCATCTCTGTCGTCTAGAATGGAGAATCCTAACAAGGCACCAAAAATATGCGGTGTCATAAGGGTCAAGACGACTAGGACAATATCGGTATATGGCAGCAGACTTATTCCGCTAGCGTGTTCGATGTAGCGCAAACCATAGCGTCCCACAAGCCCAATGATCAACGGGTAACCAAGCATGAAGAATAACATGGGATCGCGCACCCACTTCTTGAACTCCGCATGAAGGAAACTCAGGTACATGGTTACACCCCCATTTCTTTCTCAGCGAAGGTTCGAAATTGGCGCACGGTAATTCTAAACAGCACAGCCCCAACCACAATTAGATAAACTAGACCATACCATGTCTGTACCCAATTGAGTTTCTCTACGGATGAATCGAGTAGTACAACGACCGCCCGGGGTGGGCAGGCAGAGAGAATGAGGGTAAACAGGTCGCTATCTACCAATCCTGTGTGATCGATCAATACTGGAATCATAAACCCAAAGGCGTAGACCATATACCGCATCAGCATTCCGGTAAAATCTCTGGCGCCATATGCTAAGAGTAGCCCCACCAAAGTATGAAACCCTGAGGCTAGCAAAACCGCTGCCGTCAACAAGATCAGATTAGCCTGGAACCCTCGAATGAAGTGGGCGTAAGCGTATAGAATGGTCAAAGTAAGCAAGGCAGAGAGGGCATTGGCGAACACTTTTGATCCGACATATTCGCTGTATCGAATGGGAGATACCAACATGGCCTGAAGTGTCCCTTCGTGTTTTTCATAAAACAGGCTGACTGCCACCAGTATAGCGGGCATGGACACTAGATCTACAAACAGCAGGGTCACAAATAGTGCATCTAGAAGAGCTCTGTCTATAAAATGCATAGTAGCTACCCACAGCAAGGCTACGATCGTGCCCCCGGCAAAGATGTTGTATTTCTTCATACGCTGCAGATCGCCCTGGATCAATGCGGGGAGTTTAGCCATGCACCACCACTCCCGTCAAGTTAATGAAGATTTCTTCGAGAGTTGTCTCTTGGCTATGGATTGTTAGGATCTTTCGAGTATTGATGATATCTATAAAGCGTTGGTTGTGCCCGAGTTGGTCGAGTTCAAATGTTTCAGTCTGGACTCCGTTTCCCTTGACATATTCGACAGTCACAGTGCGTTCGCCGTATTTCATTTTTAGATTTTTGGGGCTGTCAATCTCCACGATTTGGCCGCTGGCCATAAAAGCGACTCGATCGCACAATTCATCGACATCACTCATCAGGTGGGTGGTCAGCAAGACTGTACCGCCCTTGACCTGGAACTCCCGAATGAGATCTTTAAGAATCCTGGAATTCATCGGATCAAGGCCATTTGTGGGCTCATCCAGGAACAAGAAACTGGGGGCATTAAGCAAGGCGCGTACGAAATTGAGCCGTACCTTCATCCCTTTCGAGAACTGGCTAATCTGCTTCGCCCTGTCCTCGTACAAGCCGACCCGTTTTAACAGATCGTCTGTGTCAACCGTGGAGCGATAGAGCTTTTTGAAAAAACTGAGATTCTCTTCCGCAGTAAGCTTAGAAAAGTGGACAGGAACTTCAAATCCTACCCCTATCTCGTTATAGAACTTCTTGCCATAGGAACGTAGATCTCGATCGCGGTACAATATGGAGCCGCTATAGCCGCTGAGAAGCTTAATTAAAACCTTTTGAACTGTGCTTTTTCCCACTCCGCTCGGACCTAAAAGTCCAAAGACCTCTCCCGGATGAATGTTGAAGCTCAATCCCCTCAAGGTGTCTTCGGTACCTTTTGGATATCTGAATCCTAGGTTTTCAACTTGAAACAATGGCGCTCCCCCCCTGATAGAGTATTCTCTCCGCATCAGGTGTTTCCTGTACTTTTTCTACCATGTCATAACTCGGATCATGTACCTTCTTTTCTCCTGGTGAACTCCCCTGCCTTGCCGAGGCTTACATGCAGTCTATTACACATTACAGCCAATGAGTTAGAGGGCGTGCTCTTTCGAAGGGCTGTCCGCATGCTTGTGTTCAGCTGGCTACAGGCAAAATCTCCCTAGGCTGCAGACTGGGAACCTCAAATGTTATTTTCGTCCGGAAACATGAAAGGATTCATGGCAGCAACGAAGAAAGGTATAAATAAAGTTTGGGAAATGTTTTCCAGCACTGCAAGATTTCCAAGGTGAGGTGTTTCGTGTTGAATACAGACAAAAAGTACGTGATTGGCGTTGATTTTGGCAGTGATTCCGTACGCTCTTTGGTGGTCGACGCATCCACCGGTGAAGAAATCGCCGGTGCGGTGGCCAACTACAAGCGCTGGGCGCAGGGACTTTATTCCGATGCCGCCCAAAACCAGTTTCGCCATCATCCCCTAGATTATCTGGAGGGTTTGGAGGAGTGCATTCGCGGCGCTCTCACAGAGGTACCTGCAGGGGTGGCCGAAAATGTGATTGGAATCGGTGTGGATACAACAGGTTCTACGCCTGCTCCGGTCGACGAAAAGGGACAGGTTTTGGCTCTGCTGCCAGGATTTGAGGAGAACCCCAATGCCATGTTCATCCTGTGGAAGGATCACACGGCCGTGCGTGAAGCCGGCGAGATCAACCGCTTGGCCAGAACATGGGGCGGTGTGGATTATACAAAGTACGAAGGGGGCGTCTATTCCTCGGAGTGGTTTTGGGCAAAGATTCTGCACACTTTACGCCAGGACGAGCGCGTGCGCCAAGCTGCCTATTCCTGGGTGGAAATGTGCGACTGGATTCCAGGGATTCTGACTGGAACCACCGATCCGAAAATCCTCAAGCGCAGCCGCTGTGCTGCGGGGCATAAGGCCATGTGGCATGAGGAATGGGGCGGTCTGCCCTCGGAAAAATTCTTGACAAGACTGGACCCTCTCCTCAGCGGGCTGCGGGATCGCTTGTATACAGAGACCTACACATCCGATGTTAAGGCAGGGGATCTAACGGAGGAATGGGCGAAAAAGCTTGGCCTGCCAGCTGGAATTGCTGTGGCCGTAGGCGCCTTTGATGCCCATATGGGTGCTGTGGGCGGCGGTGCCCAGGAAAACACTCTCTTTAAGATCATGGGCACATCTACCTGCGATGTCATGGTTGCTTCCAAAGAGGCGTTAGGGGATACCTTGGTTGCAGGGATCTGCGGACAAGTGGATGGATCGGTCATCCCAGGCATGATTGGTCTAGAAGCGGGTCAATCTGCCTTTGGTGATGTCTACGCCTGGTTTAGAGACCTGCTCCTTTGGCCCCTGGAAGCCTTGCAGGCAGAGGCGGGGATGACAGACCAAATGCTGCAAACGGTCAAAAGCAGGGTGCTTGCCAAACTTACTGAGGAAGCCTCGCAAGTGGATCCCGCCGCCACAACCGTGGTTGCTTTGGATTGGCTCAATGGCAGGCGAACCCCCTATGCTGATCAGGAGCTGAAGGGCGCACTGGTTGGATTGACGCTGGGGACGGATGCCCCTAGAGTCTTTAGGGCTTTAGTGGAGGCTACGGCCTTTGGCTCCAAGGCCATTATGGAGCGCTTTAAGGAAGAAGGCCTGTCCATGGATGAGGTCATTGCCCAGGGGGGTATACCTGGTAAGAACGACTTTGTGATGCAGGTGACCGCAGATATCTTGGGACTGCCAATCAAGGTGGTCAAGTCCGAGCAGTCGGTCGCTTTAGGGGCGGCCATGTTTGGGGCTGTGGCAGCAGGTGCATTCAGTGATGTAAAACAGGCCCAGGATGCTATGGGGAGCGGCTATTCCAGGGTGTACACCCCGGAGGCGGAGCGCTCCAAGTATTATCAGAGTCTGTATGAGCAGTATCTGCAGGTGGGAGAGGTACTTGAGGATACATTACGTGCCCTTTAGCGCGGCACTGTAGCAGGGAGGGATAGGATGCTGAAAGGATTGAAACAGGAGGTTCTTTTGGCCAACAAGGAACTCCAAAAGCAGAAACTTGTCATTTACACCTGGGGAAATGTAAGCGGTATTGATCGGGATCAGAATCTTGTCGTGATTAAGCCCAGCGGGGTCGCTTATGAAGACCTCACGATCGAAGCCATGGTTGTGCTGGATCTGGAAGGGAAGGTCGTCGAAGGCCGTTTGCGTCCCTCCTCGGATGCAGCAACCCATCTAGAGCTCTACCGGCAGTTTGAGGAGATTGGCGGTGTGGTACACACCCATTCCCTCTGGGCCACTGTCTGGGCCCAAGCTGGCCAGGAGATACCCTGCCGGGGCACCACCCATGCGGACTACTTCTACGGGGACATTCCCTGTACCCGTCCCCTAACCCCGGACGAGGTGGAAGAAGCCTATGAACACAACACGGGCAAGGTGATCGTGGAGCGATTTCGGACCATCAAATACCAGGAGACGCCCGCGGTGCTTGTGGCCGAACATGCGCCGTTTACTTGGGGAAAAGACGCCCATGAGGCGGTACACAACAGCGTTGTCCTGGAGCAGGTGGCCCAGATGGCCTATTTGACGAAGATGCTCTCGGGGCATGATGGACCCATATCCAAGCATGTCCTTGACAAGCATTACTTACGTAAGCATGGTCCCCATGCATATTATGGTCAGAGTTAAAGGAGGCAGATCGGATGGACTTAAAAAATCTTGAAGTGTGGTTTGTAACCGGAAGTCAGCACCTCTATGGTGAAGAGGCGCTCCTGGAGGTTGAAAAGGACGCCAAAGAGGTGGCCGCTTCGCTCAATGATGTGCCCGAAATCCCGGTAACCGTCGTGCACAAGCCTGTCATGACGAGCTCTGATTCCATCAGGCGTCTGATGGCAGAAGCGAATGCCCATGAAAGCTGTATTGGCCTGATCCTCTGGATGCACACCTTTTCACCGGCTCGGATGTGGATTGCCGGTTTGAACCTGCTGAACAAACCCTATGTACACTTCCATACCCAGTATCACCGGGATATTCCCTGGGGCGAAATTGATATGGATTACATGAACCTGCATCAATCGGCCCATGGCGATCGGGAGTTTGGGTTTATCAATACCCGCATGCGCAAGAACCGCAAGGTGATCGTCGGTCATTGGCGGGATCCTGAAGCCCTGCAGGAACTGGCCATCTGGATGCGAGTGGCGGCAGCCTGGAATGACAGCCAGGGGGCGAGAATTGCCCGGTTCGGCGATAACATGCGGGATGTGGCCGTAACGGAAGGTAACAAAGTCTCGGCCCAGATGGTCTTGGGCTATGAAGTCAATGCTTACTCCCTTGGTCATCTGATTGAACATGTGGATGCAGCAGAGGAACAGCAGATTAACGCCCTCCTTGAGGAGTATGAAGCCAGTTATAGACTGACGGATCGGGTGCGGGAAGGCGGAGCGAAACGACAAGCTCTGAGGGAGTCTGCCCGCATTGAACTCGGTTTGCGCTCCTTTTTGAAAGAGGGAGGCTTCAAGGGCTTTACCACAAATTTTGAAGACCTAGTTGGACTGAAGCAGCTGCCGGGCCTGGCCGTACAGCGCGTGATGAAGGATGGCTACGGCTTTGGCGCGGAGGGTGATTGGAAGACTGCAGCCCTGCTCAGGGCGATGAAGGTGATGAATACCGGTCTCAGTGGCGGAACATCCTTCATGGAAGACTATGTCTACCATCTTGATCCGGCAGGCAGCCGTATCTTAGGAGCTCATATGCTGGAAGTGTGCGAGTCCATTGCCGCCGAAAAGCCCGTCTTGGATGTGCAGGCTCTGGACATTGGCGGAAAAGAGAACCCGGCCCGCCTGATCTTTACCGCACCTGCGGGAGCGGCCATCTGCGCTTCCCTGATCGACTTGGGCAATCGCTTCCGCATGGTTGTGAGCGAAGTGGAGGTTGTTGATCCACCCCAGGATCTGCCGAAACTCCCGGTGGCTCGTGTCCTGTGGGATCCGAAACCAAACCTGAAGGTGGCTGCGGAGAGTTGGATCCTAGCGGGCGGGGCGCACCATTCCGTCTTTAGCCAGGCCCTCACCGCCAGGTATGTAGAGGACTACTGCGAGATGGCCGGCATTGAGTACCTCCTGATTGACGAGAACACCGAGGTTCGAAAATTCAAAGCAGAGCTTCGGCTGGGCGAAATCTATTACCATCTGGCCAGGGGACTGTAATCCACAATTTGCCCAAAAGGGGGGGTTTGTGTGCATTTCGATTATTACATGCCAACTCGGATCTTGTTTGGTCCGGGAAAATTAAACCAGCTGGCCCAGGCCAAGCTGCCTGGAAAGAAGGCCTTGATTGTCATTTCCTCCGGTAACTCCATGCGCAAGTTCGGCTACCTCAGCCGTCTAGAGGAGATCTTAACGGCGAGGGGCATTGCTTTCGCTGTGTTCGACAAGATCTTGCCGAATCCCATTAAGTCCCATGTGATGGAGGGAGCCGAGCTCTGTAGGGAGGAGGGCTGCGATTTCGTGATCGGTCTAGGCGGCGGAAGCAGCATTGACTCGGCCAAGAGTATTGCGGTCATGGCGGGCAATCCCGGAGACTACTGGGACTATATTGGCGGGGGAACGGGGAAAGGGAAGCCCATTCCAAACCCCATCCTGCCCGTTGTGGCCATCACCACCACGGCGGGTACCGGGACCGAAGCGGATCCCTGGACCGTTATTACCAAAGAAGACACCCAAGAGAAAATTGGCTTTGGCAACGAGCATACCTTTCCCACCCTGTCGGTGGTGGATCCAGAGCTGATGCTCTCTGTACCTCCCAAGCTCACTGCGTTCCAGGGTTTTGATGCGCTTTTCCATTCTCTGGAGGGGTATCTGGCTAAGATCGCCACACCCATTAGCGATATGTATGCATTACGCAGTATTGAGCTCATTGTCCAGAACCTCCCGGCATGCATTGCGAGCGGCAGCAATCTAGAGGCGCGCACCAATGTGGCCCTGGCCAATACCTATGCCGGTTTTGTGCAAACGGAGTCCAGCTGTACGTCGGAACACTCCATGGAGCACGCATTGAGTGCCTTTTACCCTGAATTGCCCCACGGTGCCGGTTTGATTTTGCTCTCCGAGGCCTACTTCACCTTCTTCAGCAGCAAGGTTCCCGATCGCTTTGTTGCCATGGCCAAAGCCATGGGTGCCGATGTTGATGCCTTGCCCGAAGAGGAACGTCACCTCGCCTTTGTGCCCGCCCTCGCCGCCTTTAAGGAGAAGTGCGGTGTGGCTGATCTGAAGATGTCCGACTGGGGTATTCAGGCAGAGGATCTGCCCAAGATGGCAGTGAACGCCAGGGAAACCATGGGCGGGCTCTTTGCTATGGATAGGTATCCCTTATCCTTGCGGGAGACGCTGGGGATCATGGAAAAGGCGTACCGCTAAGGATATTTGTTCGAGGTGCGGACAAAAGACGGCTTGGAAACTCCTGTGCGCATCGTCCTAATCAACATATTTGGCACAAACTTAAAAAACTTAAAGACCTGGGCAGGAAATGGAGAGTTTGTGTCAAAGAATTAATTTGACCCTCGGATTAAACGAGATGGTCCATTGCGATGTTGTATTTAGACGGTGAGGAGACCCTTCAGTGACAACAAATGGAAGGTTCGACAGCGCCTATCTCAGGCGGATGAACTGCGTCAAGACATTCAGCACAATTCGTGAGCAGGGCATGGTATCCCGTTCAGAACTGGCGGCCATCACCGGTCTCAGTCGAGCTACCGTATCCGAGACCGTTAAGGAACTTTTGGATCGGGGATTTATCCGGGAAGTTGGACACGGCGATATACGCAGGGGCCGGCCCCCTGTTAACCTTGAGGTCAACCCGGAGCGATTCTACCTTATTGCCGTTGAAATTGACGTAGGTTGGATTGCTGTAGCCATCACAACCCTGGTGGGGGACATTGTGGTCCAGCATCGCCAGGAGTTTGGGCGCTGCGATTATCCCTTTGTGCTGGAAACATGTGTGCGCTGGATTGAACATTTATTGGATCAGAAAGGTCTCGGGCGCGAGGATATTCTGGGAATTGGGGTAGCCGTTCCCGGCCAGGTTGACTTGGACCACAGGGTGGTCAACTTCGCTCCTAATCTGCGGTGGCGGGATGCGCATCTGGCGGACGATTTGGAAGAAGGCCTGCATCTGCCGGTCTTAGTTTCCAACGAAGCCATGCTGGGAGCCATGGCCGAGAAGTGGTTTGGTCAGGGAAAGAACGCCCGGGTTTTGGTCTATGTCTCTGTTAAGGGTGGTGTGGGCTGCGGCATTGTGTTGGATCGCAACCTCTCCCTTGGCGTCAGCGGCAGTGCAGGCGAACTGGGGCATATGACCATCGATCCGCAAGGGCCAGAATGCTCCTGCGGAAACAGGGGATGTTGGGAAGTGTATGCCGATGAGCCGGCCATTCTCAGCCGGGCCTTCCAAGCCTTTAGTTCATCGAGGGATTCTCTCCTGTTCCAGTCTTTTAGTATGGATAGCAACCGTTTAACGATAGAGGCCATTATCACCGAAGCAAGGAAAGGGGATCCCACAGCGGTGGGGGTGATCCAGGAAAGCGGCTGGTATCTCGGAATTGGGATAACCAATATCGTCAATGCCCTCAATCCGGATCTGGTGGTTGTGGGAGGACGCATTGCCTCATCCGAGCTGGCCTTAGAAGAGATAAGGCGAGTGGTGAGGGAGCGGGGTTTGCAGATACCGTCGCAAAACGTCACGATTGTCCCTACCCAGCTCGGCAGCAAAGTTTCCTTAATGGGTTGTATTGCCCTCTTGCTGGACCTTTTACTGGAACAGCCGGAAGGGCGGATCAATACAAACTAGGGAGATTCTGTCCTGTAAAGTGCAAGCTCATGGCAGAGAGTCTAAGGTAGAAAGGAGGCCTACACTCAGACAGTAGTTGCGTTGTTTGCTCGTGAGATACAGATATTTGGAAGGAGATTGAAGAGATGAAGAGGATTTTATTGGTCGTTTTGCTCGTTGCTGTAATGGCATTTCCCTCAATGGCTTCTGCTGCGGTCCGAATTGGTGTAGCTATGCCTACCCAAAGCCTCCAACGCTGGAATCAAGACGGGGCCAACATGAAAGCACAGCTTGAAGCCGCCGGTTACGTTGTAGACCTGCAATATGCCAACAACGACGTGGCACTTCAGGTATCCCAGTTGGAGAACATGATTCTCAATGGCGCCGACATCCTGGTTATCGCCTCCATCGACGGTGCTTCCCTAGGTACCGTTTTGGCCATCGCTAAGGATGAAGGCATTCCTGTCATTGCCTATGACCGTTTGATCATGGCTACCGACGCTGTTTCCTACTACGCCACCTTTGACAACTACATGGTTGGAACCATCCAAGGTGAATACCTTGTAGACAAACTGGAGCTCGCTACACGTACAGATCCAGTGAACATCGAGATCGTAGGCGGCTCCGCAGACGATAACAATGCCCGCTTCTTCTATCAAGGCGCCTACGACGCCATTGCTCCTTACATTGAGAGCGGAATTGTTGTAGTTCCTTCCGGTCAGATTGCCTTTGAGTCTGTGGCAACCATGGCATGGTCTTCCGAAAGGGCCCAGGCTCGCATGGATGACCTCATTGCTGCCAATTACTCCGATGGAACTCCGCTCCACGCTGTACTGTGCTCCAACGACTCCACCGCTCTTGGTGTGACCAACAGCTTAGTCAACGCCGGTTTTGAAGAGATGCCCTATATTACCGGTCAAGACTGCGATATCGCCAACACCAAGAACATTTTGGCCGGCCTGCAGTCCATGTCCATCTTTAAGGACACCCGTACACTGGCCAGCAACGTTGTGTCCATGGTGGAAGCCATCGTAAACGGTGAAGAACCTCCAATCAATGACACAGAGACCTATGACAACGGCGTGAAAATCGTTCCAACCTTCCTCAGTGCCCCCGTATTTGCCGACATCAACAACTATTATGAGCTGCTGATTGAAAGCGGATACTACACAGAGGAGCAGTTGGGCCTGTAAAGCGACGGTTTTGCTTTGGCGGATGGGTGCATTCCCATCCGCCCTTTCCAAGTAGGAGGATGAGACGTGTGGCTAAGAAATTACTAGAGATGCGCTCCATCACCAAAGAGTTCCCCGGTGTTAAGGCCCTGGACAATGTAAACATCACCGTAGACGAAGGGGAGATTCACGCGGTTGTGGGGGAGAATGGTGCAGGAAAAACCACATTGATGCATGTCTTAAGTGGTGTCCACCCCTATGGCTCCTATTCTGGGGATGTTTTCTTTGATGGCCAGCTCTGCCGGTACCAAGGAATTAAGGACTCGGAACGTGACGGTATTGTCATCATTCATCAGGAACTGGCCTTAGTACCTTATTTGTCCATTGGTGAGAACATGTTTCTTGGCAACGAACAAATGAAGGGAAGGGGAGTCATCGACTGGCACAAGACCTACCAGAGAGCCGAGGAATACCTGCGCATCGTAGGCCTGAACGAAGATCCCCGTATGTTAGTGAAGGACATCAGTGTAAGCAAACAGCAGCTTCTGGAGATCGCAAAAGCTTTGGCGAAGAATGTTCGGCTCTTGATTCTAGATGAACCCACATCCAGTCTCAATGAGGCCGACTCCCGCAATGTGCTGGATTTACTCCTTCGTCTCAAGCAAGAACAAGGTATGACTTCCATTATTATCTCTCATAAATTGAATGAGATCTCCTATTGTGCCGATCGGATTACGATTTTACGTGACGGTTCTACCGTTGAGACATTGGATAATACCTCCGATGAGATTCCCGAGGAGCGCATTGTCAAGGGTATGGTGGGCCGGGAAATGACAGAACGTTATCCCAGCCGTTCCCGGAAGATTCAACAGGATGTTGCCCTGGAAGTAAAGGGCTTTACCGTCTACCATGAACTGTTCACAGATCGCAAAGTGGTGGACGATGTATCCTTTAAGGTGCATAAAGGAGAAGTTGTGGGTATCTACGGCCTAATTGGCGCCGGCCGGACCGAATTGGCCATGTCGATTTTCGGTCAAGCCTATGGTACCAAGACAGCGGGCACGATTCTCAAAGACGGCTGTCCTCTGGAACTAAACTCCGTACCAGACGCCATTCGTGCCAAGTTCGCTTATGTGACGGAAGATCGCAAAGGAAGCGGCCTTATTTTAAGTAACACTATTATGCATAACATTACCTTGCCGCGCATGGACTTTGTGTCCAATAAGGGGCGTATTGATAAAGACCTGGAAAAAAAGATGGCGGATCATTACCGTGAATCTCTGGACATTAAGGCTCCCACCGTGGAACAGCTCGTGGAGAATCTGTCCGGAGGTAATCAGCAAAAAGTCCTGCTCGGGAAGTGGATCTTCTCACAGCCGGAGATACTGATTCTCGATGAACCCACCCGCGGCGTTGATGTGGGTGCTAAATACGAGATCTACCAAATCATTAACGAACTCGTGGAGGAGGGGAAATCGGCCTTGTTCATCTCCTCTGAGCTCACAGAGATTTTAGGCATGTGCGATCGCATCTATGTGATGAACCGGGGAAGACTGATTGCAGAGTTTCCAGCCCAAGAGGCCACCCAGGAGATTATAATGAATTGCATCATGCAGGACAGTAAAGGAGAGATCGGGGCATGACGAGTTTACGAACGACATTTCGGAACAACTTGAAGCAATACATGATGCTCATCGCGTTGATCGCGCTTGTATTTGCCTTTCAGTTCCTAACCAAGGGCGTTCTGCTGAAGCCCATGAACGTATCCAATTTGATTTTCCAAAATGCCTACGTTGTCATCTTGGCTGTAGGAATGCTGCTTTGTATTTTGACAGGCGGTAATATCGATCTATCCGTAGGATCCGTTGTAGCCTTAGTGGGGGCCTGTGCCGGAACATTCATTATTACCTGGGGATGGAATCCACATCTTTCGATTCTGCTCTGCCTGGCCATTGGGATCTTAATTGGAGCCTGGCAGGGTTTCTGGATTGCTTACATGCGCATTCCAGCCTTTATCGTCAGCCTCTCCGGGATGTTAGTTTTCAGGGGACTGACATTGATTGTACTCAATGGACTCACTCTAGCACCCTTCCCCCCGGCATATCTCGGCTATTCCACGGGTTTTGTGGCGGATCTCTTTCCTGAGCTCGGTTTGTTTGGAGTGCGCAACACCACATCCCTCTTGGTTGGTATCCTCATTGCGGTCATTTTCTGTATCACGCAGGTGACCGGCTATCTGGGCCGGAAGAACAAAGGGTACACCTTGGAGAAGGTGTGGACCTTGGTTCTGAAGATGGCCTTGATCTCACCTGCGGTGATTTGGCTCTTCTATATTCTAGCCTCGTATCGGGGCATTCCCATGGTGCTGATTATTGTAGGTATTGTCCTTTTGGTCTACAGTTATCTCACTAGCCACACCGTGATGGGACGCCACCTCTATGCCCTAGGGGGAAATGAAAAGGCAGCCCGTCTCTCTGGCGTGAAAACAAAACGTCTGCTGTTCCTGGCTTATGTGAACATGGCCTTTCTCGCTGCGGTGGCCGGCATTGTTTTTGCAGCCAGACTCAATTCCGCTTCGCCCCAGGCGGGCCAGAACTTTGAACTCGATGCCATCGGTTCCTGCTTCCTTGGTGGGGCCAGCGCCTACGGCGGCGTAGGGACTGTGGGCGGGACCCTAATTGGAGCACTCTTTATGGGTGTTCTCAACAACGGGATGTCCATTATGGGAATCAGCTCCAATGTACAACAAGTGGTGAAGGGCCTCGTCTTATTGGCCGCGGTAGCCTTTGACGCTGTCAGCAAGAACAAGTTGCCTTTCAATCTTCCCCGCTTCGGTAAGCGGAGCATGGAAGGAAAACAGACTCTAGAGTCGTAAAAACAGGATGCACAAGGAGGTATTCGTGATGAAAACGTACTTTCCCGAAGTAGATCAGGTATTGTTTGAGGGTAGAAAAACAGATAATCCACTCGCTTTTCGCTACTACAATCCTCAGCAAATTGTCGGCGATAAGACCATGGAAGAGCATCTGCGTTTTTCCGTAGCCTATTGGCACACCTTCGTAGCCGGGGGGAAGGACATGTTCGGTGATCCTTCCGCAGTGAGACCTTGGGACCATTTGACCGATCCCATGGAAGTGGCCAAAGCTAGGGTTTATGCAGCCTTTGAGTTTATGGAAAAGATGCAGATTCCCTATTTCTGCTTCCATGACGTTGACGTGGCACCGGAGGGAGCCAATCTCAAGGAGACCTTTGCCAATCTAGACGAGATCGTGGCTCTGATCAAAGAGCTCATGGCCAAGACAGGTAAGAAGCTGCTCTGGGGAACAACAAATCTCTTTTCGCACCCCAGGTTTATGCATGGTGCAGCCACATCGCCCAATGCCGATGTCTTCGCTTATGCAGCCGCTCGAGTGAAGTATACACTGGAAGCGACCAAGGAGTTAGGCGGCGAGAACTATGTGTTCTGGGGCGGCC
>FZPS01000048.1_pt415 | contig 19383 bp, 12 predicted proteins | sample 1817821 | NCBI WGS metagenome assembly FZPS01 (sample SAMEA104158645, study PRJEB21678) | metagenome | place: Germany | collected 2015-04-21
CCTATGTATGAAGCGGAACGGTTCTCTTCCATTGCGCGGAGCCGCTTCTTAAACATTTCATACTCATATGCCTCTTGTTTCTCAGCTTCGGCAATCTCCAACTCCTTTGCAGCAATCTGCTCACTGAGATTCTGTATTATGAGGTTGGATGTCTCGATTTCCTGTTCGAGAATTGAGATCTGGTTATCTATAATGCTCTTTTCCTTGATAGCGGATGCTTTTGTAGAGCGAACTTTCTTGAGTTCTTCGGCAATCTTCTTACTCTCTTTTGAAAGGGCTGAAGACTGTTCTTTTAGTTTCTTTAGCTCCGCTTCACTTATTGCGGCGTATGCGCTTCCGCTGAGAATAGACATTACAATTGGCAGTATTATGAGTGCCGCCAGTATGATAGCGATTATTCCCGCTATTTTTTTCACTTTCGATTCGGGCATGTTGTACCTCCGGATGCAGAAAGATTTGAAAATCTATAAAAAGATGGACCTTTTCTATACTTTCATGAATTTTCGTATCGTTAGCACACTTCCGCCAATTCCAACAATAAACCCTGCAATGATAAATAGTACAAGCATTGGGACTGCAATTGTCTGAAAATCGACTAGGTTAATCAGCGTCTGACCAACCGAGATCTTATCAACAGTATAGTTGTAAATAAGCCACTGTGCACCGAAGGCGAGAGAACCACCGAGAGTGCCAAGTATAAAACCTTCAAACACAAATGGCCAGCGAATAAACGCGTTTGTCGCCCCAACCATTTTCATGATAGCTATTTCATCGCGTCTGTCGAAGGTTGTCAGTTTTACTGTGTTTGATATTATGAAAACTGATACACCTACAAGTATTGCGGCTAGTATATATGTAACAGCGCTTAGGATATTTTTGAAGTTTACTATTGCTTGTGATATTTCAAGACTTGGGTTGACTCGGGCAATGCCCGGAATACTATATATTTTGTTCGAAGTCTCCTCTGTAAGTGAGACGTCCTCTATAAAGATACGGTATCTATGCCTGAGAATTGGCTCGTCCTCAAGCCCTTCAAGGAGGTAGCTATCTTCGCCCAACTCCTCTGCGTATTCTTCAAATGCCTGGTCCCTGGTGACAAAAATCGAGTTTGCGACATTTTCGATCCTGTTTATTCTTGATCCGATGCTTCTCGCCTCAGATAGGGACAGTTTTTCATCCACAAAGGCGATTATCTCAGTCGAAGACTCGGCCTCGGATACGATCATGTCAATATTCATAGATAGGAGTGTAAAGCTTCCAATTATCAGAAGGCAAGCCAGTATCACGCTGACAGCCGCAAAGCTCATGAATCCGTGGCTGAAAATGCTTTTTACACCCTCACGAAAAAAGTAGAGAAAATCATAACCTTTCATAATGCGAAATACCCACCAATCTGGTCACTGATTATTCTTCCCCCATCGATAGCTATTACGCGCTTTGACAGGCTGTTTACTATATCACGTTCGTGAGTAACAGTTATTACGGTGGTACCAAGACTGTTTATCTTCTCGAGCAGGTAAATAATCTCTTTTGAACGGACAGGGTCCAGGTTTCCCGTAGGTTCGTCTGCGATAATAGTCCTCGGATTGTTTATAAGAGCACGCGCGATTGCTACCCGCTGCTGCTCTCCACCTGAAAGCTCGTGCGGGAAACGGTTCTTCTTGTGTGAAAGTCCCACCAAATCAAGAATAACCGGGACTCTCTCCTTGATGTTTCTTCTATCGGCGCCGATGACCCTCATGGCAAACTCGACGTTCTCATATACGGTCTTCTTCTCAATAAGCCTGAAGTCCTGGAATATAACACCAACTGTTCGGCGCAGCTTTGGAATGACAGACTGCCTCAAAGAGCCGACATTGAATCCGTTAACGATTACCCTGCCATGGGTGGGCCTTAGCTCTCCTGTGATCAACTTAACAATTGTTGATTTACCTGAACCAGAAGGTCCTATAAGGAAGATAAACTCTCCGTCGTCTACACGAAAATCTATCCCTTTTATGGCTTTGGTCCCGTTTCCGTATGTTAAATGTACGCCGGAGAATCGAACCATCAGTATTTTGTCTCCTTGCTGGCGAGATATTTGCGTACCATCAGCGCAATCTTGAAGATAATAGCGTGATCGAACTCACGCAAATCCAGCCCGGTCAGCTTCTTAATTTTCTCAAGCCGATAAACAAGGGTGTTTCTGTGAACGAAGAGCTTCCTGGAAGTCTCTGAGACATTCAGGTTGTTTTCAAAGAATTTATTAATTGTAAAGATTGTCTCTGAGTCAAGGCTGTCGATCGTGTTCTTTTTGAATACTTCAGAAAGGAACATCTCACATAGTGTAGTTGGCAGCTGGTAAATCAACCTTGCAATACCGAGATTGTCATATGCGACGATGTTTTTCTCTGTGTCAAACACCTTTCCTACATCTATTGCGGTTTGAGCTGCTTTAAAGGATCCGGCCAAATCACGTAGGTGTAGGGCAATGGTGCCGATGCCGATAACTGTTTTTATGTACAGTTCGGCATTTATTGTTTCCTCGACAGAAAGAGCCAGGTCGACTAGTTCTTTAGTAGTTGTATTCTTACGAACCTGCTTGACCAGAGCAATATCCGTCTCGCTGACGTTTATTACAAAGTCACTCTGACGGTCCGGGAACATATTCTGAACGATGTCTATGACAGCGAGATCCGTCTTGCTCTCCTGTCTAATCAGGAGCACAGCATATGGAACATTGGTCTGAAAGTGCAGTTCACGAGCACGTATATAGATATCACCTGAAAGAATATTGTCAAGGATAATATTCTTAATGAAGGTTGTCTTATCATGCTTCTCATCATGCGACTGTTTTGCACTGTTAAGTGCCACTGCTGCCATAATTGCTAGGCACTCAGCGGTATCGTCCTCGCCATGGACGAAAATAGCATAGTCAAAGTGATTTCCGAAGGTGGACAGAATCTTGTATGTGTAGCCTTCGATACATACCATAGCTTCATTTTGATTGTTAAGCTCTGTAACCGCCGTCTCTCTCTTGTTACCAATCATACTGAGATCACTGCATGCGATTACTGTACCGGCATTATCTAAAACACCGAGTGTCCGGTTTGTTGCTTCTTTTAGCTGTAGGATCATTCCCTGAAATATTCTACTCGACATTATTGGACCCTCTTTCTTGTCAAAGTGAAATGAACTATAATGTAATCTTCTACGAGAAGTAGCATATTTGTTACTCCTATTATATTACCCTGTTTTCGATATATTTTCAAGTGAAACTTTACATAATGTAAAATTTCCGCATAAATTAATATATAATGTGCCAATAAACAGCGAACTCAGGCTGTTTTTTACAGTCATCCATAAAAAATACACAAATTCAACATTGTAAACCCCGGTAGAGCATAAAATAGGCTCTACCGGGGCTAGTTTGAATATGATAAGTAACCGAATAATCTGAGTAAATTAGTTGGTTATTGTCTTTTCGCTGTCCTTATCAAAGAGATGGATCTTGGAGGTGTCAAATGCTACTTTGATGGTGTCGCCGTTTTTGGCGGTTGAGCGATTCGACACACGTGCTGTCATCTGCTTGCCGTTGCATACGAGGTATAGGAAGTTCTCATTACCCATCTGCTCAACGACTTCTACATCGGTGGTTACCAGGGAATCTGGGTGCATGTTTAGGAACATTTCTTCGTCATGAATGTTCTCGGGACGAATACCCATAATAACCTCTTGGCCAGCATATGCGAGTACTTCGGGCTTACGACCCTTACTCTCTGGGAGAGCAATGCGGGCATCGCCAAACTCTGCGTAAGTGACTCCACCCTCGTCAACAAGTGTGACGTTTATCGTGTTCATCTGTGGCGAACCGATAAAGGTAGCAACGAAGAGGTTTATCGGCTCTTCATATAGGCTCTGTGGTGTTGCAACCTGCTGAATAAAGCCGTCCTTCATGACAACGATACGGGTTCCCATTGTCATAGCCTCTGTCTGGTCGTGAGTTACGTAGATAAATGTAGTGTTCAACCTAATGTGCAGCTTTGTAAGCTCTGTACGCATCTGTGCACGCAGTTTTGCGTCGAGGTTTGAAAGCGGCTCGTCAAGCAGGAAGACTTTAGGATTACGGACTATGGCACGACCAAGTGCAACACGCTGGCGCTGTCCTCCGGAAAGTGCTGCAGGCTTACGGTCTAGAAGGTGCTCGATTTCAAGAATACGTGCAGCTTCATCGACGCGGCGCTTAATCTCATCTTTTGGAATACGACGCAACTTCAATCCGAATGCCATATTATCGAAAACAGTCATATGGGGATAGAGCGCGTAGTTCTGGAAAACCATTGCGATGTCCCTCTCCTTAGGCGGAACATCATTACAGAGCTTTCCGTCTATGTAGAGCTCACCGTCGGTGATCTCCTCAAGACCGGCAATCATACGCAGGGTTGTTGTTTTTCCGCATCCTGAAGGACCAACCAGGATTATAAACTCTTTATCTTCAACATCGAGGTTAAAATCCGAAACGGCTACTACGCCACCTGCATATTTTTTGTATACACCTTTCAGTGTTACACTGGACATGTTAAATACCTCCAAATCAATGCCAAAATTGTATCCTTACTATACCATACCCCTACCACAGAGTATATTAACTTAATCACCAAATGTAAAATTCGTAATTTGTACAACCTGACCGATAATGTTAATCAATTGTTAAATATATTAAATGTGAGTTAAAAGGGACTTTTACCCTATTTTGACGAAAGGACGATCTTAATTACACTTATTTACAAACAGAATATTTCTTTATTCTGCTTGCTGTCTCTCCGCAACTACCTTCTCTTGGACGTTTGCGGGCGCTTCCTCGTAGCGCTCAAACCTGAGTGTGAAGGAACCGCGTCCCTGCGTCATAGACCTTAGATCTATTGCATAGGTAGGCATCTCTGCCATTGGCACTTCAGCTTCAACGACCTGTTCGCCGTCAACAGGGGTCATTCCAAGAATTCTGCCACGTCTCTTGTTTAGATCGCCTATTACGTCGCCCATGTAACTGTCTGGAATGGTTACCTTGAGGTTTCCAATGGGCTCCATCAGAACTGGATTTGCTTGTGCCAGTCCTGCCTTAAAGGCAAGCGAGGCAGCAGTCTTAAAGGCCATCTCCGAAGAGTCGACATCGTGATAGGAACCGTCAACTAGTGTTGCTTTGAGTTCAACAACGGGGTATCCTGCAAGTACGCCCTGTTGCATGCTCTCACGGAGACCCTTTTCAACGGCCGGATGGAAGTTCTTTGGAACGCTTCCGCCAAAGATCTTCTCTTCAAACACAAGGTCGTCAGCGCCGGGAGCCGGTTCAAACTCGATCCATACATGGCCGTACTGTCCGTGTCCGCCCGACTGCTTCTTGTGTTTACCTTCAACCTTAACCTTCTTCTTTATCTTTTCACGATAAGCAACAACAGGTGTGCTTACTGTTGTATCAGCACCGAACCTGCTCTTAAGCTTGGAACGCAGTACGTCGATCTGGATATCACCGATTCCCGAGATAACCATCTGTTTTGTCTCTACATTCTGATCCACTACAAAAGAAGGATCCTCTTCAGCAAGTTTTGTAAGACCGGATGCGATTTTTTCCTCTCCACCCTTGGTGACGGGCATAATGGCCAATGAGTAGTTTGGCTCTGGGAACTCGATGCCCTCTAGTTCAACATCTGAACCGATCGCTCTAAGTGTGTCTCCGGTCCTTGTGTCGTTCAGTTTTGATGCTGCTGCAATGTCACCACAACAGACCTCAAATACCTCGGTGTTCTTTTTGCCCTTGATTGAATAGATATGTGCAAGCCGCTCCTTATTCCTTGTACGCGGATTCTCGAGAGTATCGTCGGTCTTTATGGTGCCAGACATTACTCTAAAGAAGGAGAACTTACCATATTGGTCAGAGTTTGTCTTAAATACTATTGCAGTTGGCTCTGCGTCAGGATCACCCTGCGGTGCCGGTGCATAGTGCGAAATACCATCAATAAGTGAATGGGTGCCGGCGCCTGTAATTGCACTTCCGCAGAAAACAGGACATATTGAGCCGTTCGCAACACCGGCGCGAATTCCCTCTGAGAACTCTTCAAATGTAAACTCTTCACCTTCGAAGTACTTCTCCATCAGTTCTTCGGACGTCTCTGCGACATTCTCAACGAGAACAGTGCGCAGTTCTTCCACAGTACCTGCAAAAGCGTCTGGAATGGGTGCTTCTTCATCTTTTGTACCGTTGATTCGGTAAGCTTTGTTTGCCACAATGTCGATTACGCCTGTAACATTGCCGTCTTCGACTAATGGTATGGTGATTGGAGAAACTGCCATACCAAATTGCTCCTGAAGGGATTGGAAAGTCTTGTTAAAATCAGCATTCTCTTCATCTATTTTAGAGATATAGAACATTTTCGGGAGCTTGTGTTCATCAAGCATTTTCACCGCTTTTTCAGTGCCGACACTGATTCCATTCTTGGCTGTGAGCACAACAAGTCCGCAATCAGCTACACGAAGGCACTGCAAAACCTCTCCGACGAAATCGAAGTAACCGGGTGTGTCGAGCAAATTGATTTTAACCTGTCCGTGATGCACGGGCAGTGGAGAAGCCGAAATCGAGATTTGACGGCGAATTTCTTCGGGGTCGTAGTCGGATACAGTAGTACCATCCGGTACCTTACCCAGTCTATCAGTTCCCTTGGTAAAGTATAAGATGCTCTCTGCAAGACTGGTTTTACCGTCTCCTCCGTGCCCCAGCAGGCAGATATTTCTGATATTTTGAGTCGTCGCCATTAGAGTTCCTCCTGTAATTATTTGAAATGACGCTCTTCCCATTTTCATGGCGAACTCTACTGAAAAACGAACCGCCGCGTTATGGGAGCACAATGGTCACCTTAGAGATTATATATCAGTTTCTGCTTATTTTCAAGTTCTCAGAAGCAATTTTGTTGGTGTTTGTGATTATTCTAACCAAACCTGCCATATTACATTATTTTGTGTACTATAATGTTTTATTACGTTATCATGTTTTTACGCTATCTTGTTATGCTATCATGTTGTATGGTATCATCATGCAAGACGTCAACCCTACTGATGCTTTACCCTGTTAAAAAGACAGTTGACCACATTACTAAATAATGATACTATTCTGTGATAATGAAGTATTCTGGAATTGTTTCCGAGAAATGGGGTTCAAGTATGGCTAAGCTTACAGAAATATTTGCTTCAAATGTGTTTAGCGAGAGTATAATGAGGGAAAGGCTGCCCAAGGAGACCTTTACTGACCTCATGCAGACAATACAAAACGGCGATGAGCTTGAGTACTCGACCGCAATGACAGTTGCCGCTTGCATGAAGGAGTGGGCGGTGGAAAAAGGTGCAACACACTACTGCCATTGGTTCCAGCCTATGACAGGTGTTACAGCTGAGAAACACAACAGTTTTATTTCTCCTATTCAGGGCGGAAAGGCCATCCTTGAGTTTTCGGGCAAGGAGCTTATCAGAGGGGAGTCGGACGCCTCCTCCTTTCCTTCGGGCGGGCTCCGCGCTACATTCGAAGCACGCGGCTACACCGCATGGGATCCGACATCGAGTGCCTTTGTCCTCAATAAAACCCTCTATATTCCTACTGCTTTCTGCTCTTATTCGGGCGTTGCGCTGGATAAGAAGACCCCGCTCCTGCGCTCCATGAGCGCCCTAAATAAGCAGGCTATGCGTGTACTTCGCCTGCTGGGGAATAAGACCTCACGACAGGTCATAAGCACACTGGGCATCGAGCAGGAGTACTTTATTGTTGACAGAGAGCTGTACAATAGACGCCCCGACCTCCTCTACACAGGGCGTACCCTCTTTGGAGCACCACCTCCGAAGGGCCAGGAGATGGACTATCACTATTATGGTCATATTAAGCCCCGCATCGCAAAGTTTATGCAACAGGTCGATACAGAACTATGGAAATTGGGCGTCTGTGCCAAAACGAGGCACAATGAGGCAGCACCCGCTCAGCATGAACTCGCCTGCCTATATGATACCTGCAATATAGCAACAGACCATAATCAGCTAGTAATGGAAATTCTCAAACAGGTCGCTGAAGAGCACGGGCTCATCTGTCTACTGCATGAAAAACCGTTTGCCGGTGTAAACGGTTCTGGCAAGCACAATAACTGGAGTGTCTCAACAGACGACGGTATAAACCTACTTAAACCGGGTAAAACCGTGGAGGAAAACACCCGTTTCCTCCTGTTCCTGCTTGCAGTAATCAAGGCAGTTGATGAGTATTCTGAACTTTTGAGAATGAGCGTCGCCACTTATTCTAACGATCTCAGGCTCGGTGGGAATGAAGCCCCTCCCGCCGTTATTTCAATATTCCTCGGCGAGCAGCTAAGCACACTTTTAGATTCTATTGCTGAGGGAGCCCCGGTGGAAGCCTCTGATACCTCCTGGCTTGCACTCGGTGTCGCCTCGATTCCTAAGTTAAAGACCGACAACACAGACCGCAACAGAACATCGCCCTTCGCTTTTACGGGTAATAAGTTTGAGTTCCGAATGCCAGGTTCCTCGCTTGCGATGGCTGATCCTAACATAATACTAAACACAGCAGTTGCAGAGTCACTTAGCGAATTTGCAGATTTCTTGGAGGCGTCACAGGACCCGGACCTTGCCCTCAACGAACTTCTCCGAAATACAATAATCGAACACAGACGCATAATCTTTAACGGCAACAACTACTCGCCGCAATGGAGAGATGAAGCGATAAAGCGTGGCCTGTTGATACTTGACTCCGCAGTTGATGCCATCAGATATTATACAGAGCCAAAAAGCATCGCACTTTTCACGAAGCATCAGGTACTAGATTGCACCGAGCTCCGTTCGCGGAGTGATATTGCTTATGAGAACTATATTAAGGCAGCCCGCGTAGAAGCGGAAACAATGCTTGAGATGATACACCGCCAAATCGTTCCTGCTGCGATAAAGTATCAGGATCTTGTCCTCAGTGTTATCGAGAAGAAAAAGAATCTCGAAATCGGTCCTATACCCGAGTCAAGTATTATAAGAGAGATCAGCCTTCTGTTGAATGGTCTACAGGTTTTATCCCGAAAGCTGGAGAAAAACATATCGGATATTCCTGTAGAGGGTAATGAGAATCTGGCTAGGTATTGGCTTGGTACCGTTCTGCCAATTATGAACGAGCTACGTTCAACAGCTGACAGGCTGGAACACATCACAGAAGATAACCTGTGGCCGTTTCCTACATACGGCGATCTTCTCTTTAAGATCTAGATCAACTGGTAATTGACATTTATACTTAAATGGTATCGAACTACGAATTTTAATATTGAATTATAGGATTTATTTGCTTTTGGAAGGGAGCTTTTGGGATGGGTCTAGTGGTAAAAAACCTCCTAAAAAAGTACGGAGACAAGGTGGTTGTTGATAATCTCAGCTTTGAGATGCGTCAACCAGGTGTGTACGCTCTTCTGGGTACAAACGGAGCTGGTAAAACAACTACAATTAGAATGATTCTTGGAATGTTATCAAGAAACCAGGGTGAGATCCTGTGGAAGGGTTCACCGCTTAGTACCGCGACATGTAACGTCGGTTATCTGTCGGAGGAACGTGGACTCTACCCAAAGTACGAACTAATGGATCAGCTCCTCTACTTTGCTACCTTGAGGGGCCTATCAAAGTCTGAAGCAAAGTCCCGAATAATGACACTTGCCAAACGCCTCGAAGTAGAAGAATACCTTTATCCGGGTAGTGTGACTTTCGCAAAGCTATCTACTTTACAGGGCGACAATTCGAGTAGAGGATCTATTCTTGGGGCAAGGAGAAGCTTTAGTCGGAACAAAGTGAAGAATATGAGGGCTGACCAACTCTCAAAAGGTAACCAACAGAAGATTCAACTGATGATATCTCTGATTTCAGAGCCCGAATTACTGGTTCTCGACGAGCCTTTTGGAGGATTGGATCCGGTCAATGTCGACTTGTTCAAGTCGATTATCCGCGAGGAGATTGCCAAAGAAAAATACATAATAATGTCGAGCCATCAGATGGCGGCAGTGGAGGAGTTCTGCACCGACATCACAATATTAGACCGCTCAAAAGCCGTGCTCCAGGGTAACCTCAATGAGATCAAGAAGAGCTATGGACGAGTAAATCTCACCCTAAAAACCGAATCGGATATAACTGAATATATCCAGAGATCGGAGATGAACCTTCTATCTAAGAAAGAGAATGAGTATCATCTAAAGATTTCAGGTGAAGAACAGGCAAACAGATTACTTGCCGACTTGATCTCGGATGGCGTAACAGTTATAACTTTCTTGCTACGCGAGCCCTCTCTACACGAGATATTCGTCGAAAAAGCAGGTGAAAACCATGAGTCTTAATCGCGAGAACCTGCGTAGTACTGGCAAGGTTATTCACTTTACCTTTCAGCGGCTTCTCAAAAACAAGGCGAACATAATTCTCTCTGTAATCTTAATTGTTGCTGCACTTGTAAGCATCCCTATAGTTTCTATTATCATGAAAGATTCTTCTCCGGAGGTTATTGTTCCTTCCGATATCGCAATTTCGGGTGTCTGGATCAATAATCAAACTGAATACCCAATATCACATAACTTCGAGTCTGAAAGTCCTTGGTATGGAGTTGAGTTCCATATTGCTGATTTTGGTGCAGGAGAATACGATCAAAGGATCAACCGGGATGAAGCTTTTGTAGACATATACTTCGACTCTGCCCAACAGACTTACGCCATTAAAGTTTATGCTCTGTCCGAGACCCTGTTTGCTCCCTCCGATCTAGTTTCTCTTTCATATCTGATGCAAGACTTGTTTGAGAGGTCAAGACTCGAAAGCCATAACGTATCAGATGAGCAAATGGCCGAGGCACTTATGGGCTACTATACAAATACTATGACCGAAAAGACTTTCCTCGATAAGGACGGCGGCAGGGATACCGAGCTTAGATTTGTAGTCCAATACGTCTACTCTATTGCAATCCTTATACTCGGATTGTTCTCCACGGCCTACATCATTCGCGCGATCATCGAAGAAAAGGGTTCGAACATTGTTGAGCTCTTGATGGTAAGCGTAAAGCCTCTTGCGGTCATTACTGGAAAAATTATCGCGGTAATGCTATATATCTTTGCGTTTTTTATGGTCCTCATTGCTTCTATCGTCATTTCATGGTTTATTAGCAGCTCGTTCTTAGATACATCAGGTATCAGTAGTATGATAAATGATATTGGTATCTCTTCTGCAATGAGCCTTGGCCCGGAATCCGCTTTTGTCTTGCTTGTTTCGCTTCTGTTGGCGTATCTCATGATTGCCATTATGGGTGGAATTTCCGGTTCAGCCTGCTCGAGCATGGAGGATATGGAAAGCGCTCAACTATCTGTGGTCTTTATTATTCTTGTAGGCTACATCCTTTCCTCATTAGCCCCGTTTTTCGACAGCACTCCCGCATCAGTGTTGTTTGCGATTATTCCTATCATATCTATGTTTACCGCACCAATTAGTTATGTCTTTGGTGATATAAGTTCCGGTGTTCTCCTTCTCTCATGGGCGTTCCAAACCCTCATCATAATATACTTATCGTTATTTTGCTCACGGGTGTACAGCGAGCTCTTCATATACAAGGGCAACCGCATCAAATTCATAGAGCTTGTCTCACTTTCTAGACGCAAAAAAGTCGATGGTTAGGGGGGATATTATGACATCAACATTAAGAAACACACGTAGGATATTTTCATTTACGTTTACACAGCATATTAGGAAAAAAGGCTACAGAAACCTAACCATTATTTTCGCTCTAATATGCCTTATCGTGCCTGCTTTGATCATGTCAGTGATAGAGTTGACTGATGAAGTAGACGAGGGACCTGTTTTATTCTGTAAAGCAGATACAATACATGTAGTTGACCTAAGTCCAAATCCTACCGGGGACTATAGCTTGTTGAATATGCTCAGTGTTCCTGGTTATTCAGAGTTCATCTATAAAAACTTCGGTACTGACTTTGAGAAAGCTATCGATGAATCGGGTGACAAGACCTTGGTTCTGTACATAGCAAAGCAAGACGAAAACTATGTAGCAACTGTGGTACTCCCCGATGGTTCTGAGCTGGATTTGGATGACGCTGAAGCATATCGTCGGTTTATCTTTTCTAGCTTCCAGTACGTGCTATTCGACAAGTCAGGTCTTGATACAAGTGAGATCATGAATCTTACTACTCCAGTAATGTCCGAAGTAGTTACGGGTATAGACACTCACATTGACGAAGAGGAAGTTAACTACGACCCGGCCAGAGAGATCCTATCATTTGTCCTTCCCTACTTAAACATTATGACTCTCTATTTTATGATCCTGTTTTACGGTCAAGGGGTGGCGAACTCTGTAATCATGGAGAAGACATCCAAGCTTATGGATACGTTCCTCATAAGTGTAAAACCCGCTGCAATGGTTATGGGTAAGGTTTTTTCAATCGCACTGGCAGGACTGCTTCAACTCGCAATTTGGATCATAAGCATCATATTAAGCTTTACCGCCGGTACACATATTGTTAAGGCCATCAATCCCAATACTGACATGGGACTCATAAAACTCTTTGACAGTCTCAGCATTTTCTCTGGAATTTTCAGTTTACCTACGGTAATCATAGCAGTATTGATAACCCTTTCAGGCTTTCTCCTCTACTGCTCGCTCTCCGCAATCGGAGGATCACTGGCAAATAAACCTGAGGACCTGTCCTCGACGAATATTCTTTTTTCAATGACACTCATATTAAGCTTTGTCATAGCAATGAACGTTGGCGGTGTCGGACTTGTCTCCTCTAAAGAGTGGCTAAACTACTTCCCGTTTACTTCATTCCTCATCACCCCTAGTCGGGTTATCCTGGGCGAAATAACTGTCCTTACAGCACTTGTATCACTAGCGATCACGATAGCAATTTCTATTGTGTTCATGCTACTCGCAGGCAAAATATATACAATGATGTCACTTTATAAGGGTAATCCACCCAGTATCCGCAAAGTAATTGAAATGATGCGGTGATCGCAGAAAAAGCAGGGGGCAATCCCCTGCTTTTTCATATGGCCACATCTAGCTACTAGCTGCCTATTTATAGTATCTGACTCCTGCCCTAAACAGGGGCTGGTTTTTGTTATACGGAATGTTTTTTGCAACATATTTACCGCTGCGCTCAGGGTGTCCCATCCTGCCGAGAATGCGTCCATCCGGACTGATGATACCTTCAATGGCATAGAACGAGCCGAAGGGATTATATGCGATATCCATTGAAGGATTACCTTGCGCATCCGCATACTGGAAAGCAACCTGACCATTCTCTATCATAGTGTTGATAACAGTTTCCGATGCTACGAAGCGTCCTTCCCTGTTGGAAACCGGAAGACTATAGAGGTCTCCCACTTTATACAGAGATAGCCATGGTGATTTGACGGATACGGTACGGATTATGACGTATTTTGACTGGTGACGTCCAATAGTGTTATAGGTTAAGGACGGGCATTCGTCATCCATATCCCTTATTTCACCGAATGGTAGCAGCCCAAGCTTAACCAGTGCTTGAAAGCCGTCACCTAACCCCAGCATCAACCCATCACGTTTGTACAAAAGATTATGTGTTGCTTCAGTAATAGCTGGGTCTCTAAAGAAAGTGGCAATATACTTTGCAGAGCCGTCCGGTTCATTTCCTCCTGATGCTCCGCCGGGCAAGATTATCATTTGAGCATCGGCTATGCACTTTGCAAGATATTCTGCCGACTCTTTTACATCCTTCGCACTCAGGTTGCGAATTATCACTGTTTCAGCCCTACCGCCAGCATCTTCCACTGCCCTTATTGTGTCATATTCAGAGTTAGTGCCGGGGAACACAGGTATTATTGCAAGCGGACTTGAAACCCTATTTTCTCTCACTAAGGTGCTTCTTCCCGAATATGAGATAGCCCTCACCGGTTCCGGTCCCGATTCAATAACATCCTCCACCTTTGTCGGGAAGACCTGCTCCAAAGGTGCTTCCCATGCAGCGACCAGTCTATCCAACGAAACCTTCTGAGATGCAAGTTCGATAACCGGTTCTGCGGTCGTTCTTCCGATTAATACACCCGTTTCGAGAGGCTGAACTGCCTCAACGATAATGGACGTGAAGTCGCCCTCAAAGAAAAAGTCGTGTGGTAGCTCCCACTTAGATTTGAAGCCTATGCGGTTTCCAAGTGCCATCTTGAATATGCCCTCGGCTATTCCCTTGCCACCGACGGTCCACGCAGAGACTACCTTACCGCTTGTTATGAGATCATGGATGGAAGTCCACATGGATTTCAGACTGTCATAATCAATGGCCGACAACTCATTTGAATTCGTCCTGAACAGATAAACCGGATTTCCGGCAGTCTTAAACTCAGGTGATATGACATTTTCTGCATCACACGGTGCGATGGCAAATGATACAAGTGTTGGCGGTACATCCATGTCCATAAACGTTCCTGACATTGAGTCTTTTCCACCGATCGATGCTATCTGGAGCCTTTCCTGTGCCTCAAATGCACCTAAAAGTGCAGAAAATGGCTTTGCCCACCGTTTAGGATCTTCTCCCAGCCGCTCAAAAAACTCCTGCAAACTCAGGTATGCATTTGTATAAGAGCATCCTGCAGAAACTAGCTTGGATAGTGACTGTACTACAGCAACTGCGCCCCCTATAAACGGGTTCTTCTCAGAGAGATACGGATCGAAACCGTATGACATTACAGAGCATGTAGTGCAACCGGAGCTTTCCGAAGGGAACAGTGATGCCATAACCTGTGTGGGTGTTTTCTGCGTCTTTCCTCCCATAGGAACAAGCACAGCTGAAGCACCTACCGTCGAGTCGAAGTGCTCGACAAGACCCTGTTGCGAAGCTACATTTATGTCTGAAACAAGCGTGAGCATAAGTTTTTCCGTAATATTTGGTTCAGTCTTTTCTGCATCAGTCTCAATATCTGCTTCAAAAACTGTCTCTTGCTCTGGATTTGCATTCTTATCAGCTTCTGAGCTATAGTCTCCTACTTGTTTGGGTTCATTATGGTTAGCACTCACATGGACATCTGCACTCTTAATTGCGCCGTTTGAATTAAGAAACTCCCTACTTATATCTACAATCATCTGACCATTCCAGGTCATCTTTAGGCGAGGTTCTTCGATAACATGGGCTACAACAGTTGCCTCTAAATTCTCAACTCGAGCATATTCGATTAGTTTTTCTGCATCTGTCTCAGCTACAACCACAGCCATACGCTCTTGCGACTCGGATATGGCGAGTTCGGTTCCATCAAGTCCTGCGTATTTTGTAGGCACTCTGTCAAGATCAATAAATAGTCCATCCGCCAACTCACCTATAGCTACAGAGACGCCGCCCGCCCCGAAATCGTTACACTTCTTGATGAGCCTGGTAACTTTGGGATCCCTAAAAAGGCGCAGAATATTCCTCTCTTCAGGCGGGTTACCTTTCTGAACCTCAGCCGCACACTCCTCAAAAGCCGAAATTGTTTGTGCTTTTGAAGACCCTGTGGCTCCACCACAACCGTCACGTCCTGTACGGCCCCCCAGGAGCACAATCAGATCGCCCTGTACCGGTTTCATGCGTACAACGTTTTCTATAGGTGCAGCTGCGACAACAGCACCCAGTTCCATCCGCTTTGCTACATAACCGGGATGATAGATTTCACTGACAAGACCTGCTGGAACACCTATCTGATTGCCGTATGCCGAGTAGCCTAAAGCTGCTGTCGTTGTTATCTTCCTCTGAGGGAGCTTCCCCTCAAGGGTCTCAGTCACAGGAACTGTTGGGTCTCCAGCTCCAGTTATTCTCATTGCCTGGTAGACGTATGACCTACCCGATAGTGGATCGCGTATAGCTCCTCCCAGGCAGGTTCCGGCACCGCCAAATGGTTCAATCTCTGTAGGGTGGTTGTGAGTTTCATTCTTGAACATCATTAGCCACTCTTCCGGTTTACCATCAACAGTGGCAGTCACCTTTACACTACAGGCATTGACCTCATCGGATTCATCAAGAAGAGGGAGCAGGCCTCTCCTTTTCATCAATTTCATGCCCATTGTGGCAATATCCATTAGGGTGATGGGTCTGCTGTCCGCGTTATCGCCATAGACCTCTTTACGGGCATCCAGGTAGGCGGAAAACGCTTCGTTTATCCTCTCATCCTCTATCTTGACTTCTGTAAGATGGGTAGAGAAAGTAGTGTGGCGGCAGTGGTCTGACCAATAAGTGTCGATTACGCGGAGTTCAGTAAGTGTAGGATCGCGTTTCTCAGTTATGAAGTATTCCTGGAAGAAAAGCAGATCATGAAGATCCATAGCCAGACCGTACTCTACCAAAAATTCTTCAAGAGCATTCCGGTCCAGGGCAGTAAACCCATCCAGGATCTCAACCTTCTCAGGGAGCTCATAGTCCATCTGAAGTGTTTCCGGCTTTGAAAGGTCAGCTTTTCTTGACTCAACAGGGTTTATAAGGTGCGACTCTATCTGACTTTTTTCATCTTCAGTAAGGTATCCAATGAAAACATACACTTTAGCTGTCCTCACTGCAGGGCGCTCACCCTTTGTCATCAGTTGGATACACTGCGCACACGAATCGGCTCGCTGATCGAACTGTCCGGGGAGTGATTCCACAACAAGCAGATAGTGCTCACAGTTTAGTTCTGGAAGCTGCTCATCATAACAGATGTCTGTTTGATGTTCAGATAGCACCAATCGCTTAACTGACTCAAAGGTTTCGGAATCAACCCCTTCAATATCGTATCGGTTGAAAGCTCTTATCTGATCTAAATCGATGCCAAATATCTCATTGAGTTCTCTGTTCAGCTTTCCTGCCTCAATATCGAATCCTGTCTTTTTCTCTGTATAGCATCTGAACACTGCCATTTTTCACGCCACCTTATAAAATGTATTTACCAAGTAGTTTATAAAACATTAACTAAAGTCACATTAGCTAAAGTCACATTGCGTAGTTATCGAAATATCCCTGGATGAGAACAACTGGTGTTCCTTTATCCCCGCTGCCGCTTACCAGGTCACAGAGACTGCCAAGTAAATCGGTCAATCTGCGTGGAGTGGTGCCTTCCGAGATCTCCTCACCGACCGAACTCTCGCCCTTCTCCCGAATCTGCTGCTTAACTGCGCTCTCCAGGGCTTTGCCTGCAAGCTTTGCAAACTGATTGTCAGCTAGGTACTTCAATTTCAGCTCATTAGGTGTCCCCTGCAGTCCTTCTGTATAAGCGGGTGATACGATTGGGTCGGCAAGCTCCCATATGCCTCCTACAGGGTCTTTGAAAGCTCCATCTCCGTATACCATAACCTCTATTTTCTTCCCTGTAGCGCTTCTCAGGCGCTCTTCAACCTGTTTGACAAATATATCGCAGTCACGTGGGAAGAGCTTTACAGTGTCATCGGTAGCTTTGTTTGATCCAAGAAGACCATACTGCTTATTAAAACCGCTGCCTTCGTAGGGTTCAACCAAAATATCATCAAGTCCAAGTACCAGACTGGCACCTGCTTTATTCAGGACTCTCTTGGTTCGCTTCCGTGAGTGTATGTCACAAGCAATAACCTTGTCTGTATACTGTAGAATATGTCTGCAGTCATTTGAGAAGACAATCGAGATGTTATTATGAAGTCCGGAGTAGTACTCAATATAGTCGATACCAGTAAAAGGGTGCTGCACTGAACCGAACAAAGCTCGCCATTGCTCCTCGGTAAAGCTGTCGGTATACGGGTTTATACCTTTTTCATCTAAGGCGTCAAGACTGATTAGGGGGTTGCCCACCTCATCGGACGGATAGCTCAGCTGAAGTACAATATTATCAGCACCTTTAGCTATCCCTTTCAGTAAAAGCGAAAATCTGTTGCGGCTCATTATCGGGAAAACGAGACCAACCGTGCCCCCATTAACTAGTCTTCTAGTGGCCCCGGCAATCTGATCCACAGTGGCATAATTACCTTGGGCCCTTGCAACAACTGCCTCTGTAACCCCTACCACGTCTTTATCGCGAAGAGTCAAATTTTCTTCTATTGTTGCCTTAAGCACAGAACTGACGACAATATCTACCAGGTCATCACCCTGTTTTATAATAGGCGTTCGGATGCCCATCGCCTGCGTGCCAATAACTCTCATGTTCTCCTCCCAGTGTCAGTGTTCTTTTCTATTGACTGTAATTGCAGTATACATTATACTCCAAATTGACCAATAAGTAAATTTGCTATTCGTTATGTTATTCATAAGGTGGTCTTATGGCTGTTAATCTCGAACTATATCGAATCGTAAGTGCTGTTGCACGTGCCGGAAGCATGTCCAAAGCTGCCCGCGACCTCTTCATCTCTCAACCTGCGGTAACGCAGGCGGTCAAACAGATCGAAAAGGAGCTTGGCGGAAAGCTCTTTATTCGTAGCGCCCGGGGCATAACGCTTACACGCGAAGGAGAGCTTATACTCACATACGTTGAACAAGCCCTTGAGCTTATAAAGAGCGGTGAATCTAGGTTTACCGAGATGCTAAATCTCGAACGGGGGCAGATAAATATCGGTGCAAGTGACAGCATATGCAAGTATTACCTTCTACACTACCTCGAAGCCTTTCACAATATATATCCGGATCTAGAAATCCATGTCACAAATAGAACAACACGTGAGACTATCCAACTGCTCAAGAGCGGCGATGTGGATATTGGTTTTATTAATCTTCCCGTTGATGAAGACCCTCAAATGGTCATCACACCCTGCAGAGAAATCCGCGACTGTTTTGTTGGGGGCTCTAAATACCTCGAGCTGGCGTCAAAAATCAAAGATATTGAAACATTGTCCAAATATCCAGTCCTTCTGTTGGAAAAGGCAAGCAACACACGTAGGCATCTTGACAGATATCTGGAAAGTAAAAATGTTGTGCTGCAACCAGCTATTGAGCTGGGAAGTCTTGACCTATTGATCGAATTTGCCAAAATCGGCCTGGGGTTCGCCTGTATTACCGAGGAGTTTATTTCCAAAGAACTCAATGACGGTGTCCTATCCAAGGTAAAACTCGATGACCCACTTCCAGACAGGGCAATTGGTCTAATCTATCTAAGGAACATACCAGTATCACTCGCGGCCAAACGCTTTATTGACATTGTTCTCCCAGGTACACGATGATTTTGAGATTCTTACCTCCAACAGGTTTCATATGGCAAGTTGAAATTAAGTTGTAATATTAGTTGTAATATTAGTTGTAATATTAAATGAAACACAAGAAGAGAAATAAATAGGCCACGAGAGGCGAGTGATGACCGCCATACTGGGTACAGGGAGCTAGGACGTAGAATTTGCGCAAAATCTTGAGCTATGTGTACCTC
>FZPS01000022.1_pt173 | contig 19382 bp, 13 predicted proteins | sample 1817821 | NCBI WGS metagenome assembly FZPS01 (sample SAMEA104158645, study PRJEB21678) | metagenome | place: Germany | collected 2015-04-21
TTGCTCCGGTTTTAGATGAAGATGGAAAACACTTCCGTCAGGATTGATAATGAATTCCGATTCCGGTATAATTCTCGTCATTGGAAAGTGAGATTTAGCGTGACATATTTCTTATTTCTTCGTTTCGGGCTTGTAAGGTTAATTGTTGAATTTCCTTAAACAAGGCTTCTGTTTCTTTTTCGAGAGAGAGGATAGCTGCTGCCAGTTTGTTTTTCTCTGCAGCATTACTTTCCGCATATTGATCTCTTTTGGCCGATAGTTCATCCTGATAACGGTTGAGCGTTTCTTGCAATTTTATGGCTTTTGCAAATAGTTCCCTAGCTGCCGGGCTTTTGAAATCGGATAGTTTGTGGTAAGTATGGCTATCGTTGATGATAAATTCAAAATCGCCTTTTTCTTCTTCTTCGGGCAACGGTTGTTCTTCTTTTGCCAGGGCGATCAGTGGCGTATAATCTACATCCGGTTTCCATGTATCTTTGATTGACGAAATGCGTGCCCGGTTAATCAGGTAGTGTTCATCATTGCTTTCAATCAGTGTCACTTGCCGATTGGGAATGAAGGTGTACACACAAACCGAATCTTTTGGCAGAAAGCGGTCGGTAGCAAACCATCCCACGTTTTTTTCCTCATCGATTACCATCATGTAATCGTTGAATGGCGAGTTAAACGGCATGTTCAATTGATTGGGGTTTAGATAAGAGTCCAAAGATAAATTGTATCGGGTCACATACAGGTCGTAACCTCCAAGCGAATTGTGCCCGGTAGATGCAAAATAAAGTGTTACCCCATCGGTCATCACAAAAGGATATGCCTGATCTTTCTCGTCATTTACAGGCGGGGGCAGTACTTTCTGATTTCCGAAATTATCCAGCAGTTTTTCCATTGAACAAATTTCGAGTCCCCGCAATGAATCTTGTTGCGAAAAATACAGTTTGTCATTCTTTTCGTTAATGAATACAGGGAGGGTGCTATTGGGATAGTTGCTGAAAAATTCGTTCACGGGTACGAGCGATCCCGAAGAAGCACTCAAATGATAAGCAGATAGGAATTTATTTTTCGCAACGATAAGGCTGTCGATGATCTGAATGTCTTCCGTTCGTTTAATAAGGCGTTTCAATCGATCGGCGTAAGCACGTTTTTCTTCCAAATGTGCCAAAGCCTCCTTATCGCGTCGTTTTATTTTCTGATATTTTTCAAACTCTTTTTCTGCCTCGTCAAAGCGATACATTTTCGTATAGAGTTCGCCTAAATAAATATATGCTTCGGGAATTTTTTTCTGCGAAGCATACGCCAGGTATTGTTCTGCATCCGGCAAATTGCCGGTTTCATAAAGGCATACGCCCAACCATTGATTGAGAGAAGCATCATTGGGATTTAAGAGATATTCGGTTTGAAAAATTGGCAATGCCTCGGCATAGCGTCCTTCCAAATACAGTTTTTTTGCTTCTTCAAGCGTTTGCCCGCGGAGAATAAAACAACCGAGTACAAAAATAAACAACGTGACGATATGGCGTAATTTCATTCTTCCAATATTTTTAATTCTACTTTTCTGAAATCGCACGGATGTCCTTCGCTTTGCAACGAAATGGTACCTTTATTTAGCATTTTTCCGCCGTTTAATTCCTCCAATTTCGAAAAGTTGGGATCTCTCTCGTCGAGTTGGGGTTGATTATATACCAAAACAGTATCGCCATTAAAAATATGTTTGATGATCTCGTTCCCACGTACTTCTACTTCAGCCGTTACCCAATCTTCTCCAAAGACGGGAGGCGAGGTTGAATTGATACAATGTTCAAGGATCAACTGATTATTCATGACAATATTTGTACCTGGCGTGCAGACATTTAAAGTGGGACGTTGCACGAGGGAATCGCTTCCCAGCAGCTGAACTTCGATGGAAACCGGAAAATCTTGATCTTTATCCATTGACAGAGGTGATTGCCCATGAATCATGATTCCCGAATTTTTATAAGCCCATTCGGGTGCTCCCGGGCATTGTTCACCTACAAAACGATATTCCACACGAATGATGTAATGCGAAAAGGGTTCTTTATAGAAGATGTGACCAAATCGGTCATTGAATGTGTCGTATTGGTCGTAACGTACTTTTATCATTCCGTCCTCTATGCGAAAAGTGTTGCCGAAATTTTCACCGACATCGTATCCTTTTATCTTTACTGTCCAGTCGTTCAAGTCGTTTCCGTTGAACAACTGAATCCATTCGCTTTCATTTTCTTGTGATTGATTGTCTTTTTTCTGACGACATCCCATTGTGAAAATGAAAATTGAGAATAGCAAGGTAGCAATAAGTTTGGTGCGCTTCATTGTTGTTTAATTTAATAATAAAACAAAAGTAGTTATTCCTATTTTTATTTTAACAAGAATAGGCCGATTGGGTTCACTGCAAACATACTAAAAAATCATGAGGTGAAGATTTTTTTACTCTATTCTTTGCGTGTATTTTGTGGCGGGCGGAATTTTTTCCTGTCAGAATCATTTGTTTTAATTTATGTATATTGAGAGGATCATTGTATTTTTGCGTTATGAATGATGATGTTTTCAAGACGGTAGAAGAGGAAGGCACAGGTCGTATAACGGAAAAGAAGAGTAAATTCATTTCTTATGCCCTGCATGTGGAAACAGAGGAGGAGGCAAAAGCTGTTTTAGATGAATATCGGAAAAAATATGCCGACGCTCGCCATGTTTGCTGGGCATATGTGTTGGGATGGGAGCGCACTGATTTCCGTTTTAGTGACGATGGCGAACCTTCGGGCACAGCCGGGCGCCCGATTCTCGGGCAAATTCATGCTGCCGAGTTAACTGATGTGCTGGTTGTTGTGGTCCGTTATTTTGGCGGGATATTGTTGGGCACGTCCGGTCTTATTAAAGCCTATAAGGAAGCAGCGGCGGAAGCCATTGGCAATGCAAAAATTGTCGAAAAGACGGTGGACGATACCCTGGTTATTCGTTTCCCCTACCTGATGTTGAATGATGTGATGCGTGTGCTCAAACAGATGGAAGGGGTCAGGTGGGAACAAGATTTTGCAGAAGATTGCACTATGACCGTGCACGTTCGGAAATCGCAATCGGACCGATTATTTGGAATTCTTTCCCAAATTTATGGCGTTGAGATAGCCTATTTGTGATTTACTCCTTTCGAAAATATGGATTTCAAGAAATGATTTTTTACATTTGCAGCATAAATCCTTGGTTATTCTGAGAAAGAAGCCGGCCATATTACCTATTTTTCTGGCAACGTTTGTTTTGTTGATTGCCAGTTTCATTCCGCATCATCATCCGGAGCAGGGAGGCATTTGTTTTGTTTTTACACCTGCACATGCTCATGCCGAGAATACACATCATCATCTTCCTTCCTCGTCATCTCATGATACTTGTCCGGCTGAAAGTGTGTATATGGCAACATCTGACGGCGAAACAAAATCGTGGCTGTTTACACCTGTCATGATGGATCATACCTGGTTTTCCGAAGGATTGCTTTTGTTTTTCGGGCAAAAACAGGGACCTCTTTTTTCGAGCGGGAAAATAATTTCTTATCCCGAATATATTAACCTTTATCGATCGGCCTTTAAGGGGCGAACCGGATCGCTGCGTTCACCTCCTATTTCTCATTTTCTTTCCTTCTCCTTTTCGTAAAAACAAAAGGATTATCGCTTAGTTTCGTTTAATCCAAGTTGGGGAAAAGATGGTTTTACCGTCTGATTAACGGTAAAACCTTTGGGTAGTTTGTACCCTTCATCGCAAAAAGCGATCAATGTTATTTTTATAAATTATTTACATCTAAAAATAAGTTAATGAGAAAATACAGCTGTTTTCTTTTTTCGGCATTATGCCTTGCTATGACAGGATGCCATTTAATGAAAGAAGAACATCATGATCACGAACATGAACACGAGAGCATGGAAGATCTGCATTTGCATACCGGCGAAAAGGCGCATATCGGCGAAATTGTTTTTCATGAAGAGCAAGCGCAGGCTGCAGGTCTTGAGGTAATAACGGTGAGTCCATCGTCGTTTACCGAAGTAATTCACGTAAGCGGACAAATACAACCCACTCCCGACAACGAAGCGACGGTGGTTTCCGCGTCTTCCGGGGTGGTTGATTTTGCCGGCAATTATCTAACGGAGGGGATGAGTGTAAAATCGGGAACTCCTCTTATAACGGTTTCGGCCAAAAATATGGTAAACGGAGACCCTTCTGTAGCCGCAGAGGTGGAATACGAGTCGGCTTTGCGCGAATACGAAAGAGCGAAAAGCCTTGTGGCCGATCGGTTAATTTCGCAAGAAGAGTTCGAACAAGTTCGGCTGCGTTACGAAAAGGCAAAAAATGCCTTTCCCTCGGCCATTACCTCATCGGGAGTGACGGTTTCGTCGCCAATCGACGGTTATGTGAAAAAGGTGTACGTCAAAAAGGGAGATTATGTGGAGATCGGGCAACCCCTTGCTGTGGTTACTCGCGATAAGCGGCTGCAACTTCGTGCCGAGGTTTCAGAAAAATATGCCGATCGTCTCCCAACCCTTACGGGAGCCAACTTTAAACCCTCCTACGGTAATACCTTATATAAATTGTCCGACTTGAACGGACGGCTGATTTCTTATGGTAGGGCAGTGGATGATAATTCGTTCTATATCCCGGTTATCTTCGATTTCGACAATCGGGGAGATATCATTCCCGGTTCGTATGTGGAGGTTTTTCTGTTGTCGTTGCCGCTGATGGATGTCATTGCTGTTCCCGTTTCGGCATTAACCGAAGAGCAGGGACTTCATTTTGTTTACGTGCAATTGGAGAAGGAGATTTTCAAAAAGCAGGAAGTGCGTATCGGATTGAGTGACGGAGAGCGGGTACGGATTTTATCCGGACTCAAGGAAGGAGACAGAGTGGTCACGAAAGGTACTTATCAGGTAAAATTGGCAGCAACCGCTTCGGTTATTCCCGAAGGTCATTCGCATGCACATTAAAATTGCGGGAAAGTCATGTTGGATAAATTGATTCGCTTTTCACTCGATAATCGGGTGACGGTATTGGCAATAGCGGTTTTGTTGCTGATTGTGGGTTCTTTTGTGGTTTCGAAAATGGAAGTGGATGTGTTCCCCGATTTGAATGCGCCTACGGTGGTAGTCATGACGGAAGCACCGGGTATGGCGCCCGAGGAGGTGGAGCGCTTGGTGACGTTCCCTGTAGAGACGGCTGTAAACGGGGCTACCGATGTGCGGCGGGTGCGTTCGTCTTCTACCACCGGGTTTTCCGTAGTGTGGGTGGAGTTTGATTGGGGTACCAATATTTTTACGGCACGTCAGATTGTTTCGGAAAAGCTGTCGGCCATAAATGAACAACTGCCGCCTGAGGCGGGAAATCCTACCTTAGGTCCGCAGTCGTCCATTTTGGGTGAAATCATGATCATCGGGCTTACGGCCGATTCCATTACGTCGATGGAGGAGCTGCGTACGTTGGCAGATTGGATCATTCGTCCGAGGTTGTTGTCGACGGGTGGAGTAGCGCAAGTATCGGTTCTTGGCGGAGATGTCAAGGAATACCGGATTGCTCTCGATCCGGACAAGATGAAACACTATGGTGTGGGACTGAATGAGGTGATGACTGCCGTGGAAGGTATGAATCGGAATTTTTCAGGCGGAGTGCTTTATGAATACGGCAACGAATATATCGTTCGGGGGATGCTTTCCACGAATCGAATCGGCGAGATGGGGAAGGCGTTGGTTAAAAAGATAGGCAGTGTACCGGTTGTGTTGGAAGATATTGCGGAAATCGATACCGCTGCAAAAATGCCCCGTATGGGTGTGGCATCGCTCAACGGAAAACCCGCCGTTATGTTGACTGTCACCAAACAACCCAATGTCGATACAAAAAAATTGACAGAAAAAATCGATGCTTCGCTTAGCGATATCGGGAAAAATTTGCCTTCTGATGTGCATATTTCAACCGATATTTACCGCCAGTCGCGTTTTATAGATAATGCCATTCATAATGTGATAGAAGCGTTGCTGATGGGTGGGCTTTTTGTGGTGATTGTGTTGATTGTTTTTTTGATGAATGCGCGTACTACGCTGATATCGCTCGTTACCATACCGATTTCTGTGTTGACCACCTTTGTGGTTGTGAAATTAATGGGGTTGACCATCAATACAATGAGTTTGGGTGGTCTAGCTATTGCCATTGGTTCGTTGGTCGACGATTCGATTGTCGATGTGGAAAATGTGTTTAAACGTTTGCGCGAGAATAGGCTGAAACCGCAAGACGAACAAAAAAATGTGCTTCAAGTTGTCTTTAATGCTTCGCGCGAAGTGCGCAGGCCGATTTGGAATTCGACACTGATAGTGGTGGTCAGTTTTATTCCGCTGTTCTTTTTGCAGGGAATGGAAGGACGCATGCTGATTCCGTTGGGGCTGACATTCGTTATTGCTTTGTTTGCTTCTACGGTGGTTTCGCTTACGTTGACACCGGTTTTATGCAGTTATCTGCTAGGCAGCGAGAAAAGTGATCCACGGAAAGAGGATCCGTTTTTGGTGCGTAAATTGAAAACGATTTACCGCAGTCTGTTGGAAAGCGCATTGGTTCACAAAAAACGATTGCTTATTGGCGTGGGTGTGGCTTTGGCGGTTTCCGTCGTTATGCTGTTGTCTTTTGGGCAAAGCTTTTTGCCGCCGTTTAACGAAGGATCGTTTACGATCAATGTGAGCACATTGCCGGGAGTATCGTTGGACGAGTCGGATAAAATCGGGAAAATGGCCGAAGATATTCTGTTGAGTATTCCCGAGATTAAGGTCGTTGGACGAAAAACGGGACGCGCCGAGTTGGATGAACATGCGCTGGGGGTAAATGTTTCGGAAATAGAAGCTCCTTATACATTGGAAGGTCGAACGAAAGAGGAAATCATTGCCGAAATTCGGGAGAAAATGAAAGTTATTCCCGGTGTGAATATCGAAATCGGTTCGCCGGTTTCTCATCGAATCGATGCCATGCTTTCGGGAACGCAAGCCAATATTGCCGTGAAGCTGTTTGGTACCGATCTTAACCGAATGTACCGCATCGGGAATCAAATAAAAACGGCCGTTTCGAAAATCGATGGAGTGGTGGATCTTAATGTTGAGCAACAAGTGGAGCGCCCGCAGTTGAAGATTGTTCCCAAGCGGGAAATGCTTGCCAAATATGGCATAACGCTTTCCGAATTCAAGGAAACGATGGGGGTTCTGTTGGAAGGAAAACCGGTATCGCAGGTTTACGAAGGGGATCGTTCGTTTGATCTTACGCTCAGGGTGAAGGACAATGACAGGGAGAGCATGGAAGCTATCGGCAATCTGGCGATAGATGCCGATGGACAAAAAGTGCCTCTGTGCCAAGTGGCCGATATCGTTTCATCGGCCGGACCCCATACGATTAATCGGGAGAATGTTTCGCGCAAGATGGTAGTTTCGGCAAATATCAGCGGGCGCGATTTGGAGGGAGCCGTAAACGAGATTCGCAACACCATCGAGAACCGGATCCGGCTCCCCGAGGGTTACCATGTGGAGTATGGCGGACAGTTCGAAAGTGCACAATCGGCATCGCGTACCCTTACCTTGGCTTCGATGTTGTCGGTCCTTACGATTTTTTTGCTGCTTTTTGCGGAATTCAAAAGTTGGCCGCAAGCGGCGATTGCTATGCTCAACCTTCCTTTGGCACTCATTGGTGGGGTGTTTGTCGTCTTTTTTACCGGAGGCATAGTGAATATTCCGTCCATTATCGGATTCATATCGTTATTCGGGATTGCAACCCGAAACGGAGTGTTACTGCTTAATCGGTATAACGATTTACATGCGGCGGGACTTTCGGTTCGCGATACCGTTATCCAAGGTTCGCTCGATCGATTGAATCCGATTTTGATGACGGCATTGACGTCGGCGTTGGCACTGCTGCCCATGGCATTGGGCGGCCATCTTCCCGGCAACGAAATCCAAAGTCCCATGGCAAAAGTCATATTGGGAGGGTTGATTACTTCCACGGCACTCAACGGATTTGTCATTCCGATTATGTATGGCTTTGTTGCCGGGAAAAAAGAAAAGAAACACGAATTGTTAAATGAAGAATAATGAGAAAGGTACTTTTTTTATGCACACTCGTTTTGAATATGGCGATCTGTGCCAATAATGATGAAATCGATCGTATCCTTGCCTCCATCGAACAAAACAATGGCGCACTGAAAGCATTGCGCAAAGATGCCGATGCCCGGATAGCCGGCAACCGAGAGGAGATGATGCCCGATGATCCCGAAGCAGAGTTTGCCTATTTGTGGGGAAGCCCACATGAAATAGGTAAGAGGCAGGATGTGAATGTTTCGCAGGCATTCGATGTTCCTTTGATAACGGGAATGCGAAAAAAGGTGGTCTCACGCGAGAACGAACTCGTGGAATTGAATCACCGATGGGAGCGAACAGGTTTGTTGCTGGAGGCAAAAAAAAATTGCATCGAACTGATTTACAACAATGCTCTTCGGCAACAATTGAATAAGCAACTGCTATGGGCAGAACAGGTGGCCGATTTGTATAGGGAGCAATATGAAAAGGGCAATATCGGTATGCCGGAATACAACAATTCGCAACTCAATCTTGCCGAAATAAAACATGAAGTTTCGCGCGTGGAGATCGAACAGAAGCGGATCCTGTCGGAGCTGAAACGCCTGAATGGGGGAATCGCCGTCGAGCTGAACAGTACGCAATACGATCTTCATCCTCTTCCTACCGATTTTGAGCAATGGTTTGAACGGATGGAGCAGAAAAATCCGATGCTTTTGTATGCTTGCAAAGAAACGGAATTGAATCGGTACCGGATAGAAGTGGCCAAGAAGGCAAATTTGCCTCGTTTTTCGGTGGGATATCTGATGGAAAACGTAGTGGGTGAACGGTATCGAGGCATAACGTTGGGAATTTCGGTGCCCCTGTGGAAAAATTCACAACGTTTGCAGCAGGCAGAAACAGCGGCGGAGGCTTCCGAAATGCGTGCGGCCAATACCCGACAAGAGTTTCACGATGCTTTTCATGCGTTATATCGGCAGGCAAAAGAATTGCAGCGACTGCTGATGGATTATCGCGATGCCGTGAAATTGCATAATAATGCGGATCTGTTGGTGAAAGCCCTGGATTTGGGCGAAATTTCCATTACGGATTATCTCGTTCAAATGAAGTTTTATTATAATATGGTGACGAAAGTATTGGAAGTGGAACGCGATTATGAACTCGTATATGCCGAACTGATGCAAGGTGAATTGTGAGATCTTTTGATTGAAGGGTGTGTCTTTGTGTTGTCGGGAACCAACTAATTTTTAAAAAATTACTCGTTGATGATACAAAATTGCTACTTTTGCAAGCGAAAGACAATTTAAATGTGAAATATATAAGGAGAAAAGTACAGAATGAGGAAAAATTTGGTTATCGTGGAATCGCCTGCAAAAGCAAAAACTATTGAGAAATTCCTTGGTAAAGACTATCGGGTTATGTCGAGCTATGGGCATATCCGCGATTTGAGGAAAAAGGATTTCAGTATCGATATCGAGAACGATTTTAAACCTATATACGAAATACCGGACGACAAAAAGAAAGTAGTCTCCGAGCTTAAAGCTGCCGCAAAAGAGGCCGAGACAGTGTGGTTGGCGTCTGATGAAGACCGTGAGGGGGAAGCCATTGCTTGGCATCTGTATGATGTGCTCGACTTGGAAAAAAAAGATACGAAGCGCATCGTTTTTCACGAAATTACAGAACCGGCCATTCAGGAGGCTATTAAAAATCCACGCGAAATCGATAAAAATTTGGTAGATGCGCAGCAAGCACGCCGTATATTGGATCGGATTGTGGGGTTTGAGCTTTCGCCCGTCTTGTGGAGAAAAATCAAACCGGCTCTTTCTGCCGGAAGAGTCCAATCGGTAGCCGTGAGGCTTATTGTTGAGCGTGAGCGGGAGATTCAACAATTCAAGCCGGAAGCATCGTATCGTATTATAGCGATTTTTTCGAAGGAAGAGGACGGAAAGCTATACGAGATAAAAGCAGAATACAATAAACGTCTCAAAACCAAAGAAGAGGCGTTGGCTTTGCTGGAAAAGCTCAAATCTGCCGATTTTGTCGTGGAGGATATTGTGGTTAAGCCGGCCAAGAAATCACCCGCACCTCCGTTTACTACTTCCACTTTACAGCAGGAAGCATCGCGCAAGCTGGGTTTTTCGGTAGCGCAAACCATGCTGATAGCGCAACGTTTGTATGAATCGGGAAAAATCACCTATATGCGTACCGATTCCCTCAACCTGTCGCCATTGGCTGTTCAGGCAGCAAAAACAGAGATTGCCGAATTGTATGGCGAAGAATATTCGAAATCGCGAAAATATACTACAAAAGCCAAAGGAGCGCAGGAAGCGCACGAAGCCATTCGTCCCACTTATCTCAATGTGCGCGAAATCAGTGGAACATCGCAGGAAAAACGACTCTACGATTTAATCTGGAAGCGTACCGTTGCATCGCAAATGGCCGACGCCAAACTGGAAAAAACTACGGCAACCATCGGCGCCTCCAATATCGAGGGCAAATTTGTTGCTTCCGGTGAAGTGATCAAATTCGATGGTTTTTTGCGTGTGTATCGGGAAGGTACCGATGATGAAGATGCAGAAAACGAAAGTGCTATTTTGCCACCCGTAAAGCAAGGGGAGGAGCTGATCATGAGAGAAACAACGGCTACCGAGCGTTATACGCAGCGGCCATACCGGTATACGGAAGCTTCTTTGGTACGAAAAATGGAAGAATTGGGCATTGGACGCCCATCTACCTATGCTCCTACCATTTCCACCATTCAACAAAGAGGTTATGTGGAAAAAAGGAGCGTGGAGGGCGAAGAACGTACCTATACTGTGGTTACTTTGAAAAACGGGAAAATCAAGGATGCCTTAAAAACGGAAATTACCGGAGCCGACAAGAACAAACTTATTCCTACCGATATAGGGATAGTGGTGAACGATTTTCTCGTTGAATATTTCCCCGATATCGTGGACTACAACTTTACTGCCAAGGTGGAAAAAGATTTCGATAAGATTGCCGAAGGCAAAATGCAGTGGAATAAATCGATTGCCGATTTTTATAAAACTTTTCATCCTAAGGTGGAGGAGACGATGAACATGCGTACCAAACGTAAAACGGGAGAGCGCTTATTGGGTGTTGATCCAAAAACCGGTCGCCAGGTGTCGGTTAAAATTGGACGCTACGGTGCGTTGGCTCAGATTGGAACGGCTGACGAGGAGGAGAAACCTTTGTTTGCCCCGTTGCAAAGGTCGCAATCCATCGAGACCATTACGTTGGAAGAAGCCTTGAGGTTGTTTGAGTTGCCGCGCAATTTAGGTGAATTCCGAGGAAAAGAGATGGTGGTGGGTATTGGTCGTTTTGGTCCTTATGTGCGTCACGACAACAAATTTGTGTCGCTACCCAAAGATGCCGATCCGTTGGAAATTACGGCTGAGGAGGCCATTGCCCTTATCGAAGCCAAAGAAAAAGAAGAGAAAGAAAAAACAATAAAAACATTTTCCGAAGAACCCGGCCTTCGGGTTTTAAAAGGACGCTACGGGCCATATATTTCTTTCGAGAAGAAAAATTATAAAATCCCAAAAGGATTGAATCCCGAGGAATTATCGCTTGACGATTGCCGTAAGATTATTGCCGAGTCCGGTAAAAATAAGACCAAGGGCGGGAAAAAAAGAAGAAAATCGTCTTCGAAGAAATAAAAAGGATCTTTTAGCACATTGCATATTCCCGAAATCGCAGTGTTCATTCATGCTTTTATCCATACATTGGATATACTTACCAAAGCGTAAATAAAAGCAGCCATCGACAATAACAAAAGATAGCCCAATTCGACCGATATAATGGTTGCCAGAACGGTACTGATGACCGAAAAATATCCGTTTAAAGCCCATGCCCATGGAATATCGTCGGTGTTTTTCCCCGACAGATAGTCGATTCCGATAGGGAAGGGCATTCCCAAAAAGAATCCCAACGTACCCAATAAAACGACAGCAATCGTTATTTTGAGAGGTAATGCAATGCCTATGGTAGCGGTCAGGATGGGGGAAAGGACAAAAGCATACAAAACAAGGATTGCAGCAATAACAAGCGGTATGGCAAGGCGCATTTTTTTGTTGTTTTGGAATTTACCGGAATAGTAACTTCCCAATCCGGAAGCAAAGAGCAAAATACCAAGAGTGGCAGAGGCAGCATAGGTGGGTTCTCCGAAATAAAAGGTAAAGTGTTGAATGAATACCATTTCCAGGAACATGTATGCCAACCCCAAACCGCTGAAATACATCAACACCCATTTTTTGTTCCTACTCTTCCATGGCCTGAAAGATAAAGGGAGAAGGATAAAAATTGCTGCAATAAAGACAATTTGAACGAATGTGAGAATGATGAGCACATAGCCGATATCCAAAAAAGGGAAGTTTTTTTCCCGAATGGAAGATATCAATTGGGGAATTTGTTTGAAACGTACAAATTGGAAGAAAAACGGTCGATCGTCGGTAGTGGGATGTATCCGATAAGGATACTGCCGGATCAATGTTTCTTTTTCGTGAGATAAGAGCTGATCTATATGCGTAAAAAATGTAGTGTCTTGTAGGATGTTATATTTATCTCGTTCGATTTCTTGTTTTTCGGGAAGAACAAGCGGGTCGAACATTCGATTTTCGCAAAATAGACGAACCTTATTGATTTCATCGCGCTTAAAGGGCGATTTTTTCACCAGGAAGGTAATGGCACACCAACTCCGTATAGCAACAACATGGTGTGGGGGATGAGCGATGTCGTTTTCGTCAAGAAGAAGGCTAATGGTAGCTAAAAGACGGTAAGCATTTCTGACCGGATAATCCATCCAGCAGCTCAACGAGATCATTCCTTTCTCCGAAAGCTTGTTCCACATTTCTCGCAGAGCCTCTATGGTTAATTCGTATCGGGGTTCTACTGCGTTCAACCCCGAATTGCCGAAAAATGAACCGACAATGGGAAGTTCTATCAAATCGTATTTGTTTGTGTCGGGCGTAAGCAAAGTTCGAGGCATGGTTTGATAGGGCTGAACCTGATAAAAACCTTCGAATGATTGACGGAGTATGTTGAAGATTTCCGGATTGGTTTCGTTTGCAGTAATGCGTGCCACTTGGTGCGACAATGCGAGCAATACGTTTTCTCCTGTTCCTGCGTTGATGATCAGGGCGTTTTTAATATTGTCGATATGATAAGGCAAGGCTTGAGGCGTATAGTCGAGAATGTTTGTTTCGTTTGCCTCTAAGGGTTGCGGGAGAAGGCAACCCATCCAATTGCCGTTGTTAAAGACGACTTTTCGTACGGGGAAAGAATCCCGATAAGCAAGGCTTACACCCGGAGCATAACGGAGAACGGGTGATGAAACGATCTCTACAAAACCATGTGGCGTGCTTTTTCGGTACTCGACTTTTGCATCGGGCAACAACATGGTTTTGCTGATATCTTTATATTCGGACGGGGTAAGCCGTGGCGGATAGAAAAATAAAATTATCAAGATAAGAGTCGAGAGCGGAACAATGATTCGAATGAGTTTTTTTTTATTTTTTGGCAGCGAAACGATTCCCCCTACAAAAGCGAGTATGGCAACGGCAAAAGACTGTTGTTCGGGAATTATCCATTGCATGAAGAATATGGCAATTATTCCTCCTATGCCCGAGCCAATGAGGTTTGAAAAATAAATTTTACCGATTTGATCGGCAAACTTCGAAAAACTCATCCCGATGGCCAAGGCTCCGGTCAAGAAGGGTAGAAAAAAGATAAAATAAGTGAGGATCAGCTTGCCGATGTGCCGCGAATCCTGAAAAATAAGTAAAGAATCGAAACGAACGGCTTCGGAATTGGCAATCCCTACCACAACAGGAATAAGAATGGCCGTAACGATTAATAAAAATGGGAAAAGCGTATAATAGTTTTTTTCGAGTTTCTGTTGGAAAATTGTCAAAAATGTTCCCGCCGCACCAAATCCAAGCAAGGCAATGGATATAATCATGTAGGCAAAATGATACCATTGAACATAGGATAAAATCTGCATCAATATCAATTGAAAAGCGATAATGGCTGCAGAAATCAATCCGATTGCCACATTGATGCGAACCAATGATGTTGTTTTGTCGGATTTCATTTATTGGGTACTTGTTTCCTTTGGTTTTATTTTCCCGGCTACGGATGTCAAGGTTTGTTTTTGCGCGTCAACGGCACAAACCTGACGGGGATCAGGCTTTTTGTTTTGATTTTGTCTCCCGATTTTTCGACAAGCATCAAGTTTTGAACACTGAATGGCGATCCCACAGGAATAATCATACGTCCCTTGTCTTTCAGTTGTTGAATTAATGGAGGAGGAATGTATTCCGATGCTGCGGTAACGATGATACCGTCGTAAGGTGCATGTTCTTCCCAACCGTAATAGCCGTCGCCTATTTTTACTTCCACGTTATCGTAATTCAATGCTTTTAACCGTTCTTTTGCTGCAAGACCCAGCTCTTCGATAATTTCGACGGTGTAAACCTTTTTCACAATTCGGGATAACACGGCTGCCTGATATCCCGATCCTGTTCCTATTTCGAGTACCACATCGTCGGGACCCACATTCAGCAATTCTGTCATATAGGCTACGATATAGGGTTGAGAAATGGTTTGTCCGTAGCCAATAGGCAGAGGGCCGTCTTCATAAGCTCTGTTTTGATATTCCTCGGGTACAAATAGATGCCGTGGAACAGCTTCCATGGCTTTGAGTGTTTTTTTGTCGGTGATACCGCGTGCTTGAATTTGTTTTTTTATCATCTCTTTTCTTTTTATTTCGAATTTGTCTTGTCCTGAAAGTGAAGAAAAAAATCCGACATTCAGCAGAATAATTATAAGTATGTATAATCTTTTCATGTTTTTCTTTTTTTGGCTTGTCGACATAAAAAATGACATGCAACATTTTTTAATGGGAACAATTGGTATTTAGTATTCGCGCATATGCGTATGGCGAGAAAATTAAAGATCGATTTCTTTCAACTTCAATACCTTAAAGGTAATTATTTTTTTTGATATACAAATAAAATTCTTAGTAACCATTCATCATTTCGTGCAATTTGATGATATAGGCTTCCCGGTCGGTAATTTTGTGACGAGCTACACCCGATTCCATGGCGGCACGGGCAACAGCAGGAGCAACTACCGTTAACAAACGGGAGTCAAGAGGTTTGGGGATGATATAATCTTTACCGAAACTCAGATGTTTTAAATTATATGCGGCAAGGACCGTATCGGGAACCGGTTTTTTTGCCAGTTCGGCCAATGCATAAACGGCAGCCAGTTTCATTTCTTCGTTGATGCAAGTTGCCCTAACATCCAACGCTCCTCGGAAAATGTAGGGGAATCCCAATACATTATTGATTTGATTGGGATAATCGGAGCGTCCTGTAGCAAAAATAATGTCTTCTCGAGCATTCATGGCATCTTCATAAGAAATTTCAGGATCGGGATTGGCCAATGCAAAAATAATGGGATTTTCGTTCATCGAGAGAACCATCTCTTTGGTGAGTATGCCACTTACGGACAATCCCAAAAATACATCGGCCCCTTTGATTGCTTCTTCTAACGTATGAATAGTATCACTGGTGGCAAATGGTTCTTTGATTTTGCTCAGGTCGGTACGCTGCGTATTGATAACCCCTTTAGAGTCGAGCATAATTATATTTTCGGGTTTCGCACCCAGACGTATATATAATTTTGTGCAGGAAATGGCTGCAGCACCGGCACCATTGACTACGATTCTTACATTTTCTATTTTTTTCTCCGCGATTTCCAATGCATTTAATAATCCCGCTGCAGAAATGATGGCCGTACCATGCTGATCGTCGTGCATGAGAGGGATATCCAATTCGTTTTTTAATCTTTCTTCGATTTCAAAACATTCCGGAGCTTTTATATCTTCTAAATTGATACCTCCAAAGGTGGGAGAAATGGCTTTTACGATGTCAATGAATTTTTTCGGGTCTTTTTCATCGATTTCAATATCGAAAACATCGATCCCCGCAAAAATTTTAAATAGCAATGCTTTTCCTTCCATTACGGGTTTACTGGCCAATGGTCCTATGTCGCCCAGGCCTAAAACGGCCGTTCCGTTGGAAATAACCGCCACTAAATTTCCTTTGTTTGTATAGTCGTAGACCGCTTCTTCATTTTCTTTGATTTCAAGACAGGGTTCGGCAACCCCCGGCGAATAAGCCAACGACAGATCGCGTTGCGAACTATAAGGTTTGGTAGGAACAACCTCAATTTTTCCGGGTTTTCCTTGCGAATGATAAAGAAGAGCCTCTTCTTTGGTTATTTTAGTCATAAACAGGATATTTTTATGTGATAGAATGGGTTGATGGCGCTGATTTTATTAAAAATATTACAAATGTACAATTTTTTGATTTTGATTCATAACGGCAAATAATCCATTGGGCTAAAATAGTTGCTAATGATACAAGAGCATACCCGCAACCCCGGAAAGCGCAATCAATAAAATAGGGTCCACTTTTTTTAAAGAGGCAAGGAATACCGTTCCAAAAATAATCCAGCTTTTGTAATCGATGAAATTGGCGTCGTTGATCAGCATGAGTGCGGCAGAAGCGATTAGTCCGATGATTGCAGGTTTAAGAACCAATAGCGCGGAGCGTACCCACTGATTGTTCTTTATTTTAAAGAAAAAACTGCATATTACAGCCATAATGATAAATGAAGGCAAACTCACAGCCAATGTGCATATAGCCGAACCGATTATTCCCTGAAATGTAGAAAATCCCACATTGGAAACAGCAGTGTAACCGATATAGGTAGCCGCGTTGAAAGCAATGGGACCGGGAGTGGTTTGTGAAATAGCCACAATGGATGTAAAATCGCTTACCGAAATCCAATGGTGTACATTTACTGTTTCGTGTTGAATAAATGGGAGCATCGCGTATCCGCCTCCAAAACCAAATAAACCGATTTTAAAGAACGATAAAAATAAATTGAAATATAGATCGATCAATTCCATTGTCATTTTTTCAGCTTTTGTTTGAGATATGCCAAATGGGTAATGCCGATCAAGATTGCGGCAATAACAACATATACAGGCGATATTTTCAACAGCCATACAGCTATAATGACAGCAATAGGGATCCAAGCGTTTTTCCGAGTAATGCCTGCTGCTTTACCCAATTTTACGAGAGGACCGGCAATTAACGCTACCACGGCCGGGCGGATACCTTTGAAGATGCGTTCGATAACCGGATTGTCTTTGAATTGTGTGAAAATAATGGCAATGAAAAGGATGATAATAAAAGAAGGAAGGATAACGCCAAGACCGGAAAACAGACTTCCTTTGAATCCTAAACGTCTGTGTCCAACGAATAAAGCCGTATTTAATGCCATAGGTCCGGGTATGGATTGGGCTATCGCCAGCATATCCATAAACTCATCGTCTTCCAGCCATTTTTTCTTTTTTACGACTTCGTTTCGAATAAGCGGTATCATTGCATACCCGCCTCCAAAAGTAAATGTCCCGATTTTAAAAAATAGGAGGAACAGCTCCAGATACCGTTTCATATGAGTATGTTTTGTCATAATAAAAAGAAAAGCAGACCGCAAAAAGATAAACTTTTGCCGATCTGCTTTCTATAAGAAGCCGCATCGGTGGAATTAAGATGAAACTCCTTTTGACAGGATTTGAGTGTTTTGCTGCCTTTGTAATCCGCCGAGCCCGAAGGCTTGTCCCGAAGGATGCGGCCCGCCATTGACAACAAAAACGATCTCGGTTTCTAAGATGTTATTGATGAGTTTCCCAATCGACCAATGCGGCAATAACTCTCTTGTTTTGCATTTCAAAGATAGTAAACTCTTATTTAATTGCCAAATAAATTTCTCTCTTTTTTAGAAAAAATATTCGATTCATGTTTAAAAACATCTTTTTCAGCTTTTTTAAGATTCCTTTTCGAAATATTTATTGAGTTCTTCGTCCTTTAATTCGTGATTGCTGAGATCTCCTGCAAGATATTGATCATATGCACTCATATCGAGCAAACCGTGTCCCGATAAATTGAAAAGGATAGTCTTTTTCACCCCTTCTTCTTTGGCTTTCAACGCTTCATGAATAGCTACGGCTATTGCATGATTCGATTCCGGTGCCGGAATAATGCCTTCTGCCCGAGCAAACTGAATTCCGGCCTTGAATGTGTCGAGTTGATTTACATCAACAGCCTCTATCAGATTGTCTTTGTGAAGTTGACTAACGATACTTCCTGCGCCATGATAACGCAATCCGCCTGCATGAATATTGGCAGGTGCAAATTTATGATGCAACGTATACATTGGGATCAACGGTGTATAACCCGCTTCATCGCCAAAATCGTATTGGAAACGGCCACGGGTGAGTTTTGGGCACGACGATGGTTCTGCGGCAATAAATCGTGTGTGGGTTTTGCCTTTCAGATTGTGACGTAAAAACGGGAATGATATTCCTGAAAAATTTGATCCGCCGCCAAAACAGCCGATGACAATATCGGGATATTCATCTGCCATTTCCATCTGTTTTTCGGCCTCAAGTCCGATTACAGTCTGATGCAAAGCTACGTGATTCAATACGCTTCCCAATGCATATTTACATTGGGGGGTTTGCATGGCAAGCTCTATCGCTTCTGAAATGGCTGTACCCAAACTTCCCTGATAAGTGGGATTTTCTGTTAGAATTTTTCTTCCGGCTTTTGTTGACATACTGGGCGACGCGATGACTTGTGCTCCCCATGTTTGCATGAGAGAGCGGCGATACGGCTTTTGTTCGTAACTGATCTTTACCATATAAACGGCAAGTTCCAGTCCGAATGTTTTTGATGCAAAGGCCAGTGCCGTGCCCCATTGACCGGCGCCGGTTTCCGTAGTTAAATTGGTTACCCCTTCTATTTTGTTGTAATAGGCTTGTGCCAACGCCGAATTAAGTTTATGAGAACCGACAGGACTAACGCTTTCGTTTTTAAAATAAATATGGGCGGGAGTGTCAAGCGCTTTTTCCAGTTCATAAGCCCGAACAAGAGGGGTGGGACGGTAGATTTTATATTTTTCGCGTACCTCGTCGGGGATATCGATCCAGGTATCCTTATCATTGAGTTCTTGTTTTGCCAATTCTTCTGCAAACAGTGGGAAAAGGTCTTCGGCTTTGAGCGGTTCGTTGGTTTGCGGATTAATCATCGGCAAGGGCTTATTTTTCATCTCAGCCACAATATTATACCATTGTGTAGGTATTTCTGTTTCCGGGAGAATGAATTTTTTTGTTCTCTTCATAAAGTCTATTGATTTTTT